>ERZ1370068.6183-contig-5182_pt1 | contig 39850 bp, 45 predicted proteins | sample MGYA00561227_ERZ1370068 | MGnify/ENA primary metagenome ERZ1370068 (study PRJEB38410, sample SAMEA6850437) | metagenome | study: Metagenomic assessment of the ecological functions of the soil: analysis of the soil microbiota associated with the... | reverse complement strand
TTGTACTTCGTTCAGTTACGTATTGCTGGCGACGTCTGCGGCGGCGGAAGCTGCCACGACGGTCCTCCGCCGAACTGCAACGACAACAACGTATGCACAACGGACGCCTGCAGCCCCGCCACGGGCTGCACGCACACGAACAACACGAATCCATGCAGTGACGGAAACGTCTGCACGACCGGCGACGTTTGCAGCGGCGGCTAGCTGCCAGGGCGGTCCCCCTCCCCAGCCGCGACGGCAGCAGCCCCTGCACTGGACGACGCGATGCGACCCCGCGGCGCCTCCGACGTCCGGACCTCCCGGCTGCGCGCACGCAGCAACTCGAACCCGTGCAGCGGCGGGGCAGCTTGCACCACCGGCGACGTCTGTGGAGGCGGTTTCTGCCAGGGCGGCCCTGCGCCGGGTTGCGACGACGGCAACCCCTGCACCGATGACGCCTGCAGCCCGGCCTCGGGCTGCGTCCATACCAACAGCACCGCGCCGTGCTCTGACGGGAACGCCTGCACGACGGGCGACGTCTGCGGCGGACGGCTCGTGCCATCCGGGCACGCGCGCTCGATTGCAACGACAACAACCCGTGCACCGACGACTCGTGCGACCCGGCCACGGGCTGCGTCAACGCCAACAACACGACGCCGTGCAGCGACGGGAACGCCTGCACGACGGGCGACACCTGCGCGAGCGGCGTCTGCAGCCGGCGGCACGGCCTCGAATTGCAACGACAACAACCCGTGCACCGACGACTCGTGCGACCCGGCCACGGGCTGCGTCAACGCCAACAACACGAGCGCCGTGCAGCGACGGGAACGCCTGCACGACGGGCGACGCCTGCGGCGGCGGCGCCTGCCAGCCGGCGGCACGGCGCTCGAGCTGCAACGACAACAACCCGTGCACCGACGACTCGTGCGCCCCGGCCTACGGGCTGCGTCCACGCCAACAACACGACGCCGTGCAGCGACGGGAACGCCTGCACGACCGGCGACATCTGCGCGAGCGGCGCCTGCCGTCGGCGGGCGCGCCCCGAACTGCAACGACAACAACCCGTGCACCGACGACTCGTGCAACCCGGCCACGGGCTGCGTCAACGCCAACAACACGAGCGCCGTGCAGCGACGGGAACGCCTGCACGGTGAACGACCCGTGTGCTGGCGGCGGCAAAGCTGCAACGGCGGCTCGCCTCTCGACTGCGGCGACCAGCCGCCCACCGAGCCAGGGTCGTGCAACCCGGCATCGGGACGCGCGCGCGTCAGGCCAGCCTCTGTCACGAGAATCCAAAGACCCCGGGGTTCTGGCGGCGCCTGTGCGCCGGCCCGCGCATCAGAGAGGCGTCGATCGCAGGCCGACGTCGAGTGCGTGAATGAGCTTTCGTGCACGTTCGCCGACGATGCACACGCTCGCGGAGCACTGCTCGAAGCGCTGAATCGGACCCCGCGAGACGACGAGTGCGAGCAGGCGGAGTCGCAGGCTCATGGCGACGACGCTGAACTACTGCCCAGAACAGGCTCTCCGGACAACTCTCGATCATCTCGTCGTGCACGAACCACACCGCACGGCAGGGCAGTCGCGAAGGCGGATGCCGACGCGCTCCGCGATGCAGCCCCGACGCGGAACCAGGCGACCTGCGCTGGCGCAGTGTGAGGTCCGAGGAGCTGAACTCCAGGAACGGCGCTCCAGACGAGACTCGCTGCGCATCTCGCGCCTGGCCGACAACAGCCTGCGGCTGACGTGGGATCCCGCCGTACGGGAACTCGGACTACGGCCCGCCGAGCTCGTATTACACGCTGCGGCGGCGCGCAAGCACCAACCTGCCGTACCAGACGATCGTGACGACGCCAGGAACCTCTTCTTCGTCGACACGACCGCGGTCGGATCGAACTGCACTTCAGTACGAGGAGTAATTCCAACCTGGTAACTTCGATGATGCGGTCCGGAGCGGCGGGCTTTTTTAAAGCCCGCCGTTCCGGGCCGCCGCGCGTTCCCCTCCTGGTGGCACGTCCCGTGCTGCTCCTCCTCCGCCCCGCGCAGTCGCGGGCGGGAGATTCACCATGTTTCTTCTCCGGCGTTGCTGGTTCGTGCTCGCGATTACGCTGTCGATCATTCCCGCCGCATTCGCGTCAAGCTCGATTTACATGCCCGTGGAGCGTTTGTCGGCGTTTAGCCGCCGTCGTCAGGCGCGGTCGTCCACCGCACCGCCGTCAGGGTTCGACGCGACCACGGGGGCGCTCTCCACCTATGTGTGACCGTCGAGGTCTCCTTCGTCCCACCGCGGTCCGGCGGGACTCGACCAGGTGGTCGTGAGGGAGCCCGGAGGGGGCGATTCGGCGATCTCGTGCACGCGGTGGACGCCGTTCCGGTTTCACCCCCGGCGAGAAAGGTGCTGCTCCTCGCCGGAGCCGGCGCGGGACCGCTCGCTTCGCGTGGCCGGCATGTTCTTCGGCAAGTTTGAGCTTCGCCAGGCCGTGTTCGGCCGAAGCGAGTCGCGCGGCGCGATCTCTCCGGCCAAGGGCTCATCGGCGGGACCCCCGTCCCGGACATCGAGGAGTTCGCCGCCGCCGAGATCGACTCGATCGTCGCTGGTGCCGCTCAGGCGAACGACGGGCGACTGGCTCCCCGTCCGCCGGAGGCTCGACCGGCTGGTGCGGGACGACGTGCGAAGCGCCAGCCGCCGGCACCACCCGTACTTCGACGATCTCCTCGAGCTACCGCGCCCGGTGGAACGAGGCGGACACGGCCACGCCGGTCGTCATCAACGTCCAGCCGGCGGGCAATCCGATGAACGACGCGAGCGCCGCGACGAACGCCATCAGGCGCGCGTTGACGGCGTGGACCAGCGATGCCGGAATCGCGGATCGTCATGACGCCCGGGAACGAGAACTACAGCTACGTCTCCGGAAACGCGCAGAGTCCCGCGGTCGCGATGCCGCCGGTCAACATCGTGCTCTTCGACGACCCGTACGACGAGATCACCGACCCGACGGGGTGCTCCGGGACGCTGGCGATGGGCGGTGCAGCGCTCGGGGTTGAATCCGAAGGTCGTCAACGGCGTGACGTTACTACCCCACGCTCCGGCAGTACGTGATCTTCAACGACGCCTTCCAGTGTTTCTTGGGAAACGCCGACAACCTCGCCGAGGTTGCGACCCACAGGCTCGGCCACGGCCTGGGGTTCGGCCATTCGACGGTGCCCGACGCCATCATGCGCTCGTACGCGTACGGAAGAAACGGACGCGGGCCGCGGCCCCTGGGCGACGACGACCGCGACGGCGCACACTGCCTCTACCCGCATACGTTCGCGCTGACCGCGCCCAACGGCGGCGAAGCGCATCGGTTCCGCGTCGTCCACGTACGACGTGACCTGGAAACTCGAGCCCGGAAGCGGGACCGGATCCCGGCACGGTCGACGTGGAGTACTCGACCGACGCAGGCGTCAGGCCGGATCGCGCTCTCCACCGCGCAGATCAACGACGGCTCCTACCTCTGGGCCGTCGGACGCCGCCCGGGACTCAGTTCGCCGTGCGCGTCGTGCGCCGCAACCGGGTGATCCCGACGGCCGCCCCGTTCCCCAGCGCGTGTAGCGCCGGAACGTCGGCGAGCGTCTTCGCCGTGTCGCGGCCCCGGCCGTGACCGCCGTGCCGCGCCCGACGGGACGGGCGGCCCGCCGGTGCGCCTTGGAAAGGTCGCCGGCGGCTCCTGACGGTCACGTGGGGCGCCTCCTGCAGCGGGACGGCGGCCGACTACGCGTCTATGAGGGAACGCTCTCGGCGCTCCGTGCGGGGTCGTCGGACCGCCACGAAGAGTCCTGCGCCGCCGGGGCGACCTCACCCAGCCGATCGTCCCCGGCGCGGGTTCGACTTATTACCTGATCGCGCCGCTGGCCACGCGGGAAGAAGGCTCCCTTGGCACGACCTCGGCGTCCGTACAGCGCCCGGCCTCGACGTCCGCCTGTGCCCCCGGGAGGCCGCGTCCTGCTTCTGAGCCCTGGCCGGTCGATCCCAGGGTTGCGCCCGGAGGGCTTCCGCGTAAGGATTAGGGCCTATGAAAAACCCATCGATTCCTCCTCATGGGCGTTTGTGTGCCTCATCGCCGGCCGCGCTCTTCGCGGCGCTCCCCAGGCCCGCACCGCCGCCGGTCCTGTCCCCGCCGAAGGCATATGAAGGCCTCGTCTTCGACGGCCTGACGCCGGAGCAGAAAGCGCTCGCGGTCTCGATCCTCAACGAGAACGGCTGCGACTGCGGCTGCGGGATGAAGGTCGCCGTCTGCCGGCGCGACGACTCCAAGTGCCCGCGAAGCCCCGACCTCGGGCAAGTCAGGTGATCGACCTGGTCAAGCAGGGAAAGAGCCGCGACGAGATCGTCAAGGCCGGCGCTGACGCCGCCGAGCAAGTTCGTGGCGTTCGCGTTGACGCCGGGCGAGGCGCCGTCGATCGGCCCCAAGAACGCCGAAGGTCACGATCCTCCACTACTTCGACTACCAGTGCCCGTTCTGCACGAGAGGTCGTCCCGACCATCGACCAGATCGCGAAGGACTATCCCGACTCGCGTGCGCATCGTCTTCAAGATGCACCCGCTGTCGATGCACCCGAACGCGATGCCCGCCGCGGAGGCCGCGATGGCGGCCGCGGCACCAGGGCAAGTTCTTCGAGATGCACAAGAAGCTCGTTCGAGAACCAGCAGCAGCTCACGCGCGAGAAGTTCATCGCGCATCGCGAAGGAGATCGGCCTCGACGTCGACAAGTTCACGAAGGACCTCGACGCCCACACCTACGCCGCGGCAGATCCAGAAGGAGTCGAAGGAGGCCGGAGGACATCGGCGCCACCGGCACGCCGGCGTTCGTTCATCAACGGGCGCTACTTGAGCGGCGCGAAGCCCGTACGCCAGTCTTCAAGGACGATGATCGACGAGGAGCTCAGGCTGGGCGAAGGCCGGCAACCGGCCGGAGTTCAAGATCGCGCAAGAACGTCAGCGAGGCGCTCCGCGAAGCGCGTCAGCGGCCGCCGGGCCCGATCCGAACAAGGTGTACGACGATCGCCGCCGGCGACGCGCTCGTCCAGGGGTCCGGCCAACGGCCAAGGTGACGATCCTCCACTACTTACGACTATCAGTGACCGTTCTGCGTGCGCGTGTCGTCCGACCCTCGAGCAAGATCCTGGCCGACTATCCCGAGCGACGTCCGCGTGGTCTACAAGATGCACCCGCTCCCGATGCACCAGAACGCGATGCCTGCGGCCGAGGCCGCGATGGCGGCCAACGCGCAGGGCAAGTTCGCGGCAGATGCACGAAAAGCTCTTCGCGAACAGCGCGGCCTCTGTCGCGGGACAAGTACCTTGCAGTTCGCGCACGGAGATCGGCCTCGACGTGAAGAAGTTCACGAGCGACATCGACGCGCAGCGCCTACAAAGACATCGATCGACGCGCGAGGCGCGCGGAGGCGATGAACGGTCGGCGCGACCGGGCAACGCCGGCGATCGTTTCGTCAGCGGCGACGCACCTCTCCGACGAGCAGCCGTGCGACGCCTTCAAGAGGAGATCATCGACGAGGAGCTGCATCCGTGCGAGTGACAGACTCGCGCACAGGCGGATCGAAGTATTGCGTGTACCGGGCACCGCGACGGTGCGTTTCGACGCACGTCACGGCTCGCGTCTCGAGGGCTTCGCTTCGCCGGAGCGCGATCCCTGCGGTCCTCGACGTCGCCGTCCTCGACATGAACCACGGCTGGCCCAACGTCGGCATCACGACGGGGTCGTCGCGGCGATCCAGGACGCCGCGCGCGAGCCGTCGGCCGCCGCTGCTGCCGCGGCGGGCCTGCCGATCCGCGCCGATCTCCGTTCGAACGTCCGCCGCGCGCTGCAAGCTTCCCGACCCCGAGGACGACCGGTTCGCGATCTACGTCGGCACCGGCGGTCCCGGCCATCTCGACCCGCGGCTGGAACGACGGCAGCGACCGCGCTCCGCAGGGCGTCGCTCGAGGATCCCGTCGTGGGAGGCGCCCGCTGTTCCACCTGTTCGACGCGATCGCCGGCGCGACGACGCGGCGCTCTCGCGGTCTGCCACACGTTCGGGCCTCGATGTGCCGGTGGCTGCGACGTCGCCGAGCCAGTGGCGCGGGGCCGGAGAAAGGCGGGAAGAGCGAGGGCCCTCGACAACCTCCTGACCGACGCGGCGCGGCGAGCACCCGCTGTTCGCGGCGCTTCGCGCGGCGGCATCGGGCGCCGGGCAGGCTGCGCGTGCTCGACAGCCGGCTCTACGACCTGATCCCGAAGACCGGCGCCGGGCGGCAGTCGCGATCGTGGCGACCGAGACGCGTGCGGCGTCGACGCAGTCCGCCCGGCGACGCGATGACGATGATGGAGATCGCGCGCGACGTCCGGGCCGGATGCCCCGCGTGTTCGCGCGTGAACCACCATCCCGGATCATCGACCGGGCCGAACCTGATGGCGATGCTCGAACCTGAAGCTCGAGCGCGGCGAGGTCGCCAACGGAAGTGGTACGACCTGCGCATGAGCCACGCTCTGCCGAGCACTTCCCCGAACGCCAGGAGCGACCGCCACCTCGCACGACGACCTCGGATTTCACGTTCTCGGGCCACTGCGCTTCCACGTGACGCGCGTCGCCCGCCTGCGGCGCGAGCGGCGGGCCTGCGAGTTTCCCGGCACGACGGCGACATCGACCGCGCGCTGACCGTACGCCCTAGATTGGCAACTGAGTTTCCGATCGCCGACGGTCCCTCCAGCCCAAAGCTTCCGGGTGCTCCATCTGACGTCGAACAGCACGGCACCTAACGACGCCGGAACGAAGCGAGGAACCGACCATGAGCCCGCAGCAGACGCCTCACGCTACCGCGCACCGCATCGCCTCGCGTCGCAGGCTTCGCACTGGCCGCCGGCGGTCGCACGCGCTTCCCGTGCCGGCCAGGCCGGGAGCCTGCCGGTGCCGATCCGCTGACGTCGTACTCAGATGGAGGTCCTCGTGGACGGCGGCCCGCTCCCCGAATACACCGCGAGCGGCACGACGCTACCGTCGAGGCGTCTGAAGGGACGCGAGTACGCCGTAATGCGCTCTGACGAACCGCACCGGCGAGCGCGTCGCCGTCGCGCCTGGCGATGGACGGGCTGAACTCGATCGACGCCCAGCACACGTCGGCGCGCGGACGCCCGCAAGTGGATCCTCGCTCCATGGGAGACGGTCACGCTGTCGGGATGGCAGACCGACACCGGGCACGGCGCGGCGCTTCGTCTTCACGTCCGAGCCGAAGTCGTACGGCGCCTGGCTCGGGCGCACCGACGATCTCGGCGTGATCAGTGCGGCCTTCTTCCAGGAATCGAGGCGCCGACGGGATGCGATCGCCGCCGACCCCCGCCCCGATTGGAGCGGATGCCGGACACGCGCCTGCAGCGCTCCGACGCCCGAGCGCCAACCGTGAGTCGTCCGGCGCGGCCTGGAAGGCGCGCTGCGCCAAGGACGAAGCTGGCCGCGACCGGCATCGGCCGCGAGATCGATCACCGCGTCGTCGAGGTCGCGTTCGACGAAGAGGATCCTCCCCGCCTCCGTCGATCAACTTCCGTTACGAGTACCACGATGCGCTCGTTCGGCTTGGGCGTCCTCCCGGCATCGACGACGCCCTTGGCGCGCCGCGAGCGCTCTCGCGGCTTCGCCGAGCCCGGCTTCGCGCCCGATCCCTTCCGTCGGTAGCCGCTCACGGGGAACGTTCTCTTTTCCGACAGAGCTTCCCGGACGCCAGCTTTGATCGGAAAAGAGACGTATCCCGATCGGAGGCTTAAGCTCGGAACAGAACGGAGAGCTTCCCACTCACGCGAGCAGGCGAGAGGAGATCGTCGCGCGGTGAGCGACGACGCGCGCAGCGGCATCCTGCAGCGCGGCGTCGGCGATGCCGCGCTTGGCTTGCTGGAGCAGGAGGATGCGCTCCTCGACGGTTTCCTCGGCGACGATGCTGGTAGACCATCACCGGGCGGTCCTGGCCGATGCGGTGCGCGCGGTCGGCCGCCTGATCCTCGACGGCGGGATTCCACCACGGATCCATCAGGAACACGTGATCGGCGGCGGTGAGGTTCAGCCCGGTCCCGCCGGCCTTCGAGCGAGATCAAGCAGGACCGGCGGTCCGTCGTCGGCCTGGAACGCGCCGACGACGCCGGCGCGATCGACGGTCGCGCCGTCGAGCGCGCATGAACGGATGCCGGCGGCCGCGCAGGTGCGGCTCGATGAGATCGAGCAGCGAGGTCCACTGCGAGAACACGAGCGCCTTGTGCCCCTCCGCGACGCACCGTTCTCGAGGCTCTCGCGCAGCCGCTCGATCTTCGCGGAGCGTCTCGCGCGCGTCTGGCCGGGCACGAGCGCGGGTGGCACGCCGCCTGGCGCAGCCGCAGCAGCGCCTCGAGCGCGGCGAGCACGCTGCCGCCCTCCCGGAGCTTGGCGACGACATCCGCGCAGCGTCGCCGCGCGCACCGCGTCGTAGACCTGCGCGCTCCCGCTCGGCGAGCGCGCAGTACAGCGTCGCCTCGGTGCGCGGCGGCAGCTCGGGCGCGACGTCCCGCTTCAGGCGGCGAAGCACGAACGGGCGGATGCGCTCGCGCAGCCGCGCGGCCGCGCCGTCGACCCCCTCGGCGATCGGCCTCGCGTAGCGCTCCTCGAAAGTCGCGCGCGTCCGCCGAGCAGGCCGCGGTTCAGGAAGTGCATCTGGCTCCACAGCTCGTCGAGCCGGTTCTCGACGGGCGTTCCCGACATGCGTGAGCGCGCCAGCCGCCTTGAGCCGGAAGGCGGCCTGCGCGACCTGGCTCTCGGGGTTCTTGATCATCTGCGCCTCGTCGAGGACCACGGTGTCCCACGCGACGCCCGCAGAGACTCGGCTCGTCCAGCCGCAGCAGCGCGTAGCTGGTGATCGTGACGTCGGCGCGCGGGATCGAGCGCGCGCTCGGCGCCGTGGTAGACGCAGGCCGCGAGCGCCGGGCGGAAGCGCCGGATCTCGTCCGACCAGTTGTGCACGACGCTCGTGGGCGCGACGACCAGCGTCCGGCCGGACACGGCGCACAGCGCCTGGAGCGTCTTCCCGAGCCCATGTCGTCGGCCAGGAGCGCGCCCATCCCCGCCCGGCGCAGGAAGCCGAGCCAGGCGACGCCGCGGCGCTGATACGGCCGCAGCTCCGCGGTGAGATCCGCCGGGAAGCGCGGGCTCCCGCAGCCCGTCGAACCCGGAGAGCAGCGCCGTCGAGCCCCGGCAAACGACGGCGGCCGCGGCTGCTCGAGATCGTCGCAGAGGCGCGCGACGTCGGGGAGCAGCGCGTTCGGGACCGCGCCGGCTTCGTCGCGCGCGGCGAGGAGATCCGCGATCCGGGCGCCGAATCGCGGAGAGCCAATCGAGCGGGAAGCGGCGCGTAGCCGCCTCCGTCGAGCCGGACCAGCGACTCGCCGGCGCGGAACGCCGCAGAGCACGGCGCGCGGCGTCCGCCGACGCCGCGCGCCCGCCCGCCCGGCGCCTCGGTCGCAACGAGGACGTCCACGCCTGCCGTCGTCTCGCACGCGGACGGACGGGCGCGAGCCTCGCTTCGAGCGCGAAGTGCTCCCGGCCGGACGCCGCGGACCTCGCCGTCCCAGTGGGCCGAAGCTTCGGCGACGAGCGTCGACCGCATCGGCTCCGGTCACGACGGCGGGGACGCCGGGGGCCAAGCCGAGCCGCGCGCCGAGAGATGGCGCACCTCGCGCTGCTCCGCGCGCTCGTCGCGCAGCGGCAGCGAGCCCTGGAAGGTGCACGAGCTTGCCGCCGTCCACTGCGCGCCTGCGGCGGATCGCCGTAGACGAGCACGGCGAGGACGCGTAGAGCGCCTCACCCTCCCGCCGCGTCTCGACCGGCGATGCGCGGCGGGATGCGCTCGATGGACGGGAAGCCGCGACGTGCGCAGGTCGACGACGACCCGTCCGCGAAGCGCCGGAAGGACCTCCGTGACCAGGCTCGTTCCACGATTCCGGCCCGAAGTGCCGCCCCGTCGCAGAAACTCGTGCTGCTCCCGCCCGGTCAGCTTCGGCTCCTGCGTGGGCCTGAGCGTGGCGCCGCATCGCGCGATGCCGTTCGCCGAAGACCTCCGAGATCTCGGGGTCGTCTTCGAGCGCGACGCGGAACCCGTCGCCCTGCTCCGTCGACCGCCACGCGCGGCCCGACCGGCGCCGAGGACGTCGCGGACCGGCGCGCCGTCGAGCGAGACGTCCTCGCAGCCTGCGAGGGCCCGCAGGAGCTTCGCGACGATCGCGCGGGGCACGGGCCCGCGCCGGTGCGTGCCCAGCGCCAGCTCCGCCGCGAGATCGTCCTGGCGCGCGGTGAACGGCGGCGCCGGGACGCGTCCCGACGGACAGCGCCGCGAGCGTCGCCTCGAACGGGTGAAGCGCGTCGCCCGCGCGGATCCCGCGCTCGAGCGCCAGCCCGCCCGGCCGCGCTGCGAAGCGGTAGGCGATCGTGCCCGACCGACCGTCGTGCGTCGGCAGGCTCGCTTCCTCGATCGTGCGCGCGCTTCGAGCGGCGATCGACCGCGGCCGCGGCATGCTCGCAGACCGCGCGCGCCGCAGCGTGCATTCCCACTGCGCGTCGTCGAGGAACAGCCGGACGTTCCGCGCGATCATCCCGCCCTTGGTCGCCACGCGGACGCGCGACCTCGTCGGGCTCCGCGCGCTCGCCGACGACCGCCTCGGCGCGCACGAGCTCGATGCCGCGCGACCAGAGCTGCGGCGAGCACGCCTTGCGCACGGCCTCGAATGTGGACGTCACGCGCGCAGGATACTTCGCGCTGAAGATCAGGCGCGTGGTCGCCTGCTGCGACGCCGCGCGGCTCAGCGTCCGGCGCGCGCATAGGCTGCCGCCGGTGCCGCGAACCGAGGCGAGCGCGCCTTCGGCGAGACGGAAGCAGCTCCGGACGCTCGACGCCGGCGGACGGATCCTCGATCGTGACGGCGCCGATCGCGACGTGGATCGGCTCGAGCGTCGCGGCTCGTCGCCAGGTGCAGGTTCGCTGAAGATGCGATTCACCGCGGGGCCGGGATCGTCGCACTCGTTGAGCACGACGCCGAACTCGTCGCCACCCAGTCGCCCCACGCAGTCGCGTCCCTCGCGTCGCGTCGCCAGCGCCGCGCCACGCGCTTCAGGATCGCGTCGCCCCCGATGCGTCCGCGCTCGATGTTGATCGCCTTGAACCCCTCGACGTCCACCAAGAGGAACGCGAGCCGACTTGCCGAGCGGCCGTCGCGCGTGATCGTCTCCTCGAAGCGGCGGAGGAACGCCGAGCGGTTCAGCGACCCCGTCCCCGGGTCGTGCGTCCTCGCGTCGCGCAGCTCGCGCGCGTCTGGCTCTCGAGCCGATTCCTCGAGCGTCTGCGAGATCGTTCGCGCAGCGCCGACTCGCGGAGCCTCAGATGGTGGGTCGTCCGCCGTGAGGCGCTGGCGTCCACACGACGAAGGCGATCGCCATCGCCGCGTTCCCGGCGGCCGCTGCGGCCGCGTCCCGGGTCGGCGTCAGAGCGAGCGCCGACGAGCGCGGGGCCGAGGCCCATGCGCGAGAGGCAGGGCGATCCTCGCAGATCGCCTTCATCTCGTCCGCCATCGACGCACTCCTCACCCGTGCCCCGTGCCGGGTCCTGAGGTGGAAGATGAGCCGTCAGGACGGTGCGCGTCAAGTCCGGCGCCGGCGTCTGCGCGGGTCGCGGGGCGCGGGAGACCGGCGGCACCCAGCGATACCGGGTCAAGATCGAGCGTGCCGTTGGGCCGGAAGGCCACGCCCTCGGCCTCGAGCAGGGCGCGCTGCAGGCCGGGCGGCATGTCGGGGAGCCGGTCGGTCGAGGTGCCGCCCGAGGCGTTGACCGACGCGCTGCCAGGGAACGCCGCGCGGGACAGCCGTGCATCGCCCACCCGACCGCGCGCGGCGACAGCCGGCTCTCGATCAGGGTCGCGAGCTGACCGTAGGTCATCACGCGCCCTTGCGGGATCCGCCGCACGACGTCGTAGACCCGTCTGGAAGACCTCGTCTTTCCGGCCCTGAGACGTCGCCGTGAACGCGCGCCATGCGCCGAAGACTATCAAACGGCGGTTTCTTGACATCGTTCGACCGGCGTGGATAGTCGCGGCGCCATGATGGAACGGCAAGCGCGTCGTGGTCGTGATGCCGGCGTACAACGCGTCGACGCACGCTCGAGCGCACGCACGACGAGGTCCTCGCCCACGGATTCGTCGACCGCGTGATCGTCGTGGACGACGCCAGCCGGGACGACACCGTCGGAACGGGCGCGAACGCTCGCGCGGACGACCGTCCACGTTCACGACCAGTCAACCGCGGCTACGGCGCCAACCAGAAGACCTGCTACGCGCTCGCGCTCGACGAGGGCGCCGACGTCGTGGTCATGGTCCACCCGGACTACCAGTACACGCCGAAGCTGCTCCCGCGCTGGTCGCGCCGATCGTCTGGGACGTGCACGACTGCATGCTCGGCTCGCGCATCCTGGGCGGCCGCGCGCTCTCCGGCGGCATGCCGCTCTACAAGTACGTCGCGAACCGCGCGCTGACGCTCGCGGAGAACATCCTGCTCGGCGCGAAGCTCTCCGAATACCACACCGGCTACCGCGCGTTCTCGCGCGAGGTTCTTGCGCGCGCTCCCGCTCGCCGCAGAACTCCGACGACTTCGTCTTCGACAACCAGATGCTCGCGGAGATCCTCTGGCGCGGCTTCCGCGTCGGCGAGGTCAGCTGCCCGACGAAGTACTTCGCCGAGGCGTCCTCGATCAACTTCGGGCGGAGCCTGCGCTACGGTCGTCGGGTGCCTGGGAACCGCCACGGCCGCTTCCGCCTCGCGGCGCTGGGGCTCCGACCGGATCGCACGCTTCGCCCACGCCGCGCCCGCTGCACGGCTCGCGCTGTGTCCTCGCCGGTCGCCATCCTCGCCGCCATCTGCGCCCGCCCGCGCGCCCGCGAACAGCTTCATGAGCACCGCGACGACGTAGTAGGCCGCCTGGCCGGGCGGGCCGAGAATCGCCCCGAGCGCCGTCAGGAATCCCGCAGCGGCGCCGGTCAGCGCGACCGTGCGTCTCGAAACGGCCGTCCGGCGCGCCGGGCGGCCCACCAGCCCGAGCATGAAGCAGAGCGAGCGAGCCGACCGTCGCGCCGGTCACCGCGCCGATCTTCTGCGCGACGGGGTCGACCGGCTCGCCCCCGGGCCCCGGACCTCCGTGCCCGGTCATCGCGACGACGAGCGCGATGAGCGCGATCGTCAGCGCCTCCGCGATGATCCCGCCGACGATCGGATAGATCCAGCGGATGGGTTCGCGCTCCGTCGCCATGCCCGCTGAATATGGACTCGTCCCGTGAAGGTGAGACTGGTGTCCGGTTTGCGGCGGCAGCCACGAGCGGCCCGAGGAGTGCGCGGGCGAGCTCCGGGCGACCGGGCCCGGAGCGGCACGGCTGGCGCGTCGTGGTGGAGACGCCCCTACGGTATCGAGGCGTACGGCGTCCTCGTCGCGCCCTCCGGTCGACTGTACCGGCGCGCGAGATCATCACCTACCCGAACATCCTGTGGACGGTCCCGGGCGGCGCGGTCACCGTTGAAGTTCGCGTCGCGCTCACGCCGCAGGACGCCGGAGGCCCAGGCGATCGCGTTCATCGAGGGGCACATCAACTCGCTCGGGTACGTACGGCGCGACGCGCTCGAAGCCCCGAGGTCGCGCGCTATCGGGCGGAGGCCCAAGCCCGGGCGGCCGCCGCGGCCTCGGGTCCGCCGCTGAAAGCTGCGCGCGATGCCGGTTCGGTTCGGCACGGGCCGAGCGCTGTTCTCCGCGATGACCGGCAATCTCTCCGAGAGCGGACTGTTCGTGATGACGCTCGCGCCCGTTCGATCCCGGGACCGGGGTGCGCGTACTCATCGATCTCGACGTCGGGCCGATCGGCCTTCAGGGCAAGGTCGTGTGGAAGCGCGAGTCGGTCGTCGCTGGGCGACCGGTCGGCATGGGGATCCACCTCGATCTCTCCACCGCGACCGTACCGCGAGTTCGTCCGATCGAGCTCCCGCTAGCGTCGCCGCTTTCGCTTCGGTAATTCTCACTGCACTCGCCGTGACACGCGAACGCGCCCTAAGGCCCGCAATCACGCGTCCCCGACCGCGTGGCATCCGCCTTGCCATGTAATCGCGCCGGCCGCGGAGTGACCAGCGAGGCGGCCTGGCGTCGGGGATGGAGGACGGTCATGGGCATCGGGGCGGTCTCACAGCGGTTTTGTTGCGTTTGCGGAACCGAGCACCACGGTCCGGCGTCCTGCCCGGGCGAGCTGCGCGCCACCGGCGCCGAGAAACCGGGCTGGCGCATCAACGTCGAGACGCCGTTCGGACACGCAGGCGATCGGCGTGCTGCTGGCGCCGTCGCACGATCAGTGGCGCGCGCGCATCGTCACCTACCCCAACACGCTGTGGACCGCTCCGGGCGGGCGCGGAACGCTCAAGTTCGTCGGCGAGACGCGGGAAGAGGCGGAGGCGCAGGCGATCGCCTTCGTCGAGCGGCACGTCGAGGCCGAAGCGCGACGGCTCGTGACGCGCGCCCGCGGCCGTCAGACGCCGCCGAGCGGCGCCGCCTCAGCCGCGCTCTGGCGGTCATGCCCGCGAGCGGAAGCTGCGTACCTTCCGGTCCGCTTCGGCGTCGAGCGCGCGATGCACGCGGGATGACCGTGAACCTCTCGGTCGAGGGGATGTTCATCGGCGTCGCGACGCCGCCGGAGGACGGCGGACGGTCGCTGCTCGCTCCACCTCGATCTCGACGGGCACACGCTCCCGCTGCGCGGCCTCGTCATGTGGAACCGGCCGCGACCGGGGCCTGCAGCGGCCCGCCGGGATGGGGATCCGGCTGTCGAACCCGCCGCCGCTCTATCAGTCGTTCGTGGCCGCGCTGCCGTAGAGCTCGCGAAACCCGGGCGAGCGCGTCGACGTAGACTGGGTTCCATCGGAGGGACCTCATGCGCCGAACCCGATCGCTTCGATCGCTGGTCTCGCTCGCCGGTCCGCCTGTCCGCCACGGCTGCCGACAAGTCCGACGGCGACGGCACCCTGGAAGGTCGAGGACGCGCACGGTCCGACGCACACGGTCGCCTTCACGACCGACGAGGCGACGTGGCTTCCGCTCGACGTGCACCCGACGGGCACGACGCATCGTCTTCTCGCTGCTCGGCGACCTCTACCTGCTCCCGATCGGCGGCGGCGAGGCGACGCGGATCACGAGCGGCCCGGCCTACGACGCCCAGCCGCGCTTCTCTCCCGACGGGAAGTGGATCGCCTTCGCGTCCGATCGCGGCGGCATCGAGAACCTCTGGGTCTGCGACCTCGACGGCAAGAACGCGCGCGCCGATCTCGACCGAGAAGGACAGCGACGGTCAACGGCCCGGCGTGGTCGCCGGACGGCGACTACCTCGTCGGGCGCAAGCGGCTGACCGACCGCTCGTCGCTGGGAACGGTCGAGCTGTGGATGTGGCACGTCAAGGGCGGGAGCGGCGTGCAGCTGACGAAGAAGGACGAGCAGCCCGACGCCGCCGACCCGGCGTTCTCGAAGGACGGCCGCTTCCTCTACTTCTCCGCGCGCGACGCGCGGTACCGGTACGACCGCAACGTCAACGAGGGGATCTGGCAGATCAAGCGGCTCGACCGGTGGAACGGCCAGACGGTCGCCGATCACGGGCGAGTTCGGCGGCGCGGCGGCCCGCGATCTCTCCCCGACGGCACGTCGATCGCGCCTACGTGCGCCGCGTCCGCGCGAAGACGGTGCTCGAGGTCATCGACCTCGCGAGCGGGAAGGACCGCGCAGATCGCCAGCGACCTCCAGCGCGACAATCAGGAAGGGTTCTCGTTCCACGGCGTCTTCCCGGGCTACGCCTTCACGCCGGACGGCGGGTCGATCGTCGCCACCGGCGGACGGGAAGATCTGGCAAGTTCGACGTCGGCTCGCGGCGCTCGCACCGCCGATCCCCTTCACGCGCCAAGGTCGAGCAGACGCTGACCGAGTCGCTCCACACGCCGCGCCGCGAAGGGGTCGGCGACGTGCGCGCGCGCATCGTGCGCTGGCCGGTCGAATCACCCGGACGGAAAGACGCTCGTGTTCTCGGCGCTCGGTCACCTCTACGCGATGGCTCTCCCCGGCGGGACGCCCAGGCGCACTCACGACGACGCCGACCTCGAGTACGCGCCGTCGTTCTCGCAAGGACGGCCGGATGCTCACCTTCGTGACCTGGAACGACGCCGAGCGGCGGGCACGTCTGGTCGATGCCGTTCCCGGGCGGAACGCCTCGGAAAGCTGACCGACGGTTCCGGGCCAGTACGCGAACCCGTCGTTCTCCCCGGACGGAAGCAAGATCGTCTTCGTCGCCGGGAAGCGGCGCGACGTTCCGCGACGACGACCTCGTCCGACGAGCTGTGGGCAGGAGATCCGCGTGGATCCCGGCGGCGGGCGGCGCCGCGACGCTACGTCATCGGGACGAAGAACCGCGGCGCCAACCGCCGCATGGCGCGGCCGCAGTTCGACGCCGACGGGCGAGCGGATCTACTTCGTCGAGGACGCCGACGCGTCCGGGCCCCAATCCGCCGAAGACCGTGCTCGTCTCGGTGAAGCCGGACGGCACCGACAAGCGGACGCACCTCGCGCTTCACGCGGGCCGAGGAGGCCGACGCTCTCGCCCGACGGCCGCTGGGTCGCGTTCAACGAGCAGTACAACGCCTGGGTGACCGCGCTCCCGCCGCTGGGCGCGCAGACGGTCGACATCGAGCTCGGCGGCGCCGCGCTCCCGCTGGCGCAGCTCACCGACGAGGGCGGCGAGTGGGTCAACTGGGCCGACGGCGGCAAGACGCTGACCTGGATCTGGGGCCCGACCTACCACCGCATCGCGCTCGATCACGCCTGGCCGAGGCCGCCGAGCCGAGGAGCGATAAGAAGGCGAAGGCGCGGGCAGAAGGACAAGGACAAGGACAAGGAAAGAGAAGGACAAGAGACAAGCCCAAGAAGAAGAAGCTCCCCGAAAGCCAGTCGATCGAGATCACCCTAACGGTGCCGCGCGACCGCCCGATCGGGCACGGTGGCCTACACCGGCGCCCGCATCGTCACGATGAAGGGCGACGAGGTGCTCGAGTCACGGCACGATCGTCGTCACCGACGACCGGATCGCGCCGTCGGGCCACCGTCGGGCGTCGTCGATTCCCGCGGGGGCCAAGAGTCGTCGACCTCGCCGGGAAGACCGATCATCCCGGGGCTGTTCGACGAGCACGCCCACCTGCACTACTCGACGCTCGACATCTTCCCGCAGCGGCCCTGGAAGTACCTCGCCAACCTCGCGTACGGCGTGACGACGACGCACGACCCGTCGGCGTCGAACCAGAGAGGTCTTCGGCCAGTCGCGAGATGGTCGAGGCCGGGCTGATGGTCGGGCCCGCGCATCTTCTCGACCGGCTACATCCTCTACGGGGCCGACGATCCGGGCCGCGCGATCGTCAACTCGCTCGAGGACGCGCGCCACCACCTACGCCGGATGAAGGCGCTGGGCGCGTTCTCCGTGAAGTCGTACATGCAGCCCCGGCGCGAGGCGCGGCAGTGGATCATCAAGGCGGCCCGCGAGGAAGGGATGCTCGTCGTTCCCGAAGGGGGCGGCGACCTCGAGATGGACATGACCTTCGTGCTCGACGGGCACACGACCGTCGAGCACGCGCTCCCGATCACGCCGCTCCGGAAGGACGTCGTCGACGTTCTTCGCGCAGCAGCGGAACCTCGTACACGCCGACGCTGCTCGTCGCCTACGGCGGCATCTCGGGCGACAAGTGGTTCCACCAGCACTACGAGATGTGGAAGGACGACGCGGCTCCAGAAGTTCGTGCCGCAGAGGATCGTCGACACGCTCGGGCGCATCCGCGGGATCATGGCGACCGACCCGGCCGATTGGCACCACATCGACGTCGCGGCGTCCGCGAAGGACGTCATGCACGCGGGCGGGCGGGTCTGCCTCGGCGGCCACGGCCAGATGCAGGGCTTGGGGCCGCACTGGGAGATGTGGGCGTTCGTGCAGGGCGGCATGACGCCGCTCGAGGCCATCCGCGTGGCGACGCGCTATCCGGCCGAGACGTTGGGGCTCGACCGGGACCTGGGCTCGATCGAGAACGGAAAGTTGGCCGACTTCGTGGTGCTGGACGCCAACCCGCTGGAGAAGATCGAGAACTCCGAGACGGTGAGCCTCGTCGTCAAGAACGGACGGGCGTACCGTCCTGACGACTTGCAGTTGTCGACCTCGCTGACGGCCCGCGGGACCTCGGGCAAGCGCAGCCCGACGACCCCGACCAGCGCTTCGGACTTGAACGGCTTCGCCACGAAGCGCGGCGTCCCCTCGAGCGAGCGGCGTAGGTCCTCGGTCGAGAAGTGGCCCGAGACGAACACGGTGCGCTTCCAGAGCTCGCGGTCGATGAACTTCAGCTTGGAGTGGAGCAGGAGCCCGGGCAGGTCGGGCATGTACAGATCGAGGACCAGCGCGTCGTAGCGGTTCCGCTTGATCCGCTGCAGCGCCGTGGCTGCCGTTTGACAGCGCCTCGACCTGCCAGCCCGCCGTCTGCGAGCATCTCGGCCATCACTTCGAGAACCGGAATCTCGTCGTCCACGACCAGGATGCGGAACTCGTTCGCCATCCCCTTCTCGTTCGAGCTCATCGCGAGGCACCGCGCCCTTCCACCGGCCCTTACCCCCACGGCCGGTCGCCCTATAACCTAATGCTTTCACCAACCCGCGCCAGAGGGGACACTCCCTTTTTCTTGCAAATTCTGCGAGACCTGGCTTGACATTTTCTTTTTCCGATCAAAGCGGTATCCGGGGAGCTTTGTCGGAAAAGAAAAATGCCCGCGGAGAGGACCCGGAAAAGCAGGTAAGACAAAGTGAAAGCGGCCTACTGCAAGGCCTGATGGAGATCGGCGATCAGGTCGTCGGGGTGCTCCAGGCCGACCGAGAGACGGACCAGGTCCGGCGGCGCGCTGGCGTTCTTCCTTCGCTCGTTGCGCGATGCTCGATCAGGCTCTCGACGCAGCCGAGGGACGTCGCGCGGACGAAGAGCCGCGCCTCGGAGACGACGGCGATGGCGGCGTCGCGGCCGCCGCGAAACGCGGAACGAAAGCATGCCGCCGAAGGCGCTCATCTGGGCCGCCGCGATCGCGTGGCCGGGATGCCCCGGAAGTCCGGGGTAATGTACCGCGGACACCTCGGGATGCTCCGCCAGGCTCGCGGCGACCGTCAGAGCGTTCGCGGAATGCCGTTCCATCCGCAGCGCAAGCGTCCGAAGACCGCGCAGCACCAGCCACGAAGCGAACGGATTGGCGACGGCGCCCAGGATGTGCGCGGGCGTGCTTCACTTTTTCGAACAGCGCCTCGCCTTTGCGAAACACGAGGGCACCTCCCATCACGTCGCTGTGCCCGCCCAGAGTACTTCGTCGAGGACTGCAGCGTGATGTCGGCGCCGAGCTCGAGCGGGCGCTGGATCGCCGGCGTCGAGAACGTGTTGTCGACCACGGTGACAGCGCCCGCGGCCTTCGCAAGCGCGATCGCGCCGCGCAAGTCCACGACCTTGAGGAGCGGGTTCGACGGCGTCTCGAGGCAGACCACCCGTGCCGGCTTTTCAGCGCGCGCGCCAAGGCGTCGAGATCGCCTCATGTCGAGGATCTCGAGACGATCCCCCACCGCGCGAGAAAATCCGCGGCCGCGACGCGGAAGCCGTAGTACGCATCGTCGGGGAGGAGGATGCGATCGCCGGACTCGAGGCTCTGAAGGATCGCAAGACCCGCCGACATCCCGGAGGCGAACACCAGCGCCGCCTCTCCTCCGTCCAATCGGGCGAGCGCGTTTTCGAGCTGGCCGTGGTTCGGCCCGCCTTCCCGCGCGTACTGGAACTCGCCGACCAACGCGAGGGCCGTATCGCGCGTGAACGTGGTCGCAAGGTGGATCGGCGGCGCCACCGCGCCGGTCGCCGCGTCAGGCTCCGCCGCGTGCACCGCGATCGTCTCGAACTTCATGGACGCATTATGCCTCGCGCGAGCTCAGCGTGTGCGCCAGCGTCGCGACGACGATGACCGCTCCGCCTGCTAACGCCCAGGTGGTCGGGCGCTCACCGTGGACGAGCCAGGCCCACAGCGGGTTCAGCACCGGCTCGGCGAGGAGGAGGAGCGACGCTTCGAGCGCGCCGACGGAATGCAGCCCGTAGTTCAGGAGCACGTACGCAAGGCCGATTTGGAAGACACCGAGAAACGCCACGATCCCGAAGTCCGTCGCGCGAACCGAGGCGACGGGGAGCGCGAACGGCAGGCAGAGCGGTGAACGCGAAGACGTTGCCGAGCACCACCGCGGCCGCGCCGCCCTCGCCTTCGTTCCGCTCTTGCTCATGAACCTGCAGACCGGTCACCGCGAACGCCCAGCACAGACTCCCGAGAGCGCCGCGAGGACGTTTCCGGTGAACGGGTCAGGAGCCGTCGTGCTGGTTGCGTCCCGGCCCACGAAGAAGAGCGCGAGCCCGCCGCGAGCGCCGCCATGAACGCGTACGTCCCGGCCTCGGATCGGCTCTTTCAACAGCCAGGGCCCCAGGAGGACGAGATAGATCGGAGCCGTCGCCTGCAGGAAGATCGTGCTCGCCGCCGTGGTCAGCTTGTTCGCGAGCACGAACAGGATCATGGTCGCGGCGTATCCCGCGGCGACCGCTGCCGGCAATCCGTCGAACCCGCGGCGGGACGCGGGCAGCATCAGGAGCACCGCGAGGGCGGCCACCCCCGAGCGGAACGACGCGACCTGCCAACCCGTGAGGTGCGTCGCCTTGATCGCCGCGCCGCCGGTGGAAAAGAGAATCGCCGCCCCCAGGATGGCGGCGCGGGCGCGGAGAGGATGATCCGGCACGGCGCGCACTCTGTACGAAACTGGAGAGTTCGTCAAAAGCGGTATAGATTGCCGACGATCGGAGGGGTGGCTCGATGAGCGACGCGCACGCACAGTTCAAGGGCTCGATTCCCGATTTCTACGATCGCTGCTTGGGGCCGTTCCTGTTCGAGCCCTTCGCCTCCGATCTCGTGCGCCGGCTTACGGTCGCGCCGAAAGCGCGCGTGCTCGAGATCGCGTGCGGCACCGGCGTCCTCACGCGCCGCCTCAGGGCCGCGCTCCCCGCAGACGCCGAGCTCGTCGCCACCGACCTCAACGCCGCCATGCTCGATCGCGCGCGGCAGGAGCTTCCCGGAGCCGACATCCACTGGCGCACCGCCGATGCCGCCGCGCTCCCCTTCAAGGACGCGACGTTCGACGCGGTCGTCTGTCAGTTCGGCTACATGTTCCTTCCCGATCCCGCCACCGGAATCGCGGAAGGCCGGCGCGTGCTGCGCGCCGGCGGAACCCTGCTGGCCAACGTGTGGGCACCGCTCGAAGCGAACCCGGCCGCCGGCATCGTGCACGAGACGGCCGGCCGTATGTTTCCAGGACGATCCGCCCCGGTTCTTGCTCGTCCCGTACGGCAAACTCTCGGGCGAGACGATGCGCTCGCTCGCGCTGGCCGCCGGCTTCGCCAACGTCGCGTTGACCCGCGTCACGGTCTTTGGGACGAGCCCCTCCGCCCGCGACGTCGCGACGGGATTCGCGAAGGGAACCCCCTCTCGCTCGAGATTCAGGAGCGCGGCGGCGACCTCGACGCGGCCGCCGCGGCTTTCTACCAAGCGCTCGCGCCCCACGGAGGAACGCCGTTCCGTTCGCCGCTCGCGGCCGACGTGCTGGTTGCGTCGTAGAACTTCCGCCGTGATCGCTCCGGTTCTCGTGTGCCTGGCGCTTGCCCAGCCCGCCGCGTCATCCCCGTCCCGCCGAGCGTCGTCCTCATCACGCTCGACACGACACGGGCCGACCATCTCGGCTGTTACGGCTCGGCTCAGGCGGCGACTCCGCGGCTCGACGAGCTCGCCGGCCGCGGCATCCGTTTCGAGCAGGCCCTTTCCCCGTTCCCCTCACGCTACCCGCGCACGCGAGCCTGCTGACGGGACGCGTCCCGCGGCGCCACGGCGTTCGCGACAACGCCGGGTACCGGCTTCCGGCCGGGATCCCTTCGCTGACCGAGCGTCTGAAGGCCGCCGGCTACACGACCGCGGCCTTCGTCTCCGCCGCAGTCCTCGACCGCGATGGCGGCTTGGCGCGCGGCTTTACGACCTACGACGACACCGTCCGCATCGGCGACCGCCGCGCGTTCGACTATCAAGAGCGCGCCGGAGCCAGACCGTCGATGCGGCGCTGCCGCGCATCGCGGCGCTTCCCGCCCCGTTCTTCCTGTGGATCCACTTCTACGATCCCCATCTCCCTACCTCCGCGCCCGAGCCGTACGCGTCGCGGTTCAAGGCCCGCCCTACGACGGCGAGATCGCCTTCATGGACGCACAGATCGGCCGGTTGCTCGACGCTCTCAAGAAGAAGAGGACGCCGATGTACGTCGCGGTCGCCGGCGACCACGGTGAGAGCCTGGGAGAGCACGGCGAGGACGGCCACGGGGTCATTTCTGTATCAAGCGACGCAGCACGTTCCTCTGATCCTGACCGGACCGCACCTCCCCCGCGGGATCGGTCGTCAAGTACGCGGTCGGCCTCGTGGACGTCGCGCCGACGCTGCTCGAGCTGCTTCACCTCCCCGCACTCGCAGGCGCCGACGGGCGATCGCTCCTGCCCCTGATCCGCGGCGAGCACAAGGAGGTGCAAGGCTACGAGATGGAGACGCTCTACCCATCGTTTTCCTATGGCTGGGCGCCCCTCCGCGCGTTCTGCTCGGGCTCGTACAAGTACATCGAGGCTCCGCGCCCCGAGCTCTACGAGCTGCCCACGGACCCCGGCGAGATCCACGACCTGTCGCAGAAGCGTGCGCGCGCGCGCGGCAGAGCTGAGGGCGCGCTCGCCGACCGCACGCGCGGCGACGTGGTCGCCGCTCCCGCCGACGACCCGGAGACCAGCGAGCGGCGGGACAGGCTCGCCTCGCTGGGGTACGTCTCGGGTTCCGTATCCCCGGCGACGGGCGCGCTCGATCCGAAAGACGGGGTCAAGCTCCTGGGCGATCTCGACGCCGCGCGCCACGCGATCCAGCTCGGCGATCCCAAGGACGCCTTGGCACCGTTGACCCGCCTCATCGCGAAAAACCCCGGAAACATCCCGGCGCGACTCCTGCTGGGGCAGGCGCAGCTCGCGGTCGGAAAGAGCGACGACGCCGTCGCCACCTACCGTGCGGTGACCGGCTTGGCACCGAACAACGCGCTGGCCTGGTTCAACCTGGGAAACGCACACGCCGGCAAGGCCGCAGGAGACGACGCGGCGTTTGCGGAGGCGAAGCGTTGCTACGACCGCGCGGTCCTGCTGTCCCCGCGCCACGCCGACACCTATCTCAACCTCGCCGCGCTCTATGCCGCGCGCAAGGACCCGGAGTCCTCCCGTCAAACGCTGCTCCGCGCCCGCGCCGCCGAAGTCTCCGATCCCACGCTCGAGACGGAGCTGGGGCTCTTGGAGGCCGGGCGCAAGGACGCGCCCGCGGCGCGCGCAGCGTTCGAGCGCGCGCGCTCGTTTTGAACCCGCGCCAGGCCGAGGCGCTCGAGGGGATGGGACAGCTCGACTACGCCGCCAAGGACTATCGGGCGGCCGCCGGCTACTACGAACGGGCCCTGGCGGCTTACCCTGCGACGAGCATCGCCAAGACGCTCGGCGCGATCCGGCTGTATCAATTGAACGACCGCGCGGGGCGCGCGCCGCGTTCTCCCGCGCGCTGGCGCTGGCCCCGGCCGGCGATCCCGACGTGCCGGACCTACAAGCGTTGATCGACGAGCTCGGTCACTGACGGAGGATGGGATGGACCATCGCATTGCGGACATCAGGCGGCGCGTGGCGCAAAACGGCGGTGCGACCGAGGAGGACGTCGATGCGCTCGACGACATCCTCGAGGCCGAAGGGGCGAGCGCCGAGCTTCTGATCCTTCGCGGACAGCTGATCCAGCTCGGCCGGGAGGATGATCCGGAGGAGCTCGAAGAAGCCTTGGCTTGCTTCCAGGAGGCCTTGGAGCTCGATCCCGGCTCGGCCGAAGCGCACGAGGAGATCGGCCACTTCCTCGACGACGTCGCGGAGGATCCCGAAGAAGCCGTGCCGTTCTTCCGGAAAGCGATCGAGCTGGCGCCGGCGCGTCCGCCGAAGAGAGGGCTGCGCGACGTCTTGGTCCAGCTCGGCCGCGAGGAGAGCCAATGAGCGCCCCGGCGCCGCGACGGGGTCAGATCGAGTATCTCAAGGAGAGGCTTCATCGTTCATTGGGACGAGCACCTCATGAGCATCGAGGTGATCGACTACCACGCTACGGTGCTCCGCCTCGCCTGGAAGGACGTGTTGGCGCTGGCCACGATCGCCTCCGGCGCCCCGGCGCAGGAGAGGCCGAAGCCTCGCGCGAAGCGGAACCCTTCCACCCGAGGTCTGACGCATGAGCCTTCTTCTCTCGCTCGCCCTGAGCCTGGCGACGATCCCCGCCGCCGCGCCGCCCTCCGCGACGGCGAGCGCCGTCGAGATCGAGAAGCTCACGCAGGACGGCAAGGCCGACGAAGCGATTCAGCAGGGCGCACGGCGGTCAAGTCCCCGGCCGGACGATCTGGACCTCAGGCTCGCGCTGGCACGCGCGCTCGCCGCGAAAGGGCCGAAGAGCGAGCCGGGTGGTCGACGCGCGCCTCTCAAGGAGGACATCGCGCGCGGCCAGGCGCGGCTGTCGGGCGTGGACTTTTCGTCGGCCCCGCTCCGCGTGGACTACGACGCCGCGCGTTCTCGAGGAGGCGGTCTACCATCTGAACTACGCGATCGGCAAAGCGGGCCGGCGCGAAGACCTTCGCGTCTTCCAATGCTTCCTCTTCACCGATGCCGGACGCATCGACCGGGCGCGCGTCGCCATCACCAGCGCGGTTTCCGCGCTCCCCAGGACGCCGGCCTTGGCCAAGACGATGACCGCCTACGGCGCCGAGCGGGAAGCGCGGCGACGCCGAAGGCGCGGCCGCGCTCCTGGCCCCGGTCGCCGAGGCGTTTCCGGGGGAGGCGTCGATCCTGGTCGACTATGCGAACGCGCTGACGAGGCTCGGGCGAAGGCCCGAGGCGTACGCGGCGTTCGATCGCGCGACCAGCTCGCGCCCAAGGACCTCCGCTATGCCCGGACCAAAGCCATCGGAGCCATGCTCCTGCGCGACTACAAGCGCGCGCGGACCGCCTTCGATGCGGCCTTCGGAAGGCTCGGCCGCGGGGTCGCCGACGAGTTCGCCTCCTACGCCGCGGCCTACGGCGTCGATCCCAAGGCGTCGGCGCTCTTGATGCGCGAGCTGGGCACTCCCGCCCCGTCTTCGGACCCGGCGGTGACGGACCTCGCCAATGCGTTCGCCCGGGCGGCAACATCCGGCGCCGGCTCCGAGGACGCGATGACGCTCGCGCGACGCCTCGTCGAGATCGCAGCAATTCGTGCTCGCGATCCCCGTGCTCGATCGCGCGATCAGGCGAGGCCCTCAGAACACCGAGGCGAAGTCGATGCTGAAGACGACGTTCAGGAGCTGGGCTGCGAGCCGCTAGCCAAGTAGCCGCGACAGCCACAGCCGCAGCGTGACGGTCGACGCCAGGAGCAGCGCTCCCGTCCCTTGGTGAAGCGTGGTCACGAGGATCGTCCACTCCGGCGACAAGGCGCCCGAGGTCCAGGCGCCTCGCGCGATCCACGCGGAAAACCCGAGCGCCAGCTGGGCCGCGGTCACGAAGACCACCGTCAAACCGGACCTCTTGAGGACCGGCTCTTCGGAAGTGCAGCCCCACGCCCGCACGCCGGCCGAGACCGTAAGCGCCGCCACCGCGAACGCCGAGACGATGTGGAGGATCAGCCCCGCGGCCAGGTGCCGCTGGATCGCGCCGAGCACGATCTGCACGACGAGCGCCGCGACCGCAATCGTCGCCATCGTCCGCTCGTTTCCGGCATGCGCACTGACACGTCTTGGACGATCGCTCCGCCAGGTCGTCGTCCGGACGACGGCGATCGCAACGAGGAGGGAGAGGAACACCTGCGCCGTCACGCCGTGGACGACGGCGAGGTGGAGGCTCCTCTCGGTGACGCGCAATCCCCCAAGATCCCCTGCACGACGACCAGGACCACGGCGGCCGCCCCCATGCGCTTCACGAACGGACGCGTCTCGACCATGGCGAGGTGGACTGCCAGGCTCAGCGTCGTGAGGCCGACGAGCGCGCCGAGCAAGCGGTGGGCGTGCTCGTAGTAGATGCCGCCGGTCATTCGGGAGAACGGGTAGAGGAACATGTTGTAGCCGTAGGACGTCGGCCAGTCGGCCACGGCGAGGCCGGCCTTGTTCCCCGTGACGGAGTCCGCCCGCGACGATCAGGAGAAACGTCGCCCCGACGGCGACCCTCGCGAGGCCAACCGGTCCAATCGGGCTCGACGGCCCCCTTCCTGCCGCCGGCGTCTCTCCCAGAAGGCGCCGACCGCACCCAGCATCGCGGACGGCGCAGAACGCGCCGGGGATCCAGATCCCCGCGGAGGGAACGAGCCCGTTCTCGCGGTCGGGGGTCGAAGGAAGCTTCCGAGGACGAGCAGGTTCAACAGGCCGGTGAGCGCGCCGCCGTAGACGCCCCCCGAACGCCGCGCGCCGCCCTCGGAGTCCCGCGACGTATCCGCCGGCGACGAGCGCCGCGAGCAACAGGACGAGCACGAGCGCGGGTGGCGCGGAGACGACCGGAAGTCGCGCGAGTAGGCAGCCGCCCCACATCGCCACCGTGGTTCCGAATCCGATCGCCAGGATGTCTCCGCCCTTCATGGGCCGCGCATTGTAGCCACGGTGGCCGCAAGCTTGTTGATGGGTAGCGACGGTCGATCGGCACCGCGCCGCGCGTCCATAGTGGCCGCGAGCTTGTTGATCGCCGAGGGCAACTCCGAATTCCGCCTCCTGCAGATCGCAGTCCCGGACCGAACAAGCGTCGGGTCCTATGGATCCAGCGGTCACGACGTGGCGAACCGCCTTGCCGACTGCAGCGTGACCGCTCGCGCGAAGTTGCAAGCTTGAACCCGACGCTAGTTCGGTCCGGCACCCGTGCGCCGTACACGGAGCTTCGCGTTCAAATTGAGTCCCCAGAGCCGAAATCGTCGTGTACGCGGAATCGGTGCACAATGCCGGTCGAGGAAACTCACGTGGTGGTCAACGAGCTTGCGAGGACACCGAAGGACAGAGAGATCAACAAGCTCGCGGCCACCGTGCTGGGTGTGTCGCTCGCCCTCACCCTCGCCGGGACGATCTGGACTCTCGCGCCGCTCTTCGATCCGAAGCGGGTCCGGCCGCGGGGGACGGGCGGACCGCCGCGAGCTACGGGTTTCGACCTGACGACGACGCTCGTCCGAAAGCCGAGATCGTGGCGAGCGGGATGGTGGCCGACGGGCTCGCCGCGCTGACCGACCCGAAGGCCATGGCGGCGCCGGGGCGCGGGAGCTACCTCGTGCCCACCGACACGGTGATCGGCGTTGTCGCGGGGAGCGCGTCCGTGCCTACCCGTTGCGCCGTCTTGGTCTGGCACGAAGTCGTCAACGACACGGTCGGCGGCGTCCCGATCGTGGTCACCCTACCATCCGCTTTCAGGGGGATCGCGGTCTTCGACCGGCGGCCTCTGGTCACGCAACGCCGGTGTTCGGCGTCAGCGGGCTGCTCTACCGGTCAGAGCCTCTGATGTACGACAGGGCGGAACGCCGGGCCGGCGAAAGCCTCTGGAGCCAGCTCCAAGCGCGGGCCGTGTCCGGCCCGGCGGCGGCAGCCGGCCTGCAGGCTCGAGCTCATCCCGTATGCTCTCGCGCGCTTCGGGGATTGGCAGCGTGATCATGCGGAGACCACGGTTCTCGCCCCCGTCCCGGAGAGGAAGTCGAAGTACGGACAGGACGTCTACGGCACGTATCTCAACTCGCAGCGAGCTTCGTTTCCCGGTCGATCCCGTGCCACCGGCGGGATCGCTGGGTCCGAAGCGCCGCGTCTTCATCACAGGGTCGCCCGGCGGATGGATTTGGTAACGCCCCTGCCTCCGGAAGGCGGCGATGCGCGCTTCGCCGCGGTCTCTCCAGGGGGCGACCGCCGCCGCCGGCTTCTACTGCGTTCTGGTTCGCCTGGTACGCGACCCACGCGGACGCAGGCGCTCTGAGCCACCGCCGCGAACGCCGCCGCTCGGTCGGCGGCCTCTTCACCGGAACGGATGCAGTCAGGAAGCCCGAAAGCCCCGGCCACGCTTCCCGCCAGGAACAATCCGGGATGCCACGTCACGGCTTCCGGATCGCCGCCGATCGAGCTCGCGCGCCCGACGTCGAACTGCGGCATCGCGGCGGGCGAGCGGTGCACGCCGCGAAGACCGGACTCGCCGGTGGATGTCGAGAATGCGGCGCAGGCACTCGTGCGTCGTACTGAACGAGCTCCGCGTCATCGGCGTCCAGAGCGTCGGGGTGCATCGCGCCGCCCAGGAACGCGCGGAAGACCGCCATGCCTGACGGGCGCCCCCTCGAACTTCTCGGTGACGTAGCTGCACGCGAGGATCGGCAATCTCTCCGTGCGCGGAACGAAGAAGCCGTTTCCTTCGAGGCGCGCGCCTACGTCGGCCTTTTGGTAGACGACGTTCACGGTGGCGCAGGAGGCGTAGCGGCAGGCGACGCGAGCTCTGCCGGCGAGGCCTTCGAATCGTGAGCGGCGAGCGCGCGCGCCGCGTCCTCGCCTGGACAGGCGACGAGGACGGCGCCGGCCCTGATCGTCTCGCCGCCGGCGAGCTCGACGCTCCACGCACCCCGCCCGACGCATGGCGGCAGCCGCCTTGCGCTCCCGTCCGCACCGCGCCCACCGGGGAGCTTGGCGATCAGGGCCGCGACGACACGCGAGAGGCCGGAGGCGACGGCGATGAAGCCGCCTCGTCCCGTGCCGTGACCGAACGGCCGGGGCCGAGCGCCGCCGCCGCAGCGCGGCGCAAGCCTCGGGTGACGCTTCCCTTCCCGCTCTCGAGGTCGAGGAAGCTCGGCATCGTCATGCGGAGGCTGAGCCGCTCCGGCATCGGCGGTGAAGAGCCCCGCGATCACCGGCTCCGGCGACGCGGTCCAAGACCTCGCGCCCGAACCGCCGCGTCACGAACGAGGCCAACGGACTCGTCGTCGCTTGCCGCGGCCCTCGTGCGCGGACGAGCGGCTCGCACGCCATGCGCAGCTTCCCGCGCCACGAGAACAAGCTCGAGCGAAGCACCGGCGCCAGACGCGTCGGAGCCATCATCAGGAAACCCGTCGGGAACGCGATGGAGGCGTCCCGCGATGCACAGATCTGCGTGCCGGCGCCGCGCGCGGTCAGGTCGCGGAGCTCGTCCTGAGGCCGATCCGCTCGCACAGCGCGACGCCGGCCGGCTTCTGCGCCACCAACGCGTCGGGGCCACCTTCGAACAGGTACTCGCCGTGACGCTCGGTGCGGATCTGACCGCCCGGCCGTCCGCTTCGAGCTTCGAGAACGAGGACGTCCTCCGCTGCCGCGCTCGACGAGCCGGTGCGCCGCCGCGAGGCCGGTGATCCGCCGCCGACGACGACTACCGCAGCCATGAGGAGCTCTCGCGGGCCAGGGCGACGACGCCGTCCGCCCACCGATCGTCGGCATTGAGCGACGGCACCAGGCGGAGGAGCTCGCCTCCTGTCCGCCTTGAAGCTCGCCGCGGCGCGGATGCCCGAGCTCCTCGATCGTCTCCAGACAGTCGGCCACGAACGCCGAGCTCAAGATCAGCGCCCGCTTGACCCCTCCCTTCGCGAGATCGACGACGACCTCGTCGGTGTAGGGGCGGATCCACGGCGTCCGTCCGAGGCGGGATTGGAAGCAGACGATGCGGCGCTCCTCGGGAATCCCGAGCCCGGCGGCGATGGCGGCGCGCCGTCGCGAAGCACTGGGCGCGGTAGCAGTTGCGGTTCGCCTCGACGATGCGGTCGCAGCAGGTCGCGCTCTTCAGGCAATGCGCCCCCGTCTCGTCGCTCTTCCTGCAGTGGCGCTCGGGGAGCCCGTGGAAGCTGAAGAGGACCCGCTCCCACGGCTCTTCCTCGAAAGACGGGACGCGCGACGGCGACGCAGGCGTCGATGAACGCTCGGTGGTCGTAGAACGGCGGGACGATCTGGAGGAACGGGGTGTTCCACGGCTTCGACGCGACGGACGGCCACGCGTCTCGATCGACGAGCCGGTCGCCGCCGAGCTGTACTGCGGGTAGAGAGGGAACACGACGATGCGATCGACGCCCGCCGCCCTGAAGCGGGCCAAGCGCTTCGGGTATCGACGGGTTGCCGTACCGCATCGCGACGTCGACGACGACGCCGTCGCCGCAGCGCTGCCTGAACCTTCGCCGCGAGATCGCGCGTGTGGAACAGGAGGGGCGAGCCGCGATCGGTCCAGATCTTCTCGTACGCCTCGGCAGATCGGGCGCGGCCGGAACGGCAGGATGATCAGGTTGAGGAGGAGCCAGCGCCGGAAGGCACCGATGTCGATGACTCGCGGGATCCGAGAGGAACTCGCGAAGGTAGCGGCGGACGTCCGCGGTGTTCGGGCTGTCGGGCGTGCCGAGGTTCACCAGAAGGAGGCCGGCGCGATCCCTGGGTGGCATTCCGCTCCCGCAAAGAGCGCGTAGTCTACCCTGGCTGCTTTCCTCTCGCCGCTTCCCGCAGCACGTGTTGGGCGCGGTTGAACACCTCGTCGAGTCCCATCTCGTCCGATGCCGTAATACCCGCGGACGCGGCCCGCGCCGTCCACGCAACACGAGCTTTCCCGGTGTGGGCGATGTCCATCGGCTCGGCGCCAGCCGCAGGCGCGGCGACGTCGGGGGTCTTGAATCCCGTCGACGACGAGCCGGCGGACCTGCTCCGGGTCGCCGGTCAGGAGCGTCCACCTGCGCGGGATCGACCCCGAGCGCCTTGCCGTAGTCGGCGAGGACCTCGCGGCGTGTCGTGCCCGGGGTCCACGCTGATCGACACCGAGCCTGATCGCCGTCTGACCTCGTTCCGCGCGAACCCGTCCTGGAGGCGGGTCATCCCGTGCATGATCGCCGGGCAGATCGACCGGCAGCTCGTGAAGAAGAAGCTCGCGACGTAGACCTGGCCGCGGAGCTCCTCGCTCCCGAACGGCTTTGCCGTCGATCCGCGACGAGCGAGAACTCGGGAAGCTGGAAGAGCACCGGCGGCGGCTCGGGAACGCGCCTGAGCAAGGGGCCGGATGGCGGTCAGTGTCACGATGCCGATCAGGAACGCCCAGACGTAGGGGTTCCGGACGACCGCCGGGCGCGCTCACCGGCCGCCCGGCCCCATCAGACTCGCTCGAGAAGCGCGCGAATACTTGTACTGCCGGAGGTTCTGGCGGGCGTTCAGCAGGACGAGCAGCACGATCACCGCGCGGGGGCGATCGGGAAAGCCGGATTCCGCCACCAGAGGAACGCCGTACAGCACCGATGAGGGCGGACGCGATCGACGAGCCCCGCGATCGAAAGCCCGAGGAAGAGGCGCTTGCGGCGGATGGCGCGGTCGGGCGAAACGCTCGATCGGCTTCGGTCATCGAGGGCGGTCGCTATTCAGGAGGGCCCGCCTTCTTCAAGTAGTTGTCCACGGACCAGCGCCCGGGGCCCCAGATCAGGAGGACGATCAAGCAGGAAGAACACCAGCGCCGTGAACTCGAGCCCTTGGTTCTGCGTGAACAGGCCCTTTTCGAAGTAGACGAAGAAGACCGCGCCGAACAGCACGGGGATGTTGGCGAGGATCGCCGTCCGCGTCCAGAGGCCGATCGCCATCATGAATCCGCCGCCCACGTGCGCCAACGGGATGTAGTGGGTCAGCAGGAAGCGTGAAGCGGCTGGAATCTTCCCGATTGCATCAGCAGATCGCGCAGAGCGAGGTCATGTCCGTCAGGAACAGGATTCCCTTGCACGAACAACCCGACGCCGAGGTAGATCCTCAGGAGATCGAAGCAGAGGTCCTTGTTGGCCTCGACCTTCTTGAAGGTCTCCGTCAGATCCGGACATAGCGGGCGGATTCTACATGGTTTTTGAGTCTTGACCCTCCTGGACGGCCCGCTTAGACTCCCGCTCCCAATCGACTACCGGCGAGGATAAATCAGGCTTGGCTCAACTATTTCCACGCTGGTTGAACAAGCTCCCGATGGTCGCCGCCGTGCGCGGGCTTGGTCGCGCCGGTCGGCGCCATCGCCGGCATCTGGTACTACGGCTCGCCGAAGTTCACGGACGTCGGCTACCGGCCCGATCCAGCCGGTCCCCTACAGCCACAAGCTCCACGCCGGCGAGCTCGGGCTCGACTGCCGCTACTGCCACGCTTCGGTCGAGATCTCCGCGGTCGCGAACATCCCGCCGACGCAGGCCTGCATGAACTGCCACCAGCCTGGTCAAGCGTGACAGCGAGAAGCCTTGGCGCCGATCCGCGAGAGCGACAGCAGCGGCCAGCCCGATGCGCTGGATCCGGGTGCACAAGCTCCCCGACTACGCCTACTTCACGCACCGCGCGCACGTCGCCGCGGGGATCGGCTGCGTCACCTGCCACGGCCGCATCGACACGATGGAGGTCGTCACGCAGATGCAGCCGCTGTCGATGGGCTGGTGCCTCGATTGCCACCGGAACCCGGCGCCCTTCAGGCGGCCCGTCTCCGAGGTCACCAACATGAAGTGGACGCCGCCCAAGGACGCCGCCGCCCTTCAGGCCAAGCTGGCGAGCGAGCGTCCCGTCAGCCCCCCACCAACTGCTCCGGGTGCCATCGATGAACGAGAACTACTGGCGCTCGCTCGGCGAGCTCGAACGACTCGCCGTCGTTCCGCGAGAACCTCGAGCGCGAGTTCCCGGAAGGCGCGTCGGAGCTTCCCGAGGGCGTGACGCGCCGCGAGATGATCCATGCTCCTCGGGGCGTCGCTCTCGCTCGCCGGGCTCTGCCGCCTGCCGCCGCCCGGTCGAGAAGATCGTCCCGTACGTCAACGCGCCGGAAGAGATCATCCCCGGCGTCGCCGCGCCGCTACGCGACCACGATGCCGTTCGGGCGCAGCGCCTACGGGCTCGTCGTCGAAAGCCACGAAGGGCGCCCGACCAAGATCGAGAGGCAACGAGCTGCACCCCTCGACGAACGGCCGCTCGAGCGTCCGCATGCAGGCGTCGATCCTCGGGCTGTACGACCCCGACCGCGCGCAGACGGTCGCTGCACGACGGGAAGGCCGTCGACCTGGGCGGATTTCGTGACCGCGTGGGCGGAGCTGGAGAAGACGCACCTCGCGGACGGCGGCGCGTCGCTCGCCCTGCTGACGCCGTCGTTCGCGTCGCCGACGCGCGCGCGGCTGCTCGATACGTTCCAGCGCGCGGTTCCCCAAGGCGCGGGTCGCGGTGCACGAGGCCGGTCTCGGACGAAAACGTTCTCGCCGCGACGCCGGACCAGCAGCCGGTCCTCCACGTCGACAAGGCGGCCGTGATCGTGGCGCTCGACGCGGACATCCTCGGAGCGATCCGGAGGACGTCCGCCACATCGCGGGATTCGCCGCCGGCCGGCGCGCCGCGATCGACGGCGAGCGCGATGAACCGTCTCTGGGCGGTCGAGGCGGGCTACTCGTTGACCGGGGCGATGGCCGACCACCGCCTGCGCTGCGCGGGCCGGTCGATCGCCCGGCGGTCGCGCACGCGTTGGCGAGCCGCGTCGTGGCGGGAAGGATTGCCGCCGAGCCTCCCGCCGGCGTCGGACGCAAGGTGGCTCGACGCCGTGGCTCAGCGATCTCACGTCGAAGCCGCGGCCGCGGCTTGATCGTCGCCGGCGCCGGACAACCCGACCGACGTCCACGCCAGCGGTGCTTGCGCATGAACGTCGCGCTCGGGAACGTCGGGACGACGGTGACCTACCACGAGACGGTCGACGCGGCGACGCCCGTCCGCGCGCATCGGTCCGCGTCGCTGGTCGACGCGATGAGCTCGGGGAGCGTCTCGACGCTCGTGGTCCTCGGCGGCAACCCCGCCTACGACGCGCCCGCCGATCGTCGATTTCGCAGCGGTCCGCAAAGAAGGTCGCGAACGACGATCGACGCTCTCGACGCACGCACGACGAGACCGCACGTCTTGCGAAGTGGCTGCATCCCGAGCGCGCACTTCCTCGAATCGTGGGACGACGCGCGCGCCGTCGACGGCACGATGAGCGTCGTCCAGCCGCTGATCCTTCCGCTCTTCGGCGGGAAGGGCGCGACCGAGGTCTTGGGGCTTCTCGCGACGGGGAAGGACCAGCTCGGACACGATCTCGTTCAGGAGACCTGGAAGCCGGTCCTGGGTGCCGTCGGCTTCGAGCGGAGCTGGAACCGCGTGCTCCACGACGGCCTGCTCGCGGGAAGCGCGACGCCGCGCCGGTCACGCCGCAGTCCGCCCGTCCGAAGGGCCGCGCCGACGAAGGCCGGAGAGGGCTTCGAAGTGCATGTTCCGCCCCTCGCCATACCTTCACGACGGCCGTTACGCGAACGACGGCTGGCTTCAGGAGCTGCCGGACCCGGTGACGAAGCTGACCTGGGACAACCCCGCGCTGCTCTCGCCCGCCGCGGCGCGAGCGTTGGGCGTCGTCGACGAGGACCTCGTCACCGTCACGGTGCGCGGCAGGTCGCTGACCCTTCCCGTTACGATCGTTCCGGGGCAGGCGGACGAGACGGTCATGCTGACCCTGGGCTACGGGCGACCGCGACGTCGGGCGCATCGCGAACGGGCGTCGGCTTCGACGCTCTACGCGCTGCGCTCGGTCAACGGCGCCCGACTACGACGCCGCGACGGTCGTGAAAGCGGCCGGGACCGCGATGCTCGCCCACACGCAAGAGCACGGGAGCATGGAAGGGCGGCCGCTCATTCGCGAAGCCGACTCTCGACGAGTACAAGAAAGACCCGGCGTTCGCGCAGGAGGCCGTCGAGCTCCCGAAGCTCGAATCGATGTGGACCGAGAAGCCGTACGACACGGGCCACCAGTGGGCGATGACGATCGACCTCAACTCGTGCGTCGGCTGCAACGCGTGCGTCGTCGCCTGCCAGAGCGAGAACAACATCCCGATCGTCGGCAAGGACCAGGTGCGACGCGGACGCGAGATGCACTGGATCCGCGTCGATCGCTACTTCGAGGGCGACGCCTCGAGCAGCCGCGGATGATCTTCCAGCCGATGCCGTGCATGCAGTGCGAGAACGCGCCGTGCGAGCAGGTCTGCCCCGTCGCCGCGACCGTGCACGACGACGAAGGCCTGAACGTCATGGTCTACAACCGCTGCATCGGCACGCGGTACTGCTCGAACAACTGCCCGTACAAGGTGCGCCGGTTCAACTTCTTCAACTACACGAAGGACACGCCGGAGATCCTGAAGCTCGTGCAGAACCCCGACGTCACCGTCAGCGCGCGCGGCGTCATGGAAAAGTGCACCTACTGCACGCAGCGGATCAACGCCGCGAAGCTCGACGCGAAGCTCGCCGGGCGCGACGCTCAAAGACGGCGACGTGAAGACCGCCTGCCAGCAGGCCTGCCCCGCCGCCGCGATCGAGTTCGGCGATCTGCGCGATCCCGAAAAGCCGCGTCGCCGCCAGCAAGAAAGATCCGCGCAACTACGCGCTGCTCGCCGAGCTGAACTCGAAGCCGCGCACGACCTACCTGGCCAAGGTGCGCAACCCGCACCCGGACCTGGGCTTCGTCGTGAAGGCGCGTCGGCGACACTGATGGCGTTGACGCTCGCGCTTCCGGGCTGCGGCCTGCTTCGCGGGCTGCACGTCGAGCCAGCCGCCGATCCACTTGAACCCGAGCATGGACGACCAGCCGAAGCTGCTGCCGCAACCGCGAGCGACGTTCTTCTACGACGGCTCGGGCATGCGGCTGCCGGTCGAAGGAACGGTCGCCCGCAGCGAGCTCCACGAGGACGACGACGCGTTCTTCAAGGGGATGGGGCCCGACGGGAAGCCGGTGACGACGATCCCGGTCGCCGGTCGACGCCGCGCTTCTAGCGCGCGGCGCCGCGCGCTACGCGATCTACTGCCAGCCCTGCCACGACGCGCCGCGGCGACGGCGAAGGGGATCCTCTTCCAGCGCGGCAACGTGCCGACGTCGTCGTTCCACAGCGGACAAGGTCCGCGCTTACACCGACGGCCAGATCTTCGACATCATGACCAACGGCTCCGGCCTGATGCCGTCCTATCAAGCTGGCCGATCCCGCCGGCCGATCGCTGGGCGATCATCGCGCACATCCGTGAGCTCTCGAGCGGAGCGCGCCGAGGCGATCGCGCGGAGAGCGACCGCCATGACGTCCGACAGCGGCTCAAGATCGCCGCCGCGGCGGTCCTCGCCGTGCTCGCGCTCGTCGCGACCGCGCGGGTCGCCGTCGTACATGGTCGGAAGCACGAGTACAAAGATCCCGAGCGTGTCGCAGCCGTCGCCGTCGATACGACCCCCGCGCGAGCAGGGGTTGACCGACGAGAGGCGGCGGCTCGAACAAGAAGGACGCGCGCGAAGCCCTACGTCGAAGCCGAGTACCGCGCCTTTCCCAAGATCGGCAGCCGCGTCGCGATCTGGATCGTGGCGCAGCTGCACCTGCTGTTCGCCGCGTTCGTGCTCGCGGTGCCGATCTTCGCGCTGATCATCGAGTTCATCGGCTACAAGACGAAGGACAAGCGCTACGACCAGCTGGCCTACGAGTTCACCGAAGCTGCTGTCGGTGTCGTTCTCGCTGACGGCGACGTTCGGCGCGGCGCTCACGTTCATGCTCGATCATCCTGTACCCGAAGTTCACGAACTACATGATGAGCGTCTTCTCGCCGACGTTCCTCCCGTACGTGGTCCTGCTTCTTCTTCGAGGCGTTCTTCCTCTACACCTACTACTACGGCTGGGGAAGTTCTCGCCGCGCATCCACCTCCTGCTCGGCGTCGGCCTCAACCTCGTCGGCACCGGGATCATGCTGATCGCCAACGCCTGGCTGACGCTTCATGACCTCGCCGGCGGGCGTCTCCGAGAAGGGCGCGGTGATCAGCACCTGGCAGGCGGTCCACAACTTCACCTGGATGCCGATCAACGTGCACCGGATCATCGCCAACGTCGCGTTCGGCGGCTCGATCGCGGCGGCGTACGCCGCCGTGAAGTTCCTCCAGGCGAAGACCGACGAGGAGCGCGCGCACTACGACTGGATGGGCTACATCGGCAACTTCGTCGCGATCAGCGCCTTCCTGCCGCTGCCCTTCGCCGGCTACTGGCTCGCCAAGGAGATCTACGCCTACTCGCAGACCTTGGGCCTCACGATGATGGGCGGCGCGTTCTCCTGGCTGTTCATCATCCAGGCGGTCCTGATCGGCAACCTCTTCCTCGGCGCCAACTACTACCTCTGGCTCGGCATGGGGCGCGTCGCCGGCGCGCAGAACTTCCAGAAGTACATCAAGTACCTGCTCGATCGTGGTCGCCGCTCTGCTTCATGGTCTGGGCGACGCCGCGGTCGATCATCGCGACCGGTCTCGAGGTCCGCGCGATGGGCGGCCGGCCCACCCGGCGCTCGGATTCCTGGGCGTCATGTCGGCGAAGAACACCGCGGTCAACATCCTGATCCTGACCACCTTCATGAGCTTCCTGCTCTACCGGCGCACCGGGCAAGACGCCCGACCGGTCGCCTGGGCCAAGACCGGAAACGCCGTTCAGCTCGGAATCTTCGCGACGGCCGCGGCGATCGTCGTCGGCTTGGGATCCTCGGCTACTTCGTCGAGGCGAAGGTGCGCATCGGACTTTCGGTACCCCAGGTCGGGTCGGTGCTCCTGGCGATGATCGCGATCACGCGTGATCGACATCCCGCTCTACGCGCAAGGCCGCCGATGTCCGGCGAGGTGCCGTTGGGGCGCGATCCCCGCGGTCTCGCAGTACGTCCTGATCTTCATCGCGGTCACCTTCACCTGGCCTGATGGGCCTGATGGGCTACGTCCGCTCGGGGCTGCGGCAGCACTGGCACGTGTACGGCGTCGTGCGGGACACGTCGGTCGACGCGTTCACGCCGACGCTCGGGCTTCGCCACCAAGGTCGTCTCGGTGACCGTGCTGATCTTCTTCGCCCTGATCGGGTTCGTCTTCTGGCTCTCGAGCCTGCACGACAAGGCGCGATCTGGGACGGAGGGGCGCAGTGAAGCTCCGGTCCTCGCTGCTCGTCAAGCTCGGCGCGCCTGGTCGTCGCGACGACCGGCTTCTACACGTACGTCGGGCAGATGGTTCCGCAGAAGCGAGGTCTACCCGCCGAAGGGAGACGCTCGATCAAGGCGCGACATCTACGACGGCGGAGATGGTGACGATCGGGAAGGAGATCTTCGAGGGCAAGGGCCTGTGCACCACCTGCCACACGATCGGCGAAGAAGACCGGCCTCTTCCGCTTCCCCGACCTCGAAAACGTCGCGGTGCGCGCGAAGACGCGTGAGCCGGGCTTCTCCGACGTCGACTACTTCGCGCCAGACGATGTACGAGCCGGACGTCTTCATCGTCCCCGGGTTCAACCCCGATGCCGACGATCAACAAGCCTCCGATCGGGCTGACCGATCAAGAGATCCTCTGCGTGATGGCGTTTCTCCAGTCGTCTGGGAGGCACGCCGACGGTGACTCTCCAGACCACCCATCGCTACCTCGGGCTGGAACGGCGTGTCGCGGCGAGCGCGACCCCCGGTGGCCCAGGCCTGGGCCGAGCAGACGCAGCCGCTCCCTCGGAAGCGGTGCAGCCCGCCCGGCGTCCCCCCGACGTTCCCACCAAGGGCATCGCAAGAAACGAAGCTCCTCGTCGTCATCCCGATCCCTCGCCGTCTTCGCGTTCTAGGTACCGGAAGGCGAACCTTCTGACGTCGGGCGCTGGCGTGGTGGCTCGGGTTCTTCATCGCGGTCCGCTTCGGCTCCTCGGTGCCGATCCCGTCGTCGGTCGTCTTCATCTACATGGGCATCGCCATCGCTCGCCCTGATCGCCTACGTCGACCTCGAGCGCCGAGCGGAGGCAGGCGATCGCAGGGCCGATCGTCGATCTCATCGTCAACGATAAACGGCGCCCGCGCTTCGCCGGCGGTCGTGCTGCTGCTGCCGAGCCTCGCGGCGGCCGGCGTGCGGATGCGGCTGTCGCAGCCGGTCGAGGCGCCGTTCTTCGCGCGAACCGTCCACCCGGCCTCGCCCGCCGAGATCACGTTCAAGGACAAGCAGATCGACCTCGATGCCGGCGACAACCCGTACCGCGAGCTCGAGACAGTCGCACCCCGAGGAGTTCAAGCAGCACGTCGAGGCGGGGCGCAAGGTCTATTACCGAGAACTGCCACTTCTGCCACGGCGACAACCTCGAGGCCACGGGGATGTTCGTCCACGGCCTCGACCCGATCCCCACCAATCTTCAACGATCAGGGCACGATCCCGATGCTGCGCGAGACGTTTCTGTTCTGGCGGATCGCGCGCGGAGGTCCGGGGATGCCCGACGAGGGCGGTCCGTCGGGCATCGGCGATGCCGGCGTGGGAGAAGTTCCTGACCGAGGAGCAGATCTGGGACGCGATCCTCTTCCTCTACGACTACACGGGCGCAGGCCGCGCGCCAAGGAAGAGAGCGAGAAGAAATGACGCGCGCCCTTCGCCGCCATCTCCACCCTGGCCGTGAGGTCCGACAGCATGGCCGCCGGTCCCGACCTGGGCTCCGATGCCGACGCGCCAGGCCGGCGCCGCGCTCTACCAGAAGTACTGCTCGCAGTGCCACGGCGACCACGGCGACGGCGCGAGGGTTATGCCGCCGTCCACTTAGCAATACGTAACCGAACGAAGCACAAC
>ERZ1370068.40-contig-10032_pt1 | contig 39855 bp, 55 predicted proteins | sample MGYA00561227_ERZ1370068 | MGnify/ENA primary metagenome ERZ1370068 (study PRJEB38410, sample SAMEA6850437) | metagenome | study: Metagenomic assessment of the ecological functions of the soil: analysis of the soil microbiota associated with the... | reverse complement strand
TGCCGCTGGAACTGGTTTGTATTGCTCCAGTAAGCGCGTCGGCGTGGCGCATCTGCTGCTCGGGCAGATCGAGGCTCTCCGACCCGACGTTCTCATTGAAGTGTAGAACTTGGATCTTCGCCGAACCCGACGACGCGCGAGACCACGTACACCTCGCCGGAGGCGCGATCGCAGGCTCTTCGGTGGCGAAGGCTGGTGTCGATCTCGGTCACACTGTCGTGTAGGTGATCGCCGATCGCACAGTCGCAGTGCGATCGAATCGCGCACGAACGCCTTGCGCCCTTCGAAATCGAACCGCTCCACCTGATGCAAGCTTCGCTTCGACGATATAGATCGCCTTGGGGATGGAGCGTCGAGCGGTCCGCTCGTGAAGTCGGTTTCGCCGATGACCGCGTCTCGTCGGTCGTGTCGACGACGACGAAGCGTTGTCGGAGCTACCGATCGCAGGCTGACCGCATCCGCCGGATACGACTCGTCGTCCACGTCCAGCGGCCGCCGGGCTCCGGCTGATGCACGAGACCCTGCTCCGCCAGCACGCCGAGGATTTCCTGCGACGTCGTGCCGCCCGAACGCTCGTCGGCGGCAAACGGCGCTCGAACGCGGCGCACTTGACGTGGTCCACGAGAATGGAGGGTTGTCGGGATCGATGAGCGCGTGCTCCGGCGACGCGTCGAAGAAATGACGACGGGTTGCGGACGACGAACTGATCGAGCGGAGCGCTGCTGGCCACCATCACCGCCGGCCGACCGGCTGGTGCGCCTGGCCCGGCGCGGCCCGCGCGCTGCCACGTTGCCGCGATAGTCCCCGGATAGCCGCGCGAGCACGGCCACGTCGAGCGCGCCGATGTCGATGCCGAGCTCGAGCGCGTTGGTCGACACCACGCACCGGACGACTCCGTCGCGGAGCCGCTTCTCGATCTCACCGCGCGGCGCATTCGGCAGGTAGCCGCCTCGATAGCCGCGAATCCGTCTCCGCGCGCGCCGGGGACGCCTTCGAAGTCGTCCTTGAGATACGTCGTGAGGATCTCCGTGGAGAGCCGGCTCTGCGCGAAGACGATCAAGCTGGAGGTTGCGCTTCAGGAACTCCGAGGCGATCCGCCGCGTTTCGCCGAGCACGACCGCCGGATGCCGAGCTGCCGATTGACGACCGGCGGGTTCACGAACACGAACGCCTTCTCGCCGCGGGGCGCGCCGCTCTTGTCGACCAGCTCGAACGACTGCTCGGTGAGGCGCTCGGCGAGCTCGCGCGGGTTCGCGATCGTGGCGCGACGAACAGATGAACGACGGGTTCGATCCGTAGTGCCGGCAGATGCGGCGCAGCCGCCGCAGCACGTTGGCGAGGTGGCTGCCGAAGACCCCGCGATAGGCGTGCAGCTCGTCGATGACGACGTAGCGCAGGTTCTCGAACAGCTTCGCCCAGCGCGGATGGTGCGGCAGGATGCCCGAGTGCACCATGTCGGGATTGCTGAGCACGACGTGCGCGCGACGCGCGGATCGCGCGGCGCGCGTCCTGCGGCGTGTCGCCGTCGTAGGTGAAGACGCCGATCTGCTCCGTCGCCAGCATCTCGCACATCGCACCGGAGCTCGGCGAGCTGATCCTGCGCGAGCGCCTTCGTCGGAAAGAGATACAGCGCGCGGCTCGAGGCGTCCTGCAGGATCGCGTTGAGGACCGGCGCGTTGTGCACAGAGGGTTTTGCCGAACGCGGTCGGCGTGATCACTGACGACGTTCCGGCCGGCGCACGGCGTGCTCGATCGCTTCGCCCTGATGCGAGTAGAGCCGATCGATTCCACGGCTCGCCAGCGCCTGCTTGAGTCGAGCGTCGAGCGGTCTCGGGAATCGGGGTGTAGCGCGCGGCCAGGGGTGGCAGCCGGCGGACGGCGGTCACATACGCATCCGGCCGATCGACGTCTTCGATGCGGTCCGTTCCGAGCTTGGCCAGGGCCGCGTCGAGCGCGTATCGATCGTGCGATTCGCGGCGGGCCGGCAGCATGGCGGAGCATCGTACCCAAGGCGGAGGGGGCGATCAAGAGGTGAAAGTGCACTCACGGACATAGCTCATGGCTAATGGCTCATGGCTAAGCCTATCAGGGTTGACCCACGTTTAGTATCAGCGATCAGAGTAGCCATGATCGGCGGTGATAGCTCTGCGACTCAATGGCCCTGAGTCTCGGTCGGCACCGGAGCAGCTACCTCGCACGCTGGGTCTCACGGAGTTCCGTCGCGCTCGTGATCGGCATCCACGATCGGCTCCGAGATCTTCCGATCGCCCGCCGGCATCGCGCAGAAGGTCGCCGGACCCGACGCTCATGCTGCTCCTGTGGGTCGTCGGCGGAGCCTCATCGCTCTGCGGAGCGCTCTCGCTCGCCGAATTGGCCGCCGGCTCTGCCGAAGACCGGCGGCTTACTACGCCTACCTCCGCGAAGGCTGGGGACAGCCACGCCGGATTTCTCTTTGGCTGGTCCGAGCTCATCTTGATCCGCGCCTCCGCACTGGGCGCGCATCGCGGTGGTCTTCGGCGAATACCTGCTTGCGCAGCCTCGGCGTCGATCCGGTCGAACATTACGTCGCCGCGCGAAAGCCTGTCCGCGGTCGCGATTGCCGTTTGCCGCCTGCGCAGACATCATCGGCGCGAACGTCGGCGCCCGCCATCGTCGGGCGCGTCGACCGCGCGCAAAGTTTTCGGCACTAGTGCTGCTAGTAGGTGCGTCCTCGCACTCGGTGGCGACCATGGCGGCGGCGGTCGCACCTCACGGCCCCGCCGCCGGTCCGGTCACGACGGGCGCGATGGGACTCGCGCTGGTCAGCGTGCTCTGGGCCTACGACGGCATGGGGCGACCTGTCGTTCGCGGCCGGCGAGGTCAAGAATCCGCAGCGCACACTGCCGCGCGCCATCATCCTCGGCACCCTCGCCCTCATCAGGCATCTACGTGCTGACCAACGTGGCGTATCTCTACGTCAGCCGGATCACCGCCATCGCCGACCCGCGCACACCTCGGTCGCCGCCGACACTGATGCATGGCGCTCTTCGGCGCGAGCGGGCGTGGTCCTGGTCTCGATCTTCGTGATGATTTCCTCGTTCAGCTCGCTCAGCGGGAGCATGCTCGCGTCGCCGCGCGTGTTCTTCGCGATGGCCGATGATGGGCTGTTTTTCGAGACGATCGCGAAGGTCCATCCGCGTTTCAAGACCCCGCATATCGCGCACTCGTGCTGGCAGCCGTGCTCGGCATCGCGCTCGTGATGAGCCCGCAGCTTCGAGGCGCTCACCGACACCTTCGTCCTGGCGATCTGGCCTTTCTATGCGCTCGGCATCGCCGCCATCCTACCGGCTGCGGCGCCTGCGTCCGACATGCCACGGCCGTATCGAGCGATTGGCTATCCGGTCGTGCCCGCGATCTTCATCGTCTCCGGTCGCGGCGTTCGTGATCAACTCAGCTGATCCACGACACCCTCTCGACCGCGATCACCTTCGCGCTCATCCTCGCGGGACTGCCGGTCTACTACGTCGCGTTTGGAAAGAAACAGTATAGCAGCCGGCGCCGTTCTCACGGCAAGAATTTACTGCGATCGCGCGCGTACTTCGTTGACGCTCCGAAATCGACTGTTACTCTCGTTTCGTGTGAGCGATAAAGGGTTCAAAGGAGCGTGACGATGGATGACTCAGCCAGCCTGCTGCGGCGCAGAGGTTTCTTCCTTCACTCACCAGATGGTGAGCCGGATACAGGCGAACACGAGACCCCGAAGGCTTCGCTGTTCGCATCCGGGTCGGACGCAGGACCGTTACCCGTCAGGTCGCCAGTTCCGCACGACCGTTTCCCACAGCGAATCACACGTCGAGACGATCGTCCGAAGATTAGATCAGGGAGCGTGACTGGCAGCCGTCAACGGGCACACTTGCCCCGCTGATCCAACTCGCGCACGGCGAGACGAGGAACGCGACGACCGCCCCGACCTCTTCCGGGGCAGGCCGAACCCCCGAACGGCAGCTCCCGCCGCACGAACTCCGCCATACCGTCCGGATCGTCCTGAACGCTGCCGATCCCAAGTGCCTCCCGGAAACCAGAATCGACGCCGGCGCCACGCTGTTCACGCGGATATTGTCGCACGGCCAGCTGCTGCGCCATCGACTTGGCCAGGCTGATTTCGGCCGCTTTCACGGCGTTGCACGTCATGCGACCGTCCGATTCGCGGCCCCAGATGGACGCGATCACGAGCGATCGAGCCGCCACCTCTCGGCTTCGTGTGCGGCACGGCCATCCGCGACGCCCGGACGGCAGGAAACGAGCGTCTGATCGAGGGCGAGTCGCCACTTCGGCGATCGGAGGTGTCGGTGATGCCGGCGCCGCGTGCAGTCCGACGTTGTTGACCAGGGATGTCCAGGCCGCCGAAACGGCTCAGGGTGTCAGCCAGCCATCTGCCCGACGCCGTCGGCTGTCGCCACGTCGGCGACTAACGGCCAGCGGACCGCGTCCGGTCGCGGTCGCCAAACGGTTTAGCTCGGCCTCGCGCCTCCGCCAGTTTCTCGGCGCCGCGCGCAGACGGTAACGCGGCACCCTTCCCGCACGAGCGCCGCCGCGCAAGCGAAACCCGAACGCCGGCCCGAGCCGGTGACGATGGCGACTCTATCGGCGAGTCGGAGGTCCATGATGGTCATGGCTCGTGGCGGATCGCTATGGCTAAAGGCTCATGGTTAACCCCAACGCTTAGCCATCTGCCATCAGCCATCAGACCACGTCAGCGTTCACCTCGCCCGGTCAGGTCGTTCAGGGTCCAGTCGAACGGGATGTAGGCCAGATGGAAGGTGTTCCTGGAGATCACCTCGCGCTCGATGGTCAGCAGTTTCGGCTGCAGGAGCGCGATCACGGCTCGCTCGATGGGGCTTCGCGACGCAAAGGCCGGCGGGGCCGCGTCGCGTATTTCGCGCGCGAACTCTTTTTCCCGCCACGAAAGATCGAGCTGACGGCGATCGTGTCGGCCTCGCGGTCGATGCTGAGGCATCGGGCGCGGGTGGCGCACTCGAGTGCCGCTTCGGCCAACTGGTTTTCGAGCCTGCTGAGCGGTGAACGCTTCGCTGCGCAGCCGTCCGCTGCCGAGTGCGCCGCGGCACCGGGGAAGATCCGCGGATCGTGGAACTCGACCAGCATCGACTGTCTCGATCTGATCCAGCGTCACGTTCCGTCCGGCCACGCGATGCGGCAGCCGCTCGAACGCGCCGGGATCTGCCGGATGCTCTTGGCGGGATAGTCGTTCGATCGCTTGGCAATCGGATAGTGATCGATGACCGTCTGCAGGACGAGCGCGTTGTAGGCGTTCATCCAGAACGCGATGCGTTCTTCGCGGCCCATCCGGTTCTCGGCCGCCGTCGCCAGCGAGCCGACGTAGCCGTCGAGCTTGGCGCGCTCGATCTTCAGCGCGCGATAGTAAACCTCCCCATCGCGTGACGTAGATATCGAGGACTTCATCGAAGGACCGCTGTCGCGCGTCGCCTTGCGCGTGCGGGGAACCGGCCAGCACCAGGGCAATCAGAAAGGTTGTAGGCAAATACGGGGCGCATGGGTTATCCGCCGACGTTCGTCGTTCGTGAGTTCGTCGTTCGTGGTTCGGACGAACGTCGAACGATGAGCGAAGAATCGAACAACGAACGACGAACGGTCAGGATCGCACTATACCCGATGCTCGAGGAATTGCGCGAGGGCGGCGTTGAACGCATCCGTGTTTTCCAAACTCGACAGATGCCCGGCGCGCGGGATGATCGAGAGCGTCGATCCTGCGATCCCCTTCTGCAGTCCCTCGGCCACGGTCGGCGGTGTGATCGCGTCTTCTTCGCCGGCGACAATCAGCACCGGCACGTGGATCGATCCGAGCACGGGCGTCGAATCGGGCCGCGTCTTGAGCGCGTGGAGCGCGCCGACGACTGCGGATACTGAATTCTGCGCGGCCAGCGATCGCACCGTCGCCTCGACGGCCGGGTTGTCGCGGCGAGTCGTCGGGCCGAGCAGCTTCGGGATCAACTCGTCGACAACCGCAGCGACGCCGCGCTCGCGGGCCAGCTGAGCCATCCGGTCGCGATTCGCGGCCCCCTCGGGAGTGTCGGCGTCCGCGCGCGTGTCGGCCAGCACCAAACCGTGCAGGTAGCGCGGCGCCAGCCGCATCATCGCCAGCGCGACAGTGCCCCACCCATCAGACAGGCCGACGACGACGGCGTCGGGATGTGGAGGGTGTCGAGGAGATCAATGACGTCACCGGCGTAGTCGTCGATCGCAGAAACTGCAGCGAGGGTCCTGACCCCAATGGCACAGCATCTGGGCCCTGGGGTCAGACCCTGAAGCAGGGCTCCAATCGCCGAAGCCGCGAAATTGCGGCGCAATCGCATGCCAGCCGCGCGCCGCGACCGCCGCCAGCTGCGGCTCCCACATGCTGGCGTTGAGAGGAAACGCGTGAAGGAAGAGAAGCGCGCCGCGACCTCGCACATCCGATCGCGGTCGCTCCTCCAGATATTGAACGCGTCCCTGCTATGGGCACGTGCTCATTGTGCCCTAATCGTCAGCAGCGACGATCAGGCCGAGGCCGAGCCGTTCCAGAACATGCCTACCGTCGTTCAGATTTTACCAACGCGGCGAGCACACGGTTCTGGTCGTGCGACGATTGGATGCGTTCCGCGGCGGCGACGAAGGCCTGCCGGGTCGCGGTGTCCATGCGGCTGCATGCCGAGGAGCGCGAGGAGCGATTCCGCGCGATCGTGATCGGACGACATCATCCCGATGAGCTCGAACGCCGCAGCGCTGGACCTCGGCGCTCGGCGGGCCCTTCTTCGCCACTTCGGTCAGCACCCGCCGGCGCTCGTAGGCCGACTGAATCGCGCCGGCAGCCTTGGAAGAACCCGTCGCGCGCCTGAGGTTCGACGCCGAACTTCTGGACGTATGCCGTCAGCACCTGGCTGCGATCGTAGTCGGACTGGATGCCGCGGGCGACGCGCAGAATCATCTGCTTGAGCTCAGTCGACAACGATGGCCGCGCCATCGTCCGACAGCACGCACACGCTTGTCGTCAGCTCGATCGCATCGAGCGCGATGACGCCGTACAGTTCTTCCGCGTCTGGAAACTGACTGCCGGAGTCGAACAGCGTCTTGAGCGTCAGGCGGCGATCGTAGTCAGAGCGCATCTTGTCGAGCACCTGGACGAACGCCGTCGCGCTGCGCTGGTCGAGCCATGCGACCGACAACGCGCTGGAGAACCTGGCGCCGGTCGTAGTCCGACGACATGCGCTGGAGACACCTGCGCGAGCACGGCTTGCGCGTGCGAGGAGTCGAGCGACACGTTGTCGATGAGCGCAACGTAGTACAGCCGCCTGCGCGTAGTCGCCTTCGAGCAGAGCGATTTCCTCCAGAACGCCGGGGACGCCCTTCTTCGCGGCGATCGATTTCACCCCGCGCCTCAGCGCCAAGACCCGAAGCGGCGCACCAGCCGCGGCACGATCTCCGCCAGCGCCTTGCGCGCCTCATCGTCCCACCCGCGCGATACGCCAGACACGTAATGCCGTGCGCGTCAGGCGGCCACCAGACGATCGGATTTCGATCGTGTGCGGCGCGACGTGGCTCCAGTCGCGGATCGTGAGCTCGCCGCCATCGAGAGGCTCTGCACGTCGGTGAGATCGTCGGTGAAGGTGATGAGTGCCATTCACCCGAACGTCGACATGCGTCGAGCCGTCGCGCCACTGCATCCGCCACTGGCCGTCGTTCGACGACATCGAGAACGAGCCCGATCCCGGCGACGCGGGCGGCGCGGGCGGTGCAGAGTGGAGCGGGCGGCGTCGGCGGAACCGGCGGTGCCGGGGCGCCGGAGGGCGCCGGGCGTGCCGCGCGCGTCGGAGGCGCGGGCTGGCGCCGGCGGGCCGGTGGCGTTGGCGGTGCGGGCGGCGCTGGTGGCGCAGGCCGCGCCGCTCGCGCGGGCCGCGGCGGTTCCAGGTGGCTCCGGCGGTTCGGGTGGCTCCGGCGGCTCTGGCGGAGCCGGCGGTTGCGCGAGCTCCGGAGGCTCAGGCGGTTCCGGTGGCTCGAGGCGGAGCCGGTGGTTCGGGTGGTTCGGGTGGCCGCGGCGCGCCTGATGCTGATCCGCCTTGCCGGTGCCCATAGGGGCCCACCCATGCCTGTCCTGAGCTTGTCGGAGGACGAGCCCTTCTGGAGGATCGAGTCGAAGGACGTCGGCCCAAGGCGGACACGCGGGTCCGCCACCTGATGAAGTAGGCCGTGAAGCGTCGATAGCCGCCACGCGCGCGTCGGTCTGCAATCCGATCCACGACGGCGGCTGCTGGACCGCGCCCGCGCCAGCCCGTGAAGACGAGCGTGAGGCACGAGCGTTGCCGCTCCGCTCTTCGACCGCGATTCGTCGGTGAGCGGCTCGCGGAGAATCCGGCGCACCCGCGCGAGCAGCGATCCGCCCCGTGGCTGCAACCGCCATCGCCGTGGACGTCACGCGCCACGACTCGAGCTCGGCCAGCGCGTGCGCGTAGCTCACCGCGTCGCCGCACACGCGCACCGCCACATCGTCGCAGCAATGCTCGCGTTCCGCGCGAACGCGTTTCGAGATCCACCAGACAGGCCGGGTGGTAGAACAGCAGCGTTTCGGCGATCGTCTGCAGCAGGTTCACCGCGTAGTCGTGCCGCCGGATGTGCGCGGCTCGTGCGCGAGGATCGCTTCGACCTGCGCCGGCGTCAGCGCCGCGACGGCGGCGACCGGCAGCAGAATCACGGGACGCATCCAGCCGATGACCGTTGGCACTTCGACGGCGATCGACTCTACGACGTGAACGGCGGCGGACAGAGTCGAAGCCGGTGCGACAGCCGTCGACAGGCTGACTGCCAGCGCGACGCCGTCGTGGCAAGGGCCGCGCGATGCAGCGTCCGCGCGTGCCACCAGCCGCCGGCCATGCGTGCGAGCAACAGCGCGACGCCGATCATCCACGCAAACGCGAGGCCTGTGACGATGCGTCCCCGATCGAGCGAAGAAAACGGCGGGACCGAAGTCGCTCGTGCGAACTGGGACGCGCGATCGCGTCGAACCGCTCGGCTGAACCGCCTTCGCCAAGGCTTCGGCGGTCGAGACCCTGGCGCTCCGCGTCGCAGTGGATGCTGGAGCACGCGTCGTTAGCCGGGCGTCCTCGACGGCGGCTGACGCCGTGGTCCGGTTGACACTTGCGTTCCACAGCAGCCGCGCCAGTCACCGCCGGCGCCGCCACCATGATCGACCAGGGCGGCACAGGCAATGAGGTAGCGCGCATTCGCCGAGCGATCGCTCGGCGGGCGCAGCAGCGTGGCTGCCACAGCCGGCAAGCGCGCAGCCCTGCCAGAGAAAGTGAATCAACGTCCAGCCTGCCGTCTCGAGGATCGGGGTCGTCATCGCGAGCCTCCCCGCGTGTTCAGCAGCTTGCGGATTTCATCGAGCTCTTCCGGTGTGGCCTTCTTTGACGCCACGTGCCTGCAGCACGAGCTTGGCGGCGACGACCCGTCGAAGGCGCGTTCGACGAGGTCCATCACGCAGCTGGCGCTGCGTCTGATCTTCGGTATACGCCGGGGCGTAGATGTGCGTTCGAGCCGACTCGTCGCGAGTGACGAGATCCTTCTCCGCCAGCGATCTGAAGGAGCTTGAGGACGGTGGTATAGCCGCGCCTCGCGATCCATCGCCGCGGCAACCTGGCGAACGGTGCTGGGACCGCGGCTCCACAGCACTGTCAGGTATGGCCAGCTCGGCGTCGGTCGGCTTACGTGGTGGGCATTGGCGCGATTATCTACGAGGCTTTTCGTAGTTGTCAATACGAACGTCTTCGTAGACGACGCGCGAGCCTCAGGGTTCCTGAGGGCGGTCAGCGGATCCACGCGCGGTGGCGCGGCGAGCACGGAATCACGATGGCGAGAATGCGACCGTCAGCCAGAGGCGCCGAGACAGCTGCGTAGACCGTGGATCGGTCGCACTGACCGTGGAACGGCAGGCTCGCGCAGATACCCGCGCGAACGCGTACGCGCCGGCCCGATCAGAATCCCGGCGGTCGTCATCCCGCCGGCCTGCCGGAGGACCAACGCGAGCACGCCTCGACCGCGTCGCGCCCAGCGCCATTCGGACGCCGATTTCGCGCGTGCGCTGCGTCACCAGGTAGGCCATGACGCCGTAGAGGCCGGCAGCCGTGAGCGTCACGGCGACGAGCGCAAAGAGCCACCAGCTCAGCATGAGGTTGAGGCGCCGCGGGGCGACCGACTGCGCGATCAGATCGTCCATCGGTCCGAATCTGTCCGACCGGCTGCTGGTCGTCGACGCCCGCCACGGCGCTTCGCATCAGCGGCGCAATCGACGACTCGTCGCAGCTCGATGCGCGCCACCACGCTGAGGCTGCGCGACGAGGGCGGTGCCCAGCGCCGTGAACTCCTGCTGGCAATGGCATGTAGACTTCCGGCGTCGTCTCGGTATCGAGCCCGTCGTGCTTGACGTCGCCGACGACGCCGACGATTTCCCCTCCACTGTCTGGGGTCGCCAACGCTGATCCGTTCGCCGATCGGACTCGGCCCCGGGCCAGAACCTGCACGGCCGACTGGTTGATGATCGCCACAGCGGGGCGTCGGTCGTTGTCGCGGTCGGAAAAAGATGCGGCCGCGCGATTAACGGAATCCCCATCGCCTGAAAATAGTCGTCGCTCGACGGCGAGGATGCGCGCGAACAGGAAACGGCGACTCGATGGTCCCGGTCTTTCGACCTCGAGGTCCAGCTCGCCCGTCGCGAGACCGTAGAACGGCGGCGCGCTCGACACGGCGACTCGTTCGACGCCGGGCATCGTTCGCAGCCGATCCGAACAACGCGCCTGATAGAAGGTGACGGTGCGCGCGTGCTCGGCGTAGCGCGACGAGGCAGGCCGTCACGCATCGTCACCAGGTGATCGGGACGAAATCGCGAGAGACGTCGGTGAGTTCCAGAAGCTCGCCATCAGCAGGCCGGCGCCGACAGCGCAGCGACGAGCGAGGCGCCAGCTCGGCGACCACCAGCGCGGAGCGCAGCCTGCGGCCGCCGGCATCGCCGCTCGATCCCGCGTGCGCCTTCGTTGAGCTGTGGCGCCGACGCGCTGATCGATGTGACCACGAGCGCCGGGCTGAGGCCGAACACTAGACCGGTGACGAGGGACACGCCGAGGCGCCGCGGTCAGCACTCGAGCATCGAGGCCGAGCTGCTCGATGCCCGGCAGCTCTAAGATCGTGCCGGCAGGATCCCGCAGAGCCTCGATCGACCACACGGCGGGCGGCAGTCCGACGGATTCACTCCCGCCGACCGCTCAGCACGAGGCTCTCCGTGAGCATCTGCTGAATCAGGCGGCCGCGGCCGCCGCCGACGACCATGCGGATGGCCAGTTCCTTCTGGCGTGTCGTGGCGCGCGCCAGAAGCAGCGTCGCGAGCGTTGGCAAGGCGATGAGCAGGACGAGACCGACGGCGCCGAGGCAGCGCCAGCAGAGCGGTGCGCTGCATCGCCGACGAGCGCTTTGCGCGGCGAGGAGCACCGCGGTGGTGTGGTTGGGCGTTTTCGGCCGGAAACGCCGCGCTGAGCCTCCGGCCGAGTGACTGCCATCTCCTCTCGCGCTTGCGCGAGCGAGACGCCGCTGTTTCGACGGCCCACCACCCGCAGAAGTGCGCGCGCGCGCAAGGCGCGATCGTGGTCGTCAGGGCGAAGCGTGCCCAGGAGATCGGCTGTGCCGGCCACCAGAAACGCGCGGGAAGGACGCCAAACCACTTCGTAGGTTGCCGTCGAAGGTCACCGTGCGGCCGACAATCGATCCGTCTGGCGCCGAACCGCCGCCCGCCACAGCGCGTCGGTCAACAGCAGCGCGACTCGATGACGGCCGAAGGGTTTCCTCGTCTGCAGCGAAAGTCGCAGAGCCGAGCGCGGGGCCAACGCCCAGCGCCGAGAGAAACGCCGGCGTGACGGACAGCCCGCGCAGCCGCTCGGGTTCACCGCGTCCCGTGAGAGTTGACCGCGATGTCGTTATACGCCGCCATCGCCGCGAACGATCAGCTGTCGCGGCGCCAGTCGAAAAAATCAGCCGGCGCGACCGGTCCGTTCACTGCGCCCTTCGCGCGGCTGGGCTCTTCGCTCAGCGCGGCGATCTCGTCGGCGCGGGCGTGTGCGGCAGCGCGCGCCAGAGCACGGCGTCCGTCGACGCTGAATGGCGGTGTTCGCGCCGATACCGAGCGCGAGACGCGAGGATATAGCGACCGCGGCGAACCCCGGCTGCCGCCGCAGCATGCGCACGGCGAACGTGATGTCGCGTCTGTCGCAGAGCGTCCCACATGTTCGATCTCCGGATTTCGTCGGCAATCGGCGGCAAAGGCCGGCCATCGCCGTCCGTTCCAATCGGAACCGCCAGGCGAGGCGTGCAGGCCTGCGCCAACAGCAAGCCAGCGCGCAGAAGTCTCCCGTCGCGATCGGCGCGGTCAAGGTAACCTCGAGCAGGTCACCGGCGATCGGCTCACGCTGATCGGCCGGCAATCCGTAGCGCAGCAGCGATTCGACGCCTCGTGGAAGTCGTTCTGTTCATCGGCGCACTCAGGCGAAGCTTCAGCTTCGAGGCCCCGCCACAACGCCACCAGCGCGCGGCGGCTGTCGCGGGAGCGCACTCCACGGCGGTCGGGCGAAGCGTGTAGTAGCGTTTCGCGCGGCCGCCCCGTTCGGGCGTCGGATCCGCGAGCCGCGATTTCAGGTAGCCCTTGGTTTCGAGCCGGTCGAGCGTGATGAATCGATCCACGGGAAACGTCGCGGCCGGTGCAGCGCGCGGATTTCGTTCTGCACCGCGACCGCATGCACGCCTCGTCGTCCAATCGAAGAATGGCCAGGAGCACGACCTGCTCTGAACTCGCCGAGCGGCGACGCGTCAGTCAATCGGCTTCAAATGCTGACATCAGTAGCATTCGAAGTCAAAAAGGGCGGCTGGCGGCCGCCCAATCTGAACTCTGAAATCTGCCAGAAATCTCGAGACCACGACCACGCATGCCGCGACCCATTCTCTGTCGACGGCGGCCGATGTTCTGGACCGGAGGTAAACGCGCACCGTGCCCCGCCATCGTTGCCGTGGACGAGAACGCCGTAAGACGCGGCGGCGCGCGTCACTTCGTTCTGTCCCTGCTTGACCCATCTCGGTCGCACTCGCGTCAGTCACCTGCGCGAACAGGTCGTCGCACAGCGCGAACAGATCGGCCAGCGCCTTGGTGATCTCGGGCATGGTCTTCCAGTTCCTGTTCGAGCTGTTTCCCGGCCATCGGATTGGGCACCCTTTGAGGCCGAGCACTGTTCCAAACTGCGCACTGGGCGATGTGGGCGATATGGCGGCGCCCGGGTCCGCCTCCGGCGTCGAGCCGGAAGCTTGGAGTTGTAGTCCGCCTCCGAAGCATTTTTCGGCGGCGGCGGTGGGTTGTGCTTGAAGCCCGCATACCCGCGCTGGAGGCTCAGTGGCGAGCCCACGATCTTCTGTCCTTGCATCTGGCCACCGCCCGCGGGCGCTGTGCGGGATGCGGTCGCGATCGATGAGAAGGACGGCGGCCGACACTGGCACTGGTGACGTGAGCTCAATTACGATACTCCTTGAGAGGCTGCGGCGGAACGCACTACTACTGCGATGGCCGCGGCCCCATGCATCTCCCGCCAGGAGGTTCCTGTGAAGCTCATCGGTGTTCTGTTATTGATTCTCCTCACGGCATCGTGGCCCTGGTCATGGGCGGCATTCGCTTACACCACCCGCGAGAGGTCACCTCGACGCGCATCGGCCACGCGTCGGAGGCGACGACCAGCCGACAAGCACCACGAAGGTTCCGCTGTGTCGCCCGATCGATGTCGCCGTCGCATCAGTGGTAGGCGGCATCGTACTGGTGGCGTGGCCGGCAGCCGGACGCGCGTTTAAGCCCGTCGGGTAGTACTGGGAATGCCACGCCGGCGACGCGATCCCCAGGCCGACAGGCAGCTGTCGACCGGCTCGAGGAGACCATCCGATTGACGGCGATGAGTCAGCGACGCGATGACGAACACCGCCGGCACCCACGGGAAGCCCCAGACGCGATAGCCGGGCGCGTAGTCTGGGACGGCGTCGCAGCATGAAGATCACGCCCGGCCATCATCGCGAAGAAGATCCACTCGGTGAAGATGACGCGCGTGAACAGTTGCCGGTAGGTGCCGCTCGACACGAGCACGGACGCCCAGATCGCCTGCAGCACGATCGCGCGATGCGGCGTGCGGAACCGCGGGTGGACCTCGCCCACCCATCGGAACATGCAAGCCGTCGCGCGCCATCGCGAAGTAGACGCGCGGCGCCGCCAGGATGCTGCCGGTCATCGCGCCGAACACCGAGAACATCACCAGCCCCGAGATCGCCGCGCCGCCCGGCGCGCCGAGCAGCGCCGTGGCCGACGTCCGCCGCGACGCGTGTGGATTTCAGGACGCGATCCAGCGGCAGCACGTAGAAATACACGGCGTTCAGCGCCACGTAGCACGTCGTCACGATCGACGATGCCGAGGGCGAGCGCTCGCGGAATCGTGCGCTCCGGCTGGACGGTCTCCTCCGCCGTGTAGGTGACGACGTGCCAGCCGCCGAAGGCGAAGCAGGCCGGCGATGACCGCCAGCAGGAAGCCGTGCGCGTCGGACCGCTCGTCATGCTGCCATCGCGCCGCGCTGAAATGTGATCCGGCAGGCCGCGATCCCACCGCGAAGCCGATCGACGACGACGAGCGACGACCGCGACGACCTTGCGCGATCGTGAACGCCGTCTGCACCGCTGCTGCCGCGCTTCACGCCGACGTAGTTGAGCGCCGAGATGCCGAGGATGCGCCGACACCGCCACGGCGCGGATCCCGCGATCGCCCAGCGGCACGAAGAACCCGGCGTAGCGGCCGAACACCGTCGCCATCGCCGCGATGATGCCCGAGTGCATCACCCAGAACATCGCCCAGCCCCACAGAAAGCCGGCCACCGGCGAGTACGTTTCCTTGAGGAACACGTAGACGCCGCCGGTGCGCGGAAACGCCGACGCCAGCTCCGCGCAGGCGAGCGCGCCGAACAGCGTCAGCACGGCCGGCGACGCACCAGGCGAGCAGCACCGCCCAGATCCGCGGCACGTGCTCGGTGAGCTCGGACGCCTGCACGAACACCGACGCGCCGAGAATCGTCCCGACGACGAGCGCCGTCGCCTGCGGCAGCTTGCAGCGAGCGATCAGTCCGGGTCACGCCGCGGGACCTATCACGACGGCTAGAATCACGGCCGCATGATGATCGACGTGTTCAGCCACGTGCTGCCGCCGCGCTATCTCGAAGAGCGGAACAAGCGGGCGGCTCAGCGGCTCGCGACCGCAGCACGGCAAACTACTTCCACGCCAACCCCGGCCTGACCGAATCTCGACGTGCGCTTCCGCGCGATGGACAGATACCCGGACGTCGTCCAGCTGCTGACCATCGCCGGGCCGAACCTGGAAAGCGTGCTCGAGCCGAAGGACGCCGTCGGAATGCGCGCGCATCGCGAACGACGAGATGGCGGAGCTGGTCGCCGAAGCATCCCGACCGGTTCTGCCGGCGCGTGCGCCTGCGCTGCCGATGAACGACATCGACGCGGCGCTCGCGGAAACCGACCGCGCGATCACGGAATCTGCGCTTCCGCGGCGTCGAGATCTTCACCGATCATCAACGGCCGGCCGGTCGACGCGCCGGAGATCTTGCCGCTCTACGAGAAGATGGCGGCCTACAACCTGCCGATCCTGCTCCACCCGCGCCGCACCAACACGACCGCGGACTACGAGCGGCGAGGCAGACGTCGAAGTATCTCGATCTACACGAACTTCGGCTGGCCGTACGAAACGCTCGCTGGCGATGGCGCGGCTGGCGTTCGGCGGGCCGCTCGAGCAGTACCCGACGCTGAAGATCGTCGACCCACCACGCCGGCGGGATGATTCCCTACTTCCACAAGCGCGTGCAGCTGTCGTGGGACTTCAACGAGATGCGGATGGGCTACCGGCACGACGGCCAGACGCTGACGAAGTCGCCGGTGGATTACTACCGGATGTTCTACTGCGACACGGCGATTCAGGGCAACACGCCGGCGCTGATGTGCGCCTACGAGTTCTTCGGCGCCGACCACATGGTGTTCGCGACCGACACGCCGTATGACAACCAGCTCGGCGAACGCGTGACGCGCGAGACGATCGAGGGCGTGCAGGCGATGCCGATCGACGAGGTGAGCCGAAGAAGAAGATCTACGCCGACAACGCGCGGCGGCTGTTCCGGCTGCCGGTGTAACGTGCGCATGGAGCGCGCGAGGCTCTCGAGCGCCGAAGCCTTGGCGAAGGCGGTTCAGCCGAGCGCGATTCCGCGAAAACGCGACTCGGGCCGCGATGACGCTTTGACGAATTCAAGGCGACGATTTCGACCGGCGAGCGCGGGCGATGTGGCCGCCGCTGCTCCGTGCGTTGTGGCACGACGCTGAAGGGTGACTGGGACCAGGCGCACAAGATCGCGCACGGAGATCGAGGACACGGCTGGCGCATGGGTCCACGCCTACTTGCACCGGAAAGAGAGGAGATCCGGGAACGCCGCGTATTGGTATCGACAGGCGGGAAAGCCGGTCGCGACTGATTCCCTCGAGGCCGAGTGGAACCGAATCGCGACCGCGCTCGACTAACCCTGAACTAACCCTAGTCCCTAAGCCCTACGCGCAACACGTCAGGCGCAGCCTGACGTGTTGCCACAGTTGACGCACTTGTAGCATGCGCGCCGCTGCGGATCATGATCGACCCGCACGTCGAGCACGGCGGCGCGTCTTCCTGATTCTGAATCGTCGAGAACGGCTTGGCGCGCGGCCGCCGGCTGCGGCCAGCGGCCGCGACGAGCCGCGGCGGCTGGCTGCCCGGTGGCGCTGTCGTCATCTCCTCGAGCTCGCGGCCGTTCACGCCGGCGTGGAACTGCGCCTCGGCTGACAGGAACTTCGATCGCCATCCACCGGAAGATGTAGTCGACGATCGACTTCGCGAAGCGGATCTCCGGATTGCGCGTCATCCCCGACGGCTCGAAGCGGACGTGGCTGAACTTGTCGACCAGCGCCTGCAGCGGCACGCCGCATCGCAGCGCGTAGGAGATCGCCTGCGCGAACGCGTCGGCGAAGCCCGAGATCGTCGAGCCTTCCTTCGCCATCACGAGGAAGATCTCGCCGGGCTGGCCGTCCTCGAACAGGCCGACGGTGATGTAGCCCTCGTGGCCCGCGATGTCGAACTTGTGGGTGATCGCTTGGCGCTCGTCCGGCAGCTTGCGGCGGATCGGTGTGCGCGCCATGCTTCGACTGCCGCTCGGCTCAGCCTGCGCGCCATCTTCCGCTGCGCGTCTTGTCCTTCGAGGTGTTGAGCGGCTGCGTCCGCTTGCTGCCGTCGCGGTAGATCGAGATCGCCTTCGCGCCGAGCTTCCACGACTGGATGTAGGCCTGCATGACGTCGTCGACCGACGCGTCCTTCGGGACGTTGACGGTCTTGCGAGATCGCGCCCGAGATGAAGGGCTGGGTCGCGCCCATCATCTTGATGTGGCCCATGTAGTGAATCGACCGCTGGCCCTTGGCCGCCTTGAACGCGCAATCGAACACCGGCAGGTGCGATTCCTTGAGCCCCGGCGCGCCTTCGATCGTTTCGTTGCTCGTCGATGTAGTCGACGATCGCGTCGATCTGCGCCTGGCGTGTAGCCGAGCTTGCTGAGCGCCATCGGCACGGTCTGGTTGACGATCTTCATCAGCCCGCCGCCGACGAGCTTCTTGTATTTGACGAGCGCGATGTCGGGCTCGACGCCGGTCGTATCGCAGTCCATCATGAAGCCGATCGTCCCGGTCGGCGCCAGCACCGTGGCCTGCGCGTTCCGGTAGCCGAACTCCTCGCCCAGCTCCACCGCGTCGTCCCACGACGACTTGGCGGCCGTGTAGAGATCCGACGGCACGTTGCGCGCGTTGACGTCGCGCATCGAGTCGCGGTGCTTGCGCATCACGCGCAGGAACGGCTCGCGGTTCTTCTCGTAGCCGGAGAACGGCCCGCCGTGATCGCGCGCGATCCGCGCCGACTGCGCGTACGCTTCGCCGGTCATCAGCGCCGTCAGCGCCGCGGCGTAGTCGCGGCCGGCGTCGCTGTCGTAGGGCAGGCCGCGCGACATCAGCAGCGCGCCCAGGTTCGCGTAGCCGAGGCCGAGCGGCCGGTAGGCGTGGCTGTTCTTCTCCGATCACTCGGCGTCGGGTAGCTCGCGTTGTCGACGATGATCTCCTGCGCCGTGATCAGCGTGCGGATCGCCGCCTTGTAGCCGACGACGTCGAACTCGCCGTCGGCCTTGACGAACTTCATCAGGTTGATCGACGACGAGGTTGCACGCCGAGTCGTTGAGGAACATGTACTCCGAGCACGGGTTGCTGGCGTAGATGCGATCCGTGTTCCGGGCAGGTGTGCCACTCGTTGATCGTCGTGTCGAACTGCATGCCCGGGTCGCCGCAGACGTGGGTGCCCTCGGCGATGAGGCGCATCAGGTCGCGCGCCTTGTAGGTGTCCATCACCGTCGCCGTTGCGCGACCGCGTGCGTCTCCCAGTTCGCCGTCGTCGAGCACCGCGCGCATGAAGTCGTCGGTGACGCGCACGCTGTTGTTCGAGTTCTGGAAGAAGACCGACGAGTAGGCCGGGCCGGTGAACGAGCCGTCGTAGCCGGCGTCGATGAGCGCCCAGGCCTTCTTCTCTTCCTCGACCTTGCAGTTGATGAAGTCGACGATGTCGGGATGGTCGGCGTCGAGGATGACCATCTTCGCCGCGCGCCGCGTCTTGCCGCCCGACTTGATGACGCCGGCGAACGCGTCGTAGCCCTTCATGAACGACACCGGGCCCGACGCCGTGCCGCCGCCCGCGAGCAGTTCCTGCGACGAGCGAATCGGCGACAGGTTCGTGCCGGTGCCCGATCCGAACTTGAACAGCATCCCCTCGGTCCTCGCCAGCGTGAGGATCGAGTCCATCGTGTCCTGCACCGAGTTGATGAAGCAGGCCGAGCACTGCGGCGCCTTCTCGAAGCCGCAGTTGAACCAGACCGGGCTGTTGAACGCCGCCTTCTGGTAGACCAGGATGTGCTTCAGATCGTCGCTGAACGCCTGCAGATCCTCATCGGTCGCGAAATAGCTTGCTGCGCGCGCGCCCACTCGGTGATCGTGTTCGACCACGCGGCCGATCAGCTGCTTGACGCTGCGCTCGCGCTCCGGCGATGCCGATCTGTCCGCGGAAATACTTCGAGACGACGATGTTGGTGGCCTGCTGCGACCACGCACTTGGGAATCTCGACGTCGCGCTGCTCGAACACCACCTCGCCGCGCTCGCTGCCGATCACGGCCGCGCGGATCTCCCATTCGATTTCGTCGAACGGATCGACACCCGCTTCGGTGAAGAACCGCGGGAACGTCAAACCGGTGACGGATGGCCGCCGCCTTCTTCGCGCGCGGAGTCGTCTCCGCATCGGGGCGAGGCTCATGAACCCCCGCGTTTCCGTGGGTTTCCACGATTTGTTGTGCGGCACCAGCGGCTGGATGGGAGCGCGATCCTTCATGTCACTCCGTCTGCTCCCGGGGCGAGGCCCGGAATTGGCGATCGCCTCCGCCCCGCGGAGGGAACGCCCTGCTTGTATGGAAATCTGTTGGCCGAAACTACTTGGATGCGAACCCGATTCGAACGCTGGGACGGGAAGCCGGGAGGTTCTCGCCTTTCATCGTTCGTGTGTCGTTTCGGCGGACAAATATGCGCTCTAGTGACTCCTTTGTCAAGCGTGTAAACACTATATATTGTGCCTTTCTTTTTAGGGCACTCGCAATATGTGGCCGATCAGAGCTACGACTCGATGACTGTCGGTCGACTGGAACGTTGGCGAACTGAACAGCATCGGCCCGTTGACATCACCAATTCGCGAGGCTCGCCAAGCTCGAAACTCACGCTGAACTAAGCCGTCGAAGCAGAAGGAGGTGGCAGGTGGGAGGCTAACTTGCAGCCTCCCGTGGTGCACAGGCAGGTTCTTAGGTAGGTTGTTGTCCTCACCGCAGGTTGCGGAAAGAACGGGGCTGCCTCCCATTGAGCAAGGCCAGTGCCACGGTGTCTTCGGGGCATTTAGCTCAATGTTTTCCTGAAGAGGATGAAAAATTCACACGCGAGTGAGCAGATACCGTTCAGTACAGTGGGTAGTCGGTTTACCGTCCCGCGAGCTGATCGGCAATCGTGGCGGCTTTGTCGGCGAGGTTCTTGGCGAACACCAGGTTCTTCGCTTTCACCGCGTCATCGGCCTGACGGACGAACCGTTTGGCGGTGTCATTGCGGATCCTCGCGTCTGGCGTTCAGCACGCGGTAATCAATGCGGTTCAATTCGTTCTGTGGCGCGCGTCAGCGTCGCGCGAACGCCGCGCTCGAGCTCGCCTTCGGCGGTTGCGGGTGTGGTTTGCAGCGTGCTCGTCGGCGATCCACGCGGTGGCTCCTCCGCCGGCTTGGGCGCCTCGGCCGGAGGCGCCGGCTCCGGCTTCGGCGGCTCGGTGCGCGGCTGTTCCCGCGCCGGCGCTGGAACGCGGCCGCGGCGGCTGCGTTCGCGGCGACTCGGGAGCTGGCGCGGGCGGCTGCGGAGGCGGCGAGGCTTCGACCTCTGCCGGTTCGATGTCGCGCTCGGGAGCCGGTGGCACGTCGAGCGCCGCGTCCGGCAGCTGAGGCATCGTCGTCGCGTGCGCGCGATGTAGCGACAGCCAGCGATGCAGCACACAGAGGCAAGAGCACAGACGAACGGATCCCACGGCAGCACTGTGGCACTCGGTAGGCTTCGGCGTTACGTCGTCGGTGCGGCATGATTACGCCTGCGGCAAGAGTAGCATAGAATGTCGTGCCGACGCCCGGCGTCGACTGCACCTCGATGTCGCCGTCGTGCATCTGCACCGTACGGTAGACCATCGACAGGCCGATGCCGCTGCCTTTTTCCTTGGTCGTGAAATAGAGGTCGAAAATCCGCTTGAGGTGCTCGGGCGCGATGCCAGACGCCGGTATCGGTGAAGGCAATCGCCACGCGGCGCCCGTCGCACGCGGTCACCTCGGATGCGCAGCGTCCCGCCCGTCGGCATCGCCTGACACGCGTTCGAGCGCGAGGTTGAGGAACGCCTGGCGCAGCATCGCCGGATCGCCGTTGATGTCGGGGACGCTGTCGCAGTCGACGGCCAGCGCCACGCCGCGCTGCTTCGCCTCAGGCCGCACGATCGGCACCACCTCGTCCACGAGCGCCGCCAGCGCTCAGCGGCTGCAGCTTGAGATCCTCGGTGCGCGTGAACTTCAGGAACCCCTGCAGCACCTGGTCGAGCCGCCGGATCTCGTTGGCGATGATGTCGACGTGCTCCAGGGCAGCCGGGCGCTGGCGACGGTGCGACGCTCGCCTTCGACCGCTCAGGACGAGCGAGCGTCGCTCGTGGCGAGCCGTCGAACCGCGAGCCCTCCAGCCGACGCCACCTGCTGCCGCAGCAGCTCGAGGTGAATCATCATCGCGTTCAGCGGATTCTTCACCTCGTGCGCGACACCGGCCGACAGCCGGCCGAGCGCGGCCAGCTTGCGCGAGTAGCGGACCGTCGACTGCACTTGATCGAATGCTGCAGGTTGCGGGCGATGACCATCATCCCGACCAGCTCGCCCTTCGGATCGTTGATTGCGATGCGTGGTCACCAGCCGCTCGCCGCGATCGGCGAACGCCGCCTGACAGCGGGCCATGCGATTGACGGCTGGCCAGCGTCTGCTCCGACAGCCGCCGCAGCGGATGATCGGACGGCAGAATCTCGGTGAGCGGCGGCGCCGGGCGCCGCGCTCGGCAGTCAGCTCGCGCATCGCCGGGTTCGCGAACAGCAGCTCGCCGCGAGCGTTGACGATCGCGACCGCGTCCTCCAGCTGCTCGACCGCCGATTCGAGGTTGGCGACCTGACCCGCCATCTGCGTTCGATCGGCTGACAGCTGCTGACTGACCGTGTTGAAGAAGGTGCCCGAGCTCGCCGAACTCGTCGTGCTGATCGAGGTCGAGCTGCACGCCGAACTCTCCGCGTCCCAAGCCGCGTCAAGCCGCTCCGGATGACGTGAATCGGCCGCAGCAGCAGCTGCGCGAGCAGGGTGGCGACGATGATCGAGACGCCGAGCGCGGCGAACGCGGCGGCAACAGCCGGCCTGAGCGACAGGTTGAGATCGTTGCGCAGGAGCAGCGTCGACACGCCGATGCGGATCGATCGAACTCGATGCCGCCCAGGAGCAGCGGCTGGCGGTACTCGAACGTTGCGGCCCTGGCCGGAGTAAATCGGTCGCCAGCTGCGAGAGCGCCGGCCGCGCCAGCACGCGTCATGAGGTCGTTGCCTGGCGGCAGCGGTTGATCTTCGAGCGAGCTGACGACCGTCAGGCCGCGCACGTCGACGATGGCCGCGAAAATCATGTTCTTCGAATAGACGTTGGATTCGAGGATCGCGCGCAAGCCGGAGTCGGCGCGCAGCGGCATGAGCACGGATCGTCGCCCTCGCTCACCACTTCCCGGGCACGGTGGAAGATCGCGTTGGCGAGCAGTTCGGCGCGAGCACGGCTCTCCTCGAGCCCCACGCTGGCCGAGCCGCGCGAGGTGCAGCAAGCTCAGGATCACGACGACCGCGCCGACGATCGACGTGACGCCTAAGACCTGCTTCCCTTTGATACCCAGTCGCATTCGCGTCGGGTGCTTGGTGGTTAGTGCATGAGTGCTTGGTGCAAGTGTCACGTGCCGATCTGCACGCGGCATTAGCAACCCAGCACCTAGCACCCAGCACCAGTCCCTACTCCTTCTCCTTCGGCCGCAGCCGCAGTTTGTTCAACTTGTTGTGCAGCGTCTTCAGGCTGATGCCCGAGGATCTCCGCGGCGCGCGTCTTGTTGTCGCGCGTGTGCGCCAGGGTCATCATGATCAAGCCGGCGCTCGGCCTCCTCGACGCGTGATCCCCGCGCGCGAGCGCCATCGGCGCCTCGCGCGACGCCGGCGCCTCTCCGTCGACCACCGGCGGCAGGTGCTCGGCTTCGATGAACTGTCCCGGCGCGAGAATCGTCGCCCGCTCGATCACGTTGCGCAGCTCGCGGACGTTGCCCGGCCAGGTGTGCTGTTCCAGCAGCCGCATCGCCTGCGTGGTCGACGCCGGCCACCGACCTTCTGGTTGCGCGCGTTGAACTCGTTGATGAACGACTGAATCAGCAGCGGCAGGTCTTCCTTCCGTTCGCGAAGCGGCGGCAGCCGCAGCGAGAAGACGTTCAATCGGTAGAAGAGGTCCTCGCGCAGCTTGCCCTGGCTGGACCGCCTCCACCGGATCCGACGTTGGTCGCGGCGATGATCCGCACGTCGACGCTCTGCTCGGTGCGGCCGCCGAGACGCCGGAACTTCTGCTCCTGCAGCACGCGGAGCAGCTTCACCTGCGTCGCCGGCGTCATCTCGCCGATCTCGTCGAGAAACAGCGTGCCGCGATCGGCCAGCTCGAAGCAGCCCTGGCGGCGATCGGCCGCGCCGGTGAACGCGCCTTTTTCGTGGCCGAAGATCTCGCTCTCGAGCAGCGTCTCGGGAATCGCCGCGCAGTTGATCGCGATGAATGGAAACGCGGCGCGCGGACTCAACTGATGAATCGTCTGCGCCACGAGCTCCTTGCCGGTGCCCGACTCGCCGGTGATCAGCACCGACGCGCTGGTCGGCGCCGCCTGCTCGACCACCTGATAGATCTTGCGCATCTCGGGACTGTTGCCGATCATCGATCCGAACGTGCCGTGCTCGCGCAGCTGCCGGCGGAGCGACTTCACTTCGCGGAGGGTCTCGAGCCGCTCGACGATCTTGTCGAGCAGAATTTTCAGGCGCTGGATGTCGACCGGTTTGGTCAGGTAGTCGTAGGCGCCTTCCTTCATCGCTTCGACGGCGGTTTCGACCGTGCCCTGCGCCGTCAGCAGCAGCGTCGTCGCATCGGCGCCCTGCTGCTGCAGCGCGCGCAGCAGACCGAGGCCGTCCATGCGCGGCATCACGAGATCGGTGATGACGATCGCCGGACGAAACGTCGTGACTTTCTCGAGCGCGTCTTCGCCGTCCTTGGCCGACTCCGCGGTGAAGCCCCAACTCCTGACGAGCTGTTCCAACCCGACGCGCGCCGCCGCATCGTCTTCGACAATCAGCACGCGCTCGGCGGCCGTTGCCACATCGGAGAGCGGCGTGTGCGGTTCACTCACAGGAGTCGTCATCGGCGGCACCTCAGCCATGTCGTTTTTACATTCTGTCCGCCCTGAAGCGCCAGCGGCAAGCTCCAGCTATCAGGCGGTAAACCGAACTCAGCGGGCTGGCGGCATCTTTGCACTCAGACTCAACCGTGATTTTCGAGAGGAGACGACAAATGCGACTGCTAAACACCGGGGTTCTCGTCATGGGGCTGGCAATCAGTGGTTCCAGCGCGCCCCGTGATTGCGGACGCAGAGAATGCATCACCGGAGTGGCGCGAAGTTACGATTCCCGCCGGCACGACACTGCCGGTGGTGCTCGACACGGGCGTGGGCTCCGACATCAGCCGGATCGAAGCGCCGGTCAGCGCGCATCTCGCGCGCCCGATCGTGATCGGCGGACAGACGGTGCTGGCGGACGGTTCGCGGTTGAGCGGCGTCGTGACCGATGCCACGCGTTCCGGCCGGGTCAAGGGACGCGCGCACGTCGCGGTCCGGTTCACCACGCTTACGCCGCGCGGCGACGATGAGCGCTACCGAATCTCGACGGCGTCGGTCGGCCGGACGGCACCGGCGACGAAGAAGAAGGGACGCGCTGCGAGATCGGCGTGCCCGCGGCGAGGCGGCGCGATCGTCCGGCGGACTCGTCGGCGGCAAGAAAGGCGCGGCGATCGGCGCGGCGGCCGCGCGGCGGCGGCGGGACGGCGGTCGTCCCTGGCGACGCGCGGCAAGGAAGTGCGCATGGTGCGCGGCTCGCGCATCACGCTGCGCTTGACGCAACCGCTTACCGTACGGGTGCCGAAGCTAACTGTCTTTGTCGGTCCGGCTGAAGCCGGACCCACATCGCGGGGTGCGCGAGGTCCGCCTTCGGCCGGACCCGTCAAATTCCTTTCATGTCCGTCGTGGGGTCCGCCTTTAGGCGGACCCTACGCGGGCTGCGGTAAGCAACCGAGCGTGCTGCCCGACCCGGATCCGGTTCTCTCCCGAACCATCGTCACCTCCACCACCCGCGGTCAATCGCATCGTTGCGCTGATCGAAGTGCTGCTGTGTTCGGACTATCCGACGCAGCTGGCCATTGGCGCGACGCTGGCGGCGTTCGGATTCAACGCCTATTCTGGGGTCCGGCAAGTTGAACGTCGCCTACGTGGTCGGCTCTGTCGCTGGGCCGACAGCGTGGCGCTCATGGGTCTGATTGTGATCTTCCTCTACGCGCACGGCGAGCGTCCGCGCGACGTCCTGATCGGCCGCGGCCGGGTGAGTGCACGAGATCGCGATCGGGATCCCGCTCATCGTCGCGGCGCTCGGTCTCGGCGTCGCAGTGCTCGTCGCGGTGCAACGATTCGCGCCCACGCTCCACACCGTCGAAAACAACCCGCTGCAGGACCTGATGCAAATCGCCGCGCGACGCCTGGCTGTTCGCGCTGGTGCTGCTGGTGGCGGGCGGTATTCGCGGAGGAAGTGCAGCGCGCGTTTCTGATCCATCGGTTCGAGATGTGGCTGGGCGGCGGCGTCGACCGGCGTGATCGTCACGAGCGCGGCGTTCGGCGCGGGTCATCTGCTGCAGGGCGTCGATGCCATGCTGGCGACTGGACTGCTGGGCGCGTTCTGGGGTGCGGTCTACCTGCGACGCCGATCGTGCGTGGCGCCGATGGTCAGCCACGCCGGGATTCGACCTGCTGCAGATCGTTCAGTAGTAGTCGTTAGTCGCTAGTCGTTCGTTCATCACCGCGACCAACGACTAATGACCAACGACTACCGCGTGAGGTAGAGGTCGATCACGTCGCCGCGCCGGCGCAACCCCGCCATCCAATCGGTAATCGAGCTGCGTACGGCGATCGCTTCGGCGGTCGCGAATCGCTGCTCCAGGTAGGCGGCGACGCGGAGATCCTGGCGCACGGTTTCGCGCACGTGGTTTTCGTCGATTCCGGATTTCTCGAGCGTGGCATCGAAAGCCTGCCGCGACGGGAAGCGCGCGCGCAACGCTTCGACGCCGCGAGCGACGGCGGCCGCATCCGGTTCCGGCGGCGCGTAGCGGTCGACCTCGGCCAGCACCAGTTCACGATCGATCACAGCTTGACCAGCACGGCGCGGACCGGATCGGCGGCGCCAGTCGGCGGTCTGCAAACCGAGGCTCGCGCGCGCGCGGTCACGTCGCTCAACAGGATCACCTGCCCGGCCGACGACCGCAGAGCACACGATCGATCGTCTCGGCAGAGCACGCAAAGGCCGCTAGGAAGCAAGACCGCAAAAAAGCGGCGGCCCTCCTGCCCTTTGCGTGCTTTGCGTTCCTGGCGTGTTTCAGAACGCCTGACCGAAACTGACGAACCATGCTGCGAGTCCTTCTCCCTGCTGCCGATTCACCTTGAAACCGAGGTCGAAGCCGAATCGGGCCGACCGGCGAATTCCACCACGCGCCGCCGCCGACCGCACTTCGCAGCTTCGGCGAGATCGATCTCGGATGTGCGCGTGCGAACACGTTTCCCGAATCGAGAAACCCAACCGCCTGCCAGCCTTTGATGACGGTGGAACGCGAGTTCGGCGTTGAAGATCACCAGGCCGTTTCCGCCGATCGGAAGCCCCTCGCTGTCCAATGGTATCGACCGGCTGGAACGGCACGTGCCGAATGCCCAATCGGTCGAGCGTGAACCCGCGGACCGTGGTATCGCCTCCGGCAAAGAAACGCTCGCTCGCCGGCAACTGCCCCAGCGTCTCGTGAAGCCGGACGCCATGCCCAGACGCGCGTTTCCGGCAAGGACCAGGCGCTTCGGGCTCGGCAGCGTGCGGAACGCCTGCACCGTGAAGAACGACTTGACGAATCCGACCTCCGAACCAATCGCCTCAGCGGCCAGCTGACCGTTGCTGCTGATGTAGGCGCCGGATGCGGGGTCGCACCGGATCGTCGCGGGTGTCGCGGATGAGCGAGGCCGAAACTGACGACAGCAGGAATTGGGTGAAGGTGCGATCGATGAGCGGCAGATCGGCCGCGGCGACGCGGGCGTCGAAAATTTTTGTGCGCTGAATCTGATAGTTGCCGGTGACGCTCACGCCCCTCGTCAGGTGCCGCGCGATCACCGCGCGCTCGCGCTGGTGCGCCTGAAGTTGAAGGTGGATCGAACCTGCTGTTCGACCGTGGCGTTGACGAACGCATCGGAGGCCGTGTCGAAGAGGCGCGGCTCGCGAAACGTGCCGACGACGCGGTATTCCGTGACGCTGGCGGCGGTCGAGTGCTGCTGAATGCAGGCTGAGGCTCGCGAACAGGTTGGCCGACCGGTTGCGGCCGAAGAGATTGCGGCGCCCGATCTGGAAGAACACGCGCGGCGCCAGATCCAGTTCGTCGGTGGCAGCACCGCTCGGGGCGACTACAGGCACCATCCGAGCTTCGAGCCCGCCGCCGACGCCGACAGTCGTGGGCGGCGCCTCGTCGACAGTGACCAGCAGATCGCGTCCGGTCTCGTCGCCGTGCCGCAGTTCACTGATCCGCACGCGCCGGAACAATCCCAGACCCGAGAGGCGCCGCTGGCTCTCGTTGATCGCCGAGAGGCCGAACGGCTTCCCGGCTGAACCTGCAGCTCGCGTTCGATCGTGGAGGTCGCGGTGCGGACGTTGCCCACGATCAACACGTGGTCGACCAGCACCTGCGGTCCTTCGCGAATGGCGAACTGAATGGTGACCTTGCGTGTTGTTCTCCGATGAAGATCGGCGTCGCGTTGACGGTGGCGTTTTCGTAGCCGAGGTCCTGATACGCCAACTGCAGCGTGTCGCGGTCCACGGCGAGCTGTCCCAGGCACGAACGGCGCGCCCGCGGACAGGAGGCAGCCGCGCGCGAAGCGACGCCTGGTCGATGGCTTCATTGCCGGAAAACGTCACGGCGTCCACGATCGTCGGCACCCCTTCGGTGACGGCGATGCGGGCGATGACCGGCACTTCGCCGACGTCCGGGGCGTTCGGTGCCGGCTCCACGGCGCGCACGACATCAGCCGACGCGAAGCCACGCCGCCGATAGAGGTCCCTGATTAGCGACACGTCGGCGTCCAGCAGCGACGAGGAATACGGCTGACCGTCGCGCACTCGCAACGCGGCCCTGAACTCGGCAATCGGGATCGACGAGGTGCCGGTAATCTCGCATCTGGCGACGCGAAACAACCGGCCGCGGTTGATCGTAAACGTCACTTTCAGCTCGCCGTTCTCCTCCACCGCGCGTGAGGCGCCCGCGCATCGCGATAGCCTTGTCCCCGGAAGAACTCCTCGATGCGGTTGGTCGAGTCCTCGAGCAGATCCTCGTCCACCGATCCCTCGCGCTCGACCGGCACGAGATCCTTGCGCTGGTCCGAGGACAGCAGATCGAGGCCGGCGACTGTCACCTTCGGGCCCGGCGTCACCGACAGCGTCACATGCGCGCGGCGATCCTCGTCTTCGAGCCGGACCTCGGCCTGCGCCTTCGCTTCGTAGTAGCGGTTGGCGCGCAGTTGCTCGACATAGCGATCGATGCGCGCGCTGAGCGCAACTCGGCAGATACGGCGATCCAGGGCGCAGACCCAGCCGCCCGAGCAGCTCGGCGCGCTCGACCGTCGGCTGTCCGACGATGTCGACGTCGCCGATGACCGTTCTCGAACCGGCCTCCAACGTGAACACCAGGACGGCGCGCTCGGGCTCGTGTTCGATATCGGCGCGCGGCGTGATCGAGGCGATGCAGGTAACCCCGCTCCCGAAGGAGATCGGCGAGCAGACGCGTCATGTCGGACAGCCGGCCGAGCGACGGCGATCCGCCATAGCGTTCCACGATGGCGCGGCGCAGGTCGTCGCTGTCGATGCCGGGCTTCCCTTCCGCGCCGCTGAAACGAATCTTGGCGACCGGATGAATCGGCGACAGCTCGTAACGCAGCGCGACCCGGCCATTCTCGAGCTCGGCATCGACGCGCACGTCTTCGAACCGCGCCAGGCTGAAGAGATGGGTCACGGTCTGCCGCACCTCGCTCATCGTCAGCGGCCGACCGGCGAGCGTTTCGACGACGCGGGTGAGCACCGGGATCGACGGTCGGGCGGCCTTCAATCAGGAGCCGCACCGAGCCGACGGGCTTACCGAGATAGTCGTCGATGGCGGCCGAGGCGGCGCCCGGAGGAATAGAGACAGAGAAACAGGAGGACACAGAGCCGCGTGAGCCACTGCGACTTCTCTGTGTCCTCTGTTCACTCTCGCGTTCATCGCTAGAAGACATGCCGTACACGAAACTCGAGCGCGTAGGTCTGCGAGTCCTCGTTGCGCGACAGAATCCACGACAGCCGGTCGCTCGCTCTCGTACTCGAGCAGCACGATCTGATCGTTGATCGATCGTGCCCAGGCTGCGCGAGAACGTCAGGTACACGCGATCCGAAATGCGCTTGCCGATGGTGAGCCGCGCCGTCGGGTTGAGCGCGGCGCGGTCTGCTGGCTGTACGGATCGACGAACGACGGGCGTGAGCTGGAAGGTATCCACGCCGAACGTCTGTTCCACGACTTTGCCGACTTCCGCCGACAGCGGGCTCGCGATCGCCTGCGTCGCGCGCGCCGTGAGGATGTCGGTCTGCGTCTGCGTCGGGTTCTGCTTGGCGCGCAGCTCCGGCGCGACGTACTCGGCGCCGGTCCCGGTGCGGCGCACGTCGCTGAACAGCAGCGCCAGCACGTCGGACGTGGGCAGCGGCGGATCGGAGCTCAGCGTCGGCCGCAGCTGATCGGTCGTCCCGGCGAAGCCGATCGATGACGCGGTAGGTCTGCCCGGGCACGCGCACGTTGGTCTCGGCCTCGACGTCGAAGAACGGCTCGATCCGCGACGGGTTGGCGAAATCCATCGAGCCCGCGCGTCACCCGATAGCGCCGGCCCTCGAACATCACCTCGCCGCGATCGATGTCGGCGTGGCCGAGCATGACCGGACGGTCGTAGGTGCCGCGCAGGGTCAGATCGGCGTTGGCCACGAGACGCGCCAGATTGTTTTCGATGCGCAGCGTCGACGGCACCAGAATCTGCACGTCGAAGCGCAGCGGCACGGCCGCCGCCGGCTCAGCGGCGACGCCCGGCGCGGCCGCTGTCGATCCGCGTCGCGACGCGAGGTCGAAGATGCTGCCCGGCGCGTCGATGCGGCGGTTCCACACCGCGTTCTTCACCGTCACGGCGCCGCCGAGCGTCGGCGTCTTGTAGTTGCCGCGGATCGACAGGTCCATGTCGACGACGGAGCGAATGCCTTCGGGATACCGAAGGCGCATGTCTCGCCGCGCGCAGTGACGTCGAGGTCGCCAGGTAGATAACCCTCGAACCCGATCCGGCCGCCGAACTGCACCCGCCCCCGCCCATCATCGCGGACACGTCGTCGAGCCGGATGCCGCCCGCGTCGAAGCGGAGCGTGCCGTTGATCGCGTCCAGCGCGTTCGGCAGCGAAAAGTGCCGGATGCGGCCGTTGGTGATGGTGGCCTGACCTGAGTACTGCGGCTGCCGAAGCGGACCGTTGATCTCCGCCGCCAGCTCCGTGCGGCCGGCGCCGCGGACATCCGGGAAGAAGCCCTGCAGGATGCCCAGGTTCGCGTCGCCGGCGGCTTTCAGCGCAATTCGCTCCTCGCGCAGGCCGACGCGGCCCGACACGCGCAGCCGCGTCTCTTCGCCAACCGAGCTCGAGCTCGTCGACGGTGACCGTCTGATCGGCGAGCGAGATCCGGATCGGCGCGGCGTTGCGGATCGGGTAATCGCGCTCGTCCGGACGCGTGGCCAGCAGACGCATGTCGACGGTGTCGACGATCCCATCGACTTTCAGATGCTCGAAGTCGGCGAGCGGGCCGACGATGTGGAACGATCCGGTGGCGACGGCGGTCGTGAACGGCGACAGCTTGGGCACGCACAGCCGGACGTACGGATCCAGCGAGCTGTCGTGGAAGCGGAAGGTCAGATCCGCGTCGGCCGCAGCGGTCAGCGCAATGCGGCCCGTGCCGGTCAATCCAGCCGCGGCGACGACGCGTCGATCGTCGCCGCTCAGCTCCTGGCCGCGCAAGCGCCAGGTTGCTCTCGCACCTGTCCGACCGGTTCATCGGCGATGCGGAGGTCGTTCACGGAAATCGCTCGACGTCATAGCGGGGCTGGCGAACGGCGCCGCCGCCGGCAGCCTTGAACTCGGCGCAGGCCGGTCAGCGGCGCCTCGCGGCCAGTTCAATCCCGCGATCTGCTCGACCGGCACGCGTCGTCCGGTCGCGTTGAACGAGTAGGTCGAGTTCCACCCGACGAACGCCACGCCGGTGACCGTGCCGGTGCCTTTGGTCATCACGACGTTGTCGAGCCACGTGCCGGCGCCGTCGAAGCGCACCGCCGCGGTCGCGCGCTGAAACGGCTCGCTGTAGGCCTTGCCGTCTTCAATCGTCATCCCGCCAAAGCCGACCGGGTGTTCGTACTGGCCAGTGAGATGGAAATCGCCCGACAGGAAACCCGAGACCGGGTAATCGTCGATGCCGAACGCGTGGCGCAGACTGTCGACATCCCGGCGGACGACGCGGAACCGCGCATCGAGCTCCTCGCCGCCGTCGTCGCGCGGATAACCGGTCGAGAAGCGGCCTTCGGCGGTGATTTCAGAATCGCCGAAACGCACGCGTCCGCCCGTGACGTTGATGTACCGGTTTTCGAATACGATCTGGCCGGCACCGTTGCCCCACAGCGTGTCGAAGGCGCGCAGCGACTCGCCGGCGAACCGTCCTTCAACGCGCGGACTGCGGAACGCCCCGAGCATGACGCCGTCGAAGGTGCCGCGTCCGCCGAACGCGACCGGCCGTGCCGGTGCGCCGAAGTCGGTGATGATGCCGGCCAGCACCTGATCGCTTTCCTGCCAGTCACTGCTGACGACGCGGAACGGCAGCCGCGAGCGCTCGCCCCACGCCGTCGTTCCGTCGAAGGACACGAACGTGCGCTCGGTGGCGAAGCGGCCGTTGTCGAACGCGACGTCGTCCGGACCGTAGCGATACGTCACTTCGCCCGCGATCGGCAGATGCCACGGTGATCGGCTCCGGCGCGACGCGTCCGTTCCGCCGGCCGGGAATCTCCTCGTCGTCGGGCCACTCCGGCGCCACGGCGGCAGGACCAGGACCGCGCTCGGTCATGACGGTGACACCGGGCGGAGGCGAGACGAGCAGATGGCCCTCGCCGCGATGCTCGGAGAAATGTCCGGACGGCCACTCGAGCAGCGTTCTGCATCGACGCGCGCGCCCGCGCGAAGCCGGACGCCGCGGAACTGCTCGAAGTCGGTAAACCGGGTGAGGTCGACGTCGGTCAGCGTCGTGTCGAATCGATGTGTCGGCCGGACCTTGGCCCCGAGCGGTTTGATCGAGTAGGTGAACCGCGCGTCGCCGCCGTAGAACTTGGAGCCCGCGTCCCGGACCTCGAACGCACTCCGCGTCCACCGCAGCGATCCGTACAGCGACGGAAAACTGTAGCGCATTCACGCCGGCCAGTTCGCTGGTGAACGAGCCCGCCAGGTCGGGGCCGTCCTTCGACATGCTGAACGTGCCCGCGAAATCGCCGTCGCCGGACACGTCCCATCGCTCGTCGCGTGAAGAAGAGCTGCCGCATCGCGCGGAAAGTTCACCCGCGACTTGACCTGATAGGTCTGGTCCGGCCAATGCGCGAAGTCGAGCTCGCCGCGCGCGACGGTCGACGCGCCGTCGGTGTCGAGATCGATCCGCGAGAGGCGAATGCGCGTGCCGTCGATGTCGAACCACGCCTTCATGTTCGCCCACATCGGCACGTACTGCTGGATGCCGACGGTGCCGCCGGTGAAGGTCGCGGTGCCGTGATATTTCGGGAGGTTGCCGATCGTGACGTCGAGGTTTCGGCAGATCGACGTTCCACGGCGTCGCGTGATCCTCGTAGACGGAATTCCCCGCGCGCATGCGCGCAGCCATCGAACCGTGACCGTGCGCTCGCCGCGGGCCGTTCGACGGGCGTTCCGCGCACGATGCGCGGAAAGCTCTGGCCGCCGTCCCAGCGCTCCACCAGCATCCGCCAGTCGGTGATCTCCACGGCGCTCACCAGAAACTCCGGCCGGGCTCGGAACGCCGGCGTCCAATCGAGCGACACCCCGATCCGCTTGTGCCGTGAAGAACGGCCGATCGCCGGGATGCAGCCCGTCGATGCGGATGTCGTCGATGAGGAACTGGCCGGTGAAGAGACGGATCTCGAGAGCGCCGATGTGAAACGGCCGCTCGAGGTAATTCGAGGCGGCGCGCTCGGCGTAGCGCCGCGCGTACGGTCCGAGATCGATGGTGATCGACACGACGATTGCCGCCGCGAGCAACGCGATCACCATCGTCAGCGCGAAGCTCGCCGCACGAACCACCTTGTTGCCGCGGAACCGGTCGAGCACTTTCACTGGATGACGATCAACGGGGCGCCAGCTTCGACGGATAGCCCCTCGCGGACGTGGACTTCGGCGACCGTTCCGTCGCGGTTCGGCGCGCAACTCATTCTCCATCTTCATGGCTTCGACGACGACGAGCGGCTGGCGCGCCGTGACGGTGTCGCCGGGCCGGACGAACACCCGGACGATTTTGCCCGGCATCGGCGCCGCAATCCGCTGCGGCCCTGCCGCGGCAGCGTCCGATGAGCCGGCCCGGTGGCGACGGCCGTTGACCGTGACCGCGATCGGCAGCGCGCCGACCTGGATCGTAAACTGACCGGCCGATTGGCCGGGCACGACGGTGACCTCGGATCCGGCTCCTTTTCTTCTTCGTTGTCCAGGATTAGCGACAGCGTGTGCGCGTCCACTCGCGATGCATCGATGCGCCAGGGGCGGCCGTCGAGCTCCACTGCAAAACCGTCGCCCGCGCGTTCCACGGCGACGTGGCGGATGCGGCCGCCGACTTCAATCTCGTATCGCACGCGGCCTTACCGGAGTCCTTCCCGGCGCGCTTCCGCCCGCCACCGGCTCGCATCCGCGGCCGGCGTCGCCACCGGAGCGCTCACCGGCAGCGTCAGGTGCATGGCGGCCGCGATCGCGGCGACGTCCTCGTCCTCGGGCGTCGGCTCGACGAACGGCTGTCCGTTCCGGTGCGCAGCAACTCGTCAAGATACGCGGTGTGGACGCGGCCGTCGACGAACGCCTCCTGCGCGAGCAGCCACGTGAAAAGGGACGGTCGTTCGGATCCCCGCGACTCGATACTCGGACAGGGCGCGGCGCATGCGCGCGATGGCGCGGGGCCGATCCTCGGCCCACGCGACGAGCTTCGAAATGAGCGGGTCGTAGAAGATCGGGACGTCGAGGCCGGCCATCGCGCCGCTGTCGTCGCGGACGCCCGGTCCGGCCGGCACGCGCAGAGTGGACGATGCGGCCGGGCGACGGCAGGAAGTTGTTGTCGGGGTCCTCGGCGTAGATGCGGCATTCGATGGCGTGCCCGTGGGCGCGCAGGCAGCCGCCGGATCGAGATCGAGCCGCTCGCCGCGCGCGATGCGGATCTGCCATCGCACCAGATCGATGCCCGGTGCACCATCTCGGTGATCGGATGCTCGACCTGCAGCCGCGTGTTCATCTCGAGGAAGTAGAACGCGGCCGTCCTCGTCGAGCAGGAACTCGATCGTGCCGGCATTGGTGTAGCCGACGGCGCGCGCCACCGACGCGGCCGCCGCGGACGTCATGCGCTCGCGCAGCGCCGGCGACACGGCCAGCGACGGCGTCTCTTCCACGACTTTCTGATGGCGCCGCTGAATCGAGCACTCGCGCTCGACGAACGGCAGCACCGTGCCGTGCGCGTCGCCGAGCAGCTGGACTTCGATGTGGCGCGGACGGATCAGGCGCCGCTCGAGGTAGACCGCCGCGTCGCCGAACGCGCGTTGCGCTTCCGACCGCGCGGCGCGGATCGCGCCGGACAGATCGGCGGCGTCGGCCACCACGCGCATGCCCTTGCCGCCGCCGCCGGCCACGGCCTTCACCGAGCAGCGGATAGCCGACCGCGGCCGCGAGCCGCGGCGATGTCGGCATCGGGCTGATCCGCCGCCAGCGGCTGCTCGGTGCCCGGCACGACCGGGCACGCCGGCGCGGACGGCGGCGCGGCGCGCCGCGGTCTTGCTGCCCATCGGCGTCGATGGCGGCGGGCTCGGGGCCGATGAAGGTGATGCCCGCATCTTGAACCGCGCGCGGCGAATGCTGCGTTCTCGGCGAGAAACCCGTAGCCGGGGTGCACGCGCATCGGCGCCGGATCGCCTGCGCGGCGTCGATGATTCGGTCGATGCGCAGGTAGCTGTCGCGCGGCGCGCTGGGACCAATGGCATACGCGTCGATCCGCGTAGCGCACGTGGAGGCGCGGAGCGATCGCACTCCGAGTAGACCGCAACCGGCGACAGCCCCATCTCGCGGCACGCACGGATGATGCGCACGGCGATCTCGCCGCGATTGGCGATCAGGACTTTGTACATGTTTCTGACGATGGTCACCGGTAGTCCTTGGGCCTTGGGCCTTCGTCCTGGTCCGTCCTCAGTCCTTCGTCCTCGGTCCGCGCATGCGGACGAGGGACCTGGGACCAAGGACGGACCGAGCGACCACGGACGGACAAAGCACGAAGAACTAAGGACTGAAGGACCATTCTACTGTTTGCTCAGCGGCGGCGTAGCGGGCGGGGCGTGCGATGGTGCGTGGCCTGCTCGTAGGCGTAGGCCAGCTTGAGCAGCGTCGCCTCGCTCCACGCACGGCCGAAAAACTGCAGCCCCGCCGGGAGTGTGTCGCCGCGTGTGTAGCCCATCGGCACGGTGATCGCGGGAAACCGGTGCTTGGCGCGAACAGCTGGTTGTTGTCGCCGCCTGGCGTGTTGAGGTCGCCGATGAGGCGCGGCGGATTGCTCCAGGTCGGATAAATCAAGGCGTCGAGCTGCTGTCCGTCCATCAGCGTGACCACGGCGGCGCGCAGTTTCTCGCGGAAGGCGTCGCGGCTGCTGCATCCCGCAGATCTCGCCCGGCACATCGTCGGCGCCCTGGCTGCCTTCGAGCCGCTGCCTGAATCGACGGGTGGAACCGCCGCGACTTGATGATGTCCTCGAGCGAATGCATCGGCGCCTTGTCGCCGAGGCCGGCGAGGTAATGGTTCAGGTCGCACTTGAACTGATTGCAGCCGCCGCTCTGCGCGCGCGCGCATGCCGTCGAGCTCGTCGACCGCCACGGGATCGATCACCTCGGCGCCGAGGTTGCGCAGTTCGCCGAGCGCGCCACGAAACACCGTCGGCGACGCCGGCATCGAGCGACGGCGTGTCGTAGGCCTGATGCAGAACGCCGAGGCGCGCGCCCTTCAGGCCGTCGCGACGCAGCGCCGCCGCGTAGTTCGCGATCGACGTGACCGCGGCTCGCGGCGGTCACCGGATCGTTCGGATCCTCGCCCGCGATCGCCTGCAGGACCGCCGCGGTGTCTTCGACCGTGCGCGTCACGGCGCCGGCGATGTCGGCGGCGCGATGCTGAGCGGCACGACACCGGCGCGGCTGACGAGGCCCATCGTGGATCGCAGTCCGACCAGCGCCTGGTGCGCGGCTGGACCGCGGATCGAATCGCCGGTGTCGCTGGCGAGCGCGACCGCGCCGAAGTTCGCGCGGCCGCCGCGGCGGCTGATCCGCCGCTCGAGCCGGCGGTGACGCGGCGGGTGTCGCACGGATTGCGCGTGTAGCCCGGCAGGATCGAGTTCACCGTCTCGATCGGACTGAACGCGAACTCCGCCATGTTCGACTTCGCGATCATCACGGCGCCCGCGTCGCGCAGGCGTTTGACGACGAACGCGTCCTTGCCGGTCATCATGCCCTTCAGCGACAGCGACCCGGCCGTCGTCGGCATGTCGAGCGTTTCGTAGTTGTCCTTGACGATCACCGGCACGCAGTGCATCGGCCCGACCGCGCCCGATTGCCGGAACCGGCGATCGAGATCGTCGGCCCGGGCGTCGCGCGTCCGGGTTGATCATCACGATCGCGTTCAGCGACGGCCCGTCCTGGTCGTAGGCCTCGATGCGGGCGATGTAGCGATCGACGAGCGATCGGCAGGTCAGCGACCCGTCGCGGAAGGCCGACGTGGATCTGCGCGATGGTGGTTTCTTCGAGGCGGAACGGGCGCTGGCGGCTGGGCGGAGAGACTCGCCGCCGCGAGGGCCGCGGCGGCGAGGGTGAGTCGATAACGCACCCCGCGTATTGCAGCGTGGCGTCCGGCTTTAGCCGGACCTGAGGTCCGCCTGAAGGCGGACACCCATTTACGTCGCCTGCTGTAGAACCGGCATGTCAAATTGAACTGTGCGGTCCGGGTCGGCCCGCCGTTCAGAATCGCTCGCAACGACGAGGAACGTCGCCGCGTCGCGACGATCGCTGCTCGGCGTGTTGAAGTTCGCGTGATTCGTCAGGTTGAAGATGTCGAAGTGCGCCTGGAGCGGCGCGGTTGCTGGGCCAGCTTCCAATCGATACGCCATGCGAGTGGTGATCATGAAGCAGTTCGGTGCTCGCGCGCCGTTGAACCCGCCCTTGTTCTCGACCGTGAGGGCGTTTTGTGGAAACGCCGTCGACACGCCCGTGTAGGTGCCGGCCGGCAGCGGTTCCTGAAGTTCCCATTGAGGTTCGGATCGGTGTTGCTGTCGGTCAGCGTGAACGGCGCCCCGCTGCTGAACCGCAGCCACGCCGCTCACGTTCAGGCCGGTCGTGTGCGGAATCTCGCACGAGCCGTTTACCGAGAAGAGGTGCGGCCGGTCCTGGTCTGTTAGGCTTCACGATCGGCCAGATGCAGATCGATGGCCTTCGGTGACGGGATTCGGTCGTCTGGAAATCGATCGAGTCCTGTCGCGCCCGGCGCGCTGATGACGCCGGTGCCGCGCGAGTAGTGTAGGAGCGCGCGGAAGCGTACTCACGGCTGGCCCGCTTCGGCACGCTCATCTGCAGCGCCGCTGTAAGTCGGCACAGCCCGAGATTGACGAGCTCGTTGACGGCCTGGTGAACACCGTGGTCGGCATGATGCGTGTGACCGCCGGCGGTGCGTCCTGTGTTCGCCCGGATCCTCGGATTGATGCTCCTCCCAGCATGTAGAGATCGCGATGCGACAGATGGACGAAGTCCGCGCTCACAGCCATCGAGTCCCGGCAGCAGCTGTTTCTCGAATGCCCACGCTCCCTCAGGCGCGCATACGAGAGATGGCGGTCCGGATCGCATCGATGCTCCACGGTTGCCGGCGTTCTTCGTGGTCTGAGCCCGGGCAGTGACGCTACAGCTGCGTTCAGCAGCGCGCGGTTCACCACTGTGGCCGCTGACGAGGAACGCGATCGGCTTCGGCAGCCGGCCCGCCGACGGACCGGCGTCCACGTTGTTGGTCGCGGAATGTCGACGCGTGAACGCGAGGGCGAGATGACGCCCCGGCCGATTACCAGGTTCGTGAAGTTCGGCTATTTGCCCCGCGGTCGGCTGATGAGTCCGTGCCGTAGCCGCCGCGAAGCGACCGCCGTCGCCTTGTCGTCGAGCGTCCAGGTGCCAGGCCAAGCCGCGGCGAAGAAGTTGTTCTTGTCGACGCGGCGCACATCTGGCCGGAACCGTAGAACAGCGCAGTTGGTCGACTCGTCGACCGGCGACCGTTCTCGACGTCCCGATCCCGAGGTTGAGGCTCAGCGTCACCCGGTTACGTTCACCCACTCACTGTCCCGGCGCAGAAGACGCCGACTCGGCTTCCGCCGCCCCCTGACGAAGCAGATCGCGCTAACGCGCCGCACGCGGATGGAGAAGCTGATCCGGATAGGTGCGCGGATCTCGCGTGCGTACTGAAGTCGCGGTCGCCTGGCCGAGAACGTAAAACGCGCTGCCTCCGGGTTGGTCGGCATCGTGAACCGGTGCAGCGCAGCAGGTAGTGATAGCTCGCGCCGAACTTCAGATCGTGATCGCCCTTCGCTTGCCAGGGCACGAACCACGCGAACGTCTCGTCGATCTGATACGCCGGATCCATGCGCCGGTTCGCGCGGGTGCTCGCGCCGTCGCTGAACGTCTGGTGCACGAGCTGCGGCGCGATCCAGCCATTGGCTGAGGTCGTCGAAGCTACCCGGATTGCCGAAGAAGCACGTCCTCGTGCGTACGACCTTGAAGCGTGCTGACCCGCGTGTTCTGGAGCGACCGAGCTCAGCGTGCCTGACCACCGTCCAGTCCACGCTCGTTCTTCGGCTCGGCGTGCGCCTTCGTCGAGGTTCGTGGCGCAACGAACTGGTTGGCCTGCGGCGACGACTCGCGCAGCCAGCGGACCGCCCACGTTGCGTTGTTCGCGTTGATCTGGTGGTCGAGGCGGACCATCCAGTTCCACACGTTGTCGTGCGTGAAGTCGTGAAGTTGAGCTCGGGCCGCGCGCTGATGTTGATCGTCCGCGCCCGGTTCTGGTCGATCCGCTCGAGATTCGCGAAGTAGTGGAGCTTGCGTCCGACGATGGGTCCGCCCACCCAGCCGCCCCACCGCATCTGGCTCGCTTCCGGCTTCACCAGGTTCTTGCCGCGCTTGGCGAAGTAGTCGAGCGACGTCATCTTCTGGTTCTGCTCGCCAGCGAAAACCGTAAATGTGTGATATGGCGTTGGTGCCCTGCTTCGATTACGAGTAATACGCAATCGAAACTGAAGCGGCGC
>ERZ1370068.11349-contig-9970_pt1 | contig 39868 bp, 74 predicted proteins | sample MGYA00561227_ERZ1370068 | MGnify/ENA primary metagenome ERZ1370068 (study PRJEB38410, sample SAMEA6850437) | metagenome | study: Metagenomic assessment of the ecological functions of the soil: analysis of the soil microbiota associated with the... | reverse complement strand
CAGCGTATTGACCGAAAGTGAATTCGGCGACCGAGAGTCCATGTTGAACTGCCCCCTGCACTCCAGCCGCCATGCGTCAGCTCCGGTCAGTCTGTGCATTGTGTGCGCTGGCACGTCGTGTTCACGCCACCGGAACCGCGGTGAAAAGGTATCCGCAAGATCGCCCGCCTCGCTCGGCGGTCAGGCAACGCGACTTGGTTTGAGGCGGCACGCGGTGCCATTGTTTACCAACGAGGTTGTAATTTTCCCAGAGACCGGGCTTCTGGTCCCGTCGGCCGCCGTCGCCGTTGCAAGGCCGGCAAAAACGGCGCCCATGACACATGTTTTCATGAAACCGAACCCGCAAAGCAGACCACTTTTATCGGCGCACGACTGGTTTGATCCCATAATGATTTTGCCGGCGCCATAAGACGGGGGCTCAGGTGCGACGCGGGTCATTTTGTCGAAGCGATCATCTTCAACAGCCGATGGCTGATAGCGCCGTTTCTCCAAATCGTGGTCGGGCTTGCGGCGCTTGTGCTGAAATTTCATCGCTGTACGAATTCGTCATCCAGATCCCCCAGGCGCTACCCGCGGATCATCGTCGGCATCCTCACCCTCGTCGATCTCACGCTCGTCGCCAGCCTGATCGTGCTCGTCATTTGCCTCGATCTTTATGACAATTTCATCAGCGATATCGATCCTGCGAAATATCCTGAGTGGCCGGAGGGGCTGGTCAAAAATCGGCTTCTCGGGGCTCAAGCAAAACTGTTCGGTGCGATTGCGGCCATTGCCGCGGTCAACGTGCTGGAATGTCGCGGGACATCGAAGCGTCAGGCCGACAACACCGCTTTCGGCCTGGGTCGGGATCCTGCTCGCCTTTGCGGCTTCGATGCTTATTCTTGCGATCGCGACCGGCTGAGCGAGCCGAGGGAACAACGACTGCGGCAAAGTCGGCCGCCGCTAGTCCTGCCCAGCCTGCCATTGACGACGTTGCGGGACGGCGCAACCTCTGCGCTTCCGCGCCGGTAGGAGATGTTCTCGGCAGCCTTGGGCACTCATGCTGAAAATGCTTCCCGGGATATTCAACGCCGCCGCGCTGGCAACTGGCGTTTTGCTCGCGGCAATTCTTCGATCCGGCGCCGACGATTTTTGCATCACTGTCTCACCCTGTGCGCCTACATCGTTTTTGAGGCCTTCAGCGCTGAACTGGGGATGACCGGCGCAGCTAGGCCTGCCCCGTCTGCTTCATATAGGTCTCGAATTTATCACGCAAAGCGCTTGCGGCAATTCCACCGACTGGTGGGTTCCAACGACGTCATCGCGGTCACTGTGCGGGCGCGCAGCCGTCAACTCCGCCGACATGTCCCACAATGACAACGCCGAAAGATGACCGTCCCACCGCGTCAATAATACCAGCGTGAGATCGAGCCGCTCTCCCATCCGGCTCGGCAGCTGGAAGTCGGTTTCGATATGAAACATAGGGAAATCCGCGTTGATCGCCCAGGAAACGGTAATGACGCCAAGCTGCTCGGTGTACCAGGTCCTCGACCAGGCCGTTGAACATGTCGAAGTAGTGCGGAAAATAGACAATGCCCGCCGGGTCGCAGTGGGAAAATCGGATCGAACCGTGCGCGTGAATCGCGCCGGCGGCAGAACGAACCGATCTTCCTTCAACCCGCTCACCTGACGATTGGCCTCTGCAAAAATAGCGCGCTGCCGGGCGTTTGAATCACCTTACAGCCCCAGAAAAAATCGGGGCGGCTATCACGTTGGAATGTCCAATTTAGACAGAACATTGCCACCTGCCGGCTACCCTCCCCGCCTTTGTCTTGTCACAGCCTGATGTCCTGCTTTGGCACCGTCCAGCCAAAGGTCGGCTGCTCGGTAAATGCAGATGCTGACGGATACCTCTCTAAGCGCCCAGCCGAACAAGCCAACCCTTGGAACGAGTGAGTTTGCCGTTTCACGTTCGGAATCGCCCGAGTACATCGATGCCACGGCCGAGGAAACTTGCCCCTGCCGCATCCGCTCCAATTGTCGAGCTGGATGAAAACCGCAGCGAACGGTCGATGGCTACGGAGGCGCCATCCAGGCGAGTCCGAGGTGATGGATCAGCCGAAAGCCTCGCGCAAACGTGACGCAGGGCAACCGCGCTTCATCCGTACAAATCAACACGAGTGAAGACGCAGACGCTGCGCGATCCTGGCGGTTCGCAGGCACCGGAGCCGTCCATCAGCGCAGCGCTTCAACGGCCGGCCGGCTTCGAAAACAATCAGGTCATCACTGACAGAACGAAATTCGGCAAAGTTCTCACTTTGGCGGGATTTAGTTGCGCCTGCCCCGATCGGCGCCGGAGGCACATCTGCCTGGCAAACACACCTCAAGTCCAACGACGTCGTCAACGCAGCCGCGCCGGCCTCGTCGCAGCTTGCGCCCGCCATATCGCTCGATGTGAGCAAGCAGCTGTTACTGGCGCAAGGCATCAGCTCCTGAGCTTGCCGTCAAGCAACAGCAGCTTGCAGCTGCGCAACAACAGCTTGAGCAGCTCGCGGCCAAGCAACAACAGCTTGCTGCCAAGCAGGAACAGGCTGACAAAGCATTGCGAAACTTCAGGCGCTGGAGCAGGCCCGGCAAAGGACGCCGGCTCCTGCACAAATCCCGCGCAGCCGCTGTTCCACCGCGGCCATATGCCTGCGCCGCCGCCCGTCGAACCAGCAATGCAGCCACCACCGCCGTTGCCGCCGCGGACGGCGGAACATCCGATACCGCCGCCGCCCGTGCCACTGACGCGGTAAGCGCGTCCATCCGGTCACTTCATTATGGGTCTGCGGTAAATATTGACCCTTTGCCGGGCCGACGACATTCCCGTTGTCAAAGACAAGGTCGCCTCGCAAGAAAGTACTCTTCACCCGGCCGCGGAGTTCGATGCCTTCGAAGGGTGAGTAGCCTTGTTCGGATTCGAGATTCGGCGGCGCGCACCACGAAGCTCTCATGCGGATCGACGAGCGCGATGTCGGCGTCATAGCCTGGAGCGATGTCGCCCTTGCTCGAGCAGCCCGAAGCGCTGCGCCGGCTTCCAGCTCAAAAGCTCGGCCATGTGATTGTAGGACATCCCGCGCTTGCTGCCTTCGCTCAGCACGCCGGAGAGCAGATATTCGGTGCCGCCAAATCCCGATTTGGCCAGCCAGATGTTGGTCAGGATCGTCCTTTGACCACTTCTGCTCGGCCGAGCAGCAGGCATGATCGCTGACGATCCAGTCGATCTTGCGGTCGAGCACGGCCTGCCACAGCGCTTCGACGTCCTCGCGCGGGCGGATTGGCGGATTGACCTTGGCGTGCACCGCGCATTCGCAATCGGTATCGAGCAGAAGGTGGCCGACTGTCACTTCGCGGCGGAACGCAATATGCGGAAAAACCTGCTGCATGGTCCACGCGGCATCCACCGCCTTGCGCGAGCTCAGATGCAGCAGATTGATGTTCAGGCAATTGGTTTCATTGGCCAGGTAGGAAGCGATCCAGATCGCGAGACCCTCCGAATGCGGAGGGCGCGCGGCGCTGTAGGCATGCAAGCCCGGTCAGCTTGCCTTCGCGTTCCACGATCTTTGTATAGGCGTTGAGGATTTCCGCGAGCTCGCAGTGCAGGCTGACACTGATGTGGGCGGCGTGACCGGGGAATTTCTCCATCAAGCGCTGTGCAGAGCGCATGATGAACTCGAAATGCGCGATGTCGTAACGCTCGTCGGGACCGATCATCAGAAAATCATTCTGCTGGGACGAACGGCCGTGCAGCCCGTAACCGCCATAAAACATGAAGATCTTGAACGAGGTCACCCCATGGTCCGTGACCAGGTGCTCCATTTCGTCGATGTGCCCGGCCTCGATCGGCGCAATGTGAAAACCGTAGTCGACCCAGAATCGTCCGTCCGACTGCTTGAAACACTTCGGGCATGAACTCGCGATAAGGGCCACCCCGGTTGAGGTAGTAATGGCCGGTGCGCATGATAATTCAGGCTTGAGGTGACGCCGCCCATTGCGGCTGCCTTGCTCTCGAAACCGCGTCCTCGGCGAGCGGCGCATAGATGCCAATATGCATATGCGCATCGACGCAACCCGGGAATGCCAGACGGTTCTTCGCATCGACGATTTTCTTGCCTCTGATCTGCCTGAATGTCGGGCGTCAAGCCGGTCGATCTTTCCATCCTTGATCGCAATATCGAGGCAATCAACCGAGGTCTTGTTCGGGCGGACAACGCGGGCGTTCTTGATGACGGTATCGAAAGTCTTGTCCATACGAGACATTTCCCTGGCTTACTCGCGGCCTCTAGTTCGGCGTCGCTCCGGATGATCTGACGAGCGGCGCCCAGCGATCGATGATCTTCGCGCACAAAAGCCGCGAATTCCTTGGGCGTGTTGCCCACGCTTGTGGCGCCTTCATTTTTCAGCTGTTCGCGCAGTTTCGGCTCTGCGAGAGCGCCAACGATGACCGCATTGAGTTTCCCGGTGATCGCATCAGGAAGGTTGGCCGGCGCGAACACGCCGAACCATGCGCTGGACTCAAATCCGGGCACGGTCTCTCCGATCGCCGGCAGCTCCGGAAATAACGGCTGCCGCTGTACGCTCGTGACACCATAGGCGCGCAATTTCCCCGCGCGGACCTGCTCCGGCACCTGTGACCAGGCTGATGAACATGAGATCGATCTGTCCGCCCGGGAGATCGGTGAGTGCCGGCGCGGTGCCCTTTGTACGGAACATTGAGGAGGTCGACGTCCGTCATCTGCTTGAATTTCTCTCCGGCGAGATGAAGTGATGAGCCGATGCCGCCGATGCCAATGGTCAGCGTGTGCGGTTTTGCCCGGGCCAGTTCGATCAGCGCCTTGAGATCTTTTGCGGGCAGATCGGAACGTCCCACCAGCAGGCTCGTCACCCTCGCTACCATGGTGATCGCGGTGAAATCGGCGACAGGGTCGTAGGGCAAGGTTGGATAAAAGCGTCGCGTTGATCGTGTGACTGCTGAAGCTCACCAGCAGCGTATATCCGTCGGGCGTCGACTTGGCGACCGCGGCCGCGGCCAGATTGCCACCGGCGCCTGGCCGGTTTTCAACCAGAACGGGCTGCTTCAGGGCGGCTGCCATTGGCTCAGAAATGGCGCGCGCGATCGTATCCCGTGGTGCCGCCGGCCGGCGCGCCCACCAACAATCTTGATCGGCCGCGCCGGATACTCTTCGGCGCGGGACGCCTGCGTTAGCGACAAGGAAAGAATAGTCATGGCAGCGAAGAGACGAAGACGATCACTCACGTGCTGCGGCCCTTCTTGCTGTTCGGCGCCGCCGCTTCATATTTTTTGCCGAGTTCGATCAATTCCGGTGTCCCGAGGATGTCATTGAGGGCCGCAAAGTCATACATGCGTTCACTGAACGGTTCGGTTGTGCCATGGGCGGCAAGCGAAGCGTAAAAATTCGATTGCAGTGCGCGCCAATGCGCGGACGATGCCACCGGGAAAATGACGAGCGAAAAGCCGAGCGCTTGCAGATCCGCCGCCGAAGCGGGGGCGTCTTGCCGCCCTCGACCATGTTCGCCATCAGCGGCACGTCATTGATCGCGGGTGGAATGCGTTCAAGCTCGGCGCGCGTTTTCGGCGCTTCAACAAACAAAATATCGGCGCCCGCATCGCGATAACTTACGGCGCGTGCAACAGCGTGCTCGAAACCCTCGACGGCGATTGCGTCGGTCCGGGCGATCACCAGAGTTTCGCGCGAGTGCCGCGCGTCGAGAGCGGCCTTGATCTTGCCAACCATTTCCTCCGCCGGGACCAGCGCCTTGTTGTCGAGATGCCCGCATCGCTTGGGAAATGCCTGATCTTCGAGCTGAATCGCGTTCGCCCCGCGCGCTCGAACAGGCGGACCGTGCGGCTGACGTTCAGCGCGTTGCCGTAGCCGGTATCGGCATCGACGACGAGATGGGCGCCGACACGATCGCGGATCATGGCGGTGGTGTCGACGACTTCGCTCATGGCGACGAGACCGATATCAGGGCGTCCGAGACGGGTATAAGCAATGGCCGCTCCCGAACACATAGAGTGTCGAAAACCCGGCCTGCTCGGCGAGGTGCGCGGTGAGCGCATCGTAAACTCCCGGCGCCACCACGATTGGCTTGCGCGCCAGTCGCGTACGAAGGTTTGCCGCATCCGTCATGGTCATAGTCCGAGATAGGCGCGTTTGAGATTCGGGTCGTTACGGAGATGATCTGATGCCCCGTCCAGCACGCACGCTGCCGTTTTCGAGGATATAGGCCCGATCGGGCGACTTCGAGGCTCTGCACCACGTTCTGCTCGACCAGCAGAAGCGGCGATGCCTTGCCCGTTGATGCGCTGGATCAAGCGCAAAGAGCTCCTCGACCAGCAGCGGCGACGAGGCCGAGCGAAGGCTCGTCGAGGATGAGCAGGCTTGGCTCGGCCATCAGCCCGCGGCCGATGGCGAGCATCTGCTGCTCGCCGCCCGAGAGCGTGCCGGCACGCTGCGATTGCCGCTCGGCGCAGACGCGGGAAAATCGCGAATACGCGCTCGCGATTCTGCACGCCGGTGATCGCGCGCGCGCCGATAGCTGCCGAGATCGAGATTGTCCTGCACGCGACAGGTTGGGAAAGACGCAGCGGCCTTCCGGCACCTGAATGAGGCCCGCGCGCGACGATGCGTCGCAGGCTTCTCGCGATCGATCGCATGCCCGTCGAAGCGGATGGAGCCGCGCGTGGCGCGCAGCGACGCCGGAAATCGTGCGGTTGAGCGTCGACTTGCCGGCGCCGTTGGAGCCGAGCACGGCGACGATCTCGCCGCGCGTCGACCGCAAGGTCGATGCCGCGCAGCACCTCGGTCGCGCCGTAGCCGGCGCGCAGGTCGCTGACCGCGAGCAGAGGTCAGCTATGCCATGCGACGCCCCCAGCTTTGCCGCAGCGCCGCGGCCGAGATAGGCCTCGATCACGCCCGGGTCGTGCGACGACCTGCGCCGGCGCGCCCTGCGGCGATCATACGGCCCTTCGGCCAGCACGTAAACGTGTTCGGCCAGGCTCATCACCGCCTGCATGACATGCTCGATCATCAGGATGGTGATGCCGCGGTCGGCGAGATGCCGCGCATCACCGGGACGATATCGCGCGATCTCCGGCGGGTTGAGCCCCGCCAGCACCTCGTCGAGCAGCAGCAGCTTCGGCCCGGTGGCGAGCGCGCGCGCGAGCTCGAGCCGCTTGCGCCCGGCGACCGTCGAGGCTCGCCGCCGGCCGGTCGAGCAGCGTCGCGAGCCCGACGTCGCTGGCGCGATCGTCTCGGCGACGCGCGAGCGCGCGCCGCGCGCGCGATGGTGCGAGATGGGCGCCGACCGGCGATGTTCTCGCGCACCGACAGCGCCGGCGAACGGCTGCACGATCTGGAAGGTGCGCGCGATGCCGCGCGCGCGCAGCACGATGCGGCGCGCTCGCCGGTGACGTCCTCGCTCGGCGAAGCGGATCGCTGCCTGCGCTCGGGCGCGATGAAACCGGAGACGATCGCGAACAGCGTGGTCTTGCCGGCACCGTTCGGGCCGATCAGCGCGGTGATGCGGTCCGGCGGACGCGTCGAGCGACGCGGCGTCGACGGCCAGCAGCCCGCCGAACCGACACGCTGACGCGCTCGACCGCGAGCAGCGGCTCAGCCATGAGCGCAGCCTCCCGACCGACGCGGCGCGCTGGCCTAGCGCCGCGCGAGTCAGCACCTTGCGCGCGTGAGGCCATGCGCGATCAGCCGCGCGGCATGAACCAGATCACCAGCACCAGCACGCGCGCCATAGATGACGAGATCGAGGCCGGGCGCGTCGCCGGTCGAGAGCCTTAGCGGCCTCGCCCAGCGACTTGACAACCAGCGCGCCGAGCAGCGGGCCGAACACGGTGCCGACGCCGCCGATGATCGGCGTCAGCAGCGCCTCGATCGAGATCCAGGTGCCGTAGGCGATGTCCGGAATCGACGAACAGGAAATACTGCGCGTAGAAGCACGCCGGCCGGCGGCGGTGATGGCGCGCCGATATCGTCATCGCCGCGAGCTTGACGCGCGCTGTGTCGACGCCGAGCGCCGTTCGCCGCATCCTCGTTCTCGCGCACCGCGACCAGCCAGGCGCCGAACCGCGATCGCTCGAGTCAGTCGCGATCACGAGCGAGACTCGCGACCAGCGCCAGGATCGACCCAATAGAACGCGGCGCGGCTCTGGAACTGGAACGCTTCGCGGCCGCAGGTCGAGCCTGATCAGGGTGCCGACGCCGGCGCCGGTGACCGGCGCGACGCTGGCGATGATGCGCAGCACCTCGGCGAAAGCGAGCGTCACCAGCGCGAAATACGAGCCGCGCAGGCCGGAGCGAAAGGTCAGATGCGCCGATCGACGGCGCCGAGCAGCCGCGCCGGCCGCGATGCCGAGCGCGAACGCCAGCCAGGCGTTGACGCCGTAGCGCACCTGCAGGATGGCGGTGACGTAGGCGCCGGTGCCGAAGAACGCGGCGTGGCCGAAGGAATATTGCCCGCCATAGCCGCCGAGCACGTTCCAGCCCTGCCCGACCAGCGCGATCAGCAGCGCGACGACGAGGAAATTGAGCATGACGTTTGAGATGACACGACGAGCGGCACCGCGGCGAGCACGGCGATGACGACCGCGATTGGCGACGAGCGCCTTCATGCGCGCGTCTCCGAACAGGCCGCTCGGGCGCAACAGCAGCACCAGAATGAACATGACGAAAATGCCGATCTGGCCGAGCGATCTCGCCGAGACAGCAGGCCGGACAGGCTTTCGACCACGCCGATGAGCAGACCGCCGACCAGCGCGCCCGGCGACCGAGCCCATGCCGCCGAGCACCACGATGGTGAAGGCGATCAGCACGAAGGCGTTGCCGACGTGCGGATTGACGTAATAGGTCGGGATCAGCAGGCACGCCGCGATGCGCGAGGCAGGCGGTGCCGAGGCCGAAGGTCACGGCGTAGACGTGCGCGACGTCGATGCCGGCGAGCTCGGCGCCGAGCTTCTCCTTGGCGACCGCGCGGATCGCCTTGCCGGTGTCGGTGAAGTGCATCAGCAGCCAGAGCAGCCAGCGCCACCGACGAGCACGACGACAGAAGCCGATCACGCGCGGCACTGCGAGGAACGCGATGCCGAGATCGACGTACGTCGAAGGCGTAGGCGAGCGTTGATGGTGCGGGTGTCGGCGCGAAACGCATAGAGCAGCGCGTTCTCGATCACGACCGCGAGGCCCGAGCGTGACCAGCAGGATGTTGCGGTCGTCGCCATGCGACGCCGGCCCGATGACGAAGCGCTGCAGCGCGTAGCCGAGCGCGAAGAACAGCGGCGTGAGCACGAGCGCAGCGACGATAGGGATCGAGGCCCGAGCAGCTGTGAAGCGAAGAACGCCGCGAACATCGCGGCGGTCAGCAGCGCGCCGTGCGCGAAATTGATGATGTGCAGCACGCCGTAGATCAGCAGCGTCAGCCCGAGCGCGACCAGCGCATAGACTGCGCCGGTCAGCAGGCCGTTGAGGATCGGCGGGAATCGCCAGGATGGTCGGCGCGAGCAGCATGCAGCGCGATCGCTGCCGGCGACAGGCGGCGTGGCGCGCGCCCGCGGTGAGCCGATCTATGCGCCGGCATCGGAAACACCGGCTTCGCCGTTGGCGAACGACGCCGGGAAGATCACCTGGATGTCGTTGCCGAGCACCTGCGTGTTGACCGGCGCGGCGCCCTGGTTCTGGCCGTTGACGAACTTGGTCGGCCCGTAGGGCATCACGTGGCCCGCGAAGGTCGAGCTCTCCGAGCGCCGCGATGAGCTTGGCGCGGTCGGCGCTGCCGCGCGCGCTCGAGCGCGTCGGCGATCAGCAGCACGCAGCTGTAGTTCATGAACACCTCGTAGGTGTAGAACTGGCCCTTGCGCCTCGACCTTCTTCTTGAGCGCCAGCGCCTTCGGCGTTGCGCGGGTCGAACCAGTGATTGCAGTCCATGATGTATTGCGCGGCCTCGGGGAATTCCTTGACGAACTTGTAGGACGAAGCGGCGCCGCCGAGCACCGAATAGATCGCCTTCGGCCGCACCTGCTGCTGCTGCATGGTGCGGGCGAGCAGGACGTATTCGTTGTAGTAGTTCGCCGGGATCACGAGGTCCGGATTCTGCGCCTTGATCTTGAGCACGACGTTGTTGAAGTCGCGCGTCGGCGTCGGATGCGGGATCGTCTCGAGCACCTGGAAGCCCGCGCTGCGGCAGCTGCGCGTTGAGCAGCTTGGCGAGGCCGGAGCCGAACAGCGAGTCCTCGTGCACGATCATCACGGTCTTGGCCGGCTTGCCGGCCGGCGTCGTTGATGCGTGGCGAGGTTGTCGAGCGCGGTCTTGGCGATGACGCCGAAGCCGGGGCCGAAGCGGAAGGTGTTCTTCAGGCCGCGCGTGACGATGGCGTCGGCGACGCCGACGTCGACCACGTAGGGCAGGTCGTAGCGCGCCGCCGCCTGGCTCGCCGCGAGGCAGATCGATGCTGGCATAGCCGCCGACGATGGCCGCGACGCCGGCCGAATTCATCTTCTCGACCTCGGCGGTGCCGCCGTCCGGCGTCGACTGCGCGTCGCCGAGCACTGGCTCGATCTTGGCGCCGCGAGCGCCTTGATGCCGCCGGCGGCGTTGATCTCCTCGATCGCGAACGTGGCGCCGAGGCGGCCCTGCTGGCCGGAATAGGACAAGCGCACCGGTGACCGGATGCAGCACGCCCGAGTTTCACGGGCGTCCCTGCGCGCGCAGCATGGAAGCCGCGACGCTGCCGATGGCAGCCGCGACGCTCGCGGTGGTCGTCGTGGCGAGGAACCGACGGCGGCTGAGTGGCATACTTCTGGTTCGGCATGATGACGTCCCTCCTGATCTCGCGTCGCGGTGCCGAAGCCCGCGCCGTTTGACTCAAGGCCCTCGAACTTGCTTGCATATATTGCGGACCGCCCGACAAGCTCGCAACCGCTAAAGCAGGCCCGATCGGACGATGAGCGAGCCCCAGACCCTGATCGACAAGCTTTGGGTCGGCACATGAAATTGTGCGCCGCGACGACGGCGCCGCTCTGCTTTGGGTCGACCGCCATTATCGCACTGAAGGCTCGTTCCACGCCTTCAGCCAGATGAAAGGCGCGTGGGCGCGCAGTGTCGCAGAGCCACAGCTCACCTTCGGTGTCGCCGATCACTACGTGCCGACGCGCGGCCGCAGCCATCGGATATGGCAATCCCGAGATCGCCGCGCATGGTGCCGCAACTCTGCGAAGCCAACACCGGCGACAATCAGTATCACTCTGTTTGGCCTGCGCGATCCGCGCCAGGGATCATCGTGCATGTGGTCGGCCCCGAGCAGGGCCTGACTGCCTTGCCCGGACTGCTGATCGTCTGCGGCGACAGCTCATACCTCCACTCACGGCGCATTCGGCGCGCTATGCCTTCGGGATCGGCGCGTCGGAGGTCGCTGCACGTGCTGATGACGCAGACGCTCTGGCAGAAGAAGCCGAAGCGCATGCGCATCACCGTCGACGGCACGATCGGCCGCCGGCATTGCGGCGCAAGGACATCGCACTCGCGATCATCGCACGCATTCGGCGCCGACGGCGCGACAAGGCCACGCCATCGAGTTTGCCGGCACGCGCGATCCGCGCGCTGTCGATGGAAGGCCGGCTGACGCTCTGCAACATGTCGATCGAGGCCGGCGGACGCTGCGGCATGGTCGCGCCGGACGCAACGACCTTCGCCTATCTCAAGGGCCGGCCGTTCGCGCCGAAAGGCACGACTTCGACCAGGCGGTCGAGGCATGGTCGGCGCTGACGCTCGGATGCCGACGCCAGCTTCGACCGTGAAGTGACGCTCGACGCGAGCGGACGATCGCGCCGATCGTCACCTGGGGCACGACACCGGATGACGCCTCGCCGATCGACGCGCAGCGTTCCCGATCCGGCGCGCGAGCCGACGCGACGCGCGCCAAATATCTGCGCGAGGCGCTCGACTATATGGGGCTCGCGCCGGGCACGAAGCTGACCGACATCGCGGTCGACCGCGTCTTCATCGGCTCCTGCACCAATGCGCGCATCGAGGACCTGCGCGCGGCGGCGGCCGTGCTCGGCGGCCGCGTCAGCAAGGTGCCCGGCCTGGTGTCGCCGGGCTCGTCGTCCGTCAAGCGGCAGGCGGAAGAGGAAGGGCCTCGACCAGCATCTTCCGCGACGCCGGGCTCGAATGGGCGGATTCCGGCTGCTCGATGTGCGTCGGCATCAACGGCGACCTGGTGCCGCCGGGCGAACGCTGCGCCTCGACCACCAACCGGAACTTCCGCGGCCGGCAGGGACCGGCGCGCGCACGCATCTGATGTCGCCGGCTATGGTCGGCGGCGGCGGCGCGTCAGCGGTCATCTCGCCGATGTCCGGCCGCTGCTGCGCCGGACGCAAGGCCTAGAGGCGCCGATGGACAAATTCATTCGCGCTCACCGCCACCGCCTGCCCGCTTTCGCTCCCGAACCTCAACACCGACCAGATCCTGCCGGCGCGCTATCTGAAATGGCCGCGATCGGCGGATCTCGGCACAGTCCTGTTTCGACGACGTGCGCCTCGATGCCCAAGGCCAGCCGCGCGACGGATTTCGCGCTCAATCGAGACGTCTATCGCGGCGCGAAGGTCCTGCTGGCGGGACGCAATTTCGGTGGCGGCTCCTCGCGCGAGGCAGCGGTCTATGCGCTGTACGATCATGGCTTTCGCTGCGCCATCGCACCGTCGTTCGGCGACATCTTTTCCGCAAAACGCCGTGCAAGAACGGGCTGCTCACCGCCGTTGCCGCAGAAGGCGATATGCGAAGCTTGCCGATCTGGTGCGCCGGACACCGTCGCAGCCGGTTACGGTGGATCTCGAAAAAGCAGACGGTGAGTGGCGGTGATATTTCACTCGCTTTCACGATCGATCCGATCAGCCGCAATCAATTGCTCAATGGCTGGGACGACGTCGACCTGACAGAGAGCTATCGCGAGCAGATCGCGGCCTTCAAGACAAAAGACAAGACGATCAGACCCTGGGCCACCCCAATGGCAGAAACGGTGACCGCGCGATTTCCCGACTGGAGCTTCACTTGACGCCGCCGAGGCGCGCACTGTTGGTTTCGGCGCAGTCCGGCGAATATGCCCGGGCGCTCGATACACAACTGAAAGCATTCGTCGCGTTCGAAAGGCCACAACGCCAGCGCAAGGCGTCCTCGGCGGAATGCCCTATACGGAAAAGGACATGTTCGTGTCGAGCACGCGCAAGCCGCATGGCGGACTGGCGCAGCCCCTGCCGATGGACGTCTCGCAACAGGCAGCGGTGCTCGACCTTCTCGATGCGCGCCGGCGCGCACCGTATCGGCACCACGGCGATGACCGAACTGGCCTATGAACCATCGGGCTACAACGCGGTGCACGGCGCGCCGAAAATCCCTGGAATTCCGACTACGTCGCGTGGCGGCTCGTCGTCCGGCTCCGCAGTCCGCAGTCGCCAGCGGCTCCGTCGTCTTCGCGCTCGGGTCCGACACCGGCGGGTCGTTGCGCATTCCGGCGCATTGCTGCGGCGTCACCTCGTGGAAGCCGACCTATGGCGTCGTGCCGGCCGCCGGCGCGATGCCCCTCCCCGAGTCTGGACACGATTGGCCTTCTGGCTCGCAGCGCCTCGGATCTGCAGGAGCCCGCGGGTATTCTGTATGCCAGACGCGAGGCCGCTCCTGTTCGCAAGGTCGCCGTCATTGAGGATGTGACTCGCTCGCCGAAGCGCCGATCGCGAACGCATGCGGTGACGCCATCGAGGCGTATCGGCGGCTGCGGCGTCGAGCTTGGCCGCACCGACGGCGCCGCCGGCCATCGAGGCACTCGACCCGCACGTCTTCACCGTCATGCAGGCGGAAGGCCGCGCCGCACATCGCACATTGATGGATTCTGGAGTACTCGATGTCACGCTGACGAAGCGTCTACGCAAAGGGCATCGAGATCGACGACGACAGCGCTCGCCGCGAGCATCGTCGCAGCGCCCGCGACTTGTGGCCGACTTTCACCGGTGCGGATATTTCAGAATGCCGCAGGCCATCGCGCTGCCGGTGCTGACAACCATGACACCCGCAGTGCGCGAATGCGATCCGCGCTCGACCTGGTTCAGCGCGAAAACGCTCTACCAACTCAGCCGCTGGACCCGCTTCGTCAACATGCTGGGTTTCCGGCTGTCGCTATTCCAGCCGGGTTTGACGACCGCGGCCATGCCGGTTGCTCTCCAGATCGTCGGCAAGCCTGGCGATCGACCATGCACTGATCGCACTCGGCGTAGCCGTGCAGAAACGCAGCGACTGGCATGCGCGCGATTCCCGCCGCCATGCGCGACCAGGTGATATCGTCATACGAAGGTCGATGGGACGATTGGCATGACCGGTGAGCCGTCGACCGCGCTGGCACATATCCGCGTGCTCGATGTGTCGCGTGTGCGCGCCGGGCCGACCTGCTGCCGCATCCTCGGCGATTTCGGCGCCGACGTCATCAAGATCGAAGCGCCTCCTGGCGTCGATCCGAACGAAGGCATCAGCGGCGCGCGCGACGGCTCACGACATGCTCAATCTCCACCGCAACAAGCGTTCGCTCACGCTCAATCTGAAAGAGCGCGCCGGGCACGAAATCTTCATGCGGCTGGTTAAAGACGCCGACGTGGTGGTCGAGAATTTTCGCCCCGACGTCAAAGAGCGCATGGGCATCGACTACGACGACGCTCAACGCGGTCAACTCCGCGCATCATCCTCGCGTCGATTTCCGGCTTCGGGCAGAGCGGACCCTATCGCACGCGCGCAGGATCTCGACCAGATCGCGCAGGGCATGGGCGGGCTGATGTGGGTCACCGGAATGCCGGGCCGGGCCGATGCGGGCCGGCATTGCGGTGCGCCGACAGCTCAGCCGGAATTTACGCCGCGACCGGGATCCTGATCGCGCTTGCCGAGCGCGAACACTCCGGCCGCGGCCAGTGGGTGCAAACGTCGCTGCTGGCAGGCGCAGATCGCCATGATGGACTTCCAGGCGGCGCGCTATCTCGTCGACGGCGCACGTGCCTGGCCAGGCAGGCAACGACCATCCCTACTCGACGCCCATGGGCGTGTTTCCGAAACAGCCGACGGCTTCATCAATATCGGCGTCGGCGGCGACGGCCAGTGGCGCGCGCTGTGCGTCGCGCTGGAGCCGGCCTGATCTCGGCAACGCGCGCCTGAGTATGCCAACGCTGACATTGCGGCTGCGTAACCGGCCCAAGCTGACCGCCCCTGCTCGCAGAGATCTTCAAGGCCAAAGCTCTGCGCAGTGGCTCGAACAGCTGGAACAGCAAGGCGTGCCGGCCGGGCCGATCTACAAGCTCGACGAGGTCTTTGCCGATCCGCAGGTGCAGCACCTCGGCATTGCCGTGCCGCTGCATCATCCCGAGGCGCGGCGACATCCGCGTGGTCGGCCAGCCGGTCACGCATGTCACGCACGCCGGCGAGCGTGGTCTCGCCGCTTCCGGAGCCAGGCGCGCATACCGACGAAATCTTGCGCGATGCTCGGATACAGCGATCGTCGAAATCGCCGACTTTCGCGTCAGCAAAATCGTCTAGGATCGCGCATGGCCGACAACGTGACACTGGTGACCGGCGCAAGCGGCTTCTCGGCAAAGCCGTGATGAAACTGCTCGCCCGAACAGGGCACACGCGCGATCGGACTCGATCCGCGTGCATCGACGACGACGCAAGTCGTGGACGACCTCTCGGACCGCTCGAAGCTCACCAGACGTTGCTCGCCGCGCGAAAAAGTCACGCACATCATTCACGCCGGCGGCGTGTCCGGTCCGATGGTGCTGGCGGACGACCCGGTCGAAGTCATCACCATCAACGTGCTCGGCAGCTCTTAATTTGCTGTATGCCGCGATCGACGCTGGCGTCAGAACTTTCGTCTACTGCTCCTCGGCTGCGGCGCTTGGCAGCTTTTACGAAAACGAGCCGGTCGACGAGAGACTATCCGCTGCGCCCGAACAACGACCTACGGCGCCTCGAAGGCGGCGATGGAAATGGTGCTGCGCGGGCTGTGGGGCAAAATCCACTCGATCTGTGCTCGCTGCGCTTCACCGTGATCTATGGGCCGGGACGACGAAACGATCTATCACGGTCGAGGAAATCGTCGGCGCGGCGCTCGCCGGCAAGACCGCGCGCATCGCGCCGATGACCGACTGGCCCTACGTCTATATCGACGATGCCGCGCGCGCCGCGGTGCAGGCCTGCTCTGCCAAAGGCCGCAAGCAGCTCAGCTATTTCATCGCGCATCCTGAAAGAGTCACGCCCGACGACATCGCCGCCGCTGCGGCGGCTGCCGGCAAGCCGGTGCGCCTCGAGATTCGACAGCAGCGAAGCCAGTAGGCCGAGCGCGAGGGCCGCTCGATATCGAGCGCGGCCGGCGCGCGACTTCGGATTTCGCGCGCAGAGTCGGTCATCGCGAAGGCGTTCGCCGCCTGATCGAAGCGCGCGCGCTGAGCGAACAGGTTGCCGAGCGCCCGCGCGCTGGCGGTCATAGTCGCTCACCTTGCAGTTCTTGCGGGGACAATCATGGACCTGAAACTTGCCGGCAAAACCGCGCTGATCACCGGCGGCTCGAAAGGGATCGGCCGCGCCGCCGCCGAAATTCTAGCCGGCGAAGGCTGCAACGTCATCATCGTCTCGCGCAGCGCCGACGCGCTGGCCGCAGCGAAGTCCGGCGATCGCGCAGAAAACGAATGTGCGCGTCGACACGGTCGCCGCCGACCTGTCTGACAGCGCTAAGGTCAACCGAGCTCGCTCGCGATTATCCCGACATCGACATCCTGGTGAACAATGCCGGCGCCATTCCGGGCGGCAGCCTGCTCAATGTCGACGAGGCGACCTGGCGCAAGGCCTGGGACCTGAAGGTCTTCGGCTACGTCAACATGTGCCGCGCCTTCTATGCGCTGATGCAGAAGCGCAAGCGCGGCGTGATCGTCAACGTGGTCGGCAACGCGGCCGACACGCACGATCCCGAATATATCTGCGGCGTCGCCGGCAACGCGGCGCTGACCGCCTTCACGCCAGTCGCTCGGCAGCGTCAGCGCGCAAGGACGGCATCCGGGTCGTCGCGATCAGTCCCGGCCCGGTCGCGACCGACCGTCTGGTCACGCTCATGAAGAAGAAGGCGCGGGACCGCACCGGCAGCGAGACAACTGGAAGGACCTGCTCAAGCCGCTGCCGTTCGGCCGCGGCGCCACCGCCGAGGAGATCGGCGCCGCCATCGCATTCATCGCGTCCGACCACTCGGGCTACACCAGCGGCTCCGTCGTCACCATCGACGCCGGCCTGTCCGCGCGCGCCACAGGCATTCTGAACCGAGGAATTCATGCCGCATCTGACGACCGACGACGGAGTGAAGCTCTATTACGAGGAGACCGGCAAAGGCATTCCGATCGTCTTCATTCATGAATTTGCCGGCGACTATCCGCTCGTGGGAACAGCAGGTCCGCCACTTCGCGAAATACTACCGCTGCATCACCTTCAACGCGCGCGGCTATCCGCCGTCCGATGTGCCGAAGGATCGGTGAGAAATATTCGCAGGAGCGCGCGCGCGACGACATCCGCTCGGTGCTCGATGCGCTGAAGATCGACAAGGCTCATATTGTCGGTCTGTCGATGGGCGGCTTCGCGGCGCTTCATTTCGGCTTCACCTATCCGCGATCGCGCGCCGCTCGATCGTGGTCGCCGGCTGCGGCTATGGCGCGGCGCCCGGCGAGCGCGCGAAGTTCGCCGAGGAAGCGGAAGCCTCCGCCAGGCGCTTCGAAGAGCTGACGATGAAGAAGGCGGCCGAAGGCTACGCGCTCGGCCCGACGCGCGTGCAGCACCAGAACAAGGACCCGCGCGGCTGGCGCGAGATTCGCCGACCAGCTTGCCGAGCATTCGACCGAAGGCGCGGCGCTCACCATGCGCGGCGTGCAGAAGCGGCGCCCGTCGCTGTTCGATCTGGTCGACAAGATGAAAACGATCACGGTGCCGACGCTGATCATGACCGGCGACGAGGACTGGCCCTGCCTCGAGCCAGGCATCCTGATGAAGAAGAACATCCCGACCGCCGCGCTGGTCGTGATGGCCGAAACTGCCGGCCACAACATCAATCTGGAGGAGCCGGCCGCTCTTCAACATGCACCTGTCGGAGCTGTTTCAGGCGGCCGACGCCGGCGCCTGGCCGAAGCGCGATCCGCGCGCGATGGCAGGCACGATCCTCGGGCGCTGAGACGGCTGCTACGTCGCGTTGTAGCCGCCGTCGACCAGCAGGTCGGCGCCGGTCATGAAGCTCGACGCGTCGCTGGCAAGAAAGACCGCGGCCGCGGCGATCTCGTCCGGCTGGCCGAGCCGCTGCAGCAGATGCTTCGGTCCGGCCGATGCGCCGCGCCGTTTCCATGTCGCCGAAGCGCTTCACCAGCCGGTCGGTTTCGACCGCGCCCGGCGACAAGCGTGTTGACCCGAATGTTCTGCGCCGCGTGATCGGTCGCCATCGCCTTGGCGAGCTGGATCAACGCGCCCTTGCGTCGGCGCAATAGACCGCGCGGCGCGCCCCGGCGACGCTGCCGAGCTGCGAGGCGATGTGAATGATGCTGCCGCCGCCCGCCGCTGATCATCGCGGGCAGGATCGCGCGGCTCATCAGGAACGCGCCGCCGACATTGCACCGCAAATACCGCGATTCCAGTCGGACAAGCGTCAGATCGAGCACGGTGCCGTTCGGATCGTAACCGGCCGCGCCGTTGACCAGAATGTGGACGGCCGGAAATTCGCCGACGATCGCTTCAGCCGCGCGTCCGACTTGCGTCTCGCTGGCCCACGTCGCAATGCAACCGGCGAGATCGCCAGCGCTTGTCCGCCGATCGCCGCGGCCGTTGCCTCAGCGGCCGCTCTGCATCGAGATCGACGCAGGCGACATTTGCCGCCAGCTTCGGCAAAAGCGAGCGCAGATCGCGCGTCCGATACCGTTGCCGGCGCCGGTGACGACCGCCGATTTTCCTGCCAGCGAACAATTATCGGTGACCGTCATTGCCAGTCCTACGCAGCGGCGGCCGCGATTCGGCCAAGATAGGCCTCCTGAACGCGCGGATCTGAGCTTGAGCTCGGCGCAAGATGCCGCTCGCGATCACTGAGCCGGTCTGCAGCACATAGCCGCGGCTCGCCGTCTCGAAGGCAGTAGCGGGCGTTTTGCTCGACCAGCGAGCACGCTGGTGCCTGCGGCGTTGATCGCGCGGATCGTGCTGGAAGATGTCCTGCACGACGATCGGCGCGAGACCGAGCGATGGCTCGTCCAGGCAGAGCAGTTGCGGCTCCGACATCATGGCGCGGCCGAGCACCAGCATCTGCTGCTCGCCGCCGCTCAAGCGTTCCGGCGTTCTGGCTGGCTGCGTTCGGACAAGCCGCGGAAACATGTCGAACATCTCGCCGATCCATGCGCTGGCGGACTTTTGCGGCGTCGCTGCGGACTTTGAAGCCGCCGAGCTCGAGATTTTCGCGCGACCGTGAGGAACGGGAAAGACGTGGCGGCCTTCGGGCAACCAGCGCGATGCCGAGCTTAGCTGCGCTCGTGCGACGGCGTCGCCGTGACGTCCTGTCCGCGAAATACGATCGTGCCCGCGCCGCGGCGGCAGCACGCCCGGCGATCGCGCGCAGCGTCGTGGATTTTCCTGCGCCGTTCGGCGCCGATCAAGCGCGACGATCTCGCCGCGATCGAGCCGCAAGCGAAATGTCCCGGCAGACCGCCACCTCGCCCGTAGGCAAGCTCGAGTCTTTCGACCGCCAGACAGCGCGCTCACAACAATTCTCCGCCGAGATAGGCCGCGATCACCGCCGGATTCTTCTGCACCTCCGGCCGGCACGCCCTCGAACAGATGCCGGCCGTAGTCCATGACCATGATCGCGGTCGGCGACATTCATCACCAGGTCCATGTTGTGCTCGACCAGCATGACCGTCATGCCGCCATTGCGCAGCGACGCGGATGCGGTCGAGCAGGCTCAGTCGACTTCCGCTGCGTTCAGGCCCGCGGCCGGCTCATCGATCAGCAGAAGCTGCGGCTTGGTCGCAAGCGCGCGCGCGAGCTCGAGCATGCGCTGCTCGCCATAGGACAGCGAGCCGGCAAGCACGTGCAGCGGCGCTCGACATGCCGACGAAATCAAGCAGCTGCAGCGCCTCGCTCGCGGCAGCGTCGCTGATCGCGGCGAAAGCCGCGCCGTGCACCACATACTGCCAGGCCGGAATGTTGTGATGGACGTGAAAGCCCGCGATCACGTTGTCGAGCACGCTGAGCTGCTTGAACAGGCGGATCTTCTGGAAGGTTCGCGCGATGCCGAGCCGCACGCGCCGGTGCGCGGGCATTCCCGAGAGATCGCGCGCCGTCTGAACGACAGCGACCCGGCGTCGGGCTGATAGACGCCGCTGATCAAATTGAGCAGCGTCGACTTGCCTGCGCCGTTCGGGCCGATGATCGCGAAAATCGAGCCCGCCGGAACGCTCGAGCGAAATGTCGCGACACCGCTTGCACGCCGCCGAAGCTCTTGTGCAGACCCTGCGCCTGCAGCAGTGGCCGCACCGTCGTGGCGTATTGCGGCTGCGGCTGCGCTCATGCGGACGCGCCGCAGACCGAGCTTCTCGCGCGATGACGCGCGCCGCCTGCGCGAGCCCGCCAGGCATGAACAGCACGACGAAAGTGAGCGCCGCGCCGTAGACGACCAGGCGCAGGTCGCCGAAGCCGCGCAGCACTTCGGGCAGCAGCGTCGAGCAGGATCGCGCCCAAGACCGGCCCGATCAGCGTGCCCATCCCGCCGACGATCACCATGGCGAGGATGGTGAAGGCCTCGGTGATGAAGAACGCGTCCGGCACCAGCGTGCCGACGAAGCTCGCATAGAAGCATCCGGCCGCGCCGCGCGACCGCGGCGCCGACGCCGAATGCGAAGACCTTCCAGGCCGCGCGCGTTGATGCCGAGCGAGGCGGCGGACACCTCGTCCTCGCGGATCGCGGTCAGCGTTTCTCCGATCGGCGAGCGCACCAGCTGGTCGAGGATGAAGATAGGTGAGCAGCGCGAAGCCCGCGACCAGGTAGAAGAACGCGGCCAGATTGCGGAAGTCGATGACCGACGTCCCGGCAATCGACGATCGCCGGCGGCGGCGGAATGCGCGTAGATGCCGAGCGGCCCCTGCGTCAGGCTGATCCAGTTCAGCAGGATCTGATGGACGATGACCGCGAAGCCGAGCGAGGCGATCGCCAGATAATGGCCGCGCAGGCGCACCGCGAACAGCGAGAGAAATCATTCCGGCAACGCCGGCGAAGGCAACGCCGGCGACGAACGCGACCCAGAACGGGATGCCGAGCTTCACGATCAGCAGCGTCGAGACGTAGGCGCCCAGGCCGTAGAACGCCGAATGGCCGAGGTTGAGCTGGCCGGCATAGCCGAGGATGAAGTCGAGGCCGATCGCGAGCAGGACGTTGATCGCGCACATCGTCAGGTTCGTCGCGCCAGTACGTGTCGGTGAAGACGAGCGGCAACAGCGACGATGGCCAGCGACCGCGAGCAGATATCCCAGCCACCGGGACCGCAGCGCTGCGCGCCGACCTGGCAATGCGCTGCGCGAGTCGCCGGATCAGACATTCTCTTCGCGTCTTTCCGAGATCAGCCCGGTCGGCTTGATCGCCAGCATCAGCAGCAGAAGCGCGAACACCACGATGTCGATCAGGCCGGGGTCGAGAAATTGCGTGGTGTAGCTTTCGATCAGGCCGACGATAAGGCCGGCGAGGATTGTTCCCTCGACGTTGCCGAACCCGCCGATGATGACGATCGCGAAAGCCTTCACGATGACGGACGTGCCGGCAAACGGCGTGAGCACCAGCACCGGCGCGAGCATCGCGCCGCCCATGCCGGCGAAGCGCCGAGGCAATGCACGAATGTCAGCATGATGAGATAATTGGGATTGATGCCCATCAGGCCCGCGGTCTCGCGATCCTGCGCCACCGCGCGCAGCGCCTTGCCGAGAAAGGTGAACTTCATGAAGGCGTAGAGCAGCGCGATGGTCAGCGATCGAGACCACGATGATGATCACGCTCTGCCAGGACACGAAAGTGCCGGCGAACCGGATGACCTCGCTGCTGTACGGCGTCTCGAACGCGTAAGGGATCGGCCCGAACCAGGCCAGCATCAGCGTTCTGCATCATCACCGAAACGCCGATGGTGGCGATCAGCGGCAGCAGCTCGTTGCCCTTGTGCGCGCAGGGGCGCGAAGATCGCCGCATTGATCAGCCAGCCCAGCGCAGCGCCGACGACAAAGCGCGACGCCGATGCTCAGCGATGTAGCTGCCGCCGATCAGATGCATGAAAAAATAGGCGGCGAAGGCGCCGAGCGTGACGAAGTCGGCGTGCGCGAAATTGATCTGCACCAGCACGCCGTAGATCAGCGTCAGGCCTAGCGCCACCAGGACGTAGAGACTTCCGAGAACGACGCCGTTGATCGCCTGTTGCAGGACGATCGTTGTTGTCATGTCCGGCGTCAGTTCCACTTCAGGCTCGTCCACGACATGTCCGGCTTGGTTTCCATGTAGTGGATGGTGTCCATCTTGGTGTTCTGGTTGGTCTTGTCGAACTCGACGCTGCCGGTGACGCCGGAGATAGTCTTTGGTGGCGGCAAGCGCGTCGCGGATCGATTGCGCATCCTTGCCGCCGCGCTTGACGACGTCGGCGATCAGCATGATCTGGTCGTAGGCGTGCGCGTTGATGTGCGTCGGGTCGGCATTGTACTTGGCCTTGAAGGCTGTCGACGAAATTCTTCGCCACGTCGCGCTGTGTCGGTCGGATCGAACTGCACGATGCGGATATAGCCGAGCGCGGCCTTGCCGGCCTTCTGCTCGAAGCCGAACGGCAGCCAGATCGTGCCGAGCTGGATCGCGTTGCCGCCGCCGCCCTTGGTGACGCCGGCCTGCGCCAGCGCCTGCGTGATCTTGAGGCCCTGGCCTTCGAGCGTATAGGTCGGGATGACGTCGATCTTGCCGAGGCCCGCGACGCGCGTCGCGATCGCGGTGAAGTCGTTGACGTCGCGGCCGAAGCCGATCTCGGCCAGGACCTTGCCGCCGAGCTTGGTGAAGTGTCTCCTGAACACCTTGCGCGTTGCCGATGCCCGCATTGGTGTTCTCGTAACAGCAGCACGGCGGTGCGCGCGTTGAGCGTGTTGTAGGCGTTGCGTCGCGATGTCGACGCCCTGCATCACCTCGTTCGGCATGATGCGGAATGTCCACGGATTGCCCGGGCTCGGTGATCTTGATCGACGACGAGCCGGCATTGAGCAGCGGGACCTTCGCCTGCTCGACGATCGGCATGACGGCGAGCGTCGCGTCCGAGCATTCCTCGCCGATGATGACGTCGGGCTTGTACTGCTCGATCAGGCGCTTGGCGGCCTGCGTGGCGGGCAGCGGGCTGCAGGCCGGATCTTCGTATTGAACGACGAACTTGTAGCCGTTGACGCCGGCCTTGTTGAGCTGCTCGAGCGCGAGCTCGACGCCCTGCTTGTCCTGCGCGCCGAAATAGGAGCCCGGCCCCGACATCGGGAACAGCGCGCCGATCTTGATGGGTCTTGTAGCTTGCGCCTGCGCGGCCGAACCGATCGCTAGGAGACCGACCGCTGCCGCGCTCACAAAGAGCGTCCGCATTGCCTTCATATTGTCCTCCCGAATTTTGTCGTTGGGCCGAAGCCTATCAACCAATGGCTAAGGCCGTACAAGCAACTTGCCGATGAGCGGCCAACGGCCACTCAGAATGAGAGTGTTGGATCTCCCGCGAATTGGCGGTAACTCTCCCCGCTGAGCCACGAGCGGCCCCGTCATCGGAGCGCTGCGCGACGCCGGGTTACGCTCATCGCAACGGTATTGCCGCGTGTAAAGCACTATGACATCCCCCGAAAGTCCGCTCACCACCGACCTCTACGAACTCAACATGGTCCAGGCCTATCTGGACCGCGGCGAGGACAAGGAGGCCGTGTTCGAGTTCTTCGTGCGCCGCCTGCCGGAACGGCGCGGCTTTCTTCTTACCGCCGGCCTCGACGATGTCCTCGCCTATCTCGAGACGTTGCGTTTCTCGCCGGGTGAGATTGACTGGCTGAAAGGCACCAAGCGCTTCCGCAACAACCTCATTGATTACCTTGCCGCGTTCCGCTTCACCGGCGACGTGCACGCCATCCCGGAAGGCACCGTGTGCTTTCCCAACGAGCCGCTGATCCGCATCACCGCGCCGCTGCCGATGGCGCAGATCGTCGAGACGCGGCTCATCAACATCCTGCACTTCCAGACCATGATCGCTTCGAAAGCCGCGCGCATGGTGCTCGCCGCGCCGGGAAAACTTCTCTCGGATTTCGGTTTGCGCACCGCGCACGGCGCCGAGGCCGGGCTGTTTTCGGCACGTGCCAGCTATATCGCCGGGTTTGGTGGCGCCGCGAACGTGCTCGCCGGCGAACGCTACGGCATCCCGATCGTCGGCACCATGGCGCATTCTTTCGTGCAGGTGCACGACGACGATGATGACGGCATTCGATAATTTCGCGCGCTCGCGGCCGGAAGGCGTGATCCTGCTGATCGACACCTACGACACGGAGGCCGGCGCGCGGAAGGTCGTCGAGCTTCGCGCCCAAGCTCAAGGCCGACGGCATCGCGATCCGCGGGGTGCGCATCGATAGTGGCGACCTGTCCGCGATGGCGAAGAAGGTGCGCGGCATTCTCGATGCCGGCGGGCTCGAAGAGGTCATTATCCCTGGTGAGCGGCGGCATCACATGAAGATGTCTTGCTGAAGATGGCCGCTGCGAAAGCGCCGATCGACGGCTTCGGCATCGGCGTCAACCTCGATGCCTCGATCGACGCGCGCCTCGCTCGACTGTGCCTACAGAGCTGCAGGATTACGCCGGCCGGCCGCGCCGCAAACTCTCCGAAGGCAAGCAGACCTGGCCCGGCCGCAAGCAGGTGTGGCGAGCCTACGATGCGCATGAGCGGATGCGCGGCGACGTGCTCTCGCTCGAGAGCGACAAGCAGGATGGCGAAGCGCTTGTCGTGCCGGCGATGCGTGGCGGCAAGCGCGTCGTGCCGGTGCCGACCCTCGCGCAAATTCGCGCACGCGCTAAACGTGATCTGGCGCGATTGCCTGAGCCGCTGCAGCGGCTCGAGGCCGGCGTTGCCTACCCGGTGGAAATTTCAGCGAAGCTCAAGGCGCTGGCGGCGGAGATGGACGCCAAGGCTAGATAAGTCGCAATAGCAGATATAATAGATAGAGAAGCAGTGCGAGGCTGCCCACTTGATGACATTATAAGCCACGAGACTTCTCGGCTTAATCTTTTCTTTACGTAAAGAGCGAATTTTGTAAATCGGTTTGTAGGCCCCGGAGACCCACGACAGTTTGCCTTGGTCATTTGCGCCAGTAAATTTGGCAACCAGTGCGTAAATTGACTGCGTCGGCAAGGCGTTTGACGGGGCCTCTGAGCTGAGTCTTTTCGACATCACAAAATAGTATGACCCGAACCGTTTCCGTACGATTTATGGCGCTGTGCAGGTAGGTTTGGTCGAACAGTAATTCTTCACCATCCCTCCAGGGGTATTCGATTCCACTCGAGGGTCAATGCGCATTTTTCGAATTCGGCGTCAGTAATCCCAAGTGATAGCGAAGGGATGAAGCGACCGGGTCATGGTGACGGGTAAGCTTCGCTCCGGGCGGAAGCACCGTGAACATCGCGGACCGAACAGCGGGAATCAGATCCATCACGGCGCAGGTTTTCGGACAGGCCGCAACCGCTCTGGGGCCACATTCCTTTTGTGTACCACTTGAGAGGGATAGAGCCGCCAACCGACCTTTTTCGAATGAGTTGTATCCAGGCTCATCGACAGCCGGAGGGCGTTGAAAGACACCGGTGTCGCGCAGGACTTTGGCTTCGCTGCAGATCACCTCGTAGTTCTCTTTGATTTTATCGAGGCCGGGAACAGACCTCGGCTCGAATACGGCGCCCTGTCGGCCCTTCGTGAAATAAGTGAAAAGGAAATTCAGCGGCGCAAGCAACAGGACGTGATTGGAAAAATATTTGTGAAGAGGAAGCCGGTCGCTGCACCGTTGATATAGATAGGTGAAGGAACCAACGTAAACGGCTGCTATAGCTGCGAACGGGTAATTGATCATGGTACGCCCCCACCACCCAGAGATTATACCAACTTAAGCCTGCATACTGGAAGAGTGTCTGCTTTAGGTCACTAGCGGACGGCAAAGTCAACGCAACGTCATTTTGTCGCCTTTGCAAAGCTGGACCACCTTCGCCCATTTTGCTTCTTCACGGTCGATATCGGTGGCGTACTCTTCCGGCGTGCTCGGATTAACAACGGCACCGTCAACCGCTATCCGTTCTTTCACGTCGTCCGCATTAAGCGCTTTTCTCAGCGCTTGATTGAGTTTTCTGAGCACCGGATCAGGGTTCCCCGCTGGCGCAATTAGCCCGTAGCGTTGTTCTGCTTCGAAGCCTTTGAGGCCCGCTTCCTCCATTGTTGGAACGTCTGGCAGCATAGGCGCGCGGCTCAGCGCACATGTGCCAAGGGCACGTAAGTTACCGGCTTTAATGTTGCCAATCGTCGGCGGAAGACTGCTGAAAATCAACGATACATGTCCGCCGAGCACGTCGTTGATCGCCGGACCGGCGCCTTGAACGGAATATGGGTGAGATTGATGCCGGCCTGATCAGCAAACATGACCGCCGTTAAGTGGTTTGCCGTGCCGACGCCGCCGGAACCGTAGGTGAAAGCCTGTGGATCCTTCTTGGCTTGCGCCTGCCAGTTCCTGAACGCTTTGAGCCTTAACCGAAGGTCCAACCACAAGAATGATTGCACTCTTGGCAATCATTCCGACAGGAGCGAAATCCTTACGCGGGTCGTAACCCGCATTTTCGATAGCTGTCGGAGCCATGGTAAGCGTTCCGGTGCTGCCCATTGCGACCGCGTAACCATCGGCTGCCGATTTGGCGAGTTGGCGCGTACCAAGCGTTCCGCCGGCACCAGGTCGATTTTCGACGATAACTTGCTGATCAAGCGACTGCGTCATCTTCTGAGCGATGATCTGTGCAATGGTGTCGTTGCCGCCACCTGGAGCTTGAGGGACGATCAACGTGATCGGCCGAGAAGGATAGTCATCAGCCAATGCGGACCGCGCGTAGCAGAGCATAGGGAATGCGAACCCTGTCGCTACAAACTGTCTACGATTGAGCATGATTGACCCCTGTTTATTGACGCCACCGTTCCATGACTATTTTCGTATCGTGAGGCTGTGGATCCGCGTCTAATGTTCAGCACTAGGCGCGGTACGCCTCCTCGTACGGAAATTGCCTGATCAGCGCTTCAGTTGAGTCATTGCTGACGCGGCGCTGGCCGTTTCGACTCAACATACTTCATACACGCGTCGTATTGCTGGGTGCCGGAAAACCATATCCGAGGCATGCGCCTTCAGTTTCGATCGGCCTCTGTCATGGGGACCCAAAGCAATGCTGGACCAGTCCCCGTGACAAAAGCCAATCGCAATGAAGCCGATAAGGACGACGGTTCGTTGCACGCGTCGCATTAGCCCCCAAAGTAAGCTGCCACCCCTATCCCTGCCCTGCGCGATTCCAGCCGCGCGCGCCCTCGCCGTAGACCTCGTGGCCCTTGTCGGTGACGACCACGGTATCCTCGAGCTTGATGAAGCCGCGCGACGGATGCATGAGCGTGGTCTCGACCGACACCACCATGCCCGCTTCCGAGCGGCTCACTCGCGTCATTCGCTGGCGATAAGGCACCGGGCCGCGGTCGGTCAGGCGCGGCGCCTCGTGGCTCACCAGGCCCATGCCGTGCGCGAGGAAGTCCATGTGATTGTGGTGCTTCGATTTCTGCACCAGCGGCTGCGGCCGCGGCATAGATTTCGCTGCCCATGCACGCCGGCGCTGATCGGCTTCATCGCGGCGCGCTGGATCGTCTCGATCTCGGCCAGCAGATCCTCGAGCTCGGCGTCGGGCTCGCCCTGGATCGCCATGCGGCAGACGTCGCCAATGTAGCCGTGGTAGTTGCCGCCGGAATCGATCGACATAATCGTCGCCCTTCTCCCATTTCTGGTCGGAGGGCGCGCGGTTGCAGGCTGGTGCCAGCAGGTGATCAGGCAATATTCGAAAGTAAGCCCGCGGTTGGTCTCCTCGCGGCGCAGCGCCTCGACCACCTCGGCCTTGGTGATGCCGGGCTTGCTGGCGGCGATCACCGCCTGCATCGATCGATCACCGCTTCGGATGCGCATTTCAGCGATTTCAGCTCTTCGGCGGATTTCTTCACGCGCTGACGCTCGAGCACGAACAGCGCATCGACCCACTCGGCGTCGGGAAATGCGGCGCGCAGCACCTGCGAGGCGTCGTACGGCAGGAAGCCGAACTCGGTCGGCGATGCCGCTTGGGCTTGAGGCCGATCTTTGCGGATATGCTCGACCGCCTTCTGCATGGCGTCGACCGAGCCCGACGGTGTTGGTCTGCGGTTTCCGGCGTCCACATCGGGTTGACCTCGCGCTGGAATTTCTCCAGGCGGTGGCCGAATGTAAGCCGCCTTCTCCGGCGCGCCCTTCGGATAGACCAGCACCGGCAGATAGCGGCTGATGCCGGTCGCATCCATGTAATCGAAGAAGCAACGCGCGATGGCCGCCGAGCAGATATTGCACATTGTGCTTCGACGTCGCGAGCACGACGTCGATGCCGGCTTCGTCCATCAGGCGATCGAGGCGGTTGTGGTCGAATGGGATCGCGAGTCCTTTGGCCGGTTGAGCGTTGACGTTCACGACGAGCCTCCGTGAATTCCTGAGTCAACAAGAGCCTAGGACCAGAGTTCCCTGCTCGCAAGCCGGGCGCCTTCGCTCAGCGCTTCCAGTTTCGCCCACATCACCGATGGATGCACGCGGCGATAGAACGGTCCCTGCGCAAAACCGCAGTCGGTGCCGGCGATCACATTCTCGCGGCCGATGAGCCGCGCCAGGCGCGTGATGCGCTCGGCGACCAGCTCGGATGCTCGACGACATTGGTGGCATGGCTGATGACGCCGGGAATCAGCACCTGGCCGGACCGAGCTTTGCGTCCTTCCAGACCTGCCATTCGTGCTCGTGGCGCGGATTGGCGCCCTCGATGACATAGGCGCCGACCTTCACCTTGCAGGATCAGGTCCGACGATGTCCTTGAGCGGCACGTCGCTGCGTGTGCGGCCCGGGCCAGCTGCCCCAGCACACGTGATAGCGGATGCGGTCGGCCGGCAGGCCCTCGATCGCGTGATTGAGAACGTCGACCTGCATTGCGAGCCAGTTGCGGTAGTCGGCAAAGCTCGCCGGCGGCACCATGCGGTCATAGGTGATCGGCGCTGCGCGCATCGTCGAGCTGCAGCAGGAACCCGGCGTCGACGATCATCCTGTATTCGGTACGCATCGCTTCGCGCGATGGCGCGGTCTGCAGCTCCTCGTCGCTCTTGTAGTATTCGTTCTTGCGGTCGGGGATCACGCTCGCCGGTGCGCGCGACCGGCAGAAAGGCTTCCTCGACCTTCACGTTCTTCAGCGCAGCCTTGAAGTTGTCGATGTCGCGCTGCAGCTCGGCCTGCCCGGTATATTTGATCGGCCCGACGCAGATCGCTTCCGTCGTCGTCGACAACCGCCTCCGTGCGCATCGAGCTCGGCATAGAACTCGGCAAACCTGGTCACGGTCGGCGCCGCGCTTGAACGGATTGGCCGCCTCCTGCCTGAGCGGCCGGCGCTCGAAACCAGACAAGCCGCTCGAGCGCGTACTGCGCCCAGCTGATCGACTTGCCGAACTCGCCGTCGCTGACCACGTCGATGCCGGCCTGCCCGCCTGCTCGCGCACGACGTCGGCAACGGAGTCGTCAGGCAGCGTCTGATAGGCCTTCTCGTCGTAAGGCTTGCCGCCCTGCTTCGCGCGCAGGAATTCCTGCAGCGGCTGCGGACGGATCAGGCTGCCGACATGCGTGCGTAAGAATGCGACCGGCTGCTGAGTTTCATGCGCGCTCTATGCCTTCCGCGCGCCTGAAAGGCAATGCATGGGCGCCGACCCAATGCGCCTGCGCTACGCCCTCACCACGCCGATGAGCTGTTCGAGCTTGGCGGATCCTTGCGCAGAGTATCGCTGGCGCCGTCATAGACGATGCGGCCGCGGTCCATCACCACCGCGCGCGGCGAAATGTCGAGCGCAAGCGCGCGTGTTCTGCTCGACCAGCACGATCGCCAGCCCGCTCGACTGCGTCAGGCGCTTCACGCGCCCGCGACAGCTCCTCGACGATCACCGGCGCCAGGCCCTCCGACGGTTCGTCCATCAGCAGCACGGTCGGATTGCCGATCAGCGCGCGGCCGATCGCACAGCATCTGCTGCTCGCCGCCCGACAGCTGATTGCCGCGGTTGTCGGCAGCGCTCCGCCAGCTGCGGAAAAGCTCGAACACGCGTCTCGATCGTCCAGCGGCCCGGCCGCGCCGCCGACCTCGAGATTTTCCCGCACGCGTGAGCGAGGGGAAAATCTCGCGCTCCTGCGGCACGCAAGCCGAGCCCCGCCGCGGCGCGGCGATAGGTCGCCATGCTCGAGATGTCGATATCGTGCAGCGAGACGCCGGCCCGCCATGCAGCGTGGTATGGCCCATGATGGTTGCCAGCAGCGTGGTCTTGCCGACGCCGTTGCGCCCGATGATCGACGCCGTGCTCGCCGGCACCGAGCGCAAAGCGGATATCTTCAAGCACGACGGTCTCGCCGTAGCCGGCGCGACACTTTCGAGCGTCGAGCGCCATTCAGCCATGGCGGCCTCCGCGATGGCTTCCTGACCGAGATAGACCTGCGCGTACCTGCTCGTTGTTCGGCGATCTCGTTCGGGCGTGCCCTGCGTGAACACTCGCGCCCTGCACCAGCACGGTGATGCGCTCGGCGAAGCGGAACACGAGGTCCATGTCGTGCTCGATGATCAGCACCGCGATGTCCGGCGGCCAGCGCGGCGACGACATCGAGGATGAGATGGCTCTCGGCGCTACGGCACGCCGGCGGCCGGCTCGTCGAGCAGCAGCACGCGCGGCTTCAGCGCGAGCGCAATGGCGATCTCGACCAGCCGCTGGCGGCCATAGGGCAGTTCGCGCACCAGCTTCAGGCGCATCGTCGACCAGCCGCAGCGAGTCGAGATGATCGAGCGCCTCGTCAAGAACGATCGCGGCTGCTGCCGACCGCCCGCCACATATTGTGGGCATGCGCCGTCGCGCTCGGCTGATGCGACATGCCGATGTTTTCGAGCACCGTAAGTCCACGGAACAGCTGGTTGATCTGGAAGGTGCGCGCGAGGCCGCGCCTGCGCGCGTTCTGCCTGACTCGACGTTTGTGATGTCCTCGCCGTTGAGAACCACGCGGCCCGAGTTCGGCATGAGCGCGCCGGTGATCAGGTTCACCAAGCGTCGTCTTGCCGGCGCCGTTGGGCCCGATGAGCGCGTGGCGCGCGCCCGCGCTCGAGCGTCAGATTGACATCGCGCGTCACCGGCAGCGCGCCGAAAGCCCGGTTCCAGTCCCTCGACCTGCAGCGCAGCGCTCGCGACTTCTTCCTTTCGGAGAAGTATTTGCCGATGTTCTCGAACACGCCGAGCACGCCGCGCGGCGTGAACAGCACCGCCAGCACCAGCATCAGGCCGATGCCGAAGCTGCCAGAAGGTCGGGCTCAATCTTCGAGAAATAGTCCTCGAGCACCATGTAGACCGCCGCGCCCACGAAGGCGCCGTAAAGCCGGCCGGTAGCCGCCGAGGATCAGCATCACCATCACCTTGGCGGAATTATCGAAGTCGAAGACCGTCAGCGTGACATAGGCATTGGTCTGCGTGAACAACGCCCCCGCGACGCCGGCGATCGCCGCCGGCGATGGTGTAGACCGTTACCAGCCGCCAGTGCACCGGCGCAGCCGATCGCGTGCATGCGCCGCACATTCTCGCGAACGCCGGTCAGCGCCTGCGCCGAAGGGCGAATAGACGATCGCTGCGGACAAAGAAGAACACCACCATCAGCACCGCAAGGACGTACAGGTAATATGGTGTGTCCGTAGAGGTCGTATTCGAAGACACCGAGCAGCGGCCGAACATCAGCCCCGGCAGGCCGTCGATAGCCGCCGGAAATGTCCGAACGCAGGTTGCCGGTCTCCTGCAGCAGGGTCGCGGTGCACAGCGTCAGCATCAGCAGCGTGAGGCCGCGATAGCGCAAGCAGGAACCAGCCGGTGATGCAAGCCGACAAGCGCCGGCCGCAATCGCGGCCGCGAACAGCCCGCTGATCGGCTCGCTCCAGCCCAGCGCGCGGCGAGCAAGGCCAACCGTATAGGCGCCGACGCCGAAAAAGGCGGCATGACCGAGCGTGACGATGCCGGCATAGCCGAGGATCGAGGTCGAGCGAGAGCGCGAACATGACCATCACCAGCACCTGGCTGCCGAAGGTCGATGCAGCTCCGGGAAAACGAAATAGACGGCGATGCGCGGCGAGCCACGGCAGGGCTTCCGCGAGGCGAATGCGATGGCGCTTGAGCAGATGCTCCGCCGCGCGCTCGCGCGCCTCGGAGCGGCCCGCCGGGGTGATGGCTCACTCGCGGCCGCAGAACCCCGCCGGTTCTGACCAGAAGAACGGCAACCGTCACCGCATAGACGAAAAACCCGCCGCAGCATCGGAGAACAGATATTTCAGCCGGTATCGAACAACGCCGAGCACAAGCGCCGCCAACAGAGGTGCCCTTCAAGCTGCCAAGGCCGCCGACCGCGACCACGATCAGGAACAGCACAAGATAGACGAGCGGCAAAGCTCGGCGAGAGGCCGAGCAGATGGATGCGCCGAGCCCGCCGCCGAGCGCGGCCAGCGCCAGACTGCCAGCGCGAAGGTCAGCGTGAACAGGCGGCCGACGTATTGATGCCGACCGATTGCGCCATGCGCCGGTTGTCGACAGCGGCGCGGATCTTGGCACCGATATTGGTGCGCTCCAACGCGTACCAGGCACGACGATGGGCACGACGCCGAGCGCGATCAAGAAAAGCCCAGCGAGATAGCTCGGGAAATTGCGGAATCCGAGGTTGACGTCGCCCTGCAGCCAATCCGGCAGCGGCGCCGATTCCAGGATCGGCCCGTAGAGATAGAGTCGCGAGTCGCGATCGCCATGAATGCAAGACCGATGGTGAGCAGCACCTGCTCCAGATCGGTTGGATTTATGAGAGCCGACGATAGAGGCACGCGCTCGAACACGACGCTCACCGCGCCGACAACCACCGCCGCAGCTGACGAGCGAGAAGGAACAAAGCCGACGCCGAGCGTGCGCGTATAGCGTGATTTGACGACGACACCAGCCGCCCGCCATCGCGAAGGCGCCGTGCGCCAGGGAGACCACGAAGCCCATCAGCCGCGCGTCGTGACCGAAAGGCCGACGCGGAGGCGTGATGGACAGGAACATAACGGCAGGTAAAGCCGAAAGGCCGTCCGAACAGGATGCTGACGGCAATGATCGCGAAATGCCTGGCACGAGCCCCACCTCGTGCTGGAAGAAAACGCCGCCGCGCCTTTATGCGGCGGCTCGCCGTTTTGCTGTCAAATGAGTGAACTCAGCTGCGCAGCGGCCGAGCTTCAACTCCTTGCACTCATCATCCACAGCCGCGTTGGTGGTTCCCAGCACCTTGATGCCTGGCTGTCCGACTTGCGGACGACTTCCATAGCGTACTCGTTCTGCACGATGCGCGGGTGGCCGCGTCGATCGCGACCGGGCCGCGCGGACCCTTGGCAGTCAGCCTTTCATCGCATCGATGACCTGCTGACCGTCAGTGACCTTCCCGTCAAACTTTTTGATCGTATCGAGGTGCGTGCATGGTGTCCCAGCCGACCGCCGACATGAAGTCGGATAGGGTCTTCCGTAGGCTTCGTGCCAAGCCTTGTTCCAGTTCCATTGTTCTCGGCATTTATCGAGATCGACGGCGTAGTTGCCCATCACGATGGTGCCGATGGCGGCATCGCCCATGTCCTAGCTTGTTGTCGGGGATGAGATCCATCGGCCCCGATCAGTTTGACGCCGGCCTTGCGTACCGAGCCATTCCATAGGCTTTCATTACACCAGTCGCATGCGCGCCAGGAGGGGAATGAACGTACATGCAGTCAGGCTTGGCGCTCCTTGATGCGCTGGAAGAAAGGCGTGAAGTCCGGCACCTGAACCGGGCTGCCCATCGGGATCGCCTCAGTCCTTTGCCGCCCGGCCTTTTCGAGAAGCCGGTCTTGAACGCTTCCGTGGGTCCTTGCCCGGCGGGAAGTCGGTATGAGCCATCGCCGCGGTCTTGCAGCCGACCTTGCTGACAAAGGCGCCCATCGGATAGCCATGGTGCCACATGCTGAACGAGAGCCGCGCGATATGAGGGTGAACAGATTGGTAATCCAGGCGATTACCGCGTTGGCGATCACCATCCCTGGCACTTGGCCTGCGTCACCACCAGTGCCAGCGCGATCGCGGACGGCGAAGAAACAGACGAAAACGGATGCCTTGTCGTTGGTGACAAGTTCGGTAGCAACGGTTTTCGCCTGCGCGCCGGTCGGCGGGCCCCACTCGTCACCTTGATGATCTCGACCTTGTGCGGCGCGATGTCCTTGGCGTGAAGCTTAATATAAAGATCAAAGAGCCTTGTCGATCTGATGACCGAGATCGGCAGGTAACTGGCCCCCGCGAACGGAAGCACCACACCGATCTTGACGGTCTCAGCCTGGGCGGCCGCCCACTGCGAGGGCCAAGGCGGCTATCCCGAGCCAGCCAAACTTGCGCATCTCTTGTTCCTCCTACAGGCTTGAAATAGTTTCAATTCCCACTAATGGACCTGCCCTACACGGCCACTCGGCGCTAAACTGGACTAAGCTGAAGAAGGTCCCGGTCAATCAGGAATGGCGTCACGTTGCTCTGACGCAGCATTTACAAGTTCAGTTCGTCCCTAAAGGTTGCCGCCGCCTGATCAGGCGGCGCGCGGATTAACCATGTGCAGTTTCGCGAGCATGGATGCGTCCTGCAGAAACGACCGGCGATTGGCGATGCCATAATGAGAGGTCGACCATGGCGGCCTTGCGGTGACGGAAGCGCCACGTACGCTCCTTCGCCATCGCAAGCAGGAGGAATGCACTGGAGATGGTGAGCAGCGGCGCTGAAGCTCGAGCACCGTCATCCCACACGCTTCCGAATAAACCGTCGCTGCTCAGGAGCGGGCGGCAGCAGCGCGATCATCGGCACGTGCGCGGCGAGGACAGTGCACCGTGCGCGAAACGCGAGGATCGCCAGCCAGCAGGGCAGCGCCTGCTGCGCCCGCGCCAGAACTCGAAGGCGGTGAGCCAGACGTAAAGACAGCGTGATAGTACCGGCGACGATCAGCGACCAACGGATCTCGTTGTTCTCGGTCGCACCAGCGGCAAAGAAAGGCGGCACACCAGCAACCAGAACGGCGCCGGTGATTAGGTAAACAGGCTCGACTGGACGGCCATCGAACACGCGCGCCAGTCAGGTCATGGCAAAGGCGGTAAAGAGCAGTGCGTTGGCAACATCGATGCTGATGAGGTCGGGCACTGATCCGTAGAGTCCGAACAATCCGATCGAGGCAAGCCGGGTCCACATGGGCGAAACCCCACCAGCACGGCACGCAGCGCCATGTTCTGTGCCCATACCGAAAAGCAGCAGCAGCCGGGTTACCTCGACGTGAATCGTCACCAGAAAAAGCGTATGGACGTCTGGCGTCGTTCGTCAGCCAACCTGCCCGGCCCCAGAGCTTCCGGAACCCGTCACCGCCACGGTGAGACGTCCGCAGGAAAATCTAATGTAATGTGAATACGTCGGACGGCCGAATACGCCCTTATGGTTTCGAAGTTGTTGCCAGCCCAGGCTACAATCGCGCAATTCGACCAGAAATTTCCCCGCTGTCTGGCGACTTCGGCCGCGTTTCTCCGGCCTTGTGACGTTGGCCAGGGGGGCTCCGCACAGGTCAAATCCTCCCCTTTATCCCCCGGGACCGGGCATTGCAAATCCACGGCGGCATCATCGAAACGTCACCGGCCATACGCCGCTCGACTCGCAAGTTGGGCGCGCATCCGAGGCCGACCGGGCTGCACCATCCTCGGCAAAGCCGAGTTCATGAACCCCGGCGGCTCGGTGAAGGACCGCGCCGGCCGCGCAGATGATCACTGGAGGCCGAGAAGCGCGGCGAGCTCGCGCCCGGCGGGCCTGATCGTCGAGGCGACCGCCGGCAATACCGGCATCGGCCTTGCGCTCGGTCGCCAATGCGCGCGGCTACCGCACGCTGATCGTCATTCCCGACACCCAAAGCCAGGAAAAGAAGGACATGCTGCGGCTGTGCGGCGCCGAGCTGGTCGAGGTGCCGGCGGTGCCCTATTCAACCCGAACAACTATCAAGCATGTCGGGCGACGGCTCGCCGAGCAGCTGCTGAAGGCGAACCCAAGCGGCGCGTCATCTTCGCGGACCAGTGGAACAATCTCGACAACCGCAAGGCTCACTTACGTCTCGACCGGGCCGGAGATCTGGGAAGCAGACCGGCGCGCAAGGTTGACGGCTTCATCTGCGCAATCGGCACCGGGCGGCACGATCGCAGGCGCGTCGGCATTCTCTGCGCGAGAAGAAGGCGACGTCGTCATCGGCTGTCGCCGATCCGCGGGGCGCGGCGATGTACCACTGGTTCAAGGACGGCAAGGCAACGGCGACCGAAGGCGGCTCGATCACCGAAGGCATCGGTCTCCGGCCGCGTCACTCCGATCATCGACGGACTGAAGATCGACAAGCTCCTACTCATTCCCGATGAAGAAGCGCTTCCGCTCATCTTCGACTTGCTCGAGCATGAGGGCCTCTGCCTCGGCGGCTCGTCCGGCATCAACATCGCCAGGCGCCATCCGCCTTGCGCAAGATCTCGGCCCCGGGACACACCATCGTCACGATCACTTGCCGACTTTGGGACGCGCTATCAGTCAGAAGCTGTTCAACCCGGACTTCCTGCGCTCCAAGAAATTGCCGGTGACCCGATTGGCTCGAGCGCAGAGTCACATATCAAGCCGCCGTTCGAGAAGGCGTGAGCGGCCAATGCCAACCGAGCTGCCTCTTCCGCGACGACTCCTACCTGCAACGATTGCGAGGCGCGCGTGGTCGCGCCCAACCGACCAGGGCGGCATCGTGCTCGACCGCACGGTTTCTACGCGACGCCGGGCGGCCAGCCTGGGCGATGCAGGGTCGCTGAACGCGAGGCAGGCGTCCGCATTCCGATCGAGACGGCGGTCTACACCGACACCGGCGAAGACCGAGATTGCCCACGTGCCGCCGCCAGGACTCGCCCGCGCTGAACATAGGCGACAACGGTCACGGCGAGCGATCGACTACGGGACAAACGCTACGCGCGCGCATGCGCATGCATACCGCGCTGCATCAGCTGTCGGCCGTGCTGCCCCATGCCGTGACCAGGCGGCTCGGTCAGCGAGAGCGGACAGCCGGCTCGACTTTCGACATTCGTGAAGCCGGCCTCGACAGGACGCGATCACGGCGAAGGCTCGCCGAAATGATCGCCAGCAATGCTGCCGTCAGACCAGCCGCTGGATCACCGACGCCGAGCTCGAGGCCAATCCGGGCCTCGTCAAGACAATGTCGGTGAAGCCGCCACGATGGGCACCGGCGCGTGCGCCTCATCGAAATCGCGCGGGCTCGATCGCAGCGCTCGGCGGCGCGTGCATGTACGGGCGACTGGTGAAATCGGCGCAATGCGCGTCACCAGATCGAGAAAGGCGCGAAAACCAGGATCGGCGCCGTCCGGCTCGCACTTGCCTGAGTTGCTTTGACGGAACGATTGGACGACTGTGCGCATGGTAACGATCGGGCATCACACGAATGCCGCACCACATATCGAGCCGCTGGCTCAAGTCCACCGAATGGCTGTGCACGGCAGCTCGGCAGCGCCGGACGTTCCGTCATCGAGCGGGTCCTACCTGCCGACCCAGAACCGCGACGCCAGGGCGGAGTACGTTGCCGCTCACTATTCGGTGCGGTGTTGCTTCGACATCAATGCACGGTCGCCGATCATTCGACCGAGCTGCCCCGCATGCGCGGGGGCCTCGGACCAGTTCGGCGCGGCCGCGCGATCCTCGAATTTCCGGACAGAAGGATACGATCGTCGTTATGGACAGCACTGGCTGTATTCGGCGCCGCGCGTCTGGTGCGGACATTCCGTATCTTCGGCGCGAGCAACGTCTACTATCTCCGATGGCGGCCTCGCCTGCCGACTTGGAAGGCGAAGGCCGGCCGACCGAAGCGGGCACCGTCCGGCGTCCGAAAAGCTAACGCCGAAATGGATACGGCGCCGTGGCGATGCTCACCGACGTGCAGATGGCGCTCAACGATCAAAGCGCGCAGGTGATCGACGCGCTCCGCCGGCGCTTGCGCCTGGACGCGAGCCCGAGCCGCGCGCCGGTCTTCGCTCCGGACGATGACGCGGGGGCGTCAACCTGCCCTTTGCCGAGATCGTGGAAAACGGCCGGCTCGCCTCACTGCGAGCGCATTGCGCAGGCCCTTCAAGAAAGCCGGTATCGACACCGAAAAGCCTGTGATCACCAGTTGCGGCTCCGGCGTCACCGCCGCGATCCTCAACCTCGGCCTGAAACGCTCGGCAAAAGCCGGACGTATCTACGACGGCTCCTGGTCGGAATGGGGCGCGCGCCCCGACCTTCCGGTCGCCAAGGATTAGCCGCGCGTCAGCTGCAAATCTGGCTGAGGAACAGCTTGGTGCGCTCGTGCTGCGGGTGCTCGAAGAACGTCGTCGGGCACCGTTCGACCTCGATGATCTGGCCCTGCGTCCATCAAGCACGATGCGGACTTCGCCGACCCTGACGGGCGAAACCCATCTCGTGGCGTGACGACCAGCATGGTCATGCCGTCCTGCGGCGAGCCGCACCATGGTGTCGAGCACCTCCTTGACCATTTCCGGGTCGAGCGCGGAGGTCGGCTCGTCGAACAGCATGATCTTCGGGTTCATGCACAGCGCGCGCGCGATGGCGACGCGCTGCTGCTGGCCGCCGGACAGCTGGCCCGGGATACTTTGTCGGCCTGTTCCGGGATCTTCACGCGCTCGAGATAGTGCATCGCCACCTCCTCCGCCTCCTTCTTCGGCATCTTGCGCACCCAGATCGGCGCCAGCGTGCAGTTCTCCAGCACCGTCAGGTGCGGGAAACAGGTTGAAATGCTGGAACACCATGCCGACTTTCGCGGCCGGACGCCACTGCCATCGATTTTCGGCTGTTCCGCGGTCACTCTCGACGCATGGCTCAGACGCAAGAATCTGCCCGCCCTGATGTGCTCTTTCCGGCGCGATTGATGCGGCGGCCACTCATTGCTTTGACGCTTGCCGTTTGAACCCGACGGTCCTGCGAATCACGACGCGCCGCCAGCCGCCACAGCCGACCGTCAGACAGACGTCGCGGGAGCAACGCGGAAATCGCCACTTTGCCATCACCGGCGCGAGCTCGATGAGATACCGGCGGCCGTTTCCGTCCGGAGCCGGCCAGGCCCCGAGGAGCGATCCGAAATTTTCGTCCGCGCGGTAGCCATGAGAGCTGCCCCTCACCGCCGGCCGCCCTCGGCGGTGACAGCGCTTCCGATCGCGCGAGCACAGCGCGACATGCCGTAGCAGGAGATCAGATAAAAAATGGCGGCGACGCTGTATGGCCGTCGTGCTGGTGACGGGCGTCGCCCATTTCTGGATCGATAGCGGTACGTAACC
>ERZ1370068.9349-contig-8134_pt1 | contig 39870 bp, 70 predicted proteins | sample MGYA00561227_ERZ1370068 | MGnify/ENA primary metagenome ERZ1370068 (study PRJEB38410, sample SAMEA6850437) | metagenome | study: Metagenomic assessment of the ecological functions of the soil: analysis of the soil microbiota associated with the... | reverse complement strand
TAGCGCTTCGTTCAGTTACGTATTGCTGCAATGTGTCCGCCATCGTCGCCGGATTTGAAGTCTCCGTCCGTAGCAGAATCGTCCCGGTTGGAAACGGCACCCGCGCGATCGGCAAATACATTTCCGGCGCGAAATCCTCCTGCAACAGAAAGGTGTTTGGCGTTGCCGACTACGCCGACAATCTCGCGCATTTGCGGCGGCTGATCGCCAACCGCCCAGAGCGGTTTCATTTGTTTGCCGACCGCGTCCTGCTTTGGAAGTATTTCTGCGCGAACCGCTCATTTATGATGACGACTTCGGCTTCGCGTGAGCCGATCGGTGTCTGCGAAAAACCGACCGCGAACGAGCGGGATGCCCATGGCCCTGGAAATAATCCGATCCAATCAGCGCGCGTGAGTTCGGTTGGTTGCCTGTTTACGGGCAGCGGATGTTCAGCGAGATCGAAAGTCGTTTTGGTTACCGAGCCGCTCATGGGGCAGGGAAATGTCAACGCTCGCCGGCGCGCACACCGGGAGCACGCGCAGCCGCGCGATCAGTTGCTCGTAAAACCCGGCGATCTTCTCCGGGCGCGGATAGGCGATGTCTGGGCAGGGTGACCCGCGCGGTGAGCAATCGTCTCCGTTTGCATTCCAGGCTGAACGCGGCCGAGGCGCGCGAAACTTTGCAGAAGCAACCGTGCGCCGACGAGAAGAATGAGCGCGAGGTGACCTTCGACTACGACGAGCGCGTGACCGATGCGGGTGCGGTGGCCGCCGGCGATCGAACCGCGCGCTCTGCGCTTTGAGCGGAGCATTCAGATCGATGCGCGTCGCTTGAAACGCCGGCGCGCGACCCCAAAATAACTTCCGGTCGCGACAGGAAATCGCGAGTGGAAATGCACCGGAGCGTCGGTTGGATGTTCGCCGCGCGCGGGGAATTTCTTCGGAACACAGAGCGATCCAGCGCCTGCGTACCCCAAACCGCGAGGAGCAGCAACCGAGCGCGCCGCCGATCGCGGCGAGGAGCAAGCTTTCGGTCAGCAGCTGCCGAATGACGCGGCCCGTCCGGCTCCGATAGCCAGACGCACGGCCATTTCGCGCCTGCGCGCGATGAAGCCCGGGCGAGCAACAAGTTGGCGACATTGACGCTGGCGATCAAGCAGCACACAGACGCGCGCCAGACAGATCAGAACGCGACGCGGGCATTCGCGACCATGGTATTCGCGCAGCGGCACGCACAGATAATCCCAATCGGTGTTCGTGTCTGGATGTTCCTTCTCGAGAACGGCGGCCAGCGCGTGCATTTCTGTGCTCGCCTGTTCGACGCTGACGTCCGGACGAAGACGGCCGACACCACGCAGAGTGCCCATTGTCCCGCTGCTCGGTGAGCGGCGGCCGGCCGCCTGCGTGGAACCGCATCAATCGCAGTCGTTACGTAGATGTCGTTAGGCTCCGCCTGGATCGGATACTGAAATCCCGGCGGCATCACGCCGATCGATCGTAAACGGTTGGCGATCCAACGTGAGTTGGCGGCCAAGCACATTGGGATCACCGTTGAATTGCCGCCGCCAAAATTCATGACTGAGTACTGACGCTCAATCCGTTCGGTCCACCGCCGGCCTTTTCGTCTTCCATCTGAAACGGTGCGTCCGAGGGCGGGCTGAATCGCAAGCGTCGCAAAGAAATCTCCGGTCACGCGTTGCCCGCGTACAGATTTTGCACCTTCGTCCCGTCAGCGAACGCAAAGCCTTTGTCCCGGTAGGCGGCCAATTGGGCAAAGACTGTGATTGCGCGATCGCAGCTCGAAGAACTCGCGAAACGAAAGCGTGTTCAACGGTGCCGTCGGATCGAAGTCGCGTTTGGCGTATGCGCCGAAAGCGACGAGCTTGATCAGGATTGGGAAACGGCAGCGGTTTGAGCAGGACCGCGTTGACCACGCTGAAGATGGCGGTATTGGCGCCAATGCCTAACGACAAGGTGAGGACGGCGATGGCGGTGAAGCCAGGCGATTTGCGCAGCTGGCGAAAGGCAAATCGAAGGTGGCTCATGTTTGATCGCTTTCGTTAGGCTCATTCGGAGCGCAGAGTAATCGCTGGGATCGAGGTGGAGCGCGCGGCGTGCGGAATGAAAGCAGGCGACTGCCGCCACCAGCATCAGCACCACCCCGACGAGGCCAAAAACCAGAGGATCGATCGCGCTGACCTGGAACAACAAACTGGCCATGAAGCGGGTCAGGGCGATCGCGGCCAAAATGCCGGCAACGAGACCGAGGAACGCAGGGCGCATTCCTTGCCTAACGATCAGACCGGATCACGTCTGCCGGGCTGCGCGCCCGAAGCGCCATGCGAATGCCGACTTCGCGCTGCCGTTGAGCGACCGAATAGGAAATGACGCCGTAGATTCCCACCGCGGCGAGGAGGAGGGCCAATCCTGCAAAGACGGCCAGAAGCAACATGTTGAAACGCCTTTGCGCGATTGACTGGGCCAGATAGGCGGTCATCGGTTTGATGCTCGCAATCGGCTGGTCTGGATCGATCCTGTGCAGCGTTTCTTTGATCGCCCCGACGTAACCGAGCGGGTCCGACTCGGTTCGCACCACCATCACCATCCACGAAGCCGAGCCGGCGAGGTAATCAGGCGCGTTCTGCAGATACGGCAGGTAGCATTCCGGCTTTCACTTCCGACGCCAGTCCGTAATTGCGGACGTCCCGCACCACGCCGACGATCTCGCGCCAATCGATTGGCCGGCTAAGCCCGATGCGTTTGCCGATCGGGTTTTGGTTTCCGAAATAACGGCGGGCGAGGGTTTCATTAATCAGCGCGACCGGCGGCGAATCAGCCCTGTCGTCAGGCGTGAAAGTCCGACCGGCGATCAAACCGATTCCCATCGCCTGGAAATAGCCCGGGCTCGCGGAGCGAAAGTCGGTCATCGGACGTTCGTTAGGCCTGGCCAATGGCCGGCCTTCGATGTCGAAGCCGGTCGAACTGCCACCGAATAAAGGCACATCAGTGACCGCCCCGGCGGAACGAACCCCGGGCAGCTCGCGCACCCGTTCGAGCGAGCCGCTGGAAGAATGCCGCCTGCTGCGCGGCCTCGGGATAGCGCGAGATGGGAAGTGGAATCGAGACGGTCAGGACATGGTCAGGCCGGAAGCCTGGGTCCACCTTCGAGCAGCCTAACGAAGCTGCGAATCAGCAATCCTGCGCCGACCAGAAGAACAAGCGAAAGCGCAACCTCTGAGACGACGAGCAGAGTCGCGCGCACGATGCCGGGCCGGACCGCTTGTCCCGCTGCGATCTCCTTCCTTGAGCATCTCGTTCAGGTGCGGGTTGGTCGTCTGGAGCGCGGGCATGAGACCGAAGAGCAGGCCAGTCGCGAGGGAAATGCCACCGGTAAAGATCAGCACCGACCAGTCGAGCCCGAACCTGGTCAGGCGCGGGAGATTCTCCGGCTTAAGGGCGAGGAGGAGATCGATTCCCCAGCCGGCGAGCACAAATCCAAGCGTCCCGCCGAGGAGTGCAACGAGCAGGCTTTCGAGGAGCAACAGCCTAACGAGCTGGATGCGCGTTGCGCCGATCTGCGCTACGGATCGCAATCTCTTTCTGACGCTGCGCGCCGCGAGCGAGGAAAAGATTGGCCACGTTCGCGCAGCAAATCAGGAGAGACGAGACCGACCGCGCCTAACAATATCCAAAGAATCGGACGAACCTCGCCGACCGTCGCTTCCGTGAGCGAGATGAGCTTGAGATTGTCGCCCGGCGTTCAATTCCGGATGTTGCCGCGCGATCTGTCCGGCGAGGAGGTTCATCTGCGAGCGTTGCCTGCTCGATCGTGACGCCCTCCTTGAGACGCGCGATGACGGACAAATAGTTCGTGTCGCGCACGACTTTCTCGCGCGAAGTAGAAGGCCAGCGGGGTCCAGAATTGAATCTCGGACTCGGATAGTGAAGCCGGCCGGCATGACGCCGACGACGGTGATACTCCTGATCGTTGAGGGTGAGTCTCTGACCGATAATGTCGCCGCGGCCGCCGAAACGCTTTTGCCAAAACTCGTGGTTGAGAACGACCACCTGATTGTGGCCGGCGGCGTCTTCCTCGTCACGGAAAGAACCGGCCTAACGATGGCTGGACGCCAAGCAGCTCGAAGAATCCGGCGGAAACGCGCGCGCCAAGAAGACGTTCCGGCACGTCGCGGCCGAGCAGAGTGTAGTCGTTCCAGGAGTAGGCCGCGATGTGCTCGAAAACGCGGTTCTGTTCTGTTCCAGTCAGGAAATTGGCGGGAGAAACCGGCGCGCGCATCAAGTTGCGGACCGGTGTTGTAGATCCGGACAAGTTGCTCCGGTCTAACGAATGGTAGCGGCTTAAGCAGGACTGTGTCGAAAACGGTGAAGATGGCGCTGTTGGCCCCGATTCCGAGGGCGAGGGTGAGGACGGCAACAGAGTGAACCCAGGCGATTTCTTAGTAGCCGAAGAAGGGCGAAGCGAAAGTCGGTCGGCTAAAATCGATGTTCGTTAGGCGAATCATTCCGCGTGCAGCGCGACGATCGGATCGGCGCGGCCGGCGCGCCGCGCGGGAATCCAGCCCGGCGAAGGGGGCTACGCCGAGCGGCAAGGACGATGGCCGCGCCGAGAGCCAGAAACCAGTGGATCGCCCGTCGGCACATCTGGCCATGCATGCTTGCACGGAGGCGAACGCCGGCCCAGGCGCCGAGTGCACCCGCCAAGAAACCGAAACCGAGCAAACGGGCGCCCTGGGTCGCGACCAGCCTGACCAGCGCTGCCCCCGATTGCCCCGGGCGCGACGCGGACTCAAACTCGCGCGTCCGCGCCGCGCGCACCTGCAGCGCGAGCAAGCGCCGTAAACTCCCACCGCCGCCAAGCGCGCCAGTCCCAGCGCACCGAAGAGCCAGGCCAGAACAAAAAGAAATCGCTCCGTTACCCGCGAGATCGGCGGCTGCCTCGTCAGTTGAGCCTGGTTATTGTATGCGGCAATACTGATTGTCGGCGCGCGCCAGCGCGCGCGCTGCGAAGCCCGAAGCTGAAGCGAGCGGATCCGGCCGCCAGTCTCGACGACGAAACTCATTTCATCGAACCCGGAAGCGACTGCCTGCGGCAGCGAAAGATAAGGGTGCCGACTACTTCTCCGTCACGCGAGTCGGCGATCGCTTTGGTGTCGTTCGTCACTCCAACGACTGCTGAGCCACGGACTCGGCCGATCGAGGGCGCCTCTGCTCGATCCGCTTGCCGATCGGATCTTCGTTAGGCCAAAACCGCCGGACAAAGGATTCGTTTACAATGCAGACTGGCGGCGCGCCAGCCTGATCGTATTGGTTGAAGTCGCGCCCCTGAGCAAACGCTTGGCCCATGGTCTTGAAGTAGCCGTTTCCGGTCGCGCGCAGGTAGGCGTAGTAAACACCATTTGCCCCGGGCGGGTGACTGCCTTCCGGCGCGCAGCCGATCGTATCCCACGACGCGTTCATCGGCGGCGGGGCCGTGACCGAGCCGAACGGACACCTGGAAGCGTCCGCAATTCATTCAGCGTGCGATCGATCGCGCTGCAACCGGCTTTCGTGTGAAGGAAGAGCCGCTCTGGCAAAACATCGCGTTGAAAGAAGGCGATGATCGGTTGCAAAGCCCCAGGGCTGCCGCGCGATTTGCCGAACAGTATTGGGTGAGCGAAAGGCTTCCGACGAGCAGGACTGCGGCGATGGCGAGTTCTGCGATGATCAACCCGCTGAGCCAGCGGCGGGTAGCGAGATCGAGCGTCGCGCCGCGCCCGATGTTGCTAAGGCCGCCGCGCAGATCGGCGCGCCGCGCGCCAGTGCGCGGAAGAGGCCGACGCCGATCCCAACAAAAATCATCACTCCCGCCGCGAACGCGAAGACCGGCCAATCGAGCCGGGCGGCGTGAGTCAAATTCGCGGATGGCACTCCCGGTGTTGTCCGCGCCTTCCGGGCTGAGCGCGACCAGTAGTGGGGAGTCAGCCATATCCGCGATCAACAGCCCGCCCAGCGTGCTACCGGCGGCTGTGAGAAGGAATGATTGGGCGAGCCCTTGCCTAACGAGACGTCCGCGGGTTGCGCCAGCCGCGCGCGCAAGGCCATCTCGCCGCCGGATTGGACGGCGCGAGATCAGGAGCAAGCCGGCAAAGCTTCGCTGCGCTGCACGAGCAGCGCGCAGCGCCGCGCCTGGCGATGATCAGCAGTTTCGGCTGCAGATCGAGAATAAAGCTGTGTGGCGCAATGGAATCAGCGCGGCTTTGCTCCCGGATTGGTCTGGATCAGGCGCAGCCTGTTTGATCACGGCGCAGAGACGGCTGGTCGCGGCTTCGGCTTGCGGGACGCTTATCCCCGACGGAGCCGCGCTCACCCATACAAAAGCTGTGTGGCGCGATCTTTCAGTGGAATAATCCAGCCGCAGAGCGCAACTCAAACCTGGGCGTGGCAGGGATGCCGAAACGTTTTCGGCATCACGCCGATCACGGTATGAGGCATCCCATCGAGGGTGATGGTTTGGCCAATCCCGTCCGCCCGGCCGCCGAGATGTTGCCGCCAAAAATCGTAACCGACGATGACGACGCGTCCGGCGCCAGGTTTGGTCTTCCGCTGTGGCAAAATTGCGTCCGAGCATCGGTGGCAATCCCGTATGATCTCGAGAAACGTCCGCGGTGATCAGCGCCGCTGGAATATCTCTGTGCCGGCTCGCCCGGGCTGGCGCCGGGGTGAGACTGACAGCCCGTTCCAGCACCGATTCCGGTGAAAATATCGCCGCCGTGTTCGCGCCACTGCCGAAGGGTGGTTGGAGCAAAGATTCAGCTTGGTGCTATGTTCGCCGGTTTCGCCTGAAAGTTCGTACAGCCTAACGAGTCGATCCGCTTCCGGGAAAGGCAGGGGCCGGAGCAGGCTGCTTTCGACAACCGAAAAAATCGCGGTGTTCGCACCGATGCCGAGCGCGAGGGTCGCGATCGCGATGATGCTGAAGCCGGGCGACTTCAGAAGCATCCGAATGGCGTAGCGTAGATCGGTCATCACGATTCGTCAGGCGTCATTCGGTGCGAAGCGCTTCGATGGGATTGACTCGCGTGGCGCGGCGCGCCGGAAGCAGACAGGCGGCAGATCGCCACCGCAGCCAGGAGCAAAGTCGTTAGGCTAAAAGTGAGCGGGTCGTGTGCGTTGGTCTGGAACAGCATCGAGCCCATCAGGCGCGAGGCGGCGAAGGGTTGCGCCGAGACCGATGACGAGGCCAAGGCTGACGAGTTTCCCGGCGTGGGAAAGAACGCAGGCTGCAGCACGTCGCTGCGTTGCGCCCCAGCGCCATCCGGATCCCGAATTCGCCGGTGCGCTGGACCACGCTGCAGGCCATCACGCCGTAGATGCCGACCGCGGCGATAACGAGCGCGACCGACGAAGAAGACGATCAGGAGCAACATCGCGAAACGCTGTTTCGCAATCGTCGCGCCGAGGATTTCCTCCAGCGGCTGGATTGTCCCTGACCGGTTGATCTTTGTCGACCGCATAGACAGCCGGGCGCAGCGCGCCAGCGCCAAGCAGGCGCCCGAATCACTCGTTCGCAAGACGACGTTGAGCGAGCGGAACGGATACTGCGCGTAGCGGCTCGTAGGTCTGGCTCGTGGTCTCCTTGTCGACTCCGTATTGTTTGATGTCGCCGACGATGCCGACGATCTGGCGCCAGACGTCGGGACCGTTCGTGACCAGGATGCGTTTGCCGATCGGGTCCTCGTTAAGGAAAAACTGCCGGGCGAGCGTTTCGTTAATAACCGCGACGCGCGGCGCCCGAGCGTCGTCGTGCTGATTGAAAGAGGCGACCACGAATCAGCCGAATGCCCATCGGCGGGGAAATAATCAGGCGTAACCGAATAATAATTGGTGTTGGGTAAATCCGCTGGCCGGACTTCCGGTCGTCCTTCAATCTTGAAACCATAGCGACCCAATCACTGATGAGCGGCAAAGAGTGAGTCAGACCCGCCGCCTGGACGCCTGGCAGCGCGCGGAGTCGAGCAAGCAACGCATCCGCGAAAGCCAGTTGTTGCTCCGATTTCTCGTATTTTTCTCCGGCAAAGCGAGGCGAAGGACGGTCGCGTGTTCGGGCACGAAGCCCGGGTCGACGTGGGTGAGCCGCATGAAACTGCGGGCGAGCAGTCCGGCACCGCCGAGAAGAACAAGCGCAAATGCGACCTCGACGACAACCAGCGCGCCGCGCAAACGACCGCGGCATCAGTTGATCCGCGCGCGCCTTGCTTCAGCCTTCCTGCACGTCGGTGTGAGCCGCGAGCAACGCCAGGCGCGATGCCGAAGATCACCCCTGTCAGGGCGCTGAGGCGCGAGGGAGAAGATGAGAACGCTCGCATCGAGATGAATGTCGTTCGTCCGCGGCAGGGTGGAGGGTGCCAGGGTGAGGAGGAGATCGAGTCCCCAGCGCGCAGAAGATGCACCGGCGGCGCCACCCGCCAGATCCGAGCAAGATACTTTCGGTGAGCAGTTGCCTAACGAGGCCGAGCACGGCTGCGCGCCGAGCGCGGTTGCGAATCGAGAGCTCGCGATGCCGCGCGGTGGCGCGGGCGAGGAGCAGGTTGGCGATGTTGGCGCAGGCGATGAGCAGGATGCAGCCGACTGCGCCAAGCAATGTGTAGAGGATGAGGCGCACATCGCGCACCGAATAGTCGAGGATCGGCGACATGGTGACACCCCAGCCTAGGTTCGAGTCGGGGCACTGGCGGGCGAGTTGGGCGGCGAGTAATTCCAGCTCCGCTCGCGCCGAGGTGATGTTCACGCTTGGCCGGAGCCGGCCGACTACATTCAGATAATGGCCGCCGCGGGCGTCCGCGGCGGTCTCATCCAGCTTGAATCCCATTGGAACCCAGGTGTCGACTTTGCTCGCCTCGCCAAAGTGAGGCGGGCCACGCCGATGACGGTGTAGGGTCTCGCCGTTGAGTTGAATCGCGCGCCCAACGACATTTGGTTCACCGCCGAAATACGCGCCGCCAAAACGCGTGGCTCAGAACGACGACGTGATCCTTTCCGGGCGCGTCCTCCTCCCGGCACGAACAGTGCGCTCCGAGGACCGGCTTGATTTGATAGACGTCGAAGTAATGCGCCGTCGCTTTACACCAATGAGCCGCTGCGGTTCGTCCTTCGCCTGTCAGGTTAACCTGCGCCCGAGAGTAAGCCGCTGCGTGACTGCCAGGACTTTGTTTGTTTGGCCCAATCGAGATAGTTCCGGTGGTGAGACGGAGATACTCGGGAAACTGCGGCAGGTTGGTTTCGCGAATGACGACGATCCGGTCCGGATGCAGGGAAATCGAGCGGCCGCAGAAGGACGCCGTTAATGACCGAGAAGATCGCGGTGCAAGCGCCAGATCCCGAGCGCGAGGGTCAAGGATGGCGACGCGGCGAATCCTGATTCCTGACCAGTTGTCGAAACGCATAACGAAGGTCGGAGAACATCGTTCGTTAGGCGAGTTCTATTGCTGTGCGGTCTCTTTCTCGGCGGAGACGATTTCGATCGAGCCGGCGCTGCTCCGCAGCACGAGCTTGGTCCCACCGCCGTTCATCGTGCCTTTGAGGGAATCGCTGTCCGCGCTCATCCGCGAAATGGGCAAATCGCTCCGCACGCTGCCGGCGCTGGTCTCGGCGTCGATCGTTAGGGCAGCGTTTGGCGGGTGACGACCGGTGATGCTGCCGCCGGAAGTTTCGAGGCGCACGTCGCCGGCCACGGGCGAGGGCAGAATGGCGGAAACAGATCCGCCGGAGGTTTCGGCGTTGAGCTTTCCGCTGATGTTGCCGAGGCGGAGTTTGCCTCACTGCTTTCGACTTTCGCGTCACCGACCTGATTGAGCACCGTGACGTTGCCGCCCGAAGTGTCGACGTTTAGTTTGCCACTGCCGCCGGTGACCTCGATCCGGCCGCCGCTGGTGTCGAGATTGGTTGCGCCGTCGCAGTTCTTGGCCGTGATGTCACCCCCGCTCGTGTCGGCGTGAATGTCCCCGTGGATTTGGCCGAAGGTCAGATCGCCGCCGCTGGTATCGACCTTGATGTTGCCGCTCAGGCCGTTGGCCGAGATGTCGCCTCCGGAGGTGTCGAGGTCGGCATTGAAATTCGCAGGGACACGGATGGCGTAACGGGCCCTCGGTGCGAAGTGTGCCCGAGCATCTTCCAAAGCTGCGAACCTAACGATTCGTGTTTGTGAATGGCGCGCACGATGACGCGATCGCCTTCAGTCGTGATCGTGATCGGGACCGCCTTGAAGTATTCTTCCTCTTTCTCTTTGGAAGAGGCTTCGATCTTGCGATGCGCATCGATCACGACTTTGTCGTTGTCGCCTGGGGCGATATCGATCGAGCCGAAGTCGACGTCGACCACGAGGGTGCCGCCCGCCCTGGCCGCGCGGGTTTCGTGAATGTTTTCCTCAGTCGCGGCGGCCACGCTGAGCGCGCCAACGACGAGGAGTGATGGGATAGTAAGCTAGGTGTTTCATAGTTGTGGTGGTGTCAGTTAACGATCCAGCCGTGGCGCAGTTGGATGATGCGGTTGCCGTAGGCATGCAAGGCCCTCCGGTCCGCGAGGATTACAACTTTGGATTTTGGGCTTCCTTGGAGCTCGGGATTTGAGATTTTCATTCGTAGCGCAGTGCAACCATTGGATCGACGCGCGTGGCGCGTCGCGCGGGCAGAAAACACGACAAGGCGGCGACGAGCGTGAGCAATCCCGCGACCGCGAAGTAGATCGTCGGGTCGAGCGGATTGACCTTGAAGAGAATGTTCTTCAGCGCGGCCGGCCGCGACGACGCCGAGGAGCAGCGCGACGCCACCGGCGCCGAGCACCAGACCGATCGCGAGTTGCCACGCGCCCTGGCTCATGACCATGCGCAAAATGCGAGTTGCATCCGCGCCGAGCGCCATGCGAATGCCGAACTCCTGGGTGCGTTGATTAACCGAAAAACTCATCACGCCGTAGAGGCCGACACCGGAAAGGATGAACGCGACGACGCCGAAGATGGTGAAGAGCGTAGCGATCACCCGGTTGCCGGAGAGGACGTCGTTGTGAAACTGCGCGGGCGTGCCGGGGAAATACGTCGGCAGATTTGAGTCGAGCGCAGCGACCGCTTTGCTCAGCACCGGTCCGAGCGTGTCGGCGCGCACACCGGCGCGTGGCCTAACGACTACGGTGGCAAACTGCGTGGCGGGCGACGCGCCGAGCAGCGGCATGTAGAAGCCGGCGGCCTCGGTCTGCTGATCGAACGGGCCCTGCATCAAGGTGTCCGGCACGACGCCGACGATGGTGCGCCACGGCTGTTCCTTGCCGGGATTGAAGATGCGAACCTGATGTCCGAGCGCGCTCTGGTTGCCCCAATGTTTGCGCGCGAAGCTCGCGTTCACGATCGCGACCGGCTGCTTCGAGTCGCTGTCGTCGATGGTGAAATCGCGACCTTCGAGAATCTTGAGGCCGAGGGTGGTGAAGTAACCGTCGGAGACGGATTCGAAATTGCAGCGCGGACGATCGCGATCGGTCAGATAATTCTGCCCATCGACCTCGTATTGCCCGCCGGCCGCGAAGGTCATGCGGAAGCGATCGGTCATCGCCGCGGCTTCGAACTGCGGATTGGTGCGCAGCGCGCGAACCGCGCGCTTGAAAAATTCGCGGCGCGAATCTTCGGTCGGATAGGTGCCTTCCATCAAAGCGAGGCGCGCGGCGTAAAGGCCATTCTCGTCGTAGCCGTAATCGAGCTTCGTCTGATTGCGGATCGATTTGATCTGCAACGTCGCGGCGATGAGCAGCGCGGCGGTGAGCGCGATTTGTCCGACCACGAGCACGCGCGTGATGACATTGACGAGACGGCTGCTGTTGCCGCGCCCGCCTTCTTTCATCATCTCAGCCGCGTTGCTCGCGCGAGCTGAGAAACGCAGGGAGCAAACCGGAGACGACGGTCGCGATGAGCGTGATCGCGAGAGTGAAGATGAGCACGCGGCCGTCGATCGTGAATTGCCACCAGTAAGGCGGCGGGAAGGGCGCGGCCTTCACCACTTTGTCGAACATGTCGACGCCCCAAATAGGCGAGCAGCGAGCCGGCGATCGCGCCGAAGATCGGCGACGACGAGACTCTCGGTGAGCATCTGCCTAACGAGTCGCCAGCGCGTCGCGCCGAGCGCGCCGCGGATGGCGAGCTTCTTTCGCGCGCAAGGCAGCGCGGCCGAACTGCATGTTCATCACGTTCACGCAGGCGATGAGCAACACGACGATGACCGCGCCGAGCATCGCCCAGACGATCTGGCGCAGTTGCACGCCGGTGAATGCATTGATCAGCGGCAGTCACACTGGCCGAGGTGAAATTTTGATTCGTCTTCGGATTGTCGGCCGCGATGTTGCGCGCGATCGCGATCATCTCCGCGTTCGCCTGGTCGAGCGTGACGCCCGGCTTCAATCGGCCCATGACCGCAGGCGCGCGATTGTTCGCACCGAGGAACAAGCTCACCGCGCGGTGTCGGCGGCCACTCATTGTAGAGCGGCGTCCAAAGTTCCTCCGAAATCGGGAACTTAAAGCCCGGCGGCATCACGCCGATGATCGTCGCCGGCTTTGCCGTTAATCGTGACGCTCTTGACCGACGATGTTCGGATCGGCATTGAAATCGCGGCGCCAGATTTCGTCGCCGAGAATCGCGGTTTTCGGTGAGCCGGGCTTGTTATCTTCCGCAGTGAAATCGCGGCCGAGCACCGGCGACACGCCGATGATTTTGAAGATGTCTTCGGTGACGTAGGCGCCGGTGTAACGCTGCGGATTGTTGTTGTAGGTGACGTTGATGGTCGAGCCGTTGAGATAGCCGGCCATCATCGCGAACGAATGCTGCGCCGCCTTGATGTCCTCGTAATCCTGCGCCGCCGGAATGTTGCCGACGCCGAAGTTGTTGTTCTGGTCGCTCGCTTTCGGATCGATCAATCCAACGCTGACCAGCTGTTCCGGATGCGGAAACGAAAACCCGCGCAGCACGATCGCGTTGACCACCGTGAACTGCGTCATCGCGCCGCCGATGCCGAGCGCGAGCACGAGGATGGAGAGAAGACAAAAGACTTTGTCCTTCAACAGGACGCGGAGTCCGACACGGATGTCCTGAGTGAACGATGTCGAGAATCATGATGATTTACCTCTGTTGCCGTCGACGATCCAGCCGTCGCGCAGCTGGATGATGCGGTTGCCATGGGCGGCGTTCGTCTCCGAATGCGTGACCTGAATGATGGTCGTCCCTTCGGCGTTCAGTCTTTTGAAGAGCTGCATGATTTCCTCGGCCTGGCTCGAATGGAGGTTGCCGGTCGGCTCGTCGGCGAGGATCAGCTTCGGGCTTGGCGATGATGGCGCGCGCGACGCTGACCAGTTGCTGCTGGCCGCCGGAGAGCTGGCGCGGATAAAGATCCTTTTTTCCGACGATCTGAAAGCGATCGAGCGTGTCGGCGACCAGCGCGGAGCGCTCCGATTTGCCGTAGCGGCGATAGGAGAGCGGGATGTCGAGATTCTCGTAAACCGTCAGGTCATCGAGCAGGTTGTAGTTCTGGAAGACGAAGCCGATCTGCTCGTTGCGCAGGTGGTGCGCTCTTTCGGTTTCAGGCGATGGATCGGCGGTTTCATCGAGGAAATATTCGCCGGTCCAGCCGAAGTCGTGCATGCCTGAGCAAATGCAGAAGAGTCGATTTGCCCGCGCCGCGACGGACCCATGACGGAAACGAAATCGCCGTTCCTCGACCTCGAGGTTGATGTCGCGCAGGACGTAAAAGAACTGCTGTTTGCCTAACGGATAGCAGCGCTCGACGTGGTTGAGTCGAATTAGTGGTCCGGTCGATCATGATTAACCTCTTCCGAGTGCGATCATTGGATCCGCGCGGGTGCGTGCGATGGGCCGGGGATGTAGCTCGCAAGCGAAGCGCGACGAGTGCGAGGATGAAGGTGACGAACAAGAATATCGACTAGGTCGAGGCGCGCGCTACTCGTAAAGCACGGAGCGCAGGAGCGAAGTGGTGAAAAGAGCGCGATGATCAGACCGAGGATCGTGCCGGCGCCAATCAGAATTCCGGCGTGCGACGATGACGAGGCGCAGGACATCGGAACGTTGCGCGCCGAGCGCCATGCGAACGCCGATCTCGTGTGTTCGTTGCACGACGAGGAACGACATCACGCCGTAGATGCCGACCGAAGCGAGGACAAGCGCGACCCCGGCGAAGACCGTCGAGGAGCACGACCGAAAGCGCGGCGCGGCGCGACCGAATCGGCGATCACCTGCTTCGAGGGTGCGGACGTGCGCGATCGGGAGGGTAGGATCGATCGCCTGCACTCGTGCTGCGCAGCGCGCTCGTCAGGCTGGTGGCGTCCTGCGTGCTGCGGACGGCGAGGATGACGGACGGATAAGGGCGCCTGCAGGAGCGGAACGTAGAACTCCGGTTTTACGGGTTGATCGAGGCCGCGATGATGGAGGTCGCCGACAATGCCAACGATGTTGGCCCAGACCCGGCCTTCGCTGGCTGGGAAGCTGCATCCGTTTGCCGAGCGCTTCTTCGTTAGGCCAATAGCGTTGGGCGAGGGCGCTGGTTGATGATGACGACCGGCGGCGCGTCGAGCTTGTCCGCGCGGTTGAAGAAACGGCCTCTGACCAGAGGCATCTCCAGGGTGCGAAAATAGTCGGGCGAGACGAGACGAATTTCTTCATCCGGCCCCGGATGCGCGTCGTCGACCACGGCGGCCGTCGATCATGAAGGAGGAATCGCTGTTGATGCCGCTCATCGGCAGGATGATCGTTAGGCCTGGCATGAGCTCACGCCGGGCAGACTGGCTACCCGGCGTTCGAGCTCGGCGAAGAAATTGGTCTGCGCAGCCTTGTCGGGATAACGCAAGCGCGGGGAGGAAATCTCGGCGGTCAGCACGTTCCGCGGATTGAATCCCGGGTTGACGTTTTGCAGCCTGACGAAACTCTTGAGGAGCAAGCCGGCGCCGGTGAGGAGCACGAGCGCGAGCGCGACCTCGGCGATGACGAGCGCGTTGCGCAGCCGGTTGTGACGCCGCCCGGTGGTGGAACCAGCGTCCGCCTTCCTTGAGCGATTCGGTCAGGTCGGCTTTGCCGCTGGCCAGTCCGGGAGCGAGGCCGAAAAGCAATGCCGGTTCCGATGGCGATCGGCGAGCGTAACGAGGAGAACGGTGCCATCGATGCTGCACTTCGCTCGAGGCGCGGGATGGTTTGAGTGCCGATGCGATTTCACGAGGTCGATCGCCCAGATGGCGAAGAAAGATTCCGGCGCCGCGCCGAAAATTGCCAGCACGACGCTTTCCGTCAGCGCCATGACGCAAGCAAACGCACTCGACTGGCGCCGACCGCGACCCGGATCGCCATCTCCCGTTCGCGGGCGGTGGCGCGGGCGAGCAGCATGGTGGCAAGATTGGCGCAGGCGATGAGGAGGACGAGTCCGACCGCGCCGAGCAGAATGAGAAGGAAGCGGCTTCATCCCGCCGATGACCTGCTCCTTGAGCGGGTAAATCGTGGCGCCAAAGCTGTCGGTCTGCGGGTAATTGTCCTTGAACTGCGCGCGCATTCCCCTAACGACAGTCTCGAGTCTCGGCCTGCGCCTGCTGCGAGAAACGCCGGGCGCGAGGCGACCGATCACGCCATAACTGCGCGAGCCGCGCCGCTTCATTTCCTGCGTCGGTGAACCCGAGCGGCTGCCAGATATCGGCCTGCTCGCCGAACTGCGCGCCGGTGATGTTGAAGAGCGGGAGCGGAAACTCGAAGCTCGCCGGCATGATCCCGACGACGGTGAAGGCGCGGCCGTCGGCCATCAGTTTGCTGCCGAGGACGCGCGGGTCGCGATCGAATTTTCGCCGCCAGAGCCGTTCGCTGATGACGATGACATCGTCGCGGCCGACTGCGCGTTTTCTTCCGGCCGGAAAGTGCGGCCGCGAATCGGCTGCACGCCTAACAATGGGAAAAGATCGGCTGAAACCTTCGCCCCGAAGACGCGTTCCGGCAGCTCGCCTTCGGAGAGGTTGAAGGTCGCGGTGTCGAAGGCGCGCGAGTTTGTCGAAGCTCTTGAGCTGCGACTTGTATTCGAGAAATTCCGGCGGCGAGACCGGGATGGTGTCGAGGTGTTGATCCTTGAAATGCTCGAAGAGCAGGACGAGGCGCGCCGGATCTTCGTAAGGCAACGGCTTGATGAGAAGCGCGTTGACGAGGGTGAAAACCGCGGTCGTCGCGCCGATCCCGAGCGCGAGAGTGACGATACCGACAAGGGCGAAGAGCGGATTTTTCACGAGCAGGCGAAGAGCGTGACGTAGATCCTGAAACATTATGCTTGGTGGTTAGGGTTAAGGATGGCGGAACGGCTAGTCGACGGCGCGCCGCCTGGTGCATTCGCCGGAGAAGCGCGGAGTTTTCGAGGCCGGGGCCGCGAGAGGATGTCGCTGTTGCGTCGCACGCGAGAGTGCAGACGATGATATTGGCTACGAGGAGCGCGAAAATGACGAGTGCCTTGATCGAACCTCCGTTGCGATCGCTCTGGCGCATCTTTTCGCTCCTCGTTAGGCGGCGATTTTGTCCTCGACGACCCGGCCGTCGAACAAGTGGATGGTGCGGTCGGCGTGCTGCGCAAAACGCGCGTCGTGCGTGACCATGCAGATGGTCGCGCCGCCAGCGTGCAATTCCTTGAGCAGATCCATGACCGCTTCGCCATTGCGCGAATCGAGGTTGCCGGTCGGTTCGTCGGCGAGGAGGATGGCCGGTTTGCCGGCGAGGGCGCGCGCGACGGCGACGCGCTGTTGCTGGCCGCCGGAGAGCTGGCTCGGGAGATGTTTGGCGCGATGGGCCATGCCGACGCGTTCGAGCGCTTCGTTGACGAAGGCTTTGCGTTCGCTCGCGCGCCATCCCGCGATAGGTCAAGCGGCAGCTCGACGTTCTCGTAGACGGTCAGGTCGCCGATGAGATTGAAGCTCTGGAAGATGAAGCCGATCTCGCGGTTGCGAATGCGCGCGCGCTCGGGGAAGGAGAGGTTCGCGACCTCGCCGCCCTTGAGCGAGTAGCTGCCGTCCGATGGGGTGTCGAGCAAGCCGAGGATCGAGAGCAGGGTGGACTTTTCCACAGCCGGACGGGCCGGCGATGGAGACGTATTCGCCGGTGCGAATGTCGAGGTGAATGCCCGAGAGCGCATGCGTTTCAACTTCATCCGTGAGGAAGACTTTGGTGACGCTGTCGAGGTGAATCAGGGTGTGGTTTCCGTTGTTCATAATGGTTTGGTTAGGTGACGGTGGTGGTGAAGTTGTTAGGCGTACTGACGAGTGGCACGATCATGGTCAGTTCAATCTGATGCGATCGTGCGAATCGTAGGCGCTGGTGTCGGAGAGGATGACCTGGTCGCCTTCTTTCAGGCCGTCGAGGATTTCGATGGTGTTGACGGAGCTGCGGCCAAAATGCACCGGCATGCGAACGGCTTCACCGTTGGAGGCCAATTTGAAGACGCCAACCGTCGCTCCGTCCTGCGCGAAAGGCCGGCCGGCCGACATAGAGAACGTTGTCGAGCCGTTCGAGCTCGATCGTCCCGTCCACGCTGAGATCGGGGCGTGCGCCTTTCGGGAGTGCGCCGTCGAGTGCCACATCGACCGTCACGGTGCCTTGTTCGACCGCCGGGATCGACGCGGATGACATGACCAGGAATGATCCCGTTGCGGGTGTCGATCGAGGCCGGCTGATTGATCTGAATGTCCTTCGCCTGCGTCTCGGCGATCTTGATCTGGGCTTTTAGTTTCGTCGGGTCAGCGACGCGGGCGATGTTCGTGCCCGGCATGACGCGCTGGCCGACTTCGACCGGCAGCTGTTGCAGCACGCCGGTCATGCCGGCGCGGACGTGCAGATTTTCGACTTCATTCATCCGCATTTCGGCGGAGGCTTTCAATTGTTCGACCGCGGCCTGCTTGGCGGCGAGTTGGGGCTCGATCGAGTCGCGGGCAAAGGCGAGGCGTTTTTCCTCGATCGCATCGCGATTGGCCAGCTCGTCCCGTTTGATGATCGAGGTCTTGTATTCGAGGATCGGCGATGAGGCCGTTTTGCTTGAGCTTGTCATTGGTCTCGGCCTCCATCTTGGCTTGCTCGAATTCCGAGTGCACCTTGCGCGGAGGTCGATTCCTGATTGAGCAGCTTCGCGCTGCAACGTCGCCCGCAGAGTAGTCAGTTCGGCTTCGGCCGCTTTTTCCTGCAGCTCGGCATCGCGCGCCGCCTGTTGCAGGTCGGGGCTGGAGAGCTCCACGAGCAAGGTATCCGGTTCGATGTGCGCGCCTGGCCTAACGACGATCTTTTCCACCCGGCCGTCCTTGGCCGCGGCGATCCAGCGAATGTCTTCCGGCACGAGCGTGCCGAGGCCGCGCACCTGGCGGAGCATCGGGCCGCGCTTCACCGTGTCCACCCAGACGGCGGCGCGATCCACGCTCATCGCGGCCGGTTTCAGCCGCGAGACAACCACTGTGATGAGGATGATGCCGAGCACCGAAGCGGCGGCAATGATCAGCCGCCGCTTCCGCTTTTGGCGGGCGACATGCGGGCGCGGGACATCCATGGACGAGGTGACGGGTGTGAAGCCCGGAGCGCGCGCGGGCTCAGTGCCGGCAATCACTTCGAAGCTTCTTTGCATAATGGACGATTCCTGCGCTTAAAGCACGCCGACGCTGTGGATGAGGGTGGCGACGGCTTGGACGCCGTTCGCGATGGGCAGGCATCGCGGTGAGCATGAGCGCGGCGAAGACGCCGGCGTCCACCGCTGAAGCTGCGCGGAGCTTCCTCGGCGAAATACTCGTTACTGATTTCGAAGAAGGCCGGGTGGTGGAACTTGACTGGAGTTCCGCAACCTCCGTGCAACTTCGAGCTTTGATAGTTTTGGTCAGTGTGCGGGAAGTTCCGGCCTCGCGCGAGTCGCGCGGATCGGATTCATGCCGCCGGTTGAGCTCTAGGATGTGAGATGTGTTTTTCATATGCTTACTTCCTGTTTCCTGTGAGATGCGTTCGATCTCGGGTTTGGATTCAGAATTATTTCCTGGGGTGCCGGCTCCTATTGCAATGCCCGTGCCAGCGGATTTAATATTTTATAAGTGATTGACTGTACTGAATCGTTGTGACTAAGAGCGAAATTGGACCGCGCAATCCTTTGCTTCGACGGTGGGATTGCGCTGTCCCGATTGCGGGACGTCGTCCCGAGATGCGCCAGCGAGGATCGCGTCCGAACGCGACGTGAATGGTTCATCGCGAGGTCCTCTCGGCTGCAGGCTCAGGATGACAGCTGTTTCGTTAGGCCCTAACGAGGCAGGCGGAGGAGGGCTTCGCAACCGGTGCGATCCTTGCGGTTCGCGAGCGAGAGCGAGCCACTGTGCGCTTCCGCGATCTGCCGGCTGAGGCGGAGGCCAATTCCCGAGCCGCCCGGCTTGGTCGTGAAAAAGGGAACGAAAACATTTTCTGGATTCATGATCCCCGGTCCCTCATCGCGCACGAAAACCTCCACGACATCGCCGAGCTCGCGCCAGCCAGCTGTCACTTTGCCTCCGGTTTCGAGCGACGCGTCCACCGCGTTGTGCAGGATGTTGATCAGGAGTTGCTCAATCTGCGCCGCATCGGCGGCGATCTTGAGACGGGCCCTTCCACCAGATGACACGGCCATGCGGGTCTCGAGGCCGACCACCCGCCTAACGAGCTCTCCGAGATCGATCTCTTCCTTTTGCGGCGGCGGAAGGCGGGCCGAGGCGGGTAGTACGCCTGCATGAACCGGCTGAGCGATTCCGCGCGGGTGGCGATCACGTTCAAGCCGCTGCGCGTGTCATCGCGCCAATCGGGCGGTGGAGGATCGCGTCGGAGCAGAGTCTCGAGGCTGCCGGCGATCGACTTGATGGGCGCGAGCGAGTTGTTCATTTCATGGCCGAGCACCCTCACGAGTCGCTGCCAGGCTTTGCGTTCCTCTTCCCGCAGGGTCCGGCTCAGATCGGTCCAGAACGAGCAATTCATGCGGGAGCCCACGCTCGCGGAAGTTGCTCTTGCGCACGCCCCAGCGGCCGCTCCCACCGGGAAATGTCAGGGTGAGAGGCGCGTCTTCATCGGCGTCGAGGCAAACCGCCAGACCGAGATCACTCGCCCGGCAGCCGAGCAATTTGTCGATCGGTTGGCGAAGCAGATTCTCGCCTGCACGATTAACCAAACGGAGTCGTCGATCCGGATCGAAGGTGAAGACCGCGACTTCGATCCCGGCCATGATCGTGCGGAGCAGCGCCGTTGCCTCGAAGGCTCCCAGCCGTTGCACGCGCAACGTCTCGCCGAGCTGATTGATCTCGAGCAGGACTTCGCCGAGCGCGTCTCTCGGCCCGCGCGCCGCGGGCACGGATGGAGTAATCGCCCTCGCGCAAGGCCGCGAGCAAGTTACTCATAGTTTGGAGCGGACGCACGGTGTGTTCCCGGGCGCTGGCAAGGAAACCGAGGGCGCAAGTCCCAATGATAAGGGTGAGCGTCCAACCAACCTTGGCGCTGAAATCGCCAAACCAAAGAAGGGCCAGCGCGATGAGGATGGCCGGGCCGGCCGCGCCTAACGAGGCCAGGTCAGGCGTGTTTCATGCGAAAGCGCGACGCCGGCGTCTGCGCTCGGATTTCATGGGAAACACGCGCTGGGGGATTTCCGGGAGTACAGCTGCTGCCTCGTTGATGCTGGCGGCCTGCCAGTGCAGACCCTTAGAACGCGCCGACCGGTTTGCAAGGACAGGCCAGCAACCTGCACTCCCGGAGGTTTCGCTCAGAGGCCATAATGCTGGAGACGCCGGTAAAGGCGCTCCGGCTCAGGCCTAACGACTCGGCGGCCTTGCGTGCGCTGCCACCATGCCGGGCGAGCGATTTCTTGATCAGGAACGCTTCCACTTCCTCGAGGCTCATTTCCTCGAGGCGCGGGGAGGCCGTCCGGCAACGGTCGTGAGGCCGAGATCGTTTGCCTTGATTTGCGTTCCCTGCGACATGAGCACGGCGCGCTCGATGATATGATCCAGTTCGCGCACGTTGCCGGGAAATTGATGACGCGTGAGCGCTTCGTGCGCGGGTGGTTCGAAGCCGGTGAGCTTTTTCCGGTAACGCTCGGCGTGCTGCCGGAGAAAGTGCGCGGCGAGAGGCGCGATGTCTTCGCGCCGCTCGCGCAGAGGCGGCAGGGCGACCTCGATCGTGTTCAGGCGAAAGAGCAGATCCTGCCGGAACCGTCCTGCAGCGACTTCCTCGTGCAGATTGGAGTTGGTCGCGGAAATGATGCGGACATTCGCATGCAGGGTTCGCGAGGAACCGACGCGCTCGAATTCGCCGGTCTCAATGACGCGCAGCAGCTTGGCCTGCTGACTCATGGGCAAATTCGCGATCTCGTCGAGGAAGAGCGTGCTCTCGTCGGCCAGCTCGAAGCGGCCGGCGCGATCGGTCTTGGCATCGGTGAAAGCCCCCTTCACATGGCCGAAGAGCTCGCTTTCAAAGACACCCTCCGACAGGCCGCCCATGTTGACCGTGATCATGATCTTGCTCGTGCGCGTCGAAAGCGAATGGAGCGCCTGCGCGACCAAACCCTTGCCGGTGCCGTTTTCGCCCGTAATCAAAACATTCGCATCGGACGGTGCGACGCGCGCGATCAGCTCGATGACAGGCCGCATGCGCGGCGAGTCAGAAATGATATTCGGCATTTTGCCGCGGAGTAGCTCGTTCTTGGCTTCGAGCTGCTGACTCTTGCGGAGCGCGTTGCCGAGCGCGATCTGGGTGCGCACGATGGAGGCGAGCCGGTCGTTATCCCACGGCTTCGTGACAAAATCGCGCGCTCCGAGTTTCATCGCCTCGACCGCGAGATCGACTGTCGCCCACGCGGTCATGACGACGATGGGCAATGTTTCATCGATCGTCTGGATGCGCGGAATGACTTCGAGCCCTTCCTGTCCCGAGGTTGTATCGCGGGTGTAGTTCAGGTCCATCATGAGGAGCGCATAGGTGCGCTTATCGAGGTGCATTCATGACCGCGCCTAACGACGTGACGGCGTCGGTCTGGTGACCCTCTCCCTTGAGCAGGATACGCAAAGCCTCGAGCACATCGGGCTGATCGTCGGCAATCAGGATTCGGCTCATGGCATAACGATGAACTGCATTTCCGGCGCGGCGTCAATTCTCCGAGCGATGGCGCATCCCTTCGACCCGATCAGAAAGTCGTTAGGCACCGTTTGGTCGCCTCGACTTTGGCGCAGCGGTTTTGCGGGCCCCCGAGTCGTCGCAGGCTAAAGCGCGTTGAAGTGCATCGGCACGCGAACCTTCTGCGCGACGGGATGGCCGTCCTTGAGCGCGCGGGCGCCCAGCGCCATTGCTGGATCGCGCGGACCGCTTCGTAGGCGAAAGCGGGATTGGTCATCAGCTCCACCGCGAAATCGCTCGCCTTGCCATCGACTCCGACGGTACAAATGATGACCACATAGCCTTTCTCGCGTCGATCGGCCTCGAGATCAGGATAATGCGGTCGCATGCCTTCGAGCACTTTGGGGGCACATCGAAGGCATCGGATTTGACGCCGACGACCGTCTTCATCGGTTTGAGCGGCGTGAGCGCCCGGTCTTGGTAGTTGATGTTGGTGCAACCAGCGAGCGCCAGGGTGAGAAGACCGGCGACCTTCGGAGAAGGTCGATATCCTCCAAGTGGAGGCCAGAATATCAATTTTCAGCCTTCACGCTCCTATCCCGTGGCCAGGAAACGTTAGACTCGGTGAGGGCCGTCCGTGCAACCAGAACAATCATCCTGAAGAGCGCAGTCTCGTCGCGAATTGTCTATCGCGTTTGTGCATTTCGCTGCTTTGTGAGACGAAGTGTGATTCAACGACAATTCGGCACCAGCAACGCCGCAGGCCGGCCAGGAGATCCCAGCCGGGCGAGATGATTGCGGAGGCTATCGCTTGTAGGGACAGCTGCTATTGAGTCGACGTCGCGGTCGGCGGATCGACATCATAGGTCTCGACCAACCCGGTGCCGGTCGTATCGCCTACGCCGCTCAGGATCGCCGTGTACAAACCGGCGGGCAGTATCTCGTATAGCGCTGCTTCGTTCGGGTCGCTCGGCGCCAGGCCCTTGTCGCTGATCGTCTGCATGTTGGGGTTATCCATCCAGTTGTCGTTCGAGTCGATCAGGTCGCCATCGCCTATTGTGCAGCTCGAGGAGCGGGTCCGCCAACGCATCGGTCACGCCGAAGCCGGTGAGAGATGGCCCGATGCCGCGGACGATCACCTCGGATAAGCCGCCTCCGCCACCACCCAGGATAAAGCCGCCAATCATGACGTTCTCGCCCGTTTCGACAAAGCCACGGGTGCTGATGTTGGCGAGCTTGGAATCTGCCGTGCCGGCATCGATGTCGTAGGCTTCGACCGAGTGCCACGCCGGTGGTGTCGGCTACGACCGCGCACGATCACGGTGTAGGCGCCGGGATCGAGCGTCCATAACGATCGCGGATTCGAGGTTCGTCTGTCGGCGCAAGATTATTGTCGGTCAGCACCATTTGGTCTTCCGCGCTGTTGTCCTGCCAGTTGTCGTTGCTTGCGATGACAGCGCCGGTGGAATCGTGCAGCTCGAGGGTGGGGTCAGCGAGGACGCCGGCGACTCCGGACATCGCCAGGGAGGGTCCGATGGCACGGAAGGACGACCTGGATGGGATCGGCGCCGGTGATAATAAACCCGCCGATAAGGGCATTATCGCCGGTGCCGACGTTGGCCCGGGTCGAGATGTTTTGGGCTCCGACGGCGGAGTGACCGCGACCGTATTTGGGCTCAACTGGAAATCGAGCTGCTGCACGGTCAGATCGAGTGCCCCAGGCCGCTCGGAGAGCGGCGCGGCGCCTATGTTCGTAAAGATCAAGCGTGAGCGTGCCGGAAAAATTCCCGGATACCGGGAGTGGAAGTGTCGGCGACTCGGCCGTCCCCTCATAAACGTGGAGGCCGGGCTCGATCGTGCCGGTGATATCAGGAATCGGAATTCCACTCACCTCGCCCGACAGCGTGTAATCGACCGTGCCCCGTGGCATTGAGATCGGCGGCGAATCGATAGGCGACGGAAAATTTGTCGCCGGAATCAGCCGAAAACGTTCCGCTAACCTCGACCATCGCCGTGTTGTCGGAGGGAGGAGCGACGGTGACGCCGCCGCTGAGGTGGATCAGCCCAGGGTCCCCGATCGTCGTGTCAACGACAATCGTGTTGTTAGTGAAACGCCTCGGGCGGAACATAACTCGGACTCCCTTCGTCGAGAGTGAGGGTGCCGGCCCGGACCGAAGCGCCCGCCAGGCAAAAGCCGCTGCCGCGGCCAGGAATAGAAGCGGAAGTGTTTTTCGTGGTTTTGATGGCTAGTAATTCGGGCGCTTTATCTAGTTCTTCTGAAAACGCCCTAAATACTAATTCGGGTTTCCGCGATTTGGCGGCCGCCCGCAAATTCCATCAAGTAGTGATTCCGTTTGGTGGCCCAATCAGTGCTCTCTGTGAGGTTCCATGAGAACGTTTCTGCTCCTGGTGTTGACGGTCACAGCGCTATATGTCTGGCAGAGGCAGGGGAACGATGCGGTTACCGCAACCAAGCCGAGCGGAAACGGCGATCGCCACCCAGGCGGCTCCTCGCCCGGTTTCAGAACATGACTGGGCAAAGCACTCGATTGATCGCGCCCACGAGGTGGCGAATCAGGTGCGGGAGACGCCACCGACAGAACGAGGCAGCCTTGGGAGGGAAGGTTAGATCGTCAAATCGTGATTCGTGGAAGGGACGAACGGGCGTCCGAATCAGGTTTTTGCCGGAGAATTTGCCAGGCCGAGGGACTCTTCAAACTCGCGCTCGCCGGAAATTTCTTCGATGATTTTGCCTTGGAGGAAGGACTACGCAGCGCTGCATGCGAGCTGTCTTGCGAATCAGCCCGATCGCACCGAGTCCAGCTCCAAGGAAAACCAGCGTCGTGCCCGCCTTCGGGAACAGGATTCCCGGGAACTCCGAAAGAAGCTGATATAGGTGATTAGACGCACGCCACGGTTGTCGACCGTGACAAATTGATCCCCTTTGCTGTTAAACACTTCATCGGGAGTCACGCCATAAAGGTGATACAGGAAATCTCCTGGCCCGTAATTTCCGTCCTTCAAGTACGTAGCTTAGTTGATAACCAGTTGTGCTCAGGTCCCATGAAATGTTTGCGTGGACACCGCCGTCAATCATCGTGGCGCCGAAGTGGCTGCTATCGACAGCTCCATGAGCGTTGTCCCAATCACCATCGAGCGTCGAAAGAATTGAGATAAGTGAGTGAATGGTCCAGGCTCTGGTCGGCCATTCAATGAAGTCGATCGCGGCTTTATCTCCCGTTTAATCTAGCGCCCAAATGCCTTTCGCCCAAGTCAACGACTCCGTCGCGTTGGTTACCAGAATAGAGCTTGCAACCGCGACGCCAACTGTAAAAACAAGGGTCACATGTTTTATCACTTTGTTCATATTATTCATCCTATTTAGAATTACCATATGATTAGCAAGAGTCTTGCCAAACGCTGTGCGTTGTTCCTATTCTATCACATAACCAACTCATTTAGTGGATCTTCCATTTAAAGCTCCGAGACACCGGTCGTTTTCCTTTTCCGCGACAAGTGTCCAGATATTCCGGACGATCTGCAGGTCCCGCTCCCGGATCCGCTACAAAGTAGACAAGTGCTTGGGATCGTGAATCTAAAGCCGCGCAATTGAACTGAACTGAGTTCGATCCGAGTTCAGCTCAAAACCCTTCAACGGTCCTGGTCTCGATGGCGACGGTTCCGACTGTCTAGAGGGGCGGCTCATCGGAGGCGACTAAACTCGAATGAGGTGGAGGCAAGCCGTTTGTGGCCTCCGGGCTCCCTCGAACAACGGACGGCTGTTCTGCGGAAAGCAAACAGCTCCTTTGCGCTTACGTGCCGAAGATCATCGCCGATTTTGATGAGCGCCGGGCACGCGGGAGCCGAAGATTTTCTCGAACCACTCTGGAAAGGTAGGCACCCGGACTCATCTGAACAGATGGTTGCGATGCCTGACAATTGAGTCTTTACTCAAGGGGACCGACCCCCAAAGTCCTTCCGGACCGGTTGCGCCTCGCGTGCGCCTATTCGAGCTTGCGGTTGGCAAGACGTCCCCATCTTTCGCCTCGCGGCCGCGCTCGGTTTCCTCGCGGTCGCGCTGGGAGCGTTCGGCGCGCATGCGCTGAAGGGAACGCTTCAGGCTAACGACTACAACCGCCGTCTGGGAAACCGGCCGTTCTGTATCACTTCATCCACGCCCTCGTTCTTCTCGTGCTGGCAACGCAGCCGGGAGCGAGCCGAGCCACATCGAGCCTGTTCGTCGCCGGGATTGTGCTCTTCAGCGGCAGCCTTTATCTCCTCGCCCTTACGAATGCAAAACTGGCTCGGCGCCGATCACGCCACTGGGTGGCCTTTGTTTTCTCGCCGGCTGGTTCTGCGCTCGTGGTTTGGCCGCCGCGTTGAGTGATCCCTTCTCGTCTGATGAGCCCAGAGGAATCGCCTTGGGAGATGGCTTGTCGGCACGCGCCTCGCTCTGCTATCTTTCGTCCCTAACGAATGCTGGCCCTGGCTGATGCGCAAAGGTCGGTCGCGACGATCGCGGTTTTCATCGCGACCTTCCTCGTTACGCTCTCGATCGGACGCCTGCTAAAGCGGCGCGCTGGCGTTCCTTTCGGCATCTTTTTCCAACTCTTTGCCCTCACCCTCGGCTTCTACGCCGCGGCCTGGGTCTACGGGTTCGATCTGCGCTGGCGCAATCATGCCGGCGTCGCACTGGTCCTTCTGAGCACGGCGGTGGTAATCGCGCTGGTCGATCGCTACCTCTGGGATCTTTATTTCGAACAGCGCGGCAGACGGTCGATCCCGAAGTTTCTCCGCGAAATAGTCGCGCTCGTCATTTCCTGATCGCGCTCCTCCTTGTGCTGAGCTTCCGGCTATCACGCCGAGCGCGAATTGCGCGGTCTCCTCGCGACTTCCGGCGTCGCCGCCATCATCCTCGCCTTCGCCGACCCAGAATCTCCTCGGCGGCGTCATCGCCGGCATGTCGCTGCAGATCAACAGGCCCTACAAAGTGGGCGATTGGCTCCAGGTGGGCGAACGCTTTGCCGAGGTCATGGAGATCAACTGGCGCTCGACTCGTCTGCGCACGAACGACGACATTTACCTCGATATTCCGAATAACGAGATCGTCCGCACGACGATCGTTAATCTGCACTATCCGACGAACCGCTGCGCCATGCGTATCTGAGGTGGGCGTCGATTACCGCGTCCCGCCAACATCGGGTAGAAGACGCGCTCTTTCAGCGCGGCGATGAGCGCGAAGAACGGATTACCGGCAACCGCCGGTGAAGGTTTTCCTGAAGGTCGACTTCGCCGATTTCGCCGTCATCTACGAAATCAAGTTCTACATGGACGATCATTCACGCGAATCAATGAGACCAACGACTCCGTGACGCATCCAACGTCTAGAGTACGAACTCAAGCGGCAGAAGATCACCATCCCGTTCCCGATTCGCACCCTCGAGGTGACCCGCAAGCGCGCCGTCCAGCCGCACGAAGAGCATGAGCGGGCCCGCGTCATTCTGGAAGGCGAGACCGCTCTTCAATTGCCTGGCGGCTGAGCAGCTCGACCTTCTCATTCGCGGCTCGCGCACGGTCCGCTTCGGCCGCGGCGAAAAATCATCGAGCAGGAGAGCGGAGGAGCCTCGATGTTCGTCCTGCTCCATGGTTCGGCGCGAGGTCTCGGTTTCGCAGAATGGGAGCTTGATCCGGGTCGGGCCAGTTGCACATGGGCGATTGCTTTGGCGAGATGTCGCTCCTCACCGGCGAGCAGCCGCACCGCCACCGTGCGCGCCGACGATGACTGTGAAGTGATCGAGATCGCCAAGCCGGCGATGGCGGCGGTGCTGCGGGATGCGCCGGAGTGTCGTGACCCAACTGAGCGAACTGCTCGCGACCCGCAAGATGGAGACGGAGGGGCTCCTCAAGGACGCCGGCCAAACGCGTGGCCGAGGAAAAGAAAGCCCGGGAATATCGGGCTACGTTCCTGCAGCCGGTTGCGCTCGGTTTTCGAACTGTAGACGCCTCCTTCTCGGGAGGTGCGGGGTAACGCTTCGGTTTCGGAGCGCGCTCAGAGCGACGACGATCGCTCCCGCGCGCTCGCAGAGCGAAGCGTCTACTATTGCGGTTGCCACCCGGGCAAATCCCTTTAATATCCTGCCTTCCCATTCCAGGACCCATTATGACTCTTCTCGCCTTATCTTTTCTTACTTCCGGCGTCTCCTCTTTCCATGCTCTGCGCCGGCGCGGGCCTTGTTTTCGCCTTCTTCCTCATCTTCGCGGTCATCAAAGCCTCTCCCGGTAACGCCCGAATGCAGGGAAATCGCCGGCGCCATTCAGGAAGGCGCGAAGGCCTATCTCAATCGGCAGGTCGATCACGATCAGCGCGATCGCGGTTGTCATTTTCATTCTGCTCTTCATCTGGAAGGATCACGCCACCGCGGTCGGCTTTCTCGTTGGCGCGTGCCTGCTCGCTCTCGGCTGGCTTTATCGGAATGCGCATCGCGGTCCTGGCCAACACCCATGCACCACGCAGGCGGCGACCAAGTCACGGACAGCTGCCATGCGGGTCGCTTTCAATGGCGGCGCCGTCACGGGATTGCTGGTCGTCGGTCTGGCGCTCCTCTCGGTCGGAATCTTCTATACCGTCGCCGGCAAAATGATCGGCCACGAGCCTGCCGTGCGCAGCCTCATCGGCTTGGCGCTGGGCGCGAGCCTGATCAGCGTCTTCGCCCGACTTGGCGGCGGCATTTACACCAAGGCCGCGGACGTCGGCGCCGATCTGGTGGGCAAAATCGAGAGCGGCCTGGAAGAAGACGATCCGCGCAACCCAGCCACGATCGCGGATAACGTGGGCGACAATGTCGGCGATTGCGCGGGCATGGCGGCCGACGTTTTCGAGACCTACGCGGTCAGTTTGATCGGCGCGATCCTGGTCGGCGCCTCTGACGCTCGCGACGACGCCGGCGGCGATCATTTATCCCTTTGTCCTCGGCGGTATCTCGGTCCTCGGCGCGATTTGCGGCATCATCTTTGTCAACGTGAGCGGCGGCAAACCGGGCAACACACTGATGGGTGGGGTCATGGCCAGCGCGATCGTCTCGGCCATTCTCTTCTGGCCGGCGACTCACAGCCTTTTCCCGGATGGCGTGATGATCGCCAACGCGCTTCGTTCCGCCAACGACCTCTATTTCGCCTCGCTCGTCGGCTTGCTCATGACCGGCATCGTGGTCGTGATCACGAATTATTACACCTCGATGAGCTATGGCCCGGTGCGCAAGATCGCCAAGGCTTCAGAGACCGGGCACGCGACCAACATCATCGCCGGTCTCGCGATCGGACAACACGCGACCGCGCTGCCGGTCGGTTTTATCGGGCATCGCGATCCTGTTCAGCTTTCATTTCGCCGGTCTCTACGGCATCGCGATCGCGGTCATGAGCATGCTCTCGATGGCCGGAATCATCATCTCGCTCGACGCCTTCGGCCCGATCACCGATAACGCCGGCGGCATCGCGGTCATGAGCAACCTGCCGAAGGAAGTGCGCGGCGTGACCGACGATCTCGACGCAGTCGGCAACACGATGAAAGCGGTCACCAAAGGCTACGCCATCGCTTCGGCCGGCCTCGCGGCGCTGGTCCTTTTGGTTCCTACGTGGAGGAACTGCGCGCGCATGTCACCGCAGCGGGACACGCTTTCAATTTCCAGTTCTCGCTCAACGAACCGAAGGTCATCATCGGTCTCTTCATTGGCGGCCTGCTGCCGTTCATTTTCACGGCGTTCAGCATGGATGCGGTCGGCAAAGCCGCCGGCGCGGTCGTGCGCGAAGTGCGCCGGCAGTTGACCGCGAAGCCGGGCATTCTGCGCGGCGAAGACAAGCCCGGATTACGGCACCTGCGTCGATATCGTGACGAAGGCCGCCTTGCGCGAAATGATCGTTCCGGCGCTCCTGCCGGTGGCGTTCGTCGTGGCGGTCGCAGTCATCAAGCCGCTCGGGCCAGTGGTTCTCGGCGGTCTGCTCGTCGGCACGATCGTGACCGGTTTGTTCGTCGCGATCGCCATGACCTCGAGCGGCGGCGCCTGGGACAACGCCAAGAAATTTATCGAGGAAGGCAATCTCGGCGGCAAAGGCTCCTTCGCCCATGCCGCCTCGGTCACGGGCGACACCGTCGGCGATCCCTACAAGGACACCGCCGGTCCCGCGATCAATCCGATGATCAAGGTGGTTAATATCGTTGCCATTCTCATTATCCCGATTTTCTTTTAAGTGTTCGCGCGCTGCGAGACGCGGGATCAGGTGTTGCCGTTCCGCTCCTATGGAGCGCCGGCGTCGCGTTTGCCTAACGAAGGAAATTTATGAAGACAGCAGATTTTCAACTGGTTCCCGCGCCGCGGCGCGAAGTCGCGGCCGAGGTGGATCCGGGCGCAAGTCCCTTCAAGATCGTGATCGATCCGCAAATGCGCGCTGCAACTGCGGCGCGCGCTGATCGAGCTGATCGATAATCACGACGAAGCCCTGGCGGCCCATTATTCCGACAGGCAAAGCTGGCGCTCGAATCCTACAAGGGAATACATCGAGGTCTTCGCGCGGAGCCTGAAGAAACGATGGAGAGCCGGGAAGGCGTCTCCCATTTGTTGCGCGCGGTCGGCTTCAACGTCCCGCCGGAAGAGGTAAATCTTCGTCCGGAATTGCGTTTGGAAACCAGGCGGGCTCGCCTAACGATTTAGGGTCACGGGCGGTTCGGCCCCTTCGACTTGGCGGAGGTCGAGCTCGCCTAACGACGAGCAACCTCGGCGCGCTTCCGGCCCCGAAAGCGCTATTCCCGCAATTGCGCTTGTTTCCGCGCTGTTCTGTCGGTGAAGAATCGGCGCCTTCAAACATCCATGCCTACCGTCTTGCTGATCGAAGATGACGCCGAAAGCCGTCGAGCGACCGCGCGAACTTTTCCGCGCGGAGAACTGGACGATTCTCGAGGCGGGCGATGGCGAGGCCGGGATCCAGCCTGGCCCTGGAACATCGGCCGGAGCTCGATCCTTTGCGATCTGCTCATGCCGAGAGCGAACGGCTTTCAAGTCTGCCGCACCATTCGCCAGCATTTGCAGCGCAGCAAAATCATCGTCGTGTCCGGCCGCGATTACGGTGTCGATCGCAGCCAGCGCGATCGAGGCTGGCGCCGATGAATACCTCGTCAAGCCGATCTCGTGGGAAAACTTGCGCGAAGTGATCGACCGCGGTGTTGCCGGCGGCCGGCGATGGCCAGCCCCGACCGGGCCGGTGCCGGATTTCACGCCGCCCTCGACCCGCTTGCGATTCTGGGGTGTGCGCGGTTCGATTCCTGTGCCCGGGTCATCCACTGTCGGCTATGGCGGAAATACCAGCTGCATCGAGGTGCGGGCGGACGGCGAGATCATCGTCCTCGACGCCGGCTCCGGCATGCGCGAGCTCGGGCATCGCACTGGAAGACGGAATTCGGCGCCCGGCCAATCAAGTTAACTCTTCTTATTTCCGCACACCCATTGGGATCATATCCAGGGTCTGCCCTTTTTCCTCCCGGCCTACAATGAGAAGAACTCGCTTCGTCTTCTCGGTTACGAAGGCGCGCGTGCCGGTCTCGCGACCATCCTCGCCAGACCAAATGGAGACTTCGTTTTTCCCGTTAGTCTGCGCGACATGCCGAGCGCGATTGAGATCGAGGAATTGCGCGAGATGGAATTCAAGATCGGAAGAAGTGCGAGTCGAGGCGCGCTTTGTGAATCACCCCGGTATCTGTGTCGGCTATCGTCTTAATACGACCAACGGATCGATTGCCTATCTCCCCGATAACGAACCGTCATGACGTGTTAAAGACCAGTCTTGCCACGCGCGACCCGGTCCGAGCACGAGAAGGCGCAAGCCTACGCCGCGTCGGCCCGTGCCAAGCTGGTCGATTTCCTCCGAAACGTGGATGTCCTGATCATCGACTCGCAATACACCGACGAGGAGTATGAGAAGAAAGTCGGCTGGGGACACGGCTCGCTCAGCAGCGTCGTCTCGCTTGCCGCTCGATGCCGAGGCGCGCAAACTTCTTTCTCTTCCATCATGACCCGGGTCGCGACGACAGGGCGATCGACGCGATGGTCGAATCAGCCCGCATGCTCGTGCTCGAAAGCGGCAAACCGATGGAAGTCGACGCAGCGCGCGAAGGCGCGGAAGTCTGGTTGGGCGCGAAAGTCTAATGCGGAAAGCGGTAGCGGCTTGTCATGACCGTCTCTAACGCGATGCAGTGATGCGCAGTCAGGCACAGGCGTCGCTACGGTCGGACGCGGCCTCAGCCGCGCAACGCCGTGGCGAAGCGGACTAACTCCGCTCGCAACCTGCTCAATACGCCTGGTGGTCTTGGCATCGGCCACGAGCGTCATCATCAAACGCGTCACCCGTCGCAAAAACAAAACGCGGAATCACCACGCAGCGAAAATCAAGCATCAGACTGTTGGCATACGCCATGACGGACATGTAGCTGCTCATTCCGCCCGCCGCGCAAAGAAAGCCAACAATCTTGTCTTCCCAGGCGCTCCCTGTGAGCTCAATCATGTTCTTGGCTGACGCGCTCACATCGTAATTGTAAACCGGCGCCGCCACGATCACGCCATCCGCCTCTTCGACCGCGGTGCTGAGCTTCTTTGCCGAGGGATGGCGCATAGCAGGCGTCGGCGTCGCACAACGGCAGACCCATCTCGGCAAGATCGAGCCAACTGCAGTCTGTTTTGGCCTTTTGCAGATGACGGAACGCGATTCGACCCATCTTACGACTGTTACTCGTAGGATTTCCGCTTGAGCTGACGACCAGGTATTTCGGCATGGTGGAGAAAGATGGCACAGCGAGGCTTTTTCCGCGACTCAAATGCGGCCTTTTCGGCATCCGCTAAAGCCAGCGGCGCTTCTTGAAATAGATCAACTGGCCAATCGCCACAATGAGCATGAGAAGCAGGCAACCACCGTAGCCCCAGCGCTTCGGACAACTCCGGCATGTGCTGAAAATTCATTCCATAGACTCCGGCGATGAATGTTAGAGGAATGAAGATCGATGTAACAACAGTCAGGACGCGCATAATCTCATTAGTCCGAAGGCCGATGCTCGAAATATGGATTTCGGTCAATCCTGAAAGGACATCCCGATAGCTCTCCACCACGTCCATGAGCTGCACGCTGTGATCATAACAGTCTCGCAGGTAGACTTTAGTCTCCGGCTGAATCAGGCCGGACTCCTCGTGCAGGAGCAGGTTGGTCACATCGCGCAATGGCCAAACCATTCTTCGGATTTGGGTAAGCGTTCGCTTGTGCTCATGCAAGCTGCCAACCGGCCTGACCAGTGGGTTATCGACTAACTCGTCCTCGATCGCGTCAATCTCCGCTCCGATTGATTCCAAAACCGGATAGTAATGGTCGATGATGGAGTCGAGCAAGGCATAGGCGAGGTAATCCGCTCCCGCTTCGCGGATCCGGCCTTTTCCGCCTCGGATGCGCGCCCGAACCGGCTCAAAAACATCGCGCTCCGATTCCTCCTGTAAAGTGATGAGAAAGGTCTTGCCCAGGAACATGCTGACTTGCTCGCCGCCTATCTCCTTGTCCTTATCGAGATAAAGCATCTTCGCGACGATGAAGAGATAGTCATCATATTGTTCCACCTTTCGGACGCTGGCTCGTGTCGAGCACGTCCTCCAGGGCCAGAGGGTGCAAGTTGAAACGCTCCCCAGGATGCGCAGAACGCTCAAGTCGCCCAGGCCGTCGATGTTGATCCAGGTGACAAGCTCATTGTTGAGATGCGGGAGGAGCTCATCACAGCTGACGTCCTTCCGTTCCTCAAGACAGTCAGGTCCATACTCGATGAGGGTGATGATCGGCGGTTCGTTCGGAGAATCCTGCTGCGAGCTTGAGCAGACCCGGGGCCTCACCGGGCACTACGTGACGTCGTCGTTTGAACATTCTCGCATCGTGCGCCCGAGGGACCGGCACGGGCAAGCACGAAGCTGACCGGGAGGTGGACGTCTACTGCGTTTGCTTTCGAGAATTTCCCCAACCAAGCTCGGATTCGCTTTGCCTTGCGACAGTTTCAGAACCTGGCCTTTGAGGAAGTTGAGCGAGGCGGCTTGGCCGCGCGAAAATCCGCGACCGGTTTTGGGTGGGCCGCGATCACTTCGTCGCACAGTTCCTCGAGCGCGCGGGTGTCGCTTAATTGCGCGATGCCCCTCTCCGCGCACGATCGTGCTCGCGGATCTGCCGCTCGCAAACATCTTCGGCGAAAACTTCCTTCCCTTGCTTGCTGCTGATTCTTGCCTTCGTCGATCAAGTTAACCAGCTCATCAAGCATTCCCGGCGCGAGCGGCCGAGTCACGCGATCGTTGATGCCATGGCTCGTTAGGGCTCTTAGCAGATCGTTCAGGATCCAGTTGGCCACGCTCTTCGGTTTGGCGGCGCCTTGCGCGGCAGCTTCAAAATAGCGTGCCAGATCGAGATCGCCGGCCAGCACGCCTGCGTCGTGCCGGGCTCACTCTGGTATTGCTCGATGAAGCGCGAATCGCGCTTTGCGCCGCGGCAATTCCGGCACGACGAGCGCGGACCTCTCGAGCAAACCCTGGCTTCTGCACCGGAAGCAGATCCGGATCAGGAAAGATAACGATAATCGTGGGCCATTTCCTTGGTCCGCATGACGAAAGTCTGGCCGGCGTCGTCATCCCAGCGCCGCGTCTCCTGAACGAGCATCTCTCGCGCGCCAGCGCTGCGGTTTGACGCTCCACTTCGTAACGCCAGCGCGCGTCGCACGCCGCTGATCGAGTTCATGTTTTTGATCTCAACCTTGGCTCCCAGCTCCGGCTGCGTTCCGGTCGAGACCGAGATGTTGCAATCGCACCGCAGCTGGCCCCTTCTCCATGTCGGCATCGCTTACCTTGCCGTAGGTCAGATTTGTTTCAGTGCGGTGAGAAACGCGAACGCTTCTTCTGGCGAAGCAATCTCCGGCCGCGTCACGATCTCCATCAACGGCGTGCCCGCGCGGTTGAAATCGATCCCGGTGCTGGATTCAAAATGGAAACTTTTCGCCACGTCTTCCTCGAGGTGAATCCGGACCAGGCTGCACCTCCTTGTCCGGTGTCGCGATATGTCGTTCTGCGCGTCTTTCGGATACGCAAAGAGATGCAGCTGGCACACGTCCGTTTGCTGCAAAGCGGATGTCTATACTGCGAGATCTGGTAGTTCTTCGGCATGTCCGGATAGAAATAATTTTTCCGGTCGAACTTGCAGACCGGCGCGATGTCGCAACCGAGCATGAGGCCGGTCAGCAGCCGTCAGGCGCAGCGCCTCGCGATTCATCACCGGTAGCGCGCCCGGCAGCCCAAGACACGTCGGGCAGGTGAGAGAGTTCGGTTCCGCGCCGAACTCCACCGCGCACCCGCAAAACATCTTCGAGCGCGTCTTTAGCTGGACGTGCACCTCGAGTCCGATGGTCGTTAGGGATTTCACTTCAGATTTCGGAAACCGGATACCGGAGGCGGTCTGTTGGCCGATCGGAACTATTTGCGAGCGCGCGCCGTTTTGATCGAACTAACTGTAATCAATCCCCATTTTCGCGATGAAATCAGCGCGCGACTTACCACGAACGGCCGAGCGATGATGGGCTCCGACTGATGTTCCGGAGCGCAACGAGCTGTCGACCCAAGACCTGGTGGTCTGTGTTTTTCCAGCGTTTCCGCAAGTGAACGACACCCGAAATCTAACGCTAGCGCGTAATCAAGCGCTTTCTGGAAATCAAAGCTCCGCACCTGCGCCGCCAGGATCCGGGTCGTTCATCGCCTCGATCAGTTTGGGATTCTGGAGCAAGTCGAGGAAGCGCTGCTGTTGGATCAGTTCGATGATCTCCGGATCGTCGCGCAGGGCCACGATCTTCGGATTCTCGGTCAGCTCTTTGGCGCCGGGATAGGAAAGGAAACGCCCGGCGCTCTCTGGACTTGAAACGACCGTCCCGACTTTGCCTGAGCGTCTGGTAGGTTTGGGCCGGCACCACGTCCACTGCTTTGACCGATCTCCCCTAACGAACCCAGCTCGATCGAATTTTTCAGCCTGGCGAGCGAGACAATCGATCGCCCGGCGGGCGCTGGGCGAAGGTCGCGGGCGGGCGGTCAGCGGCGCGGACTGAGGTTGGGCGGCGGTCTGCGTGTGCAATTCCGCATTGGCGATCGCCCGACTGAACGGATCGCGACCACCACCAGCCAGACGCTGAAGAGGCCGAAGAAAACCCCGAAGCGCCGCGCCGCAAACTCCGTAGAGCAGGCGCACGGTCCCGGCGCTTTGCTGGTCGGTGCGTTTGAAGAGAATCGCGCCGAGCGCTGTGATGACCGCGTAAACCACGAGAGCGAGGATCGCGCCGGCGACAGATCGAGATGAAGAGATCGGGCACGCGCAGGAAAGGACGCGCAAGCGGTAGCAGCATGCGTCCGCCGAGAAACGCGACCGCATATGCCGCACGCCAAAGCGAAGAGCCGGACGACCTGCCTGACGGCACCGCGTCGCCAGCCGCGCACGACTTCGAAGAGAATCAGGACGAGGGCAAACGATACAAAGATCATCTGCCAGAGTGAAGAGCCTGCCGTCATGCCCCTAGCCCGCTGGCGCAATTGCGCGCTGCCGCAAGACGTGATCGCAGAGGACGAGCGCCGTCATCGCTTCAACCATCGGCACTGCCCGCGGCAGCACACAAGGGTCGTGGCGGCCCCGCGCCGCGAGAGGTTTCTTCCTTTGTCGCGGTGACCGTTCTCTGCTCGGCGCGCGATCGTGGCCGTTGGTTTGAAGGCGACGCGAAAGATGATGTTCTCGCCGTTACTGATGCCGCCCTGCACGCCACCGGAATGGTTGCTCGTCGTGCGGACTTCGCCCTCCCGGATCTCGAAGGGATCGTTATGCTCCGAGCCTTTCATCGCTGGCCGCGTCGAATCCCGAGCCGATCTCAGAATCCTTTGGTCGCCGGCAGGCTGAGCATCGCCTTTGGCCAGATCGGCTTCCAGCTTGTCGAATACCGGTTCGCCCAGGCCGCGTGCGGGCGCGCCTGACGACCGCACTCGATTATTCCGCCTAACGAATCTCCGTCCGCGCGCGCTTCCTCGATCCGGGCGATCATTTTTCGGTCGCAGCCTCGTCATCCGGACAGCGCACGGTATTCGCCTCCGCTCTTGCCGCCGTGATTGAGCCAGAATCAATGTGCGCGACGACATCATGGATGCGCACGACGTAGGCGACGAAGTTCCGAGTTTCAGGATAGAGCTGCGCGAGCACCTGCCGGGCGACCGCCCCGGCCGCAACCCGCCCGATCGTTTCTCGGGCGGAAGCGCGGCCGCCCCTTGCCAGTTGCGAATGCCGTATTTCGCCTCGTAGGTGAAGTCGGCGTGCGAGGACGAAAGGCGGTGGCAATCTCCCGATAAGCTTCCGGCCGGGCGTCTTCGTTGCGCACCAGGATGGCAATCGGCGTGCCCAACGTTTGGTCTTCGAAAACGCCGGAGAGAATTTCGCAGCGATCGCGCTTCGTTGCGTTGTGAAACGATCGCGCTTTGCCCCGGGCGGCGCCGGTCGAGTTCGCGCTGGATGTCAGGTTCGCTCAGCGGAATTCGTGGCGGACAACCATCAATCGACGACGCCCACGCCGCCGCCGTGCGACTCGCCAAAGGTGGTGATGCGAAAGAGTTGCCCGAAGCTGCTGCCCATCGCAGGGCAGCTTAACGAACCGGCAGATTGAACGGGAGAGCGGCTTTCTTCCGGGCTACGAGTTCCCGGCGACTGGTTTGTTCGATACTGTTAGGCGCGCGGTCAGATTGCCGCCAGGGCGGTTTTGCAGGTCGTCGCGCAGATCTTCCACATCCTCGACGCCGACCGAAAGCCTAACGAGCGACTCAGTGATGCCGAGTGCGATCCGTTGTTCCTCGGGAATCGCGCCGTGGGTCATGATCGGCGGGTAATTCACCAGGCTCTCGACGCCGCCCAGGCTCTCCGCGAGCGAAAAGAGGTGCGTGTTTTCGAGAAAGCGTCGCGTGCCCGCGAGGTCGGTGTCGAGGATTACCGTCACCATGCCGCCGAAGCGTGCGCCCATCTGCCGCTTCGCCAGCTCGTATTGCGGATGACTCGTTAGGCCGGGATAGCTGACTTTCCGCACCTTCGGCTCCTTCTCCAGCCAGCCGGCGAGCTCGTGCGCGTTCTCGCAATGGCGCTCCATCCGCAAGGCAAGCGTCTTCAACCCGCGCATGGCGAGGAAGCTGTCGAACGGTCCCGCGATCGCGCCGACCGAGTTCTGCAGGAACTGCATGCTGATCGCCGAGCTCCGTGTTCTCGCCCACCACCGCAACGCCGCCGACCATGTCGGAATGGCCGTTGAGATATTTCGTCGGCGGAATGAATCACCATGTCGAAACCCAGCTCGATCGGACGCTGGATCCACGGACTGGCAAAGGTGTTGTCGGAAACCGAGATCGCGTCGTGTTTACGCGCGATCTTCGCGACCGCTTCGAGATCGATCAGCTTGAGCAGCGGATTGCTCGGGGTTTCCACCCAAACCATGCGCGTGTTCGGCTTGATCGCGTCCTCGATCTTCGACGCGTCGGCTCATGTCGATGAAGGTGAAATCGAGGTTGGCGGAGCGCCGGCGGACTTTTCGAAAAGCCGGTAGGTGCCGCCGTAAAGATCGTCGCTCACCACGACGTGCGAGCCGCTGTCGATCGTCTCGAGCGCGGTCGACATCGCGGCCAAACCGGAAGCGAAAGCCCAGCCGCGTGTGCCGCTCTCGAGATCGGCGACGCAACGTTCGTAAGCGCTGCCGGGTCGGGTTGATCGAGCGCGCGTAGTCGTAGCCTTTATGCACGCCGGGACTTTCCTGCACGTAGGTGGAGGTGGCGTAGATCGGCGTCATGACCGGCGCCGGTCGATGGATCGGGCGATTGGCCGGCGTGAATGACGCGGGTGGCGAGGTGATGCTTTTTCTTCATGACAGGTGAATCAGGAACGCAGGAAAGCACGGAAAGAAGGCTCGCCGCAACCTCGGGACTTGCTCGAAGTCTTCCTCCCTTCATGCTTTCTTGATTCATCAATCCTCGTTCACCTCGGCATGTGCAGCCGGAGGTAGGAAAGCAGATCGGTGCGCGTGATCAGGCCGAGGAATTTGTCGCCCTCCATGACGATGGCGACCCGGCCGCGATCGAACACACCTAACAAGTCGGTGATATTCGCCTTGGGCGACAAGGTTTCGAGCCGGTCGGTCATGGCCGATTTCACGAGATCGTTGAACTTCGCCGGATCGCGATGGACTTGCACCAGCAGATCAGACTCATCGATAATCCCGACGGCGCGCCCGGCGCCGTTGAGCACCGGCAATTGCGAAATATCGGCGGAACGCATCCGCTTGAACGCGGTCAGGATGGTATCGTCAGGGCCGACCGAGATCACTTCGCCCTTTTCGTAACGATGAGAAATCAGATCGCTCAAATCGCCTTGGGTGGGACGCTCGCACGAAGCCCTGCTCCGCCATCCAGAAATCGTTGAACATCTTCGAGAGGTATTTGTTGCCTGTGTCACAAACGAAGGTAACGACGCGTTTTCTTTCGGTCTGCTGGCGGCAATAGCGGAGCGCACCCCGAGCAGCGTGCCGGTCGAGGGAGCCAGCGAGGATTCCCTCTTTGGCGAGGAGCTCGCGCGCGCACCGCAAAGCTTTCGGTGTCATCGATTTCGAAGGCGTCGAAGAAAGCGTGTCCACGTAA
>ERZ1370068.397-contig-10359_pt1 | contig 39874 bp, 43 predicted proteins | sample MGYA00561227_ERZ1370068 | MGnify/ENA primary metagenome ERZ1370068 (study PRJEB38410, sample SAMEA6850437) | metagenome | study: Metagenomic assessment of the ecological functions of the soil: analysis of the soil microbiota associated with the... | reverse complement strand
TTGTGCTGAGTTCCGATTTCACGTATTGCTCAGCGTGGTGTCGGCCTCGAGTGCGTACGCATCCACCCTCACCTGGCCACCTCGGCCAGATTCGCCACACCGATTCGCTGCATCGTGCCGCTGATCCTCCGCGGATAACGCCAGAGATGGGTCAACCTCGCTCACGGCACCGCGTGACAAAAAACCCTGACGTTTCTGGCTACTCATTAGATAGTTGGCGCGGCGCACGGCGCCATCAGGCCGACTCGACGATTCGAGAACGTCGGCCGGCGCTGAGCTCGAAGTAGACGAGCGGCGATGCCTCGATAGCGAACGTCCCCGCTCGGTGAAACCGCGCGCGGCGGCCGAACGGCCCCGCGCCCGGCAATCGCAGTCAAACATCCGAGACGGATCGCGTCCACTCGGCCACTCTGCCACACGCACAGTCCGCGTCGAGGCACTGGCGGCCCGGCGCGCCCTGGCGCGCTGGGGCGCGACCGTCATGTCTGAAATGATACAGCGGTCGCGTACGGCGTGAAGTGGGAAGCGTCAGTGCCCACGGCTTCTTGGTCGTAGCCGCGGAGGCGTGAGCGATGCGCAAAGGCCGAGCGCGCGGCGACGATCTTCTGGTGCCTGTCGCGACTGCAACGCCCTGCTCGGTCACGGACGACGACCAGTGTGGCCGAAGCGCGCAGTAATCTCTCCGTTTCCGCCGCGGTGCGGATGGCGGCGATCGCGGCGGCATCCGCATCGGGAGGCGACCGAGAAGCTCGGCCGCATCGACGCTCAAGCAGGCGTCGAGGCTGCGCCTCGCAGCCGGTCCATGTTCTCTTCGTTCGCGCCGACCGCGTAGCGCGCGACGTTGTCGCGCTCTCGGTGGCGGCGGTCTCGAAGATCATCCGCTCACGCCACCTGGTCTTCCCGGGCGTGCTTTCGGCGCGAAGGGTGATCCGGGCCGTGAACTGAGGCGGAGATGATCGTGTGACGGGAACACGATCCGCATCGGGGCCTTCGACGTCGAGGAACACGCTCGCGCTGTTCTAGTAGTCGCGGCCGTCGGGGACCGTGCATGACAAAAGCGCCAGCCGCCGGCGCTGGGTTGCAACTTCCGTGGAACGTGTTCTGAAAAGCCCTTGGGCTGGCCCCACTACCAGCGCGCCAGCCGCTCGGGGTCGATCCACGCCTTGAAGACGAGTCTTTTTCCACGCGGTGCGTCGATGGCGCGCGTGGTGCTGACACGATCCTCGCGGTCCGCGTGGCTCACCGTGATCTCCTTCGTTTCGTACGCGTGATGTTTCACCTTTCGTTTCGGCCAACAAACGAAAACCCACCGCGGCGCTTGCTGGGAACGAGGTCCAGGCTCGGGATGCCGTCTCGTCTCGGGGGGTGAACTGGAGTCTGCGCGAGACGGGCGGACTGCGCAACCTGCGGCAATGGCGCGCGACCCGCCCACCCACTTTTTGTGGGTGGGGTTCTGACCGCGGGCTGGACGATAACCGATCGGAAGTCTCACCCCCGCCTTGACGGGGGGTTCCTGCATTCGAGACACTTTCCGGCGACGCGTCGGCTCGAGTCCGGATCGGTCGATGCGGCTCGAAGCACGTTTCCACACGGAGGTCGCGAATGGGTGTTTCAGGCCGGGAAGAGTCATCGGCCCGGACGGCAGAGCCCTGCAGGTCGCGCCCTGGGCCGGCTCTTAACGCCAGCTCGCTCCTCATCGTGATGGCGGTCGCGGGATGCGGGGCGCAAGACGGCAAGCACGGATCGAGATCGTCGGAACCCAGAACGATTCGAAGTCGGGCGCGCGCGCACGGCCGGGTCAACGTCCGGAGACGGAGAAAGTTCACGGACGAGCCGGAGCGGAAGGCAGAGCGCGAAGAGCACCGACTCAAAGAGCTCTGGTCCGAGAGCACGTCGGCGCGCCAGCGCGAGCCAGGCCTTCCCTGCCGGCGCCACGCCGGCGCCGGGCCACCACGTTCTGTATCACGCAGGAAAAGGGTGCGTCCAGTTCGAGCCGCGCCGGGCGAAGTAAAACGTGCACGTCGGGCAGCCGATCGTGTGGACGTCCGCTCTCTCCGCGCCGGTGACGATCCACGTGTCAGATCGGTTTGCGCATTCCAGGCGTCGATCCGGAGTTCACGGTTCCGGCCGTCTTTGCACTCGGTTGACCACGGGTCGCAGCCTTTGCGCGGCGCCGGATCGATCTCCGATCTGGACCGACCCGGCATCGTGTCAGACCGTGCCGCGCGGCGTGCACGGCGCGGGGCCAGGCATCACCGTCGTCGCTCGCTAGCGAAAACGTCGGGATCGAGGGCGGGCATCGCGAGCGCACCTCGCGAGGCTCGCCCCTCAGCGTTTGGTGACGAGACGCCAGAACTGCGCCTCGTTGAGCAGCGCGTGATGCGGTGTCCCTTCTCGCGCAGGCGTTTGATCTCCATCAGCTTGAGCCCCGCATCCTTCCCGCCGCCTGAAGCTTGTTGGGCCGGCCCGCGCACGACGACGCTGGTTCGCGCCGACGGCCGCGCGCCGCCGCAAAGATGGCCGCCCGCGTGTCGCGCGTGCCGCCTTCACTGCGCTCTGCTCAGGGTGCCTGATGGCAGCCGGCGGGCGCCCTTGAGCGTCCGGAAGCGCACGCCGACCTGCAGCTCGGCGGGCGGATGGCGCAGCGCCTCGATCATCTCGTCCGCGCTCGTAGCGCTTGCCGACGCTCCGCCGATACAGCGGTAGACAATCTCCTCGAGATGGTCGGTGCACGCGGAGTCCGCGGACCTTCGTGGGGCCTCAACCTGGCACTCGGCCGCCCTTCGCGAGCATGCCGAGGAGCTGGCCGACCTGGTACAACGTCGTCGCCGGGCCTGCCACTTGGGGACGTCGCGCGCGAGGATCTCGCTCGGCGCGGTCATCGCGGTTCATCGTGCGCCGCGGTGATGCCGCGGGTGTCGCTCGCCTGCCGCACGATGCCGAAGTGTCGCCGAGCTTGAGCGCCGGCCCCTCGCACACGAAGCACGTTGAGCGGCGTCAGGTCACGGTGGAGCATCTGACCACGATGGGAGCTTCCCGAGCACCTCGAGGATGCCGGCGATCTCGCGGCGCACGGCACGCTCCGGCCAGCGCTTCCCGGCGCGCCGCAGGAACGCGCGCAGGTCGCCGTGCTTCGCGTACTCGATCGCGAGGCGGTAGAGGCACTTCGGTCCTGGGCGCCCATCATGGGAACGCCGTCATAGATGCGGATCGCGCGCGGGTGATCGTCGAGCAGCTGCCCGAAGTACGCCTCGCGCAGCCAGCCGTCGATGCGCCGCGCTGATCTTGATGCACACGGTCTCGGGCCCACGGTCGATCGAGCGGCCGAGGCGCTTCGCCAGGTAGACCTGGCCTGAATCCGCCCTCGCCGATGCGAAGCGCTCGATGCGGTACGTGAGCTGGGTCTCGGGGCTTAAGACGGCCTGCGCGGGGCGAGCAGGTGGCGCGTGCGATCGTACCGGCACGCGCCGCGGAACGCATCGTGCGCGTCGTGGCGGCGGTCGTGTTCTTCACGGCGAACTCCCGGGGCGAACGCGCCTCGACGCGCCCGGGACGCGAGGCGTCGCGAGCACGGGGAGTTTGGCACAGCGCGGCCGGGCTCGCGAGCCGGGCCACTGAGGTGGCCAGACCTACCGCAGCGGCACCCAGATGATCTTGTCGGTTCCGCCGTCGCTCTCGACGATGCAGTCGCGGAGCAGGAACGAGCCGTCGGGCGCTGGCGCGACGCTGACACCGTCGAGCGGTGTCGCCGATCGGAATCCCCACCGACATCCCTCCCGCAGGTGCTCCCTCCGCCACAGGATCTGCCCACCTGGCGAAGACGATCATCCTGCCGTCGCGCGACCACTGCGCCTGGCCTGCGCGCGCCGGCGGTCGGGTCGGGGCCGCGCGTTTCTTACCGTCGCGATCCACGAGGTCGAGCGTGAAAATCCCGGATGACTGGTCGGCGGCGGAGGTGTAGAAGGACCGTCTGACCGTCCGGCGACCAGTCGCAGGCGACCTCGTACCACGACGTTGAATCCGGCGTCAGCGCGTGCGCGTTGGCGCCGGTGGCGATCCCGATCCAGAGACGCGTGCCGTGCGTCAGACGATCGACTTTCCGTCGGGCGACCACAGCGGGATGCTGATCCTTCGGCCCCGGCGGCATGAGCTGGCGGAGCGAGCTTCCGTCGACGCTCACGATGTAGATCGCGAACGGATCGCCGGACTGGAAGGCGAGTCGCGTTCCGTCAGGACTCAGGCCGGGTAGTGGGGTTGTACGGTTGGAGCACGACGCGCTCCTTCCCGCGTCGCCAGCTCCATCACGCGGATCGAGTTCGCGCACGAAGGGGCGACCGACTTGCCGTCGCGGGACAATGCGGGCTCGTCGCCCTCGGTGGCAGAACGCGGTACCCGACCTGAGCCCGCCGGCGGGGATGCAGACGTCGTTCATCGCCGGGTGAGCATTCGTCGGTGCTGCAGATCGCGGTGGCGCTCCGCCCTTCGAGTGCGCTCGGCGTGTTGGCCGCGATGGGACTCTCCGACCCGAACACCGACGACGCGACGAGGGTCGCTCCCGCGCGAATACGACCGTCCATGGACTCGCGCAGTCACACCTCCGATCCAGCGTCTCGGCGCGTCTGCAGGATTCCGCGTCAGCGCGGCGGCTCGAGCGCCGTCACCGGCGCCGACGGTGGTTATCGGCGAGTCAGTGGTGAAGGCTTGATGGGGCGTGCGGACGGTGGGGATCAGCGCGCGAAGACGATCTTGGCGCTGGCGCTCTCCTGGCCTGAGGTGAGGAGCAGGAAATAGACGCCGGACTTGGGATGATGAGCCGCGGGGATCCCGGCTGCCACTCGAGTGGTTCTGCCCCGACGCGGATTCGCCATCGAACAGGGTCGCGACGCGCGCGCCCGTCACGTCGAGAGCACGAGCCGAGCGCCCCGGCTGGGGCAGCGAATAGGAGATCCTCGCGACGTCGCCGGTGGCGACGACGGAACGCGCCGACATCGCCACGCGGCTTACGGATGGATCGGGCTCTGGGGCGGGCCCGGTCCATTGAGCGATCCCGAGCGACGGCCGATCGCCGGCGCGGAGCTGAAGTCGCCGCCGACGAACAAGTCGGCGCCGCGCTGGCACGATGCCAGCGGGGTTCGATGCGAGACCGGTTCCGAACGCGCCACTCCTTGCCATCCCTGGTCACAGCGCCCCTTCGAGCCCGGAGCGAAGTCGTCGATGGCCCAACCGCCCACCAGCAGCTTGGAGCCGTAGCGGCCGAGCATCGACACCCATTCATACCTCAGGCCCAATCCACGCAGGGAGGTTCCGTCCCAGCGTGCGAGCCCGATCCCAGCTCCCCTGGTCGGTGGAAGCGAGCCGCCCGCATACAGCTCGCCGATAGCTCTGGGCGGCGCGGACTCGCCAGGCACTCCCGCTCCGACGGCGTGCCACGCCCCATCCCCACGCGGACGTTTCGGCGACACGATGTCCCCCGAGCCTTCGAACGTCCCACCGACATAGAGGAGACCCTGGTGGACTTCGAGCGCGTAGACGCGCGGTGTTGATGACGGCGCTGTCCGGGGCTCAGAACTTCACTCCACTCGACGCCGTTCCACACCGCCAGCGTCGTGGCGCGCCGTTGCTCCGACTCGGATTTCGCCGCCGGCGTAGGTACGCACCCTTGTGTTACCGCTAGTGCGAAGACGAGGCCGTCGAGCCCTTGTCCCATCGGGTGCCACTGGGCACCGTCCAGCGCGCGGCGCCGTGAGATGATCCCTCGGGAGACGTGCCGATGGTGCCGCCGGCCACGATCAAATCGGCTCCGACGACTCTCGCGACGCTCGTGTAGCACGAGAGACCACTCCCAGCTCGTGCCACTGCCCGCCGTCCCAGCGCACGACTCCAACCCTTCCTCCCACGAGGGAGGAGCGCCGGCCAGCTGGAAAGTCGCCGCTGGCAATGATGTCGCCGCGATACACGGTGAGACCCGCGATCATGGCCGCTCCGACGTTGCTGGCCGGGCCGTGCATCGTGTGGATCCCACCGCTCCAGCCCGTCCCATCCCCTGCTCGCCGAGTGTCCGCGGCGCTGACGACACTTCGGGAGGCGGGACACAGGCCTGCCGTCGTGAAGACCTCCGACCCGCGGCGAGCCGGCTTCCAATGCGCGAGCCCTACCGTCCATGGCCACACGCGGCTCCGTTAGTTCGATGGCGTGGAGCCGTCCACACCACCACCGAGGACATGCTGCCTTCGGGTGCCCGGCCACAGTCGGAGCCTGCCGCCCTGGTCCAACACGTGCGGGCGGCGTACGCGCCGCCGCGAGGCGCCGGCGAGCGGCTTACTGCTGCGCCGTCCCACGACGCGAGTCCCGGGGTCAGCACACCCGAGCAGCTCTCAGGCAGCCGCCGACGATCAGCCGGTCCTTGTATTCCCTGGGACGCCGACCTCGCCGTCACGCCACTGATGTCGATGCCGGCGCCGAAGTGCGACCAGCTCCGCGCCATCCCATCGGCCCACGGGCGCATGTCGTCCCTCGGATGCAGGAACCGCCCGCCGGCGATCAGCTCTCCTCGAAGAGACACCGACCGACGTCACGACGTCGTCGAAATCAGCGCCGAGCGGCGTCCACTGCTGGCCGTCGAACATCAGGACCCTGCCCGACTGCCCACCCATGCCTCCTGCCGCGACGATGCGGTTGTCGTGGACGGTCACGCACTCGAGCTGGATGAATGAGTTCTCGGGGAATCGTGTCCACGTTCGACCGTCCCACGCCCACGCGGTGCCGTCGAAGCTGCCGACGATGAGGCGATCGTCGAGAATCGTCAGGGCGCTCACATATCCGACATCGTTTCCCAGCGACGCCCGAGCCGTCACGCGTGTCCATCGCTCGATCCCGTCGACCTCGACCGAGCCCGCGGAGCGAAGCGATCCCGCGACGATCAGCTCGTCGTGGTGCTCGATGGCGGTCAATGCGTATCGGTCCAGGCTCGGAAGCCGAACCCCGGCTGCCATGCGCCCTCCGCCACGAGAGCGCGCCGCCATTCGCGCGAGCGCTGGGGTTCGTGCGGAGCGCGGGCGAAGCACGCAGCTCATCGACCGACATCCACGCGGCGCGCGGGAAGCGGCGTCCGCGATTCGGAACCCGCCGCTGCGCCTCATGCACGGCCTGCGCACGAGCTCTGAGGTCCTCGAGCGTCGGCGCGGTGATGTTGCACTGCACATCGGCTCGGGCGGGAAGGGCGATAAGGAGGGCCGCGAGGACGATGACCACTCGCAGCTCGGAGAAACCGGAACGATTCGGCATGGACGACCTCGATCCTGGGGAGCCTGATCTTCGATGAATTCACGACTCGGTCGGACCCGACCGCCAGCCGTGACTTTCGCGATCAACAGCGTCAACCGAGGGTTGTCAGTCTCGGCGCCGCAGGGGCGACATCGTCGTGAATTCGTTCGCGATTGACGCGTGCCGGGCGCGGTTTCCTCTGTCCGCGATGGAACTCGAGTGCCACAGTCACGTCGCCATCGTGCGCCACAAGGAATCTGCCAATTCCCCGACGCCGATGCGGGTCGCTCATCCGGGAGGTGGAACCATGCTGCCGCGCGCCACACACGCTTCCATGTTGCGCGTCGCCTTCGCCGCGATCGTCGCTACGACCATAGTCTCCGCATTCGTGAACGCCGACATTCTGCCGTCGCGCGCCTCCATCGAGCGCGCGCCCGCAGCCGACGACGCTCGCGTCACTGTCGCCCGACGTCCAGGTGAACGTCAAAGTCCCGAACTGCTTCTGCGAGTGGCGGTCGTCCACGGATCAATTCTCGCCGTCGGTCGCCGCGTGGGGACGGTGCGTTCTCGCGAGCTGGTACGACCTGCCGCTATCGCTGCCTCTCGGCTCGGGACTCTTCCCGGCGCAGAGCTACGGCTACTCCACCGACTACGGCGCGACGTTCAAGGACAGCGGGGTTGCTCTACGGACCCGCGGGCTCGGTGATGTCTTCGGTGATCCCGCCGTCACGGTGAATTCCAAGACCGGCGACTTCCTACATCATCGGCTACCGCCGCGTCACGGTCAGAGCCCGACCGGACTCATGGGACTCAAGGGCCATTTCGTCGCCGACAGCTTCGTGATCGACATCAACAGAGGCGATCGCGCCTGGCGGCTTCAGCGAGATCCTACGAGGCGTCCCTGGATCGTGGCCGATTCGGTCAGCGGGCGCGTGCGTCGTATGGCAAGCGACCGACAACACCACGAGCGGGACCGAGATAGAGATCCAGAGCCGTACGACGCCAGCCTGAACCCGATCGGCTCGGAGACGGTGCTCGCCAGCGAGCCGACCTCGGGCGCGTCGGTGCGGAGAACCCGTACGACGTGGTCGGGCCTCACGGCGAGCTGTACGTCGCGTGGACGCTACCGCGACCCGTTCGTCGGCCCGCTCGGGACGCACGAGCTGGTCCGATGCGACGACTTTGGCGCGACCTACGGACCGATGCATGTGGTGTCGACTCTCAGCGCCAACACCAAGACCGACGCGCCGGAGCCGACGCGACTCTACGGCCTCAGTGACGTCTCGATGGCCGTCGACATAGGCATGGGCCCGCACCGCGGCCGCGCGTACATGGTGTGGGACGAATCCGTGCACTTCCGCGACGCTCCGTTTGGCAGCTACACCTCGGTCGTGGAGGTCGAGAACAACGGAGCCTTCGCCACCGCCACGCCGTTCGTGGTCGGCGGCAACGCTGCGCGGCACGGTGGGCACCGCCGACGTCGATTTCTACCGCTTCACCGCCACCCACGGCCAGGTGCTGGTGATGAAGGCGGACACGGTCACGTCGGCTGGCGGTTCATCCCGCGTCATCTGCCGAGACCTCGAGCGACACGTCGAGCGTGGCGACGTATCACACCCTGGGCTACGCCGACGGCCTGGGGGCCGTTCGTCGAGGCTTCCCTACGACGGCACCTACTACGTGGTGATCGACGCCGCCGATTCACCCCCGGCTCGTACACGTACCTGACCGCCCTCTACACGCCGACCGCCGCCGACTACGCCCGCGATCAGCGCGACCAGGTGGTCTCGTACTCCGACGACGGCGTGAGCTGGAGCGCGCCTGTTCGCATGAACGACAGCCCGCCGGGCTACGACGGCTGCTTCCCGTCGGTGACGGTCGACGATCGCGGGCGCGTGCACGCCTTCTGGATGGACTATCGCAGCGATCCCGGTTGCGGCGATCCTCTCCTAGCGCATACATGGCATCGTCCGGCGACGGCGGCGTCACGTGGGGCGAGAACCGTCGCCTGAGCGACGCGTCGTCCTACTGGAGCTTCCCTGCGACGTGCAACTTCCATCCACGGCGCCTACGAGCAGATCGCGGCGAGCGGCGATCACCTGTACGCCATCTTCCCCGACGCGAGGCTCGGCGATACGGACCTGTTCATGGACGCGTCGCTGCACCGCCTGACCTCGAGCTGCCCGCCGCCGTCGACCGCTCCGGCCGGAAGCAGCGCATCCGTTCCGTTCTCGCTCGCAAACGAGAGCAGCTTCGCCACGCCCCTGGCGTGGCAGCTGAATCGGCTACGCAGAGCTGGCTGACAGGCGCGACGCCGGGATTGTCGGGAACGCAGACGCTGGCGGCCCAGGGCGGCTCGATCGTGCTCACGGCGACGCTCGCCCTTCCGCCCAGGTGCACGAGGACTCGACGACCGTGCGCCTCATCACCACGACCCGTTCGTCCCCGGCGCGTACGACACGTGCACGACCGTCGTCCGCTGCGGCAGCAACACCGGCATCACGACCGGCTTCTGCTCGCTCTGCGTTCGCGTCACCGCGACCCAACCCGAGCACGGGTCGCACGCAGATGGGCTACACGCTGTCGCGCACGGGCCCGGTGCGTCTCGAAGTCTTCGACGCCGCCGGCGCCGGATCCGAACGCTGGACTCCGGAATCCGCGGAGCAAGCCCGCACGACGTCACATGGGATGGGCGCGACGAGGCGGGCCGGCGCTGGCACCGGCCGCGTACTTCGCGCGGCTCGATGCCGAGGGCGAACGATGCGGCACGTGGTGATGGTGTTGAGATAGAGCCGCGCGGCGCTCTTTGCGGGGTGGCCCCCAGCTGGCCCCAGGGCCACTTCGCGTAGTACTTGAACTCGCTCCGGGCGAGTTCATGTAAATTCTCAAGTGAGGCCCGCGAGAGACGCGCACCCCACAGGCCGACGGACTACTTGAGCAGCACGACCCGCGCCGTCCGCCTCGATCTCGCCTCCGCGCGCGGCGAGGCGACGAGGTAGACGCCGGGAGTGATCCCGGGCGCCGTGCGCCACGTCCACACTGCCTCGCCACGACCGTTCGCGAGGCGAATGCGCGCTCGAGCGGGCGACGCGGCGGCCGGTGATGTCGACGAGCCACAGGTCGCGGTCGCCGTCCGACAGGCCGTGCGCCGTCAAATGGATCGCGCCGCTCGTGGGGTTGGTCATGACCTGGAGCCCGCGCCGCGTTCTGCGCCCACGACGTTCGGCGCCACGCCGACGCTGTCGCTGAGCCGCGTCGCGACGACCTCGACCGCGGTGTAGTTCCATTGGTCGTTCGTCGGCGCATTGTCGTGAATCGTGACCAGTCGAACGCGGTGGACGGGGCCGCCGTCGACTGCACCCAGAACGTGTCGCCGACCGGGGTGTCGACGCGCTCGTGCACGATCACCTGCCCGCTCACCGGCGTTCGCGGCGTGGCGTGATCCCAGTCGTTGCCGACGGCGAACACCCACGAGCCCGCCGCGACGCCCGGCAGGAAGACGTCCGGCGGACCGGACGGCGCACTCGCCTGACCGACGACACCGGGCCCGACGGAGTGCGTGAACGCGATCACGGTCAGCGAGCCGTGGAAGCTCATGGTCCCGGGTTGCGACAGCACGGTCGCGTTCGTGAGCTTGCCGGTGACACGCGCCGCCCAGATCTCGGACGTGCCGAACTGAACGTTGCTGCGCTTGAGCAGCTGCCACGTGAGCCCGGCGCCGCTCACCGTTGCGATCTGTCCGCCCGCGAGGCGGGCCGTCGTACGAGACGAACGCCACCAGTAGATCGTTGCCGGTCGCGGTCGAGAACAGCGGCGTCTCGCATGATCCCGCGCCGTCGACCGAGATCTGCACGTCCTGGGTGATGAGATCGGGCGGGTGCGAGTTGTCGACGATGATGCCGACGGGCGCCGAAGTGCCGGTCAGGCCGGCGGCGTCGGTGGCGGTCGCGGTGACCGTGTGCGGGCCGTCCGCTTCGGTCAGCGTCTTCCAGTAGACGAGATAGGGCGGCGTCGTGATCGGGTCGCCGACGGCGAGACCGTCGACGTAGAATCGGACGCTCGTCACTATCGAGTTGTCCTGGACAATGGCGCCGAGCGGGACGATGGACGACACGATTTCGCCTTCGTCGGGGTCGGAGACGATGACGGTGGGCGGAATCGTGTCCTGCACGGCGCTGTTCGCCACCGTCACGGTCGCGATCGCGGAGGTGTTCGTGCGCCCGTTCGCGTCCGTCGTCTTGGCCGCCAGCCAGTGGATGCCGTCGGGCACCGTCCACGAGTTCCAAGGGAGCGAGTACGGCGCCGTCGGCACCAGACCGCCCAGCGGCAGGCCGTCGAGCAGGAACTGCGCCGGTCGTGACCGGCGTCGACGCCACGAGGTTCACCGTTCCCAACACCACGGCCTGATTGACGGGCGCATCGAGCGTGATCGCCGGCAGCGGCGGCAGCACGGGGATGACCGTCTCCAGCACCTGCACGTCCGTCCCGGTGATGCGGATCCGCACGTCCGTCTCGTTGTTGCTCTCGTCCGCCTCGGTGATGAAGTTGTCGGATCGACGAAGGCGCGCAACCAATACGTGCCGTCGGGCAAATTGCCGATCGCGATCGATTGCCCGTCGTCGGTGCGGTCGTACTCGTCCACCGCGCCGATGTCGAGCCCGCGCAGCGGCAGGATCGAGCACGATCCCAACCTGCCGATGTCGCCCGCGTTAGGCAGATACGGGTCGTAGATGTACGAGTCGGCGATGCAGAAGCCGATCTTCGTGCTCAGCGTGACGGGATCACCGACGCCGCCGTTCGGCGCGACCTCGTAGAGAGCCGTAGCTCGCGAACGGGTAGTGGAAGTGTCCGTGGGCGGCATGGAACACGAACGCGCCCGCGATCGGAACCTGCTGGGCGATTGTCCATGTGGCGCCGTCGCGGCGGTAGAGGTATTGGGTGCCCAGGTAGTTCCCCGACGTCGGGCTGTACTGCGGCTGGATCACGAGCGGTCCCGGGCCGGCATTGAACGTCAGGTGCGTGTACTGGAACTCGCGCGCGCTCCCGTGCCCACGATCGAGATGGCGGAGCCGGGAATGATGTCGCTGAGGTCCGGGAGCAGTAGGGACTGCGGCGGCCCGGCCGTGGCGCTGAAATCCAGTCCCGAAACGTCCTGGTTGACAATCGTGACCGGCAGCGACAACGGCCTGAACGTGAAGCCCGTCTTGCGCGCCGTGAGCGTGTAGCTCCCGGCGGCAGGTTGTCGATGTTGAAGTCTCCGCTTCCTCTCGCCACGACGGTGACGCTCAGGCTCCCACTCAGCGTCAGCACCGCGCCCGCGCCCGTCGCCGCCACGCTTCCCGAGACATTGTAGGTCGGCACCAGCGCCGCGGTGAAGGACACGTTCGGAACATCGGCGCCGCTGATCGTGACCGAGCGCGAAGGAGGCGTGAACGCGTAGCCCGACTTGGTCGGGGGTGACGACGTAGTTCCCGTCCGGCAGACCGGCGACGGCGTACGTTCCGGAGGCGCCGCCGGTGGTCGTGGCCGCCTGCGTTCCGGTCACGGTGATCAGCGAGCCCACGCCCGACGCTGAAGGGGTGATCGATCCGGAGGTCGTGGCGGCCCCGCGGCGTGCGACATCGCCGCGATCGCGAGCAAGCACAGGGAGAGAACGCGCGCGACGCCGCGCGGTGAGTGCTCACCGGACCTGGCACAGTGACTCCTCTCCTTCGGCCAGGATTGGACGTGAGGCGCTTCGCGCATTCATCTGAGGCACCCGGGCAGACGGTTGGGGCAGTTGGGAGCATCAAGTCTACCGCACGGGGCCACTTCGCGTAGTACTTGAACTCGCTCCGGGCGAGTTCATGTAGCTTCTCAAGTGAGGCCCGCCAGAGACGCGCGCCGCCTAGGCCGACGGACTACTTGAGCAGCACGACCCGCGCCGTCGCCTCGATCTCGCCTCCGCGCGCGGCGAGGGCGACGAGGTAGACCCCGGGAGCGATCCCCGGCCGGGCGCCACGTCCCACACCGCCTCACCACGACCGTTCGCGAGGCGCATGCCGCGCTCGAGCGAGGCGACGCGGCGGCCGGTGATGTCGACGAGCCACAGGTCGCGGTCGCCGTCCGACAGGCCGTGCGCCGTCAGATGGATCGCGCCGCGGGTCGGGTTGGTCATGACCTGGAGCCCGCGCCGCGCATCTGCGCGGGGCCGACGATGGGCGGCACGCCGACGGTGCCGCGCGTCGCGACGATCTCGACCGCGGCGTAGTTCCATTGGTCGTCCGTCGGCGCATTGTCGTGAATCGTGACGAGCCCGAACGCGGTGGACGGCGCCGCCGTCGACTGCACCCAGAACGTGTCGCCGACCGGGGTGTCGACGCGCTCGTGCACGATCACCTGCCCGCTCACCGGCGTCCGCGGCGTGGCGCGATCCCAGTCGTTGCCCACCGCGTACACCCACGAACCCACCGCCACACCCGGCAGGAAGACGTCCGGCGGACCGGACGGCGCACTCGCCTGACCGACGACACCGGGCCCGGCGGCGTGCGTGAACGCGATCACGGTCAGCGAGCCGTGGAAGGTCCCCACGCCCGGTTGCGACAGCACGGTCGCGTTCGTGAGCTTGCCGTTCACGCGCGCCGCCCAGATCTCGGACGTGCCGAGCTGCGCGTTGCTGCGCTTGAGCAGCTGCCACGTGAACCCGGCGCCGCTCACCGTTGCGATCTGTCCGCCCGCGGGCGGGCCGTCGTACGAGACGAACGCCACCAGCAGATCGTTGTCCGTCGCGGTCGAGAACGGCGGCGTCTCCATGATCCCCGCGCCGTCGACCGAGATCTGCGCGTCCTGGGTGATGAGTTCGGGCGGGTGCGAGTTGTCGACGATGATGCCGACGGGCGCCGAGGTGCCCGTGAGCCCGGCGGCGTCGGTGGCGGTCGCGGTGACCGTGTGCGGGCCGTCCGCTTCCGCCAGCGTGTCCCAGTTGACGAAATAGGGCGGCGTCGTGACCGGGGCGCCGACCGCGAGGGCCGTCGACGTAGAAACGCACCCCGTCACCGTCGAGTTGTCCTGGACGGTGGCACCGGGTGCGACAATCGAGGACACGATCTCGCCCTCGTCGGGGGCGGAAATGACCACGGTGGGCGGAACCGTGTCCCCGCCGCGCTGTTCGCCACGGTCACCGTCGCGACCGAGGAGGGTGTTCGTGCGGCGGTTCGCGTCCGTCGTCTGGGCCGCCAGCCAGTGCACGCCGTCCGGCACCGACTGCGAATTCCACGGGAACGAGTACGGCGCCGGCACGAGTCCCCCAGTGGCAGGCCGTCGAGCAGGAACTGCACGCCGCTCGTGACCGGCGTCGACCCCACGAGGTTCACCGTTCCCGACACGACGGCATGATTGGCGGGCGCGTCGAGCGTGATCGCCGGCAGCGGCGGCAGCACGGGGATGACCGTTTCCAGCACCTGCGTCCGTCTCGGTGATGCGGATCCGCACGTCCGTCTCGTTGTTGCTCTCGTCCGCCTCGGTGAGGAAGTTGTCCGGATCGACGATGGTACGCAGCCAGTACGTGCCATCCGGGCAGATCGGCGATCGCGATCGATTGCCCAACGTCGGTGCGGTCGTACTCGTCCACCGCGCCGATGTCGAGCCCGCGCAGCGACAGCGGATCCGAGCACGTTCCCAGCCCGCCGATGTCGCCCGCGTTCGGCAGATAGGGATCGAAGAGGTACGAGTCGGCGATGCAGAAGCCGATCTTCGTGCTCAGCGCCACGGGATTTCCACGCCGCCGGTCGGCGCGACGTCGTAGAGGCCAAAGCTGCCGAACGGATAGTGGAAGTGTCCGTGCGCGGCATGGAACACGAACGCGCCCGCGATCGGGGACCTGCTGCGCGATCGTCCACGCGTTGCCATCGCGGCGGTAGAGTACTGGGTGCCCTGGTAGTTGCCCGACGTCGGGCTGTACTGCGGCTGGATCACGAGCGGCCCGGGGCCGCCGTTGAACGCCCGGTGCGTGTACTGGAACTCGCGCGCGCTCCCCGTGCCCACGATCGAGATGCCGGAGCCGGGAATGATGTCGCTGAGATCCGGGAGCGACAGCGTCTGCGGGGAGCTCGCGGTGGCGGTGAAGCTCACCCCCGAGATGTCGGCGCCGACGATCGTGATTGGCTGCGACACCGGGTTGAAGGTGAAGCCCGTCCTGCGCGGCGTGAGCGTGTAGCTCCCCGGCGGCAGGTTTTCGATGTTGAAGTCTCCGCTTGCTCTCGCCACGACGGTGACGCTCGGGCTCCCGCTCAACGTGAGCACCGCACCCGCGCCCGTCGCCGTCACGCTTCCCGAAACGTTGTAGGTCGGCACCGGCGCCGTGGTGAACGACACGTTGGGCACATCGGCGCCGCTGATCGTGACCGAGCGCGAAGGCGGCGTGAACGCGTACCCCGACTTGGTCGGGGCGACGACGTAGTTGCCGTCCGGCAGACCGGGGACGGTGTACGTTCCGGAGGCGCCAGCCGTGGCGGTGGCCACTTGCGTTCCGGTCACGGTGATCACGGTGATCAGTGTGCCCACGCCCGACCCCGAAGGGGGTGATCGATCCGGAGATCGTGGCAGCCCCGCGGCCTGCGACATCGTCGCGATCGCAAGCATGCACGGGACGAGGATGCGCCCGACGGCGCCGCGCGGCGAGATCACCGGACCAGGCACAGAGACTCCTCTTCTTCGGTCAGGATTGGACTTGGGGTGCTTCACCCATTCTTCTAAGGCACCCGGGCAGACGGTTAGAGGCAGTTGGGAGCGTCAAGTCTACCGCGACACGCCGCGGCGTGGCTGGCGTGGGGGCGCGCTCCTCGGTTCGATTCAGATAGTTCAAGATGTCCGTCGCGTCGGCATCGCCGGGCGCGAGGCGCAGGATCTGCTCCGCCGCCTCGCGCGATGCGACCGCGATCCCGCTGATGCGTCACGACCGCCGCGGTGACGCGCCAGGCCGTGACGTCGTCCGGAGCTCGCGTCGTCCACAGTCGGCACGTCGCGCGCGCGCGGCCAGTCGTCGCGCCGGATCTCGGCGCGCGCCCACTGATCGAGGACGCGCGGCGTCGGCAACAGTGCGGCGGACTGCGCGAACGCGTCGGCCGCCGTGCTCCAGTCGTCGAGCCACGCGCTGCGGACGCCGATGAAGTCCCACAACCGTGCGCGCTCGAGCTCAGGCGAAGCGGCCACTCGTGGATGGCGGCCCGCACGCGCTGCATCCCGTGCGGCACGTCGTGGAGGTGTACGAGCCACTGACCGACGGCACGGCCGCGGCGAGCACGATCGCGAGCGCGAGCGAGCCCGCCGTCCCCTCCGCGCGCCGCGCCGGTGCGCCGGCCAGCGCGTCCGCGCCGCCGACGACCTCGGCCGCGAGCCGGGCCGCGAGCACACTCCAGCGCCATTGCCGCCGGCGCGAAATCGTCCCAGTCGCGCAGCATCCCCTGCTGCGGTGCGATCGCGAACGACAGCACGCACAGCTCAAGCGCGAGCAGCGCGGCGGGCAGGATCTCGGCCCGGCGTGGCAGACCGCGGCCGAACGCGGCCAGGCGACGGGCACGAGCAGCGCGAGCGGGGCGCAGAGCAGGAGCGCGTTCACCACGTCGAGCGCGCGCAGCCGCGCTACGCCGCCGTGCGCGAGATGGACCGGAACATCCACCTGGTGGAAGACGCTGAACACGCGCGGCACCGCCAGCGCGCCGGCGATCGTCGCGATGATGAACGATCCGATCCCCCATTCCGATCGTCCATGCCGTCGCATCGCGAGCCCGAACGCCAGCTGCGCCGCCGTCACGAGGAAGAGCCCGATGCGATGCAGAGCTACGGCGAGGTCGTCACGACGCCCAGTCCGACGTACCCCGAGCCGCGCCGATCGCGAAGCGCGCCGAGCGCCGACACCGCGGCGACGGTGACCACTTCATCGGCGAGCCCCTTGCCGTAGCCCGTGAACAATGCGAGGCGCGCCGGAGCACACGATCACGCCGGTCGCCGCGAACGCCGCCGCGCCGCGCATGCCGCAACGCGCGCGCGAACGACGCCCGACAGCGCGAGCAGCGCAGGTCCACGGCGCCCCCACAGACGCGCCGTCGTGTCGGCGGGAATCTGGAAGCGCTCGAAGAGCGCTCCGGGGAAGCGAGTAGTGAAGCCACACGTCGAGCCGCCATCACCTGCGGCGACAGCGCGACCGACAGCGTCCCTCCTCGATCGCCCGCCGGCGGAGGATGAAGTCGCCCGTCATGTGCGTCTGGTCGGGGAGAAGGAGCACGAGCGTCCCGCGACGACCATCCACGCGATCGCGCCCGAGGCGGCCGGTCACGGTCGCATCGCCGAGCCGATCCACCCACGGCATCGGCCGCCGCGCGATCGCGAGGCATGATCGCGGCGACGCCGGCCAGCCACGGCAACCATGCCACGGGCGCCGGCAGGAAGCGGTGCAGGTTCAACCCCACAGGTCCATTCGCGGCACGAACGCGAGGTACCAGGCGAGCGACGGCGAGGACCCAGGGTGGAAACGAGCGCGATCGCCGGCGGGCGCAGGGCGGGGACGGCGGCGGCACGCGGCATTCCCGCACGCTAACGCAGCGCGTGCCGGGCGCGTCGGCTGACCGGCCGATAACCCGGGGTCGAGAGCCATGCCCAGCCGAAAAGGCCCCTCGCGCGCGCCTGGCGTCCTCAGGCGACTTCGCTCCCCCGTGGGGAGCGCTCGTGCTTCTTCGCCTCCGGCGCGGCCGGACTGCTCTACGAAGTCGTGTGGTCGAAGGAGCTCGTCGTACCTGCTCGGCAACTCGCTGCATGCCGTGGCCACGGTCGTCGCGGCGTTCCTCGGCGGGCTGGCGCTCGGCGCGCGCTTCCTCGGCCCGGCACTCGGGCGGCGCGAGCGACGGCGCGCGCAGTCTACGCGGGGCTCGAGATCGGCGTTGCAGTGCTCGGCGTGATCTGCTGCCCGGTGCTGCGCGGGCTGGATCCCGTGGTCGGCGTGCTCTACCGATCGCTCGGCGGCGAGGGCGCAGCGTTCGCGGTGGCGCGCTTCGCGCTCGTGTTCGCGCTGCTCGTGCCGCCGGCCGTCGCTGATGGGTGCGACGCTTCCGGTGCTGGTCACGCGTTTCGAGCGCGGTCGCGTCGGCCCGACGATGGCGTGGCTCTACGCCGTCAACACACTTCGGGGCGGTCGCGGGCACGTTCGCGGGCGGATTCGTGCTGCTGCCCGTCGATCGGGCTCTCGGCGACGACGTGGGTGGCCGCCGCGCTCAACGCGGCCGCGGCGATCGCGCGGGCGTGGGCCGCGTCGCGACACGACACGGCCGATGTTGCGCGCGTCCGGCGCGCTCAGGGTCGCCCGCGGACGAGACCTCGCTCGCCGGCGGCATTCGAGTCGCCTTCGCGATCCTCTTCGCTCCTCTCCGGCTTCACCGCGCTCACGTACCAGATCGCGTGGGTGCGCATCTTCACGCTCGTGTTTCGGCTCGTCGGTCTACTCGTTCTCGGCCGTGCTCGGCGTCTACCTGCTCGGGCTGGCGCTCGGCAGTGCGGCCGGTGGCCGCGCTCCTCCGCCGCGGCGCGTCGCTCGCCGGTCTTCGGCCTGCTCCAATTGGCTCTCGCGGCGGCGGCGGCGTTCAGCTGACGTCCGTTCTCGCGGCATCCCGCAGTGGATGTACGACGCTGGTGCGAGCGCGCGGGGACGAGCTGGAGCGCCTGCTCGCATGGGCGAGGTCGGGCTGCTGCGCCGCGCTCCTGCTCGTGCCGTGCGCGCTGCTCGGCGCCGCGTTCCCGATCGCGGCTCGATTGCTGCAGCGTCGCGACGCCGGAGCACGCCGCCGGGCTTCGCGCTACGCGGTGAACACGCGTCGGCACCATCGCCGGGCTCGCTCGCCGCCGGCTTCGTCGCGATCCCCACCCTCGGCGTCCAGGGCACGCACGCTCACGGTGTGCCTATCGCGCGACGATCGGCGCCGCGGCGCTCGGCCTGGCGTACGCGCGCGCGCGTGGCGCGCGGGACGCGATCTCGCGATCGGCGCGGCGACGGCTCGCGGTGCTCGCGTTTGCGGTGCTCGCGCCGCGCTGGGATCCGCTCGCTCATGTCGGCCGGGATCTATCCGCCCGGTGCAGGCGATGAACATCGAACGCGCCGCGGCTCGATGGAGCCGGGGAGGGCTCGCTCGTGCGCGCGCGCGCCACGCGCCGACAGCGTGCTCTACTACCGCGAGGGCGTCAACGGCTCGGTGCTCGTCGGCACGGACGACGACGGGAATCAGCGCTGGCTGCGCGTGGGCGGCAAGGTCGACGCGAGCACGGCGTCGACATGGAGACGCAGGTGCTGCTCGGGCTCGCTGCCCGCGGCGCTGCGCCGACTCGGGCGCGCGCACGCTCGTGATCGGGCTCGGCTCGGGCGTCACGCCGCGTCGGCGTGCTCGCGGCCGGGGCGGGCCCCACGCGACGTCGTCGAGCTCGAGCCCGCGCGTGGTCGAGGCGTCGCGCTTCTTCCACGCCGACGGGCGAGCACCCGCTCGACGATCCGCGCGTCGACGCTCGTGCTCGGCGACGCGCGCACGCATGCTCGCGCACGCGCGCGGGCGCTACGGGCTCATCGTCTCCGGAGCCGTCGAATCCGTGGATCGCCGGGCGTCAACAACCTCTTCACCGTGGACTTCTACCGGCGCGTGCGCGCGCGGCTCGAGCCGAGCGGCGTGTTCTGCCAGTGGATGCAGCTCTACGAGCTGTCTCCCCGCGACGTTCGCGTCGATGCTCGCGTCGTTCCTCGCCGTGTTCCCCGACGGCCAGGCGTTCTAGATGGCGCGGAACGCTGGACCTGCTGCTGGTGGCCGCGCCCCCGCGCCGGCTGGCACTTGATCGGCTGCGGGCCTGCGGCAAGCAGCCGGTGCTCGCGCGCGCCGGCATCAAGACGCCCGAGGCGGTCGCCGCCTACTACGCCTGCCCGTTCGCCGCGCTCCGCGGCTTCGTGGCTCGGCGCACCGCTCAACCGCGACGACCTGCCGATCGTCGAGTACCGCGCGCCACGCGATCTCGTCACCATCGGTCGCTCCGGGGCGACGCCTGCGCCAGGTCGCGACCGAGATGATCCCGTTCACGCCGGCGATGCCGTCGGGTCCGTGGTTCGCGGACCTGGACACCCGATCAATGGTACGAGGCGCGCACGCGCGCGTTCACCGAGGACGGCGAGGTGTACCGCGCGCAGGCCACCGCGCGCGCCGCCGGCGACGCCGGGCTCACGCACCTCGCCCGGCGTCTTTCGGGCGAGATCACCGCCGGCACGCGGCGCCACCAGGCGATCAGGAGGCCGAGCGCGCGCGCGAGCAACTGCTCGCCGCGGGACGCGAGGACGAGGGCAGCAGGTGCTGCAGAACGCGGCCGCGATCGATCCCACCAACGGCCGCATCTGGCTGTGGATCGCAGACCGCCGCCGCCTGGCCGGCGACTTCGCCGGCGCCGAGAGGTATCTCGCGCGCGTGCGCGCCGACCGCGGCACGGTGGTGCAGGCCGACGCGGCGCCTCATCGCCGGCATGCTCGGGGTTCGATCGGCAGCACCCGTTCGCCGCCGCCGCGCGCTTCCGCCAGGTCAGAAGTGGACGCCGGATCGCGAGGACGGTTACGTCTACGAGGCGCGCGCACGCGCCGCGGCCGGCGACTCGGCCGGCGCCCGCGCCGCGATCGAGCGCCGGGCTCGAGCGGCTGCCGGGCCAGAGCGATCTGACCGGGCTACTCGCGACGATGGGTCACGCGCCCTAGGCTGTGTCTGAGAAGACCGATTACTGCGTTGGCTTCGTCGCTCCTCGCTGCGAAGTATCTAACGATACGTCTCGCTCGTCGCTCCTCGCCGCCTTGTACTCGGTCTTCTCAGACACAGCCTAGGCGCGTCGACCCGAGCACGCTTGTCGTCGCCCGCCTCCCGCTCGTAGACTCCTCCCCCGCAAGGCAGGTTGCATCCCGTCCGCGGGAAGGGACGATCCCACCTGAGCCGTTCGCGGTACTGACATCGACCTCCTTTCTGCCCGCCAATGCGGACACGGGCGCCACAGCAAGGAGGAGTCATGCCCCGCCGTCTGCCCGCCCGTCCCAGCCTCGAGCACCTCAAGAAGCAAGCGAAGGATCTGCTGAAGCAGATCGAGCGGAACGACGCCGACGCGATTCGGCGAGTACGCGAGATCGAGCCCGCGGCCGCGGCCACGCCGCTCACACTCGCCGACACCCAGCGCCTGATCGCGCGCGAGTACGGCTTCGCGAGCTGGGCCCAGCTCAAGCATCACGTCGACGCGGCCACCCTCCCACCGATCCGCTGGAGGACCTCGCCGCCGCCGTGCGCGCGAACGATGCGGCACGCGTGCGCGCCGTGCTCGAGCGCCGGCCCGAGCTGCGCGGGCGGCTCGACGACGCGCTCCCGGGCTACGGCTTCGGCGAAACGGCGCTGATCGCCGCCGTCCACCACAGCGACCGTGAGATGGTCGACGCGCTGCTCGCGGCCGGCGCCGACATCGACGCGCGCAGCCACTGGTGGGCCGGGTCGTTCGGCGTACTCGACCGGGAGAGCGATCTCGTTCCCTACCTGATCGAGCGCGGCGCCACGGTCGATGCGCACGCCGCGGCGCGTCACGGCATGCTCGAGCGGCTCGAGGCGCTGCTGGCGGCCGATCCCGCGCTCGTCCACGCACGCGGCGGCGACGGCCAGATGCCACTCCACCTCGCCGCGACGGTCCCGATCGCCGACGCGCTGCTCGCGCGCGGCGCGGACATCGACGCGTTGGACGTCGATCACGAGTCCACACCGGCCCAATACCTCGTGCGCGACCACACCGACGTCGCGCGCCACCTGGTGGCCCGCGGATGTCGCACGGACGTGCTCATGGCGGCGGCGCTCGGCGACGTCGAGCGCGTGCGCCGTCATTTGGACGCCGACCCCGCGTGCATTCGGATGAGCGTCTCGAACCGATCGTTCCCGAAGCGGAACCTACACAGCGGCGGCACGGTCTACATCTGGACGCTGGGCTGGAATAAGACGCCGCACCGCGTCGCGCGTGACTTCGGGCACGAGGAAGTGTTTCGGCTGCTGATGGAACGGAGCCCGCTCGAGCTGCGGCTCGCCGTGGTGGGCGAGCTGGGCGACGAGGCCGAGATGAACCGACTCCTGTCGGAGCACCCGGGTCTCGTTCGATCCCTCACGAGCGAGGATCGCGGCCACGTCGTGAACGCCGCGCAGAGCAACGACGCGCGCGCGTGCGTGCCATGCTTCGCGCCGGCTGGCCCGCGGATGCGCTAAACCCGAGCGGCGCGACGGCGCTCCACTGGGCGGCGTGGCACGGGAACGTAGAGCTGGTGCGCGAGATCCTCACACATCGCCCACCGCTCGAGGCGCGCGACGGCGAGTTCCACGGCACACCGCTCGGCTGGTCGCTGCACGGCTCGGAGAACAGCTGGCTGCGCGCGTCGGGCGATTACCCGGCGACCGTCGAGGCCCTGCTCGACGCCGGGGCCGAGCCGCCGCGGCAAGCCGAGCCCACGGCGGCCAGCGAGGCGGCGCGGCGCGTCCTGCGCCGTCGCGCCGGATGGACGTAGCAGTGGCTCGCACGTACGCACTCGTTCCAACCTTCGGCCCGACCCCGACGTCTCACGGAGGGAATGCCGGTGGGCTCATGCTGCCGTTGGTGATCTCGGCGCTCGCGATCGCGGGGCCGATGTCGACCGAGGCGTCCGCGATGCCGCGTCCGGGGCTCTACGAGTTCGAGCCCCAACGGCTCGTGGCGTTGACGGAGTTCGCCGACCATCGCGTCGCGTTCACGGAGTTTTGGACCGGACGCGCCGGACGCATGACGCGGAACGCGGACGGGCTCGTCGCGCATCACGAGGGGGCGACTCGCTCACCGTGCGCGCGGTCGACGACACGAGCGCCCAGCGCATCGAGTGGACCGACGCGGGCCGACCGCCGCGGCGCGGCACGCGCGTCGCGTTCCGGCGCGCGAGGACGTCGAGTTTTCGAACGGCGACATTCATCTGAGCGGCACGCTCGTGGTACCCAAGGGGCGCGGCCCGTTCCCCGCCATCGTTCGCATCCACGGCGCCGGCCCGGCCGACCGCGTGAACTCGATCGACGAGTACTACGCGTATCATGGCATCGCGTTCCTGAGCTACGACAAGCGCGGCGTCGGGCGATCGAGCGGCGACTGGCGCACGGCCGGCGTCGAGGAGCTAGCGGGACGACGCGGCCGCGGGCGTCGAGTTCCTGTCGAAGCGCCCCGACATCGACGCCAGGCGGATCGGGATCGGCGCCGGCAGCGAGGGTGGCTGGGTCGCCGCCGCGGTCACGGGCCGCGCGGTGCGCCCCGCGTTCCGTGTTCGTGCTCGCGGGCCCGGCGCTCGGCTTCGGCGACGAGCTGCTGTACCGAGGCCGAGACCGGCCTGCGCGCGCAGGGCGTCGACGGCGCCGATCTCGACCAGGCACTCGCGTTTCAGCGCTGGAAGATCGAGTTCATGCGCTCGGGCGCGTTCCGCACCGACGCCGGATGGAAGGAGCTCGGCGCGCGCGCCGACTCGGTCCGCGGCGAGCCCTGGTTCAACGCCCTCGCCCCGTGGCCCGCGCGGCTTCTGGCGGTGGGAGAAGTACGCCCACATGCTCGGCTTCGATCCGGCGCCGTACTGGGAGCGCTACCGCGGTCCGGTGCTGGCACGCTACGGCGAGCAGGACTCAAGCGTGCCCGCGGCGCGCAACGCCTACGCGCTGCGGCGCGCCTCGAGCGCGGCGGCAATCGCAAATCCACGGTCGAGATCGTGCCCGACGCGGACCACGAGGGACTGGACGCGTCGAAGCGCGACGCCGACTTCGTCCAGTTCGTGCCCGGCTACCTCGACCGCCCGCTCCAGTGGGTGCTCGAGCGCGTCGGCGGCAAGCGCGAGTGACTACTCGAACACGATGCGCGGAAAGTAGAGCGACACGACCCAGTTCGGCGCGTCCACGATCTCGCTGATCCTCAGATCGCCGCACACGCTACACAGCATGTAGCGCGTCGTTCGCGCTCACACCGTGACGCGCGCCGAGCAGGTCGATCATCCCGCGCACCGCGTCGCGACCGCCTGGAACAGATCCGGGCCGATGCCGGTCGTGGCCTCGTAGCCCTTGCGGTCCAGGTGGCGGCTCACCGGGCCCGGCGTCGTGAAGCGTGGGAACGGGGGTTCGCCGTGCTTGATCACGTCGAACTTCAGCGCCGAGCGATCATCGGGCTCTCGATCGCGGTGCCGCACGCTTCTCCGTCGCCCTGTGCGGCGTGCGTGTCGCCGACCGAGAACAGCGCGCCCTCGACCTCGACCGGCAGGTACAACGTGCAGCCCGCGGCGAGGTCGCGGATATCGAGGTTGCCGCCGACGCGCCGCGGCGGCACCACGCTGTGGGCCCGGGTTGTCGCGGCGCGACGCCGATGGTGCCACAGGAACGGCTTGAGCGGGACGCGCGCGGCGCGGCCGAACGCGGCTGGGCCCGACGCGTCGAGCGACCACACGTGCAGCGCCGGCTGCGGGAACTGATCGGCGAGCAATCCGAAGCCCGGAATGATCGCCGTCCAGCCCCAGTTCGACGGCGTGAACGACAGGATGCTCACCGCGAGCGCGCGTCGCCGGGCTGGGCGCCGTCGACGAAGATCGGTCCGGCGACCGGGTTCACGCGCTCGAAGTCGAGACGCGCGATGTCGGCGACCGTGGACGCGGCGCTCAGCTGGCACCGCCCGACGCATCCATCGGGTGGAACTCGACGACCTCGCCGGGCGCCGACCCTGGCGGCCGGCTCGAAGGCGAGATTCCAGCCGAAGTGGCTGCGGTGGATCGTGTGCGCCGTGCCGGTCATGTCGCGCGACGATACGCGGCGCGCGCGCGCCGCACGCACGGGTGCCAGCACCCAGGCGACGGCCCCGCCATCACCGGGCTCGGTGACGCGGGGCCGTCGCGGGTGTCGGCCCTACTTCATCACCACGACCTTGGCGCTGAGCGCGCGACCCGACTGCGCCAGCCGAACGACGTAGACACCGTCGGGCAACCGCGCGTGCCGTCCCAGCTCGAGCGTGTGCGCGCCGGGGCCGAGCGCCCCCACGCTCTCGTCGACCACGCGCCTTCCGGCCACGATCGATCACCTCGAGCCGCGCCGGGGCCGAGCTCGCGAGCACGTACGAGATCGTGAAGCGACCGTCGCGTGCCGGATTCGGCATCGCGCCGCGGAGCGCGAACGCGACCGGACCGCCGAGCTCACGACCCGTCGGCGGCGCCGGCGTCGCCTTCGCGACCGGGCCTTGGTTGCCGTGCTTGTCGATCGCCGCCAGCTTGTAGAAGGTTCCGGCCGTGCCCCCGCCGTCCACCGTCACCGTGTCCTCCATCGTCGTCACGAGGTTGCCCGGCCCCGGCACGAAGTTCGGCGTCGTTCCGCGGTAGAGTCGGTAACCGTCGAGGTCCGCCTCGCGGTTCGAGGCCCACTGGAGCGAAACCCCCGAGCTCCGGATGATCGCGGTGAATGCGCTCGGCTGGGACGGCGGGAAGTTGTCCACCGAGTACCCGCTGTCGACGCTCGACTGGTAGAACACGTTGGGATTCGCCGTGAGCGCGGTGATGAAGAACGCCGTGTACGGATTGCTGTTCTCCATCGAGTCCTGCGTCGTGGGCGCGGTGTAGCCGTAGCCCTCGAGCTGCTCGGCCGGCAGCGTCACCAGCGCCTCCCAGAACGTCACCGTCGTGCCCTCGGGGCTCGCCTCGTGCCGAATCCAGACCGACGACAGTGCAGGCGAGGTCTCGGCGCGGGCGAACGAGGCCAGGGCGGCCGCCGCGGGCGGAATGCGCCGCCACACGCGGTAGCCCGTGATCGACGGCGCCGTGCCGCCGTCGAGCCCGCTGCGCAGCCAGGTGACGAAGACGCGCCCACCCTGATCGTTCGGCACGTCGCGCACGTCGACGATCGTCGGCGCGGGGCTCGGTGGCGGCGGCGGCGGCGTGTTGCAGCCGTGGAGCAACACCGACACCGACTGTCCCTCGTAGTTGCAGGCCACGACGTCGGTCGACGTGTCGGCGTCGAAGTCGCCGAGCGCGAGCCCGGTTACCGTCGATCCCGCCGGGAATGCCTGTGGGGCCGTGAACGTTCCGTTGCCTGCGCCGCCACTGCCCTGACCGCGCAGGATCGACACGTCAGCCGTAGTAGTCGGCCACGACGAGATCCTCCGATCCCGTCCTCGTCCAAGTCGGCAATGGCGACCTGCCGCGGCTGGCCGGCGGCGGTAACCGTCGATCCCGGTTGGAACGTCCCGTCCCTGACGCCCGCGACGCCGTGGCCGAGCAGGATCGAGACGGTGCCCGTGCCGCCGTTCGCGACCGCGAGGTCGGCGATGCCGTCGCCGTTCAAGTCGGCGATCGCGACGCTGTACGGATACAGCTGAACGGGATAGTTCACCGCGCCCGCAAACGTTCCATCGCCCTGACCGGCGGTGCCGTGCCCGATCAGGATGGAGATGTTCTGGCTGTCCTGGTTGGTGACCACGGGTCCGCGATGCCGTCCTCGTTGAAGTCGCCGGTTTGAAGGTCGTACGGATGCGTTCCGACGGCGTAGCTCCACGGGGCTCGTGTAGCCGCCCGCCGGCAGACCGAGCATCACGCCTACCGAATTCGCGAGGAAGTCGGCCGACGCGAGATCGGGAATGCCGTCACCGTTGAAGTCGGCGCTGACGATGGCGTACGGCGCGTCGCCCGTGTTCACGGTGACCGCGCTGTCGAACGACTGCCGTCGCCGCGTCCCGGCAGGATCGTGATCTTGTCGTTGCCGGAGCTGTTCGTCGCCAGGTCGAGATGCCCGTCGCGATTCAGGTCGGCGGCGATGACGGTGCCGTTCCCGGCTGCACCTGGTACGTCACGGTGCCGCCGAAGGTCCCGTTGCCCACGCCGAGGCTGAACGCCGATTGAGGACGAACCGTTCAACGTGCATAGGCGATGTCGGGGACGCCGTCCGTGTTGAGGTCGGCGACGAGGACATGAAACGGATACGTGCTGACCGTGTAGCTCACGGGCGACTTGAGCAACTCGCCCGGCGGGCATTGGGCGGCCGGCGCACCCGCCAGCAGGACCAGCGCCGTGAGGACCAGCGATGCGACCGCGAGTCCCCGCGCGGAATTCCGGATCATGGTGACCTCCTCGCGTTCGTTTGCGGACGACCCGTGCGGGTCGGAAGAACGGCTGGAACGCGGGGAGGAGTGTTGGCCTCTACCCGCGCGAGGTCAAGGGCCTTCGCGGGGCTCTGCGGAGTTTCGCCGGCCCCGAGTTCGGCTCAGGCGCCGCTCAGGATCTTCGCCTTGATCGCCTCGAATTCGGCACGTCGAGATCAGCTTGGACGCGAGCATCCGGCAGGCCTGCTCGAGGCGCACGACCGGATCGACCGTCTCAGCCGGCGAGCGCCGGCGTGCCGACGATGTGGACGCCACCCGAGCGCGCGCGCAGCTCCTCCATCTCGCGCACGCGACGCTTCTCCCGCCACGCCTGATCCTGCGCCTGGCAGATGCGGTACACCGCACGTGCCTCGTCGGGGCGCAGGCCGGTGTGAACGAGCGTGCGGCTCTCGCGCGACGGGCTGGCCAAGTCGGTCGACTGCTCGGCGACGAGCCGCAGCGTCGCACCAAAGATGCCGACGCTGATGTGCGCCTCCTTGAGATCCTGCCAGCGCACGTCGGTGTACTCGAACCCGCCGATCAGCTTGCTGCGTGACCGCGATCACCCGGATTGTTCGTGGCCGCGACCAGCGCACGCGCCGATGCGTGAGCGCGAAGATGCGGCGCTGGACCGCCGTCGCCTCGACCGTCCTGGTCGCGGACGAGGAGTGACTCGAGGTTCGCTGTTGCGGTCATGAGATCTGGCTGTTGGGCTGACACGGGCGCCGGCATGGGGCCTCTCTCCGTTCAGGGTCATCGCGCGGGGATTCGGCCGCCGCCGCGTCCCGTGGGAGGTGACAATCTACCGCGAGGGACGCGCCGCATCCATGCCGGGACCGCGGGCTTTGCCACCGTGGGCCACCGCACCCTCCCACTCCCTCTTATGTCGCGCGCAGCGCGTGGACCATGATGCCCCAAATGGACACCCGCACCGTGCACATCGCCGCGTTCGCGATCGTGATGCTGTTGTGGCTGGCGTTGCTTCGCCCTGTTCGTGTTCGGCAAGAAGCCTCGAACGCCAGAAGTCGACACGCGCGTGACCGGACCTCGATCGTCGGGATCATCCTGCAAGGGCTCGGACTTCTCGGCCGTGTGGGCGCTCCAGCGCACGCCGCGCTTCACCTCGATCGTGCCGCTGCCGGGCGCGCTTCGAGATCGTTCCGCCGTTGATCGCGGTCCTGCTCTCGACCCTCTCGGTGTGGGTATCGATGACGTCGATCAAGACGCTCGGCAAGGAGTGGAGCCTCGAGGCCCGACTGGTCGAGGGCCATCGTCTCGTGACCACGGGACCCCTACGGCTGGGTGCGGCACCCGATCTACAGCGCGATGCTCGCGAAGCTCATCTCGACCGGGATCGTGCTCAGCCACTGGATCCGGACTGGTTGCGGGCCTCGTGATCTTCGTGATCGGCACCATGATTCGTACGCGCAGCGAGGAGAAACCGCTGCGCTCGCAGTTCGGGACGGCGTACGACGACTACGCGCGGCGCGTCCCGGCAATCGTGCCGATGCCGTTCCGCTGATCCTCCGACAAAACATCTTGTTGCCTTCGAAGTCGAGGAGTAGGCTTCCCCGTCCCACCGCACCGATCCCAATGTCGTTGAAGCTCCGCCACACGGCTGCGCCCCGTGGCTGTCTGCCTCGATTGGGAGGTCCCTCGTGCCTCTCGACCCGCGTTCTCGCCATCGGCCTGTTCCTCGGAATCTCGCTCCCGACGTTCGTCTCCGCTCAAACGATCATCAGCGGTCCCATCTTCGACGGCAGCGGCGGACCGCTCGTCCCGGCGGGCAGTCCCTACGTCGTGCCCGCGGCCAGCTTCATCACGCGGTCCCCGCCGGACAGACCCTGACGGTTCAACCCGGCGTCGAGATCCGCCTCGGCGACAATGCGTACGCCGAGGTGTACGGCACGCTGACTGCCGCACGCCACGACCGTGAATCCGATCCGTATCACCGCGAGCGCCGCCGGCGTCAGCTGGTTCTCCCTCATCGTGCGCTCGGGCGGAAGCGCGCGAGCCTCAGGTCTTGCGACATCTCGAGCGGCGGACGCGGCGGCGTCGCCACGATCTCCGCCCAGGATGCGGTCACGTTGAAGCTCGACCGGTCGCGGGTGCGGCTGGGGCTCGGCGACGGGCTCGCCGGCAGCGTCGGACAGACGGGGGCCGCCAACCTCGCGATCACGAACAACACGTTCTCGAATAATGCAGGCGACGCGCATCGACCTCTCGCGCGGCAACTTCGCGACGATCACGATCGCGGACAACGCGCTCACTACGAGACACCGGGGCCGGCTACCACCTCGGCCCCGACATTTATCCGTCCGGCGGCAGCCTCACGGGCAACGGCTTCGATGGGATCGACCTCCTGGGTGGCAGTACGACGCTCACCGGCACGTACGAGCACAACCTGCTCGTCAACGCCTTCGCGCCGATCTCCGTCACCGCGGCGCCGACCCTGACGCTCGCCCCGGGCGTCGAGGTTCCCGTCTGCGGAAAGAGGGCACATATTTCGAGGTGTTCGGCCGACTCAGGGCCGAGGGCACGGCCCTGAACCATGTCCGCTTCGTTCCGGCCGTGCCGGGGTCGAACTGGCAGGCGCTGATTTTCCGCGGCGGCAGCGCGGGCAGCCTGCGCTTCTGCGACCTCTGGAGTCGGGCATGCTCTCGGTGCAAGACGCTGCCAATGTGACGGTCGATCAGTCGACGCCGCGGCCTCGCCGCCAGCGACGGCCTGCAGGGTTCGTCGGCAACGCCGTGCCGAGCACGCTCACGGTCACGAACTGTGTGTTCGCCGAGAACGGGTCCACCGGGGTCAACCTGACGCGCGGCCCCTGGGCACCGTGACGCTGAGCAACAACACGTTCACGTCCAACGTTGGCTCCGCGTACCACCTCGGCCCCGACATCTATCCCACCGGCGGTGGCTTCGGCGGCAACGGCTTTCAACGGCATCGACCTCGTGGGCAGCGCCGTCTCCGGTCTCGGGAACGTACGCGCACGATCTGCTGTTCAATGCCTTCGCGCCGGTGATCGTGCCGGCAGGGAAGACGCTGACGATCGCCGCGGGCGTCGACTGCCGCTTCATGCAAGGCGGCACGTACCTCGACGTGTCCGGCGAGCTCCGAGCCGAGGGGACGAGCACCGACTTCATCCGCTTCATGCCTCACGTAACCGGACAGCACTGGCAGGCGGTCATCCTGCGATCCGGGAGCACGGCCCGCCTGCGGTACTGCGATCTCATCGGCGGCGGGAGCGCGATGCTCGTCGTCCAGGATGCCACCGACGTGCTCGTCGTTACCACTCGATCCCTTCGGTACAGCATCGGCGAGGGTATGTCGGGACTCACTCGGCGCGGGCGTCCCCAGCACGCTGACCGTGACGAACTGCGATCTCGTGAACAACGGCGCGACGGGATGCAACCTGAGACCTCGAGCCTAGCGGCACTCTCAACATGACCTGCAACACCTTCTCCGGGAACGGGGGCGACGGTCTGTGGCTCGACGGCGCCGCGGCGCTCACCTCCAACTCGTTCTTCAACAACGCCGCGAGCGGGCTGGTCAACATGGGCGCCTCGGTCATCGACGCGCGGAACAACTGGTGGGGTAATGCATCGGGGCCGGGCGGAATCGGGCCCGGCACGGGCGACGAGATCAAGCTCAACGGGACTGGCTCGGTCGTGTTCACGCCGTGGGCGCTCACACCCAGCTTCCCCGCCTGCATCCCCGTGCTCGATGCCGGCACGCGCGGGAGCATGGCATTCAGACTCTACCCCTGCGCGCCGAATCCCGTGCGCCGCGTGGCGATGATTCGGTTCGATCTGCCTCGCGCCGCGCATGTCCGACTCGCCGTCTACGATCTGCAGGGACGCGAGGTCGGAATCGTCGCGGACGGCGTGCAGCCGGCGGGGTCCACGACGCTCAGGTTCGATACGAGCGGACTCCAGAGCGGGATCTATTTCTACCGGCTCGACTCCGAGGGTTCCGCGACACGAAGCGCATGGTCCTGATGCTCTCGTCGCCCCGGTGAAAAAGGAGGGTTGCGGGTCGATTGCCGCGCCGCGACTACTCGATGACGGGCCTGCCGTAGAACACCCTGAACCCGCTGATCGGGATCAGGATCCACGCCGGCCGTGACGGGCTGGTTGAGCGGCATCAGCTTCACGGGCGTTGGACTCGGGGGTGACGACCGCCGTCACGCCCTCGGCCTCCGGACGCCACAGCGTCGCGCCGCCCATCTCGGGATCGATCGCCGCGACGTGTGCGCGCGGCAGATCGCGCGCGGCGCTGAACGAGCCGCCGGCCGCGACCACGCCTGCGCTGGCGCCCACCGCGCGAACGTCGCCGTTCACGTCCGGGTCCCACACCACGAGGCCCGCGCTCGGGACGTCGATGGCGGCGAGATGGTTGCGCGGCACGTCGCGCACATGTACGAGAACTCACCGCCCACGTAAGCGCGGTCGCCGCTCACGGCGATCGATGCCACCGGACCGTTCGGGTCCGGATCCCACACGCGCGGAATGCCGGTCCCGGCGTCGATGGCGGCGAGGTTGTTGCGCGGGACGTCGCCGATCCGATCGAACGTGCCGCCGACGAACACGTCGTCTCCGCGGGTCGCGATCGCGGTCACGACGCCGTTCACGACCGGTCGCCACATCGTGGCGAACCCGGTCTCGACGCTGATCGCGGCGATACGGCCGCGCGGCACCCTCGCCGACCTGCGTGAACGAGCCGCCGGCGTAGACGTTCGCCCCGGTCACGGCGAGCGCGGCGACGTCGCCGTTCACGTCGGGATTCCACGTCGTGGTCAGCCCGCTCGCGGCATCGACCGCGGCGAGGTTGTTGCGCTCGATGTCTCCGACATGGTCGAACGCGCCGCCCAAGTACACCGTCCCCTTGTCGGCGACGAGTGCCCGCACCGGGCCGTTCGGCTCCGGACGCCACACGTTCGGCAGGCCGCTCTGCGCGTCGATCGAGGCGATGTTGCTGCGCGGCAGATCGCCGACGCGCGAGAACCGCCCGCCGATGTAGACCGTCGGGCCATCCACGGCGAGCGCGTACACCGGACCGTTCACGTCGGGGCTCCAGGTCGCGAGGGTCTGGTCCGCGAGCACGTGCGCGACGTAGAGCCGCTCCACACCGGAGATGCGCACGAAGTCGCCGCCGAGATACCAGCCGCCCGCTCCGTCCGAAGCGACCGCGTGCACGACGCCCGTGACGAGCGACCGCGCGGCGGCGGGAACCTCGCTTTCGGAAGGCGGGAAGTAGGGCGGCAGGATCTGCGGGTTGTAGCGACTGCGCGCGGCTCGCGGGGGCGACGAGCAGCATGAGGATCGCGGCCAGCAAGAGAGATGCGGCGCGAGCGAGCGCCGTGCGATCCGTCCCGAGAATCCTGGAAGCGGCGAGGTCAGAGCGAGGTGCGTTCACGAGGGCCTCCACGTCATCGACACGAGATGCGGCGCGGCGCGCCGGGACGCGGGGCCTGCGACCCGCGTCGAGATCGGCGCACTGATTATCCACGAGGCGGGGGCGCGGCTCCAGCGAAACCTCCTGAAATCGAGCGCTACTGGAGCGCGGCACGCCGAGTCGATCGGTGTCGTGACGCGTTCGAGTCGACGTCGACCGTCCCGCGGGAGGGTCAAATGACCCAACGCGGAGTCGCCGTGTTCGTCAGCGCGAAGCACCGCCGGCGATCACCAGCTCCGTCGGTCGATCCGCTTCCGGGATGAGATCGTTGACCGGCGAGTAGCCGGCCGGATCTCGTCGCCGCTGTGGAGACCGACGTCTCCGATGATGAGCTGAGCTGGCGATGCTGCGCGAGCACGTACTCGAGATCGGTGCGGTCGCGCCCGGAAGGAGCTCGTGCGCGGCATGCGTGCGATGTGGCGGTCAGTGAGGCCCCACATGTCGATGCAGCGCAGCCGCGAGTAGTAGGAATCGCGCCCGACGGTCCGGTCGCGATCAGCGTCTGCGGCGGCATCGCGGTCCTGAGCCACACGCCGAAGCGCTTGCGCTGAGTCTCGACGATGACGTTGCGGTTCTCGCGCACCATGCGGGCGGGCTCGGCGTGGAGGTACGTCCCGAGTGCGACGCCCAATCCCAATGCCGCGAGCGCCACGGCGCGCGCGACCGAGCGCGCACCCACGCGACCACGCCGGCCACCGCGAGCAGGTAGAACGAGCGGGAGGATCGGGACGAAGAAGCGGTTCGCGACCACCCAGTCGCCGCCGATGACAACGGCGACGTACGCGAGATAGCCGCCGACCACCACGAGGTAGAGCGACATCCGCCGCGCCACCTCCGGACGCGTGAAGCGCGAGCAGCGCCGAGCGGCGCGCCGAACCGCCATGCCAGACCGGAGCCGAGGTAGGCCCACCCCGCCGCGACCGCGCGCCCCTCGAACGACACCTTGTTGTAATAGGTGTTGGGCAACCACTCGCCGTAGTACTCGTGCCGCCACAGCAGATGTGGGATGGCGACGATCGCGAACGCCGCCGCCCAGATCGCGACGTCGCGGCGGGCAGGGCGATCGCGCGTGAACGCCTGGTGCGCGACGACGAGCACGAACAAGAGCCACCCTCGGGGCGCGTGAGCGCGGCGAGACCGAACAGCGCCCCCGTCCCCCACGCGGCGCGCGCGCCGCGCCGCGCGATCACACCGTCACAGCGCCCACAGGAACAGCGCCGTGAACGCCGACGTCTCGAGCCCGCCGATCGCCCAGAACGGCATGGCTGCCGTCGAGCGCCGTCATCGCGGCAGCGCGGCGAGCAACCACTCCGTTCCGCCGCCGCAGCGCTGCTGCGCGCACGTGCGCGGCCACGGCCCACAGCGAGATCCCCGAGGCGACGACGCCGAAGGCGATGCTGAACCACACGATGTCCGCGGGCGCCACCGTCCACGGCGCCATGAACACGGTCCACAGGAAGCTCGTGTAGCCCTCGACGTGATCGCCGGGATTGAACACGAGGCCTGGCCGTGCATCAGGTTCCAGCCGTAGCGAAACGCGATGTAGGCGTCGTCGACGTTGTTGAACGCGAACGCGCGCGCCAGCAGCAGGTGCTGCGCGACGGAGATCGCGACCGCGATCCCAAGCACGACGAGCGGCACGCCCGGGGCACGGGCGCGGCGGCGGCCGACCGCGCGGGTGTGGTCACCGCTCGATCAGGGACTCAGCAGGAGTCGCGCGCTCCGCACGTCCGCTCCCGCGCGCAGGAGCACGAAGTAGAACCGGTGCGGCACGAGCGCCCGGCCGAGTCGCGCCGATCCCAGCTCGCTTCGTGCGCGCCGGCGGCGACGGTGCCTGAGAACAGCTCGCGGATGCGGCGTCCGGCGGCGTCGTAGACGACGATCGACACCGCCGCGGCGCTCGGCGTGGAGAAGCGAATCGTGCTACCCGCGCGCGCCGGATTGGGCGTGATCGATTCGAGCCTGAGCGAGGCACTCGGTTCCGCGTCGCCGGCACGACTCGACGCCGGGCTCGCGATGCGGGGATGCTCGGCATCGCTCGCGCCGCCCCACCGCCCGTCGTCGTCGCCGCGTAGCAGTAGTTCGGGCTCGCGCCGGAGAGAAGGAGGCGGTCGACCGTGGTCCATTGGCCGCCCGTGACGGGCGCCGCGTCGGCCAGGCGCGCGCTCTCGATCCGCGCCCGCCTGGAGCTGGGGACCAAATCGCCGCCATCGGCGACGTCGGCCTGCGCGTCGACGGCGACGTCGCTCGCGTCGTCCTCGGCCTCCCACTCCCGTCGCACCGAGCCCGCGTCCTTGCGCTCGACGAGCACGCTGCCGAGCGACCACAGCAACAGGCTCGTGTTCACCACCGACGTGTCGGCGGCCGTCCACGGGTATGTACGGATCCTCGGGCGGCGGCCAGAAATCCCACTTGTCCGCCCACGTGCCGCCGTGCTCGAGCCCGTCCATGAACACCATCACGTCGCGGTACTGCGGCGACTTGAAGTGCTCGAACAGGAGCGCGCTGTAGCCCAGCCTCGTTCGTGAATGCGCGCGTGTCGTAGTCGATGTCGCAGCCGGTGGCGATGCTGTAGTAGTAGACGATGCAGCCGGGATAGGCGTCGCATGGCTCCTGGTAGCTCGTGACGCCGTCCGGTCCGATACGACCCGACAGGAACGTGTGCATCCGCGCCAGCATGGGATCGATGAGCGGATCGTCGAGCATGCGGCGGATCAGGATCAGCTCGGTGGCCATCCAGTCCGTGTAGTGGATGTCGGTCGAGCACACGCACCAGTGCGGGAAGCTGCCGTCGTCGTGCTGGTACGGGGGAGCCCGGCGAGCACTTCGTGCGCGTTGTTTCCGGATTCGACGTCGCCGGTCAGCTGGTAATACTTGGCGAACGCCATCGCCGCCATGAGCCCGCCGTTCAGCACGTACTGGTAGTGCGAGATCGCCTTGAGCTCGTCGACGATCGACTTGCCGGCGGCGAGATGCCGCGGATCACCCGTGGCGCCGTAGGCCTCGAGCAGCGCGTAGCCGAGCATGCCGTCGAACACCCGCCTCGATCGCACCATCTCGAGTCGGTCGATCAGATAGTCGGCGCGGTCCTGGATGTCGCGGCGGAAGCGGCGCTTCGGCACGACCCTGTACAGCTCCTCGTAGCCGAGCAGCTGCGACACCACCGACAGCCGGATCGCCTCCGTCTCGTTCAGCACGACGCGCGCGTCCACGACCACGCCGTCGACCTCGTGTGTCCGGAAGTAGCGATCGATCCGGTGCAGCATCGGGATCAGCGGGTCGCGCGCAGCGCGCGGGGCCCGCGGATGACAGAGCTTCTCTGAATCGACGTCGTGTGCGCGCGCGGGCGAGCGGGGCCATCGCCGTGGCGAACACGACCAGGAGGCCGGCCACGCCGGCGAACCGGCGACATTCGTTTCATGGTAGGCCTCGGATCGTTGGAAGCTGCGGACGGCAGGGGACGAAAATCCTATCAGCCGGAAGGGCTCGCCGCGATGGCGGAGTTACGAGCAGGTTCTCGCCGAGGGCGAAGTCCCCAAGGGCTCGCCGAGTCGCTCACCCTCGTTGCTGCGCGCCGCCCGCGGAGGCTACTGCTAGGGCCGGCTCGCGCGTCGAGCCCGAGGCCGCGGTGGAGCAACCTCACGGCGCGATCGGCATCCTCGTCACGCACGACGAACGACAGGTTCACGCGCGAGGCGCCCTGGGAGATCATCTCGACCGCCGATCCCGACGCCCCGAGCAGAGTGAAGACATGGCCGGCGAGCCCGATCTGAGTCGGTGCGCCCTCGCCCACGACCGCCACGACCGCGAGGCCCTCGCGCACCTCGACGCGGCCGATGCCCTCCAACTCGGCGATCGCGTCGGCCAGGCGCGCGGTGTCATCCACGGTCACCGAGATCGACACCTCGGACGTCGTGACCAGGTCGACGACGATGCGGTGGCGGCCGAACACCTCGAAGACCCGCGCCAGGAATCCGTGCGCGAGCAGCATGCGCGTCGACGCGATCGTCACGGCGGTGATGGCTCGCTTGCTCGCGATCGACTTGACCCGCCACGGCGTATCCGGCGCATCGGTCTCGGCGGTGATGAGCGAGCCGGATCCTCCGGCCGCGCGGTGTTGAGGATCGCGCACCGGGATGCCGCTTGTCCATCGCGGGCAGGAGCGTCTTCGGGTGGAGCACCTTGGCGCCGAAGTAGGCGAGCTCGCTCGCCTCCGAGAACGACAAGGCGCGACACCGTGCGCGCCTCGGGGACGATGCGAGGATCCGCCGACAGCAGACCGCTCGTGTCGGTCCAGATCTGGATCTCCTCGGCGTCGAGGGCGGATCCGATCCAGGCGGCGCTGAAGTCGGAGCCCCGCGTCCGAGCGTGGTCGTACGCCCGTCCAGGGTGCGCCCAGAAATCCCGTCACGACGGGAACCTTGGCCGGGTTCGACAGTCGGTCACGCAGGCGCGCGATCGACTCGGGAAGCGGGTGCGCCTGCCCGAAGTTGTCGTCGGTGACGAGGCCCGCATCACCCGCCTCGATCGCCTCGGCCTCGAACCCCATCCGCGCGAGGCCGGACGCGAACAGCGACGACGAGAGCCGCTCGCCCAGCGAGAGCGCCCGGTCGCGCGCGGCGCCCACGAGCGTGCGCGTAGCACCCGAGTGCCGGATCTCGTCGTCCCACGCGTCCAGCGCGTCGTCGATCGGACCCTCGCCTAGGCCGACGGCGCGCGCGAACTCGCGGTGCTGGCGCTCCACTCGGACACGCACGTCTTGCCGCCGTTCGGGATGCCGGCAGAACTCGACGAGCAGGTTGGTGATTCCCGCGAGCGCGCTCACGACCACGATCGGCCGTCGCGAGCGCTCCTCGGCCACGCGGCGGCACGCGGTGGCGAAGGGGTCGGGGGTGCCGACCGAGGTGCCGCCGAACTTCGCTGATGATCATCGCCGCTCCATACAGCTTCGTTTCGAGCCGCGCGCCCGGCACGCAACCCGGCTCAATGCCGGACGCGCGCCAGGATCCAGACGTAGGAGCTCGGATCGTCGGAGCCGCCGCCTTCGAGTCCAAACTTCGGATCGACGAACTTCCACGCGACCTCGAGCCCGGCTCGAAGACCCGGACGCGCCGACCACTCGATGCCGCCTCCCGCCTCGAGGACGAAGGCGCCGTAACTGTTCTGCCCGTGAGCGGGATCGTCGTACGAGACGAGCGAGTAACCCGCGCCACCCATCAAGTAGGGCGTCACCGGGCCCAGCTTCACGGGGAGTCCGGGCCGGCCGGCGCCGACCGCGCTGAGCACGTACGTGTACTTCCGGGGACCGGGCGTCGGCTCTGATGTTGCGGTTTCGCCAGCCGGCGCCGTCGAGGTCGATGGACCATGGGCCTCGCCCGAACCCGTATTGAGCGCCCAATCCGCCGTGAATCGTCGAGACGTACGCGAGGCCGAGCGCCTGCCAACGCTTCCGAGGAGGTTTGCCCAGCGTCGAGCTCGTCGCCGCTCACCGCGGTCGCTACGGACGCTGCCACCAGCACGGCACCCGCCCGCGTCGCCAGGCTTGGCAGTTCTTGAGGACGGACCATCACAGCCCCCGGTTGGGGTTGACATGCGAGCCGCCAGATTCTTCGCGGCCAGCCGGAATACCCTCGACAAGCCGGGCTGTCTTGTCATATTCCTTCGCGGCTCGCCGCCGCACCCGCGAGCCCATGGGCCAGGCGAACGGCCGCGAATCACGCACGTCCCGAGTCGAGGAGTTCCAAACGTGAGCAACCCCGAATATCCCAAGTCCTCCGAACCCCCTCCCAGAGTCAAGCGCTACGAAGACGAAGAGCCCCCGAGCCAGAGCAAGTCCCAGGCGCTCATCGCGTGGGTGATGTTGGTCGTGATCGCCGTCCTGGGGACGTTCCTCTACATCGGGTTCCGAGAAGGCGAAGGTCGAGTCCAAGAAGAAGCGGCGGAAGAGGCGACCAGGCTCGCGGCCGAGCAGTCGCGTGCCGACTCGCTCCAGCGCGTCCGACGACTCGCTCGTGCCGTGCGCGCCGACTCGCTGGCCAAGATCGCGCCCAGATAGCCGGCGGCTCCGCCTCCGGGCGCGGCCCCGAGCGCAGGGCGGCGCGGAGACGCCCCCGCCGCCCGAGAAACACTACGGCATCGACGTCGGCACGTACCTGAGCGAGGACCGAGCGAGACGCCGAGGCAGGCCGAAGATCCAGGCCGCGGCGAGCCTCAGCGGCAAGGTCAGTGCCCGTCACCGAGGACGGGGTGACGTCCTATCGGGTCGTGATGGGCGACTTCACCAGCAAGGGCGACGCGGAGAAGAAGGCCAACGAGCTGATCGCCGCCTCGCAGGCGCGCGAAGCCCGAGTGGTCCCCATCAAGTAACGACGAACCGGACAAGAGTCCCACCTCCACGAGGGGTTGGGCGGATGAACTCACGGCGCGGGCGAGGTCATTGCCCGCGCCGTCTCTGCATCTGTCCGCGCCACGATAAATGTCGAACCTTGGCGGCACCCCGCCACCCCGGCTCCAACCCTTCGCTCGCTTCCTCGGTCCAAGTCTGCAAACACCGCGGCGAACCCGCCCGGCCCAGGCCAACCGAACCCACGGGGTCGAACCCCGGGAAGCGAGAGGTGAACGAATGATAAGTTCCGCAAGAGTCGTCGCCGGCGTGGTCGCACTGGGAGTCGGGCTGCTGACGCTGGAAGGGGCGGCTCTCTCCGTCGGCCTCTCCCATTCGGGACAGGTCGCGGGCCAGTCCACCGTTCGGGCCCTCGAGCACGCCACCACCATCGTGGCCCGCACGTCCACCGCGGTCATTCAGCGCATGCTCGTCGACCGGTTCGGCGACGGGGTGCTCGGCGCGGTGTGTTGGAGCCGCGACGTGCTCGCCAGCGTCACGCCGGTGATCGTCGCCCCCGAGCCCTGTCGGAACGCGGAGCCGATCGGTGACTTGGTCGCCGCCTCCGTCATGGGTCGGATCGGGTATGAAGGCAATACGTAACTT
>ERZ1370068.3883-contig-2981_pt1 | contig 39877 bp, 39 predicted proteins | sample MGYA00561227_ERZ1370068 | MGnify/ENA primary metagenome ERZ1370068 (study PRJEB38410, sample SAMEA6850437) | metagenome | study: Metagenomic assessment of the ecological functions of the soil: analysis of the soil microbiota associated with the... | reverse complement strand
ATATTACTTCGTTCGGTTACGTATTGCTGGGTGTCGATTCCCGACCAGATGATCGACTACTTCCGGGAAAGGACAGGCGTCACGTTGGAGCTGCCGCCCAGTTGAGGCTCAGGCGTCGTGCGGTGACATCACCGGATGCAAGTCTGAGGACCGGCCGTTCGAAGAAATTGCTCTTCAGGTGTTTGGTGCCGCAGGGCGTCTGGTCGAAGTCCTCGAGGTCCGGGAGGCCGTTCCCCCAGCGCGCGCGATTGCCGGAGAGATCATGTTGCCGGGCCCTGCACGTGATCGAGGCTGAGCAAAAGCACCGTTCTTCCGGATCACGTTGTCGTCTCCGAAGGACGTCGATCCCATCGCCCGTGAAATTGGTCGAACGGGTCGTCGACCGTCGCGATCGCGGTGTTGCCGGAAACGGAGTTCTTCGCGCCCTCGATCTCGACAGCCCTCTGACGAGCGCCTGGACGCACTACGAGGGGGGCATCCGTACCTCTCATTGAGGATATGGACGCCTGCGAAGGAAGGTGACGGATTCTGGGCAGCCAAGAGGGGCGTCAGCGTTCGCGAGCACGGGCTCGTCGAGATCCGCGACGCGATCAACGCCGCGATCCAGCTCGCCGAGCAGGAGGACGCCGAGGCCTCTTAACCGGGATCAGTCGGTACCCGACACCATCAGCGGTTCCGCGAGCACGATCGGCTGGTCCGGTGTTCCGTCGAGTCGAAGCGAGTGTTCCGTGAACGTCTGCAAGACCCGCCGGTAGCACCACACCCCTCTGCGCCGAGCGCGTGAAGATGTGGCGACACGTCTTGGGGCCTCGATCGAACCAGTTGGGATCATCGAACGTCCCGCCGCACAGGCCGAGGAAGTCCGGAAATCTCTCGAGATCGAGGTAGAGGTGGTTCCGCATCGGCCACAGAAGTTCACGGAGACGCGCTTCCCGCTGCCGTCGGATCGATGGTCATAGGTCTCCGTTGCGGTCCCTGAGAAGACGACCGAGTCTCTCTTGAAGATGGGTTCGACCAGAAACGCGGACCCCGGTGAGCTTTTGGCAGAACGTGCAGTAGCAAACGGTCGTCTGTACGGGGTCTGCCGTCGTCTTGTAGCGAACGTCGCCGCACAAACAGCCGCCTTCATGAACGTTTGACATGGAGCCCTCGGCAAATGCAGTACAAATTTCAACGCTGAGGTCCCTCCTCCCGCCCCCGGGGCGAAGCCCCGCCTGGCGGCAGCGCCGCCGCCTCAGAAGCAGGCCAACCCAGCCACCGTTCCCGCGGAATCGGGGATGAGGAGCGTAGCGTGACACGCCAGGTCGATGACCGCGCCGACCAGGCTCGGCTCGCCCGAGCAGGGGGCCCAAGCGGTCCGCCCGCTCGAACGCGGCCGTGAGCTTGTCCTCTATCCTCGTTCCCGACAGCAAGAAGGCGCAATTGGGATCGGCCGGCTGGCCGCGCGACGCCGACTTGGCGGCGCAGTTGAAGAGGCCGGTGGTAGCCTTAGCCGCCGCCATCAGCTTCGACGCTTCGCACCGGCTCGGTACGTCGGGCAGATTGGCGAGAACCGTCGACACGCAGAAATCGACATGGGGCTCGCAAGTCGCCGCCGAGCTCCCGCACTCGCCCGCCTTTGCGAAGGCTACCGCGTACCTCGATTCGACCTTGGCGACGCAGTCGCTCAGACCCGAGGAGTACGCCGATTAGCAATGCCGACCTTGGCCAGGCAAAGGCGGGCCTGCCGCTCGCCTTCTTCCCGATCGCCTTCAGCTTCGCCGCGACGCACTCGTCGCAGTCGGCAATGGCCAGGCGCCAGACCGACTGGAAGATCTGGGTGAACCACGGGTTGCCGTCGGGCCATTGGTGATCTCGCCGCCGCCGGGAACGAAGAATTCCGTGATCGCGTTGGGGCTGTTCGGCGAGATCGTCCGATCCCCTCCGGGTGTAAACTCCCGTTCTCGGTGAACCAGAGGTTTCCATCCGGGCCGAGTCACGATCGCAAACGGCCGGCTGTTCGCCGTGGGGATGGGGAACTCCGTGATGGTATTCGGCGCGCCTGGGTGATGCGTCCGATGCTGTTACCGGTAACCTCGGTGAACCCGCGAGGTTACCGTCGGGCCCGGTGGTGATCCCTGTGGGGGACCGATGTGTGTCGTCGGGATCGGGAACTCCGTGATGGCATTCGGGCTGCCCGGCGTGATCCGCCCGATCTTGTCTCGAACTCGTCCCCGCGGCGAACCCCTCCGCGAACCAGATGTTCCCGTCGGGACCGACCCGTGATGCCCCCGCGGGCCCTGCCCGCTCGGGATGGGAAACTCGGTGATCGTGTTGGGGAAGCCTGGCGTGATGCGACCGATCGCCCCCTCCGATCGCCGCTCGCCTCGGTAGACCACCGGGTTGCCGTCGGGGCCCGCGACGATGTCCTGCGGGTCGCTGCGGGCGGTCAGGATCGGGAACTCGGTGATGCTCGCGGGGCTGATCCGTCCGACCCGGTTGCCGGTGATCTCGACGAACCAGACATTGCCGTCCGGTCCCGACGCGATGCCCGCCGGTCTGATGTCCGCGTCCGATATGTTGAACTCGGTGAGGGTGTTGGGGGCGGACGGGAGGATGCGTGCGATGCTGCCGGAGTCGAACTCGGTGAACCAGACATTCCCGTCCGCGCCCGCCGTGATGTCCTCGGGACCGCTTCCGGGTGAGGTCGAAACTCCGTGAAGCACTGGCCGCGCGCTGAGCCACGCTGGCCACGAGCAGGGCGACGGCGAGCGTCGCCCAAAATGCGCCTCGAGGATTCATCACGGCCCCGCTTTTGTGAATCCGGCTGGTCGACGTGCGCCGATCGAATTGCCTTGGCCAGCCATTGGGGTACGGCCTGAAGGACCCTTCCCGCGGCCGAATCGCCCTGTCGCAGGCGTCGCTCGCGCCGTTCGCGACGGCGCCTTCCTGAGGAGACGAATCAACGGGGCCATCGTATTGCCACTGAAGCCCACGATGGCCTCGGATACCTCCTCGGCTCGGCCATGGTGAGGCCGACTCTGGCTCCCGCGGAGCGGCGCCGCGCGCCTTCGCTTTTGGCCGCCAGCGCCTGCTCGGAGGAAGAGTCTCAGCTGCAGACCAGGGTCTTCCCCCTGTTCTTGACTTCGCAGGTGACCGAGGCGGTGAAAGCACCCCTTGAAGCTGAGCGTGACGCTCTGGTTTTCCGCTGGCCGACTCGCGACGCGGACGGTCGATTCCGGTCTGTCACTTCCCCGGAATCGACCGTCCACGCGCCACCATCTCGGTCGAAGCTTTTCACGACGTCGTCGGCCGCGTCGCGGAGGATGCCGCTGAGATCCTGTGCGCACTCGGCAGCGACCTTCGCCGCCACTGGCGGAACAAGGCGGTCGGCGACCCTGCGCCAGCGGTCGGCGCCCAGTTGAGAGACGCGCCGCCTCCGTGGCTGAGGTGGCAGCTCGGCCCCGCAACACGTCCCTTGCAGCCGCGCTCGGCTCCGGACTCGACGGTGCTCGGAAGGATCTCGTTCGCGCACGATTCGGCCTCGGGCAGGTCGCACGCGCAGCTGGCGAATTCCAGGCCGCGAACCTGGCTTGTAGACGCAGCGCCCTGCGACGCACGAGTTCTGCGTGCAGGGATCGCGATCGTCAGCAGAAGACCCCGACCGTCTCGTCACAAGCGAGGACGATGCCGAACTCGAAAGGCCCCCGAGGTCGACAGCCTGCCGACCACGCGGGGTCGCCATCTGCGTCGGTGGTGACCGTCGCAGGAAGGAGAGATGGTGTCACCGCGGTCGATCGCCGGCGAGAGGCGTCCGAGGTGGAAGTCGGTTGCGCTCACGAACACAGGAGCCTTGCGGATCGTCTCAGGGCCGGGAACGAAGAGTTCCGGTCGTTCGCGAAGACGAGATTGTGGGAATTGGTGATGGTCGGGTTGAAATCCCGTTCGATGGCGATGCCGAATTGGCTGTTCCGCGCGACGATGTTGTTCGCGACCACCCCGGTGAGCACGGCATTCTGGTCGGCGCGCCCGCCCATGCTGATGCCTTCCTCGTTGCCGACGACGGTATTGTTGAGGATCGCGATGTCGAGTGTCCCCGACGACGCGACGACGCCGCGATCGCACCGGGATTGACCGACGTTGCCGGCCTGTCCGATGACGACGTTTCCGATCACGCGGGTACGAAGCGTCCCACCGGGTGCAAACTGAAATGCGCTGATGCCGGCGTCGTAGCTCTCGCCGCGAGATCTTGTTCCCGACCACGTCGACGAGAAGCTCATCCTCCCGTTCGCCAGGTCGATCGCGGCGCCCTGGCTGTTGGGGGCCATGACGACTCGTTCCGAGCGATGACTCCCTCGGCGTGAGGGCAGTTGAAGAGCGAGACCGAGATGCCGCGCGAGTCGCCGCTGAAGGGCTCGGAGACGCGCATTCGGTTGCCGGCGATCTCGAAGGTCAAGGGCCCACGCGGATCACCCTGGGTCCCGGTGAGAGATCGATCCCGGGCCGCCCGAGGGAGCCGCTGTCGAGATCTCGTTGTCGAGGATTCGGACGTTGAGGCTCCCCGTGGTCCCGTGGCCGACGCCGATGCTGCCCTGCTCCAGGGTGATCCCACGGATCATGATCTCACCGTCCTCGGTCCCGGAAGGGAATCAAAAATGGTGTTGAAACCGGAGAAGATGGCTCTGAATCCGGGCGCAGACTCGAGCGTGCGTGCGGGAGCGATGGCGATTCGTCGATCGGCTGCGCGGTGGCGATCCTGAACCACGTCACCGGGCACCGTCGCATCGATGCACGCTTGAGGCGTGGGACCGCAACCGGGGAACGTATGAACGGTTGCCGCCGCGGCATGACCCGCGCCGGCGAGCAGAGCGACCAACGCTATGATCTCCGGCGGCGCGGAGGCGCGCCGCGTATGAGACTCCTCTTCGAATGACATCTCTTGATCTCCCTTTTTCTCAAATCGGAGCCGAGACGCCCGTGAAGCTCGACCTTCTGGGGCTCGCGTGGCTCGTGAGTGAGGATCAGACGAGGAAAGAGAGTGGGTTTATTGCGGAAGAGCGCGGTCGAAGGATTCGCGCAGGAGTGGTCGATCCACGGGTGGAGCGCTCCGCGTTCGCAAAGGGGTACAGTGGAGGCCGAGCCAGTGGTGATCGGCCCCGCGGAGATGGTCGCGGAGTCGCTGATACGAGGCGGGACTTCCCCAGCCCGGCTCGCCGCCGCTCATCCGTCTCGTGAATTGAACGAGTCGTCACGCCGCCCCAGGCGGCCTGCGCTGTGCAATCGACGCCGTCCCGGCATACACTCGCCCGCGGAGGAGCCGATCGACCGCGCACGAGACAGGGCTGGCCGAGGCGCGAGCGCGCCGCCGCCGCCGGCAGCCCGAGACCGGCGCGGCAGAGGGGCTCGGCACCGCGCTCTGGCTGGCGTTGTTCGCGGTGCTGTTCGTCGCGCTGCTGGTGCGCGACTACGCGCTCGGCCAGACGCGAGATCGGCCTCGCTGCACGTCGGTCCGCTGACGCTCGCCCCGTTCGGTCCGCTGGTCTCGCTCGGCGTGCTGTTCGGCATCCACCTCATGCACCGCTGGGCCGTGCGCTTCGGCCTCGATTGGGATCGCGTGTTCGCGGCGGTCGGCTGGATGCTGGTGATCGGCTTCGTCGGCTCGCACCTGCTCGACGTCGCGCTCTACAACCCGCGCGATTTCTTCGACCCGCGCGTGGTGCTCGACTTCCGCAGCGAGTACTCGTCGTTCGGCGGCTTCGTCTGCGGTGGCCTGGCGGCCTACGTGGCGTTCCAGCGCGGTGGCGTGCCGCTGCTACGCGGCATGGAGTGCACCTTGTATGGCTTCATCGGCGGCTGGCTGTTCGGCCGTCTCGCCTGTTTCTCCGTGCACGACCACCCGGGCCTGCCGACGACGTTCTTCCTCGGCGTCGCGATCGACGGCGTCAAGCGCCACGACCTCGGCTTCTACGAGCTGCTCTATACGATCGTCCTGTTCGCGGTGGTGCTCGTGACCACGCGGCGGCGTCGCTACGACGGCTACGTCGCGGCGGTGGCCGCGACCAGCTACGCGCCGGTGCGCTTCGCGCTCGACTTCCTGCGCGTGCGCGACGCCACCTATGCCGGTCTCACGCCCGCGCAGTGGGCGTGCTTCCGCTGCTCGCCCTCGGGCTCTACTTTCGTCGCGCGGGGACGCCGCCCCGAGGCCAGGTGAGAGACGTCTCCTCCCACCCATCCGCGGCGGTCGCGGCGGGTGGGGCCACCGCGAGCGCGCCGTCCAGAGACGGTAGGTGCCAGCGGCGCGACGCGGCGGCACGGGTGACCTCCGCGTCGCGTCGCCTCCGCAGAATCAGTTCTTCGGCGCCACGACGGTCGCCTGGCTCGAGGTCACGTTGCCGTTCGCGTCCACCGCCTCGTAGGTGATCGTGTAGATGCGACTCGCTGCCGGCGCCCCTGCGCTCGGCGCGGAGCAGGAGCTGTCGGTCGTCGGTGCCGAACTGGGCATCCTGGATGTCCGGGCTGGTGTGGCCAGAGCCATCCGCCAGGTCACCCTCGTTGCTCGTGATCGACACCAAGCGCAAGGTCGGACTCGCATCGCATGCGTCGTCGACGACCGGGCTCACGGTCACCGCGACGAGCTTGTGATTGGGCGGAAAGAGCATCGCGGGCGAGACCGACAGCGACGAGCTCGGGCGCGGTCGTATCCACGACTCCGACCGTGGTCACGGCCTCGTCGGACTGGCCGAACGCATCGATGACGCGCAGCAGGTAATCGGTCGGCGCGCCGGCCGCCTGCTGCACCTCGGCGATCTCGCCGGACCCGACCGACGGGCCGACGCGGCTGTCCCTGGAACCACGAGAACAGGATGGCGTTGTCCTCGGATCGCTGCTGCCGCGGCCGTCGAGCACGACCGTCGCACCGTCGTGCGAGCGTGCACTCGACCGTCTGGTCCTGACCGGCGTCCGCCAGCGGCGGCTCGTTGGCGATCGAGCCCTGCACGGTCACCGAGGCGGTGAAGCTCTGGTCGTCATTGTCGGTCACGGTGCCGGCGACGTCGCCGAACAGCCCGCAGGTGTGCGCGTCCCACCCGACGAGGAGGCCCAGCTCGCTCGGATTCGTCAACACGAACGCTCGCGTGTCATCGTCGCGACGGCCACGCACCGAGCTATCGGTCTGCTGCGCGCCGACGATGCCCAGTCCCGCCGGATCGATGAACCCAGCATCCGGCGGCGCTCGCCCCGGTGGAAGTCAGGTCCCTGAACGTCGCGGAGGAGAAGAACGTGTCGAAGGTGACCGGGTTGAGGCTCAACCCGTACGTCAGGCCGACCGAGCACCCCGTCTCCGGACAGGGCTTGCCGATCCAGCCCGATGACGCCCTGCGCCCGGGTCGACTTCTTCTCGTCTGCGACATCGATCTGGGCCGGCCCTCGACGTGACAATCGCTCTGCTGCCCGGAACATCGCCGCCGTGATCGCCGACGGACGGTTGGCGCGCGTCGCGCGGCACGACGCAGACCGGCGTGTCCCCGGTCACGTTGGTCGCGCCCACATCGCCGAGCGGCGGATTGAAGTTCGCGCAGGTGGGATCGAGCGGCACCGCGTCGCAGTTGTTGTTGCACGTCGCGTTGAACGGCTGCGGCGCCGTGCGATCGAGGTCGCACTGCGCACTGCGCGGGATAGCCGCACGCCTGGGCCGAGGTCGCCCGAAAGGTCTTCTCGACGCGTCCCGTGCAATCGGCCTGGAGCTGATCCCTCGTCGGAGGTTGATGGCGCGTGCCGCGTTGCGTCGGTCAGGTTCGGGTTGAGGGTCCGACGGCACGCAGACGCTGAGGCGACTGGTCGGCGCTCACCTGGAACTGCGACGGTCAGCACCGCCGCACGGAAGCGATCACCGTCGAAGGATTCGGCCTGGCGCCGTCCGCCGCCGCCGGCGAAGATGATCGTGATCGCGTTGCCGGACCGCCAGCCGGGCCGCACCGATGACCTCTCGCAGGATGGCGCCCAGATCGGTCGTGAACTGCGCCGTTCCAGAATCCGCCACGTTCCACGGCGGGACCTTCCAGCCCGTGGACGCGCTGGTGCGCGGCAGCGTGCCGAGGTTGTTCACCACGTTGGCGGCGAACGGTGGCGCGTTGTCCGCAGCCTCGGCGAAGACGTCGGAGGTCGAGCGACGTCGTGTTGTCGACCGAGAACGTCCGCCGGGCCGTGAACTGGATCGCCGCGGTGGGTGATGACGGCGCCGGGCGGGATGGCAGGCGAGTCGGAAGCGGACGCCGACGATCGCACCGCCGAGATCGAGGTCGGTGACGCCTTCCGGGTCGGTCGGTCTGCGGCCCTCGGCGTCGTCCAGCGATGCGCTCACGCGCATGTTGATGGCCGTTTCGGCGCTGCAGCTGCAGCCGCACGGTGTGTACGCGTTCGGCCCGTCCATGTTGTCGTCGACCGAATTGACGGCCGTCGCCTGGAAGGAACAGTGAGTGAGAAAGAGCAGTTTCCCAGGATGACGAAGAGCAGCGCGACCCGGTTGCGTGCGGTACGAAGCATTGGCGGTTTCTCCCTGCGCGGCGCGGACAAACCACGCCGCACGTCGTCCACCTCGGGCGACTTCTCCACGGGACGACCGAGAAGCGTCCGGTTCATTGCACCCCAGCAAGCTTTTTCTTCGATCGTCGACCTGCGGGTGAGATTTACAGGCGGCGCAGATCGTGAGCATGCGCTGTGCCTTCCGCGTCGACACCAGCGAGGCGCAGCGTCGGTGTTGAGAGACGGGTGCCGGATGCGCTTCTCGATTCCGGCCGCGAGCGGTCGCCGGAATTTCACCGACTCTCCTCTCGGTTTCGCTCACGCGTACGTCAACGTGCGCGACACCTCCGCCGCTAGCACCCTCCCGCTGCAGAGCTGCGGCCAGGGATGGAAAAGCAGGAGGTTAGTCACGATGAAACTGCTGGATTGGACATCGTGGATGGAGCTGCATCGTCGGCTCGAGCATGCTCGCGGTCGCGCTTCGGCGCGGGCGCGGCGCACAGCGCAGCTGACACCGGTCGCGAACGCCAGATCCGAAGATGGTGGGCTTCACCGCAGCCAACGTTCTCTCGCCGGAGCTCGTCGAGGTGGTCGTGGCGCAGGGATCGACGCCGCTCGAGAGCGGGACCGCGCAGTTTCCGTACTACGGGTACAGGCAGCAACGGTCCGCACCTGCCGCCGCTCGGCTCGAACGTCGAGGCGACCAAGACCGAGCCCGACAAGAACACCTACCTCGTCTTCGATCGACGGCCTGAGCGGCCCCGATCGCGAGCTACGACTACGGCGCGCACTTCCTCTTCAGGGGTCACGAGAACGGCGTCCCGGTCGCCCTTCCCGGAGCGCGCCGGCAGGGCGACCGTCAATGGCAGCTCACGCTCACGCATCAACCTCGACGCCGACGGCGCCGCACAGCGTGACGCTCCTCGCGACCCAGACCGACGCCAGGGCGCCCTCTGCAGAAGATCGACGGCTCCGAGCTGGGATCCGTTCGCCAGAAGCTGCTCTTCACGACGGAGACCGCCTTCGCGACACGTCCCTTCGGGCCAGCCGGCGCAGCCTTCGGCTTCGATCTATCAGGCGACGCCGGACTTCCCGTCTTCGGTCCGGGACATCTCCGAACGTCATCGGCCGCGCCGGCTTCGAAGGCGTGCAGAACGACGACGAAGGGCAACCTCTACCTCGTCGAGGACGTCGGCGGGGCCAACGGCAGCGGCGCGCGAACGCGAGGACCAAGCAGCCGAACAGCTTCTTCTACCGCTTCAAGCCGAAGCGACCCCGCGAACCTGCAGGCCGGCGGGACGCTCCAGGCGCTTCAGGTGATCGTCGGCGGGAGCCCGCTCAGGGATTCACCCAGCCGGCGAGCTCGTCCCGCCGCGGACGTCCGCCGCCGCGGCGGACGCTGACATCTCCGGCGCCAACTCGGCGAGGCTACGTGGCGCTTCACCAGTACGGGACGACGCTCCCGACCAAGTGGATCGACATCAGCACCACCACGCTCGTCAACGCCGTCTCCCCGGCGCCGACGACAACGCGCTCGCCAAGGCCGCGGGCGCGACCCCGTTCAAGCGGCCCGAGAACCTCGCGTTCCGCCCCGCTCGCAGCTTCAGGGAGATCTGCTTCGACGAGACCGGCGACACCGACAACCGCACCTGCGCCGGCGGCGGCCCGCGCCGAATCCCAACCTGCCCGCGTGCACGACGCCGAACGTCACGGGCGGCTTCACGACGGTCTTCAAGCTGATCCAGTCGCCGAGCGAGCAACACGGGCTCGATTTCGGTGCTCTACAGCGGCGACCAGGCGCACTGCCGGGTTCGACAACGTCGCCTTCCTCTCGCAGGACCAGATCGCCTTCGTCGAGGACGCCGGCGACACGCTGCACGCGCCAGCGCAACGCGCTCGACTCCGCGCTACCGTCCTCGGACGTCGACCAGGACTACTCGCACGGTGCCCAGCCGGTTCGCTTCCTCGCCGAGGGCCGCGACGCGGCGGCGACGATCGACTCGGGCCTCTCGGGCTCGGCGGCTTCCAGAACGACGGCGACAACGAGATCACCGGCCTCTACGTCTCCGACGGCGACACCGAGCAAGCGGCGGGTTGCTCGGCGAGATCCTCGCCGAAGCTGCTCGAAGGACGGACGGCACGTGGCGCGCGTTCTGGACGCAGCAGCACGGCAGAACACCTACGAGCTGATCGCTCGCCGGCGGGGACGACTCGGGGGGTGGCGACTCGCAGGGTGGCGACGACTGATTTCTGCAAGCCGTGGTCGTGCTGCTCGGGGGCGAACGTCGCTCCCGAGCAGCACGAGAGCTTTTGCGACGCGGACCGCGGTCGTTGGCGCTGCGACCGCGCCGGCGAGCTCAGCGGTCGAGGATCGCAGGCAGCGCAGGTTGTAGCGCTCGCCCGCCGTGGAAGCTCGACCGGCAGGTGCTCCGTTCAGCCACGCCGCGTCGGCAGTCTGGTGACGGCGACGTCGAGGGCGCCGAGGTTCTCGCGCAGATAGGTACGTCGCTTGGTACCCGGGATCGGGCACGATGTCATCACGCCCTGGCGCAGCACCACGCGAGCGCGAGCTGGCCCGGCGTGCAGCCCTTCTCGGCGGCGAGCTCGCCTGACGCGCCTCGACCAGGCGCGAGGTTGCGCGTCGAAGTTCTCGCCCTGGAAGCGCGGCGTGGCTCTGGCGGTAGTCGTCGCCTCGTACGTCCTCGAGGCGCTTGAGCGTGCCGGTGAGGAAGCCGCGGCCGAGCGGGCTGTAGGCGACGAAGCCGACGCCGAGCTCGCGGCAGGTCGGCGAGGATCTCCGTCCTCGGGATCGCGGCTCCACAGCGAGTACTCGATCTGCAGCGCGGTGATCGGGTGCACGGCGTGCAGCGCGGCGCAGCGTCTCGGCGCTCGCCTCGAGAGGCCGAGGTGGCGCACCTTGCCCGGCCTCGACGAGCTTCGGCCATCGCGCCGACCGTGTCCTCGATCGGCACCGCCGGGATCGACGCGGTGCTGGTAGTAGAGGTCGATCGGTGTCGAGCACGCTAAGCGCTCGCAGCGTCGCACGCCTGCGCGGACGTAGCTCCGGGCGGCTGTCGCGCCCCAGTCGTTGCCGTCCGCTCGACGCGACGAAGCCGAACTTGGTCGCCAGGACGACGTCGCTCGCGGCGTCCGCGCGATCGCGCGCCCGACGCAGCTCCTCGTTCGTGCACGGACCGTACACCTCGGCGGTGTCGAGGAAGCGTGCAGCCGCGCTCGGTCGCCTCGTGCAGGGTGGCGATCGATTCGGCTTCGTCGCGCGCACGCCGTACGCCCAGCTCATGCCCATGCAGCCGAGCCCGAGTGCGGAGACCACCAGGCCCTGGGTTCCAAGACGAGCGCTGTTCCATGGCGCACCCTTAGCGCAGCCGCGGGCTTCAGACGATGCCGCAAGGCGCGGCACCAGCGAGGGCCACCTGAGTCAAACTCCACGGCGATGCGGCGGACTGGCGCAGCTTCGTTGGTCTCCCGAGACTGATACCAGCCCAGTGATGCGGATCCGCTTCAGCGCAGTCCCGTCATGTAGGCGCCCGGTACCTGAGCGAAGGCGCGGTCGATCGTCGCCTCTCCCGCGAACAACACCTTGTCCCCCACCGGCTCCGCCAGGATGGCGCGGTCGCCGAGCTCGGTGGCGAGGCGAAGTAGGAGTACGAGCCGAGCGAAAACGGATCCGAGTGCCAGCGAGTGATCTTCTGTAATCGATGGGTTCGGGGATCTCGTCCCCGTAGAATCCCCGCAAGCGCTCCACTGGCCAACGCGACGATCTCCGGATCGCGCAGCTCCTCGATGTCGATCGCCGACTGCCCCGAGGAGAATGCCATGAGGATCGGTTGGCCCGTGATCCTTTCCATGTTGTGCCAGACCGCGAAGCCGCCTTTCTCGGGCCGGCTGAAGCCGAGCACATCCGGTTCCCGCTCCCAGAAGACGTAGGGAAACCTGAGGTAGAGCTTGTTCAGCACACCGCTACCCCATGCGATCGATCGCCCCTTGCTTTCGTTCGGGCAGGGCCGGGGAGAATTCGATCTTTCCCGCCTTGAGCACGCCGATGGGGACCGTGACGATCACGGTATCCGCCTCTCGTAACGGCGGCGGTTCGTGAAAATTTGAACGGACTCACCGGAGTAGTCGATCCGCCGGACGATGGTCTTCAGTCGGATGTCCAACCCGCGCGCGAGATGGTCGGTTATCTGGTTGTAGCCTGGGGAACGCGGTGTTCTTCATTCCCAGCCGTCGCTCGGGGTCGGTGGGTTCTCCGGGAGGTGGGAGAAGCTCGAGAAACGCCTGCGCGGGAATGGTCTCGGCGCTGGCCGCGAAGTCAGTCTCGAAAAAGGTCGTGGTGATGAACTGAATGAACTCGCGCGAATACCCGACGAGAAGATTATCCTGCCACATACGGTCGATGAGGCTCTGAATGGCAAGCTTGGGCTCATTGCAGCGCGGCGGCCAAGATATTCACGCCCGAAGCGGGCTTCGAGGTCTGCCACGGTCTCGCCGTCGATCTGTCTCGTGCCACCTGAAGAGTCGTGAACGAGCATGTTCGTGAAGTCGGTGTTCACGGTCTCCAGCTCCAGGTCCGGCGACCAGCTCGCTCGAACTCCGGCTGCGTTCCGTGGATCCAGCTCGCGCCGAGATCGATCGTCGTCCCGCCGCCGAAGTCGTAGGACCACGTCCGACCGCCGATCCGATCCCTCGCCTCGAGTACCACTACTCGAAACCCCGCGTCCGCCAGGCGTCGTGCGCTGGCCAGGCCCGCCGCACCGGCTCCGACGACGAGCCACGGTCGGCAGGCGATTCTCGGAATTCGACGAGCTCCCGCAACCGCCGATTCCGATTGCGAGGAGCATCACCAGGAACCGAGTTTCGCGTACGCTGTCCATCATGTTCTCCCACTTCACGGCCGTGTGACCCGCCAAACCTGCGAGCTGGGCCGCTTCGCGACTTCACGGTCTGTTCTGCTCCAGCCGCAGCAGCCAGTGGCATTCAGCTCCGCGGATCGCGTCGACCTCTTGTGCCGAAAGCCCAGGTACCGCGGACTGAATGCGCCAGCGGATTCTCCACGCCCATGTCGAACGGGTAGTCGGTGCCGAGCACAACCTGCGACGCGCCGAGCGACATCGATCAAATGGCGCAACGTATCCGGGCGGTAAACCAGTGAATCGAACCAGAGCTGCCGCAGGTACTCACTTAGGCGCCGCTTCGTGGTCCGCTCTCCGGGCGCACCTCGTAGGCGTGGTCGGAGCGTCCCACACGGTAGGGCAGATAGCCGCCGCCGTGGGCCGCACAGATCTTCAGACGCGGGAAGCGGTCGAGCGCACCGCCGAAGATCAGGTGCGACAGCGCCACGGCGGTCTCCAGCCAGGCCAGCCGATGACGTTGATCAGGTAGAAGCAGTTCAGCCGCTCGCCGAGCGAGCAAACCGAGCGGGTGGATGAAGAGGAGGGCTTCCAGCCTTCGGCTCGCGCCCAGAAGCGCTCGAAGCGCGGGTCGGAGAAGTCCACGCCGTTGACCGCCGTCGAGAGGATTGCGCCGCGCAGGCCGAGCGAGGCGGACGACGGACGGTGAGCTGTCGGTCGGCGGCTAGATCCGGATACTGCAGCGCCACGCTGCCGAGGCCGACGAACCGATCCGCCGCGCGGCGCCATCGCGGCCACGCCCTCGTTCGCGGTCTCACGATCTCGCCAGCGAGCTCCTCTATCCGCCCAGATAGTGGTACTGCGTCGGCGAGAGGCTCACGACCTGCAGGTCGATGCCCATCGCGTCCATCCGGTAAAGCCGCGCTATCGAGATCGGTGAGCGCCACGGCATACTGCGGCAGCAGGCTGAAGTTGTGCTGCATCGAAGCGGGGGCCCATCTGCACGCGGCCTGCAGCGCGTGCTCTGCTTGCACCGCTTGGATTCGTCCTGACCAGTGCCTCCACGCCACCGACGAGGTAGTGGGCGTGCAGGTCGACGGTGCGCGCGGCGGGTCATGAGGTCACGTCGGCTGCGGGTGGTGTGGTCGGCATCGTCTCCGCGCGCGGGCGAAGCGAGGCTCTCGGCGCGACGCCAGATCTCGCGGGCGACGGGCCAGCGGAACTCGGGCAGGATGACGACGCCGAGCTGCACGCCCTCGGACCTCCACGGCCCCACCATCTCCGCTCCGGCTCCAGCACCTTCTGCCAGTAGCCGACGCGTCGATCCAGCGCCCGAGCTTGAAGGCCGGCCTCGTAGCGTGGGCGACCTTCTTCATGCCGAGCTTCTGTGCAGCGCGACGCTCTCGCGGTTGGGCAGCGCGATGCCGCCGATGACGACGTGGCTCCCGCTCTCGCAGCCGCGAGAGCAACGCTTCGTAGAGGGCGGTGCGAGGCTCCTTGCCGACAGTGTCGGGTGAGGAGATAGACCGTGCTCCAACCGAGGAAGCGATACGCTGGACGTCCCCGTGCCACTTCGTCGCGTAGGGTAGCCGACCACCTGCCCGTCTCGCTCGGCCACCAGCCAGGGAAACGACGCAGACGCACGCGCCGGCGATGCGCCCCGCCATGTCCGGCGTCGATGCCGCTTCCTCACCGAAGGTGACCACGGTGTTCAGGACGTAGTGGTTGGTAGATGCGGGCGATCGCTTCGGCGTCGCCCTCGGTCGCAGGCCGGATCATCGCCCTCCCGGAGTCCGATCGACGCATTTACGGCGCTCGGCGCGCCACTCGGTCTGTTTTGACGGAGCCGACCGAGTCGCGTCGCAGCGAGTCGACGACGACCGATCGGCCTGCGCGCAGTCCTCGCTCGCGCGTCTGGCAGACGTCTCCGCTCGAACGGGCGGTGGGGACTCAGAACGCGTAGCCGCCGCGGACCGTCCACCCGGCGAGCGTAGGCGCCTCCGGAGACGCTGCCGTTGACGCGCACGATCACCGTGCCTTCCGGGCGAGAGATCCTCGGATCGACGATCCGTCGTAAGCCATCCGCGCCGTTGGGCTTGGCGCGAACCGCGCCCAGGTCGCGGGTCGGTGCCAGTCCGGCCAGCGCGTCGCAGAGGCCGTCCGCATGTCGCTCAATGCCTGCGCGCAGGTCGCGTAACGCGTGGATCCCGCTCCCGCTCGTGTCGACCCGCGCTGGCCGTCAGGACCGCCGCGAGGCCGGTCAGCTGTCCGCCGCCGGTCACGATGTCACCGCTCACCTCCACCCCCGGGCCGGCCGGGTCGCCGCCGGAGAGGAAGGAGACGAACCGTCCCACGATCCCGTCGGCGCCGCTCAGGATCAGGATTGCTCGACCTGCGTACCGGTATCGTTCAGGCCGCCGACGAAGGCGCGGGCGCGCAGGTATCACCGCGACGCCGAAGACGGTGACCCCTCCCCGAACTCTCCAGGATGCCCTTGGTGGTGTGATGGCCTTCTCCGCGACGATCGAGAAGGTCAGTGGCGGCACGAGGCAGTCGGAAGGTTCTGCGGACAGGCGCGCGCGGGCTGGCAGGTCCGTGGCGAAGAAGGAGCACACGTCGCCGCGAGAAGTCTCATTGTGCACGCGACCATAGAGCCACCGGAGTTGGTGCGCTCAAGGGACTTCCGGGTATCGCCGCAAATCTTCCGCCCTGGCGGCCCCGGTTAACCCCCGCCAGTGAGCGCTTCTCATCGAGGCCGCCAGGCCACCAGAAGCCCCGCACGGCGGGGCCGACGTCGAGACAGAAAGATTCTGAATGACCGAATCATCGAGGACGGAGAACACTTCAGCGCGCGCCGCCACACGCTCCCCGACGAGCGCCAGCACGGCGCGCGCTCCACCGCCGCCTGGGTTCCACTGGGGCCTTGATTTTTGTGGCATTGCGCGCGCCACTTTCATATGGCACTCATGGTGCCATAATGCCGCAGTGCCGGCGTCACGCGCAAAGGACCGAACATGGGGCAGGCAGGGCTCGCAGAGCGTATGGTGGCGAACGCGGTGTGCTGGGCGAACTCCGCCAGCTTCGCATCCCCCTTCGCCGTACGGTTGCTCGCGCGCCGTTTGCGGCTTCTGCCGCAGCCGGCGCAAGCCTTGCCAGGCGGCGGCGCCGTGCACCGGCAGCATCGACTTCGAGGTCGTTCGACGAGTTTCGGGGCTCGACGAGGGGGTGGCGATCGCCGCGCTCGACGCGGCGCTACGAGCGGAGCTGCTCGTCACGGTCGGCGAACAGGCGATCGCGTATGATTTCACGCACGCGCTCGTGCGACAGATGCTCTACAACGCGCTCGCCCCGCGCTTCGAGCACGGCTGCACCGCGAGATCGCAGAGCGCCATGGAGGAGTGTACGGCACGCGAATCTTCGACTACGCGCCATCGATCGCAACGCACTTTCATCGCAGCCGTGATCTCCCCGGTGCCGAGCGCGGTGCGATGTATGCGGTCGCCGCAGCCGAGCAGGCGGATGCCACCGGCGCGCATGCCGATTCAGTACGGTGGTGGCAGGTCGTGCTCGACTTGCTTCCGTCGAATGACGCGCGACGATGAATACCTCGCGCGCCTCTCCTCGTCATCGCGTCTTCTGGTAGCGTGATGACTCCGATGACGCAGCCCCGGTCAAGGCGTGGTCGCGCTGGCTCGAGTCCCTAGCTCTGGGCTTCAGCCGTGTTCTGGAAGATGCGGAAGATCACGAACTCCGCGGGGCGCACCGGCGCGATGCCGATCTCGCAGATGAGGCGGCCGTTCAGGATGTCGTCCTGGGTCATCGTCGTGCGGTCGCAGGTGATGAAGAACGCCTCTTCCTCGGTGCGGCCGAACAGCGCGCCGAGACGCCACTGCGTGCGCAGGAACAGGCGGATCGTGTCGATCACGCGCGCCCACAGGCGATCGTCGTTCGGCTCGAACACCACCCACTGCGTGCCCTCGTAGATCGAGCGCTCGAGGAAGATGAACGAGCCGCCGCACGCTGACGTACTTCCATAGCGGCGTCCGAGCGTCAGCGTGCGCGCGCCCCAGACGCGGATGCCGCGCTCGGGGAACGTGCGGATGGCGTTGATGCCGCGCGGAGAAGCCACCCGCGCCTCGACGAGGGGATTCCGAGGGTGGAGGACGGCGCCGCGGATGAATGGGGTAGCACAGCTCCGGTGACGCCCCGATTCGCCCGCGCGCGGTAGTCCGATCCGCGCGCGTCTTGGTGAAGCGGACCTGAGCACATAGCGCTTGCGGCTTGCAGCGGCGCCGCGGGGTGCGTCTTCCTGGCGGCGGCTTCCCGTGCCCCAGACAAGGCTCGACGCCGACCTGATCGACGATGGCCGGGTCCGTGCGTAGGTTGCGAGCCGGCACGGGTACGCGAAGCATGCCGACGCCTTCTCGGTTGTCGCGGAGGTGTTCCTCGCCCGCGACGTGGGCAACACCGGCAAGCGCCGCCGGGAACGGCGCTTCACGCGAACGGCCCCAGGCGCGTCGCGCGGGCAGCCGGTGACGGTTACGTTCGACGGCCAAGAGGGCGTGCTGCAATGAAGACCACGAAGGAGCTGACGGCGATCATCGAGCGCGAGGGCGACGGCTACGTCGCGCTGTGCCCAGAGCTGGACATCGCGAGCCAGGGAGCCAGCGTCGAGGAGGCGCGGCGCAACCTCGGCGAGGCCGTCGAGCTGTTCTTCGAAACGGCAGATGCGAGCGAGGTGCAGCGTCGGTTGCACACCGAGGTCTACGTCACGCGGCTTGAGATCGCTGTTGGGTAGGCTCCGGGTTCTTTCCGGGCGCGAGGTCCGCGCGATTCTCCGCGACCCATGGGTTCGCGCAGGTGAGGCGGCGCGGTAGCCATCGTCGTCATGCAGCGAACCACCGAGGGCACGACGACAACGGTGCCCGTCCCCGATCACGCAGAGATCCGCGTCGGGACGCTCCAGTCGATCATCCGGCAGTCTGGGCTGCCGCGCAGCGCATTCGAGACGGAGTGACGCGCAAGATCCTCGATGCAGGACTCCAGCTAGGTCCCATCCCGAGGCCATCAGGGTCGCGCACCAGGATCGGCGACCAACCGGGGCGGATGTGCCGAGCGAAATGCAGAGGAGCGGCGCCCGGTGTGTCGACCATGGCGGCGATCTCGGCCATGCCGCGCTTCAGCTCCGCGACCATGTCGGGCATCGCGCCGGCCAGGTCGTCGTGCTCCCCCGGATCGGACTCCAGGTCGAAGAGCAGGTCGTCGTGGTCGTAGCGCGCGTAGACCGATTCACCCCCGCGGACGGCGAGCTTGAGCTTCCAGCGGCCCTCGCGGTAGCCGCCGAGACCGCTATTGTCTCTGACGAACGAGGAGATAGCGGAACGGACCGTTGGAGTCGCGCTCGCCGCTGCCCGAGAGGAGCGGCCAGAGGTCCTTGCCATCGATCTCGAGGTCGGCAGGAAGCCTCGCTCCGGCGAGGCCCGCGAGGTCGGCATCCAGTCGGTCATGGCGGCGGGTTCCGCGATCGTCTGGCTCGCCGGAATGTGCCCGGGCCAGCGGGCGATCAGCGGCACCCGCATCCCACCCTCGAAGGTCGAGCTCTTGCCCTCGCGGAGCGGGCCCGCGCTGCCGCCGTCGCGTCCCTCCCTGCGGCTGCGGCTCGTCCGTCGCCCACAACAGCCACGGACCGTTGTCGCTGGTGAAGACCACCAGCGTGTCGTCGTCGATGCCGCAGCTCTGCGATCTCGCGCAGCAGCTCACCGACGCTCGCATCGAGCTCCTCGACGACGTCTCCGTAGAGGCCGCCGGCCGAGGTACCGAGGAAGTTCTCCGGAAGCGTAGAGGGGCACATGCGGGAAGTTGCTTGCGTAGTAGAGAAGAACGGCTGACCGCGACCCGCAGCCTCGCGCATGAAGTCGATCGCGCGCTCGGTGTATCGCTTGGTCAGCGTCTCCTGGATTGCCGGCATCTCCACGATCGTCTCGCCCTCCATCAGGGGGACGCCCGGCCGACAGTCGGGCAGGAGACTGTTGCACTCGTGCACGGCCGGCGGTTCGCCGGGGTACTGCGGTTCGTCCATATCGTTGCTGTAGGGCAGGCCGAAGAAGAGGTCGAAGCCCTGGCGAGTGGGGAGAAACTCCGGGAGGTGGCCGAGATGCCACTTGCCGATCAGGGCCGTCGCATAGCGCTCGCTCGCGCAGCATCCTCGGCGATCGTGCGCTCGGCCGGATCGAGACCGCCGGTGCTGTCGGGGAAGAACACGCCGCGCGGGTCGATCTCCATACGGATCGGGTAGCGGCCGGTGAGCAACGCCGCGCGCGAAGGCGTGCAGACCGAGGCGCCGACGTAGAACTGCGTGAACCTCGCGCCCTGCGCCGCCATTCGGTCGATGTTGGGCGTGCGGATGTCGGGGCTGCCGTAGCTGCCGAGGTCGCCGTAGCCGAGATCATCCGCGAGCACGAAGACCACGTTGGGTCGAGGCGCGGTGCCGTCGCCACTGCTGCAGGCGCTCGCCGCGAGTAGGCAGAGGGCCCACCCGAGCCGCATCGGGTTCGCGTATTCGCGGAGACGGCCAGACGCGTCGGGCCGATCCGACCCATGCAATGAAACCCGATCGGCGGTTCGTCTCATTCGTCCCATGAAAACAAACCATGAAGGGCGATTCGCTCGCCTGGCTCCATCCTGGCGTCACTGCTGGTCTGGACGCTGGCCGCGCCAGTCGCGGCCCGCCCCCACCGACGGTGACACTCACCTTCCCCGGCTGCGCCCCGACGCTCCAGGGCTGCATCGCGAATGCACCCGAAGGGGCGCTCATCCAGCTCGCCACCAACGGCCCGATCGACGAGGACCTGGACATCGAGAAGAGCCTGCAGCTCCGGGCCGCACCGGGCTTCGAGCCGGTCTTCACGCCGTTCTCCACCATCTTCGCGCTAGCCCCGGCCGGCATGCCTCGCCACCTCCTGATCCAGGGGCTCACCTGGGAGCCCGCCGGCTCGTCGGGCGTGCTCGAGGTAGTGCACGGGACCGAGGGCCAGTTCGACGTCGAGATCCTCGACAACCGATTCGTCGGCATCACCGGCGGCACGGCCGGCTCGCTGGTGACGGTCAGCACCGCCGGCACGCCGCTCCCGGCGCCGCTCGGTCCGATCGCCCTCTCGCTCGCCGGCAACGAGTTCGACGTGCCGTCCGGCACCGAGACGAACCCCGTCGCGCTGTCGTTCACGAGCGCGCTCGGCGGCACCGTCCGCGTCGCGGGCAACACGGTCCGCACTGCCGACCAGCGCCAGCAGTCGGCGATCGATCTCTACCACACCGAAGGCGAGCTCGCGGTGGAAGTCGAGCGCAACGTCATCGCCAGCGCCAATCCCGAACAGTCGGGTGTGAACGTCTACCAGACCGGTGACGGCAGCGGGCGGATCGTCGCTCGTGTTTTCGACAACCTCATGACCGGCTTCGACGGCGGCATGCGCTTCGGCGTCGGCTTCTACGCCTCCGCAGGCACCATCGATCTCACCGTCCTCCACAACACCATCGTATCCGCCTCGCTGCGCGCGGTCCAGGTCGGCGGACGTGAAGACCTGGGTGGCCACGCCTCGGGCATCATCGCCAACAACGTGCTGGTGTTCAGCGAGCGCAGCGACGTCGGCATTCACCAGTTCAGCGACACGGTGATGGAGCGCCGGAACCTCGTGACCCACATCGGCGGTCCGGACGACGCCCCCGAGGCGCCGAGCCCCGACGACATCGTGGTGACCGACCCGCAGTTCGTCGGGCCCGACGACTACCGTCTCGAGCCGACCTCGCTAGGCATCAACACCGCGTCGATCGAGCTCCTGCCGGAGGACATCATGAGCGACCTCGACCGCAATCCGCGTGTCGCCGGCCCGGCGCCCGACATGGGGGCCTACGAGCTGCCTTGCGAGCCCGACAGCACCGAGCCCCACTGCGTCAAGCAGCCGTCGTGCGAGGAGACCGGATGCACGACCGCCGATCCCTGCTACCCGGCGCGTTGCATCAACGACCAGTGCGTCGTGGTCGAGCCGATCGGTGTCGAGCATGCGCGCTGCGCCTGCGATCGACCGACGCCCTCGTCGTGCCCGAGCACGCCGCTGCTGAAAGCGTCCGTCGCCGGGCCGCGCGGGCCTGCACCTACCTCGAGCGCGCCGCCACCACCACCAGCCCATCTCTGTATCCGCGCCTGCTCACGAGCGCCCAGCAGGCCTTCGAGCGCGCCATCTTGGGAGTCGACCGGCGCGCCATGTTGGGGCAGATCTCGCCCACCTGCGCGGCGGACTTCGCGGCCGACTTCACCGACGCGCGCGAGCGCGTCTGGCAGCTGATCGAGTAGACGTCGCACCAGCCGGGATACTCGCCTGCGCTCAGAGGCTCCAGCGCGGCGGGTGTCCCGGCTCGGGCTGGCGAGCGCCTGGGCACCGAGCACGGCGCGTACGCATGGAGGTCGCAGCTCAGCAGCAGATTGTTTGTCTTGGCGAACCTCGAGATCGACCCCCGGCACGGCGTGGGCGCGGTCGTCCTGCGCGTCCCGGGCGATGGTCGATCTCGTGCGAGTCGCGAAGGCGGATCCCCGATCGTCGAGACACCCCATCGCTCCGGGGTCGCGCGACGGATGCGTGCATCGCCAAACGGCCTCCGCTAGGGGGCGCCACGGAGAACTCGTTCCCCCGAATCCCCGCTGGATCCTCGGTCCCACGATCGCAGCCGCGACCCTGGCGCTGTCCCTCGCGGGAGCGAACCTGCTGTTCGAGCTCCGGGAAGCGCAGCGGGGCCGCGACGAGCTCTGCATCTTCGAGGCAGACCAGAGCGCGGACAACGGTAGCGTGCTCCACGTCAAGCCTCACTACGAGCAGGTGTGGCGCGCTCCGGAGTTCAGCGTTCGCGTGCGCACCAACGGAGACGGGCTTCCGGGAAGACAGCGACTTCGCGCTCGCCGACGTCGACGTCGCTTTCCTCGGCGACAGCTTCCTGTTCGGCCACGGCGTCGAGCAGGGCGAGCGCATCTCGGATCTCGTGGCGCGCGCCTTCCCGGATCAGCTCGTCGTCTCGCTCTCCTACGAGAACGGCTTCGCGCTCGGCCACTACCTGGTCTACGTCGAGCGCCATCCGGAGCTGAGGCCCCGCCTCGCGGTGGTCGGCGTGTACCTCGGCAACGACCTCGAGGCCGACGAGCACGAGACCCGGATCGAGACCGACGCCGCGACGGGCCTCCGCCACGTCGAGCTGCCCTACCGCTCGTTCACGCGCCAAGGCTACATGATGGTCCATCCTTCAGCGCTGCGGCCATTGGTGTGCCGGCTGCGCGATTGCTGCGCGCTCGGCCGCTACGTCGTGGGCCTGCTCAACCATTCCCGGAACCGTCGGCTGATCTTCGCGCCCGGCCTCGGCGACGTGGTCCCGAAATGCTCCGAACTCCCGGGAGCTCGACTCCGGCACGCTCATACCTTCGGCGCGCACGGCCCTCGAGCACCTCGCCGAGCTCAGCGCCCTGATCGAGTCGCGCGGCGGACATGTGATCGCGCTGCTGATCCCCCAGAGCTTCTACGTCGTCCGGGACGCGCAGCCACAGGGTCGGATGACCGCGGCGGAGGCGAGCCGCTTGCGGCGGAAGCGGCCGCTCCAGCGAGCGATCCTCAAGTGGTGCGAGCAGAGCAGAGTGGACTGCCTCGACCTCACCACGGGGCTCGCGTCGCATCCCGAGCACGAGGCCCTCTACTTCCGCGGCGATGCCCACTGGACCCCGCTCGGCCACCGCGTCGCGGCGGGACCTGCTCCTGCGGCGCCTCGACGCGCCGGTCGTAGCCACGAAAGCGGCCACCGAGGCGTCGTCGGTCGCCACCGCCGAATCGAAGGAATCGCCCTCACCTATCCCGCAGTACTTGACGACCAGATGAGCTGGCGCGAGCGCTGCGGACGGACACTACGGCATCTTCATTGCGGCGCAGAGCCGTGACGGCCGAGACCTCGTGTGGACGGCGAGGTTGTTGAGAGCGGCCGGGTCGATTTCAACAGCGTCGCCGGTGGACTGGCGCGTACCTCTTCCCCGCCACGGCCCCAGTCCGCGAGACTTGAGCTGCAGCGCGCCTTGCCGCGCATACGCCGCATCCCAGCAGACAGCCCGGTAGCACACGTCGGGCGCCATCCGCGGCGCGGCGATGCAGGCCGCCGCGCGCCGCGCGATCGAGGCGCGCGCAGCCATGCGCTCGTTCCCGCGCTCCCAGGTAGAGGCCCCTTCGTACACGGCGAGGGCGAGCACGGCCCCGGCGACACAGGTCAGCCCGAGACGGACGGCTCGCTGCGGCACGCTGGCGATCGCGATCGCCACGAGTGGTCCTACGGCGAGCCACAGAGGCACCGCGAGCGTCGTATACCGGGACAGGAGCGCGACGTGCATTCCTACCCCGAGGCGTCCACCGCAGTCATGGCCGCCGCGCCGCCCGAAAAAGCTGCGAGCACGAGCCACGGCACGATTGCGCGGCGCCACGACGGAGAGCGGACACCCACACCCGCACGGCGCAGAGCACGATGACTGCAGCTCCCGTGACGCCCCATCGCCATGCCGGCCCGACATCCCACGAGGCGATGGGCCCCCGAGAGAAGTGAGCGCGAAAGTGGAGCAGCTGGGTGACGTGTCCGGGGATCGGCGTGGGTGGCGGCTGACCCATCGCCGGCCTCCAGCCCACGGCATAGAGGACCGCGGTGGCGCTGCACATCGCCACCGCGCCCAGCAGCCGCCGCGCCGGCATGCGCACGCCGGCCAGCCGCAATCCGATCAAGCCAAGCGGTGCGGCGACCAGGAGCACGAGCCCCGCGCCGTTCGACAAGGCGCCCGCGACGGCGGCGAGCACGACCACGATGGACCATCGCGCCGGCGCCGCGGGCAGCCGCACGAGCGCCGCGGCCATGACGACGACCGCTGCCTGCGCGAGCAGCAGTCCGAGCTGCCAACCCCATGTCCAGTTCTGCCATTGCGCCAGCGACGATTGCACGGCGGACGCCACGAGAATCAGGACGCCTACCGCGTGAGGAGCGATCGGCCCGACCGTACGCAGGATCATCCACGTCACGATCAGGATCACCGCCAGGGCGACGGTCACGGTCGCCGCCACCTCCCAGCGCGTGTCCCAGTCCGACAGCGCCGCGAGCAGGTGCAGGACGGCCTTCGTCACCGGCAGCCGGTGCTCGTTGTGCTGCGCCCAGAAGGAGGCGGCGGTGAGCTGGCCGTCGTGCGCCCAGGACGACTTCCCTCGCGAACGTCCATTGGTCCATCCACGGGAAGTCGACGGTATCGCGGCCCACCGCGCCGGATGAGCAGTACTGGCGGGACGACCGCAAGCACCGCCGGCAGGCCCATGGTGAGCCACGGGAGGACGGGACGTCTCACGAGCCGGCGCCCCTCCTCGAGTCTCCCCGGCATGGGCGCATGTGTTCCCGACCGTAGGTCGATGAGAACGGCAGATCAACGGTTTCGCAGCTCCGGGGGTCGCGGTAAAGGAGGCAGCAGCGATGGATTCGAGGAAGCTGGCGCGGCGTCTGGCCTGGGTCGCAGCGATGAGCACGGTGGTCGCGTGCAGCGACGCGCCGAGCTCGGCGCCGCCACTCCGGCGAATGGCTCAAGGGCGACCTGCACCTGCACTCGTCGCACAGCACCGACGCCCTCGACGATCCCGAGGACGTCGTCATCGCCCGCGCCGAATCGCTCGGCATGGACTACTTCGTGTTCACCGACCACGACAACCACGTCGAGGGCCACATCGCGACGTGGGACGATCCTGCCTACCACTCCGACAAGATGGTGATGCTGTACGGCGTCGAGTGGACCACCGCGCACGCGCACGCGAACCTGTTCGGAACCGCGCCCTGGGATCATCTGCGCATGTACGCGCTGCGCGACGGCGACGCCGCACTCGGCGATCGCCGAGGCGCACGCGCTCGGCCTGCACTTCTCCGTCAACCACCCGGTCAGCGGCGATCCCTGGGAGCACCCGCTCGATCTCGACTTCGACAGCATCGAGGTGTGGAACGCGGTCTGGGTCGCGCCGGCGGGCAACCCGAAGGCGACCGAGCTCTGGGAGGCATCCTCGCGACCGGCCGCCGCCTGGCGGCGCGCGGCGGCAGCGACGTCCACCACCAGGAGGGGATCGAGTCGCGCATCCTGAACGTCGGCAACCCGACGACGCACATCTTCGCGCGCGAGCGCTCGGCCGCCGCCGTCATCGAGGGGCTGAAGGCCGGGCACGTGACGATCAGCTACGCGCCGGCGGCCGAGCGCATCGACTTCACCGCCGACGCCGACGGCGACGGAGGTGTTCGAGACCATCGTCGGCGGCGCGACGTCGACGGGCACGGGCAGACGATCGCGTTCCGTGTCGAGATCGTCGGCTTCAAGAGGGCAGCATGTACGAGGTCGCGGTGAAGAAGGACGGCGCGAGCTTCGCGAGCTTCGAGCTCGACTCGCCGGTGGTGACGTTCACCGACGCGCCGCCCGCCGGACAGCGTGCCTTCTACCGCGTCGAGCTGCACGGCGCGGTACCGCTCGCGCCGGCGGAGTTCGCCGGCCTCTACGGCGACATGATCGCGATGAGCAACCCGATCTACGTCTCCTTTCCTGACCGGCTCCTTGAACGATCCGTCCCGCCGAGGCAGAGGGTCGGCATGACTCTACCGACCTGGATGAGGAACGCCCTGTACGCGACCGGCGTGATGAACCTCCTCGCGGCCCCGGGATTCACTCCCGTCGGGCGGCGCCCTCCGCGATCTCGCCGGCCTGCCGTCGCCCGCTGGCCATCCTCTCTATCCGTCGATGGTCGCCCTCTTCGTGCTGCTCTTCGGCATCGGCTACCTGTGGAGCGCCTGGGCCGGCTCGCGCCGATCCGATCTTCATCGCGATCGCGGCCGCGGGGAAGATCGCCTTCGTCGCGATGCTCGTGTGGTTCTGGGCGGTCGGCGATCTGCCCTTCCGCGCACCGCTCTGCCGGGAGCCCGGATCTCGTTTTCGGGGCGATCTTCTTGACCTGGCTCCGGGGCGCGGGCCGGCCGGCGACCGCGAGCCGGCTCTCCTCTTCGCACGTCTCCGGCTGATCGCGGCGGTCGATGCTGCGCCTCGGCGTCGTGATCCTGCCGGAGCACCGCTGGCCGATCGCGCGGGCGATCTCAACTTCCGCCATCCGGTCCCGTTCGCGCGAGCTCCTCACCCTCGACGACGTCTCCGGAGGCCGCTTCACGCTGGGGATCGGCGCCGGCGGTACGGGCTGGGACGCGACGATCCTGGGGCGAGCCGAGTGGCCGCCGCGGGGCGCTCCGCTCGCTTCGTCGAGTTCGTCGGTCTCCTCGACCGACTTCTCCGCGAGCGAGCGACGTCGTACCAGGGCCGGTTCTACACGGCGAACGAGGCGAGGAGCCACCCCGGCTGCGCGCAGCAGCCGCGCATCCCCTTCGCGATCGCGGCGACCGGGCCGAAGGGCACTGCGCCCGCGGCGACGCACGCCGAGACCTGGGTCACCGTCGGCGATCGCTCGGCCGACCGCCGGCGCGGGCGCCCGGCGCGCGTGCGCGAGCAGATCGAGAGCCGCGGAGCGTGTGGAGGCCGGTCGCGAGCGCGCTCGCTCGCCGACTCGTGCTCCGGCCCGAGCCTCGATCCGGGCCTCGAGTCGATCGAAACGTTCCGCGAGACCCCGGACGCTATGCCGACGCCGGAGTCACCGACTTCGTCGTGCACTGGCCGCGGCCCGCCGCGCCCTACGCCGGAGACGTCGAGAGGTTCGCAGGAGATCGTCTCGGGAAGCCTTCGGGCGCGGACTTGAAAGGCGAGGAAAACGCGCGCTTGCTTCGGGAGGTCCCTTCGACCTCACGGAGGATGCGTGAAACCTTCAAGAATCAGTCGTGGTTCTCGCGGTTCGCCAGGGCGACGGCACGGATGAGCGGCCGTCCCGCGACCTTCGCCGTGGCCGCCGGCGTCGTGGTCGTCTGGGCGATCACCGGCCCGCTCTTCGGCTTCAGCGATACCTGGCAGCTGGTCATCAACACCGGCACGACCATCGTCACCTTTCTGATGGTGTTCCTCATCCAGAACACCCAGAACCGCGACTCCGAGGCGGTCCACGTGAAGCTCGACGAGCTGATCCGCGCCAACGAGGCGGCCCACAACGCCCTCCTCGACCTCGAGGACCTCGACGAGGAGGAGCTCGACCGGATCCGCGAGGACTACGAGAAGCTGGCCGAGACCGCGCGAGCGGCCCTCGAGGAAGTGGACGAGCTGAAGGAAGCCAGTGCGGTCGGCCGAGGCACCGGTCGCGAAGAAGTGAATGCGTCGAATCGACGTGGCTCCGAAGATTCGGTCCGTCGCCCGCGCGCTGCGCGATCCCCGCTCAGCCGCCGCTCCGCACCGACCACTGACACCGGCGACGCCGCGCCTCACCGGAAGGTCGAAGCGGACCGAGTCGCCTCGGGCTCGAAGCCGACCGACCGTCCATCGACGGTCACCGTCGCCTGACCGCCCTCGGCGCCACCCGCCAGCCGGACGCGCAGCGGGACCACGTCGTCGCCGAGCGCCGTCACGCTCCCGCGCGCCTCGTGCGGCGTGTAGGCGACGGTGAAGGTGCGGCCTCGACCATTCGAAGTCGTCGAAGGGCAGGGCGGGATCGATCGCGAGACCGTCCGCGTCCGCGCGGAGAGCCCGCCATCGCGGACGCTCCCGATCAACGCCTCGCTGTGCAGAAGGCGTTCGTCACCGGGAACTCCTGCATGCAGAGCACGCCGGGGAAGCACCACGTCTGGCCCGGTAGGATGTCGGCGGAGCCCGTCGAGCGGCGTGAAGTACATGTCGGGTCCGCTCCACGCGTGCCGTACCAGACGTCCGGGTACGTCTCGGCGTGTCCGGCGAGGGTCTGGCGCCGGAAGGCCTCCCAGGCGAGAGCGCGCGCCGGGACGTCGCGCAGCCGGGCGAGCCTCTTCGAGCGCCGGACCGGCCAGCGAGTACCCAGAACCCGGCGACGCCGAGGCCGGGAGTGATCGGAGCGCCTTGACTCGCGAGCCCGAGCGGTGACGGGTCGAGCAGATCGCTCCGGCATTCGAGCGACGAGGCGCTCCCACTGATCGGGTGCGAGGCCGGGGTCGCCGAGCAGCGCGATTCCGTTCGAAGCGAGCCAGAGGTTCTCGGCGCCCGACCTCGATGGGGCGGTCGTCGCTCGTGTAGACGTAGGCGCGATTGAAGAAGTCGCCGCGCCACTGCGCCGCGAGCGCCCCGGCGAGCGCGTTCCGGGTCGTCCGCACCGAGCGCGCGAAGTCGACGTCGCCGTGGCGCTCCGCGAGCGCTGCGAAGCCGGGATAGCAGACCAGCGCGATCGCGGTGTTCATCGTCGACTCGCCGAGCTCCTGGTGCGATCGGGGTCGACCTCGCTCGAGAACGAGGTGAGGAAGTCGTCCCAGTCGGAGTCGAGAAGGCGGATGAGACCGTTGCGAGCCCGTGCCGACGACGCCGACCTGGTACTCGTAGGCGCGCTTCAGCATCTCGTACGCCGTCGCCGAGCCGCAGCGCCCGCGGCCCTCGTCGCCAGTAGAAGTCGTAGGTCTCGTCGAGGAAGTGCGAAGTCGCGCGTCGCGAGGACGTACTCGAGGCCGCCCAGAGCAGCCAGAGGCTCTGAATCGCTCGGCTCGAACCCGAAGGGCTGCCAGCCCCGTACCCTGCGGTCGCGTAGGAAGCTGGCCGTCCGGCCGCATCGCGCGGAGGTAGTAGACGATCACCTCGCGCGCCGACTCGGGCTCCAGGTAGATGACCGGCAGCACGTGACGCAGCGCCGCGCGCGGCCCGGCGTTCGCGCCCCAGTCGTACAGGTAGATGCTTCCCTGGTTGGATCACGCGGGTCGCGAAGAAGTCCTCGCGCAGCATGCCCGACAGCAGATAGTACGCGCTCCACGCCATCTCGCGGCCGATCCACTGCTCCTCGGGGAGACGGAACCGCGGCGTCCGCGCGGCCCAGTCGCGCGCGATCTCGCGCCGCCGGTCGGGCGGCTCCTTCGAGAGAGCGGTCGATGACCGCGTCCTCCTTCTGCCTCTGCGGCGCGATGCCGAAGAGGACGTTCCAGTTCGCGCCGCTCACCCGGAGCGAGATCGAAGTCCTGCTGCGTGACGAGGGTCGCGTCCTGATTCGGAAGCGTTCCGGAGTCGTCGAGGCTGTCGGTGAGCTCGCCGCGCGCGACGCCGCTCGGGCAGGGAACGGTCTCCGCTCCCGAAGAGGACGCTCTGCACCGTCTCGAAGCGCCCCGGATCCGCGTCGAGGAGGGTGACGAACGATGTCTTCGGGGAAGGATCGTCCGTCAAGCTCGGCACCTCGAGGTCGCCCGGGGCGGCGAGGCTCACCGCCTTCAGCGTGCGGCGCTCCGCGTCGAAGCTCGTCCGCACGCGGGCCGGATCGTAGATCGACGTGCTGGTGATCGGGTCGGTGTGGCGGAGCAGCCACCACGCGACGTCCCAGTAGTCGAAGTACTTGATGGATTTCGCTGCGCTCGAGACGTTGGTGACGACGAGGTGCTCGAGCAAGACCTCGTCGCTGCCTGGCGGAGAGGGACACGTACTGCTCGACGCGGAGCCCGCCGTGCTCGACGGTCTTCTTCGTGTAGCCCATGCCGAAGATGCGCTCGTAGAACGCCCCGCGGGACGGTCCTCGTACAGCGTGCTCCAGACTTGGTCGCCGTCGCGAACCCATCCGAAGCCGCCGCCAGTAGTTCCGCCCCGCCTCGTCGTAGCGATTCGCGAGCCGGTAGAAGGTCTTCGCTGCGAACAGCTCGACGTAGCGCGCCGCTGTGCGCGATCGCGGTGACGTTGCCGTTGCCGAGCTGGTGGAAGGCGTCGGCGGGCTCGCTCGCGCAGGGACCCGCGGTGCAGCCGTCGTAGCGGAAGGCCGGGAGGCCGAGCTCGTCGTCGATCCACGTGCCGAGCGAGGAGCCACCGAAGGAGGTGTCGAAGTCGCCCGAGCCCGGCAGCGCCTCGCGGCCGCCGCCCTGCCCCGCCGCAGCCCGCCACCAGAACCGCGAGCAGAACCGCGAACGCTGCGCGCGCGCGTTTCGCAGGATCGTCGCCATCGGGGCAGCCTATCGCGGGCGATGGATCGGGCGCCACGCCCTTTGCCCCACGTGGGCCTCGTCTACCCGCTGCTTTCGACCGATGCTATGGCCGGGAGTCACCCGGGACCATGAGCGGCGATCACGGCAGCGGCCACGGCCACGACCATTCGAGCGACGCTCGCCGGGCGGGCGAGCGCCACCGCGGCCGCCTCGTCGCCGCGTTCGCTCTCGCGCTCGGGTACTTCGTCGTCGAGGTCGTCGGCGGCTTTCTCACCAACTCCCTCGCGCTCCTCTCCGACGCGCGGGCACATGCTGACCGACGTGATCGGCGTCGGCATGGCGCTCGCCGCGATCCAGCTCGCCTCGCGCGGGCGCGCCAGCCTCCACACCTTCGGCCTCTACCGCCTCGAGATCCTGGCGGCGCTCGCGAACGCGGTGCTGCTCTTCGGCGTCTCCTTCTGGGTCCTCTACGAGGCGTGGGTGCGGCTCCACGCGCCCGCCCGTGTGCACGACCTGCCGATGCTGGTCATCGCGGTGGTCGGCCTGGCGCGTGAACGCGATCTCCTTCTTCCTGCTCCGACGAGGCGCGGCCGAGAGCTTGAACGTCGCGCGCCGCGTATCTGGAGGTCGTCGCCGACGCGCTCGGATCGGTCGCCACGCGATCGCCGCCGCCGTCACCATCCAGCTGACCCAGTGGCCCTGGGTCGATCCGATCGTCGGCGCCGGGATCGGGCTCTTCATCCTGCCGCGCACCTGGCGCCTCGCAGGGCAGGCGGTGCGCATCCTCCTGCAAAAGCCGCGCCCGCGCACATCGACGTGCGAGGCGCTCCTCGCCGACTCTGGCGGAGGCTGCCCGGCGTCGTCGACGTCCACGATCTTCACGTCTGGACGCTCACCTCGGACATGGAGGTCGCGTCTGCGCACTTGATGATCGCGAAGGACGCCGATACGCATCGGGTGCTCGACTCTGCTCGGGCGATGCTGCGACTGCGTTACAAGCTCGAGCACGCGACGCTCCAGGTCGAGCCGGAGGACTCGCCACCGGCTGCGCCGAGCTCCAGTGGTGAGAGAGAAATCGCATCGATGAGCGCGGAGAACTTCGAGACTTCCACCTGGTCCACCCGGTGCACTACTGCGGACCGCGGCTACCCCCATCCGCTCTGGACGCGGCTGCGCCGCGAGGATCCGGTCCACTGGTTCGACCGGAGCGACGGCCTCCCGTTCTGGGCGATCACGCGCCACGCAGGACATCGTCGCGATCGGGAAGAGCCCGGAGCGGTTCGTGAACGGCCCCCGGCTGATCGTCGAGCACCTTCCGGAGCAGCCGAACAACTTCCCGCCGACGCTGATCCAGCTCGATCCCCCGAAGCACGGCATCTACCGGAAGATGGTGAACAGCGCTTCACGCCGGGCGACCTGCAGCGCCCTCCACGGCGACATCGAGAAGATCGCGAAGGACATCGTCGACTCGCTCGCGGCCGACGGCGAGGAGGGGGACCTGCGACTTCGTCGAGAAGGTCTCGGCGCCGCTCCCGATCGCGGTCATCGCCTGGATGCTCGGCGTCCCCCGCGAGGACTGGCACCTCATGTTCGACTGGACGAACCGCGCGATCGGCGCTGCGGATCCGGACTATCCGTGAGGAGGCAAGACGCCGCAGGAGAGCGGCCAGGCCGCATGGTCGAGCTCTTCACCTACTTCACCGGACTCGTCGAGCAGAAGCGCAAGCAGCCCGCGGACGACCTCGTGTCGCTCTTCGCGCAGCTCGGAGATCGACGGCAAGCCGATTCCCTTCGAGGACGTGCTCACCTGGTGCCTCATCATCGTCGATCGCCGGCAACGAGACGACCCGGAACGCGACGAGCGGCGGCATGCTGGCCCCTGATCCAGCACCAGCAGCGAGCTCCGCAAGCTCCAGCGCGACCCGTCGCTGCTGCCGGATGCCGTCGAGGAGATCGTCCGCTGGGCGAGCCCGATCATCCACTTCGCGCGCACCGCGACCGAGGACGCCGAGATCGGCGGCAAGCTGATCAAGAAGGGCGACGCGCTCGCGCTCTTCTACCCGTCCGCCAACCGCGACGAGGCGGTGTTCGAGGATCCCTTCGCGTTCCGGGTCGACCGCCGGCCGAACAACCACCTCGCGTTCGGCGTGGGCGAGCACTTTGCCCGGCTGCGCGCGTCGGCTCGCCTGGAGCTCGAGTTCGCGTTCAAGCATCTCCTCCCGCGCATCGAGGAGATCGAGCTCGCTGGCCCGGTGTCGCGACTCCACTCCGCGCTCGTCAGGGGCGTGAAGCGCTTGCCGCTCCGGTACCGGATCAAGCCCGCGGCCTGAGCGCGTCGTCAAGCGGACAGGGACCCTCCCAGCACCGCCGGGCGCTCGCGCCAGACCCATTCGCTCGCCGCTGCGTGATGCGAGTCGCCTGCTCCGCCGCGGGCGATCGTCTGGACGAGGTGCGCCGCTCCGCGGCGGCCGTTCGGCGGCGAACGCGCCGAGCGCGCCGCCGTCGGGCGCGAGCCAGCTCCGCACGACGAGCGGGCGGTCACCCGGCGACGGCATCGTCGAGGTACTCGAGGTCGATGCGGCGGACGCGGAGCGCGCCGCCGAGCGCGAGCATGCGATCGACGCCGAGGCCGCGCGCCGCGAAGAGCTCGAAGGCGCCGTCTTCTCGAGGAAGGCCGCGTACGCGGCGTTGTTCACGTGGGTCACGTGGTCGAGGAGCGACGGCCGCACCACCGCCTCCATCTCGACCGGATCGCCCGTCGCCGTGCTCGGCCAAGCGGGCGCGCGCGTGGGAGGGTCGTGGAGCGGACCCTCGCCGGGAGAACGCACGCTGCATCTCCTCCGGGATCTTCACCGGGCGCTCGCTCGCATGTCGCAGTAGACCCAGTCGGTGCGTGGCGCGCGCGACGAGGGAGATCGCTCGCCGCGGTCGGCCGCGCGGCGCGCGGCGCGGCGGACCTCGTAGCTCCGGAGCGAGCGGGCGCGGCGCCAGTCCAGCACCGCGGTCGCGGTCCGGAGCGAGGTCGCCGCCCCGACGGGCGTGAAGCGCTCGAGCCGGGTCCGCCGGATGATCCACACGCGACCCGCCGCCGCGTACCACTCGGGTCCGAAGCCGCAGTCCCACGAAGCCTCGGCGGCCGCCTGCTCGAGGAGGCCGAGGAGAGCCGCGATCTTCACCTCGCCGAGCAGGTCGACGTCGGCGTGCGAGGATCCCGGTGCTCGAGCAGGTAGCGGTGCATGCTCCGTCGAGCCGCCGACGGCGACGACCTCAGTCGTTCGCGCGCGGCGCCGGTGAAGAGCGTGGTGAGGGCGACCACGACGACCACTGCCGCTGCGGAGAGGAGACACGACCGCAGCGGGCCGGCGATCTCGACGAGCGCACCGAAGAGCGGTGCGCCGACGCAGGCCCGAGGCGCCCATGAAACCGAGCGTGTGAGACCGCGAGCACGCGTCCGCGGTGAGTCGGGAGGCGCCTTCTCCTGGAAGATCCCGCGGCCCGCGTTCAGCGGGCACCGCCGCGCCCATGCCCCGGAGGACCACGGCGGCCAGCAGCAGCGGGAAGGGGATCCCTGAGCCCGATCGATGCCGAGGGCAGAGCGCCGCCCATCCCGAGCGCGGCGCAGCTGGGCGCGCCCGCGGCGGCGGATGCCGCCGCGGCGGGAGGACGAGCAGCGAGCCCAGGATCGTGCCGGATCGAGAACGACGAAGTTGAGGAGGCCGAGCTCGCCGCACGCCGCCGTCCGTAGACGCTTCCGGATCACTCACCGGGAACACGACCGAGAAGGGGTCCGATGAAGCCGATGCCGACCACCGCGACCAGGAGAAAGGGGCGGAAGCAGCGCAGGCGGACGCGAGCACCCTCGCGGATCCCGGCGACGAGCTCGTCGAGGCGGCGGCTCGTTCCTTGACGAGGCGCGGCGCGGCACGGCGGCAGCCGAGTGAGCGGCAGCACGCCCGTCAAGATGAGGAGGGCGTGCAGCCCCAGCACCGGCTCGAGGCCGACGAAGCGCGCCGAAGCGCCGATGAGCGGCGCCGAGCGCTTGCGTGCCCACATGCGTGAGCATCGCCATCGCGACGGCGTAGGCCGAGATCCGGCCCCGCGACCTCCGAGAGCAGCGAATCCCTCGCCGGGATGATGAAGGCCTGACGGTCCCCATCGCCAGCGCGAAGGCGAGGGCACGATCGGAGCGTGAGGAGAGCCGGTCATCGACGGTCGCGAGGAGAGCGCCGGAGAGCGCTCGCGGCCGCCAGGGAGCGGCCGATCAGGGCGGCGCCGCCGATCGACCCGATCCGCGACCGCGCCGCCCACCAGCAGGAAGAGCACCGCCGGCGCCATGAGACAGCTCTGCGCCACTCCGACCCAGCCGCGTCCGCCGCCAGGAAGAAGACGACGAGGTAGGAGAACAGCACGCCCTGCAGACCGAAGGCGGCGAACCACGAGGCGAGCGAGACCAGGAACCAGCGGGAAACGCCGGCGCGGGCGTGGCCTTCGGGGCGAGCGGCGGCGGCGGGCATGTTCTCAGGACCGATGCGGGTCGCGACACAACCACGCGGATCGGATTTCCTTCTCGACTCAGGCGCTCGGAGTACCGGTGCGACGACGCGCAGCTCGCGTCGCGGACGACTGCTGGAGGAGAACGCGCCATCTTGCGGGGTGCTCGACCGTTGGTGCTGGGCAGGGCTGGGGCGTTCAAGCCCTCAGGTCGCTCGCGGTGACGTCACCAATTCGGCGGACACGAGCGTTCTTTGCCACACCTGCCTGCGCGCTCCGGAGTGGTCGTCGTCAGTATCCTCAGCTGCGGTGGTTCGTCGCCGCGCTACCAGGTTGAGGCTGAGCGGAGGGTCGCAGCGGGTGTCGGACGGGATCTTCTTGCCGATGATCCGCTCTCGATCGAATGGTATGGCTCGTCCCTACCTGGACCACCGCGCGACGTTCTCGCTCTCGACGGGACTTCGTGCGCTGCCCTCGGTCTCGCGCTCGTCGTCGTCGGCGATGCGTTGCGAGGATCTGGCCGTGCTTTCGCTCGAATTTGGCGCTGGCCAGTCACCAGCGATCCAGCAGGACCACCGGCTCAGAACCCGCGGACCCTATCAGGTCAAAGTCATCGTCGAGCTATCTCCGGCGGCTTCGTCGGCGCATCTCGGCTGGGTGCTCATCCTTCCGCAGCCTCGTCGGCCTCGCCACTCATGGTGCCGATAACGTGGCTGACGGTCCGCCGGATGAACGTCGAAGAGCGCCTCCTCGGGGAGAAGTTTCGGTACGGGCTGGACGGCCTATCGGAGCCGGACCTGGCGGCTCATTCCTTACGTTTATTGATCATCTCTCTTCGACGGGCATTGCGCGCGATTCCCATCTCAGAGCCAGGCGGCGATGGTCGCGTCGTCGTGCCGATCTCGGCGAGCACGCGCGTGTGCTGCTCGCCGAGCCGCGGCACAACCGCCGGCCAGGCGCATCGGCGTGCGCGAGAACAGATCACCTCGCCGGTCTGGACGACCTCGCCAGCTCGGCGTGATGCGACGACCACCAGAGCCCGCTCACTTTGCCATCTGCTCGTCACGACGATCCAGGAACCGAGGGCAGGCGACCGCGGCGCAGCCAGCGCAGCAGGCGGGCGAGGAGATCGGCGGTCGCGCTCTCGGCGGCGATCGCCGCGTCACGGCTGCGGATCCCGCGAGCGGCGCGGAGAGCCGAGTGCGCGCAGGAGGGCGCTCGCGGTCACGCCGTCCTCGGCAGACGCAAGACCCAGCCGTCTCGACAAGCATACGCGCGGCGTGCGCTCAAAGCCCCAGGTCGCGGCCGTGGGGTGAAATCTGCGGCGTCTCCAGCGTGTGCTCGACGAAACTCCATACCGCGTACGCACGCGGCATTCAGAAGCAGCGTCAGACCACTTGGCCCTCCCCGCCGCCGCCCGCGGGCGACCTCGTTCTCGCGGCCCAGAACGCGCACCAGACCTTGCGAGAAGGCGCCGGCATCACGCCGGTCGCGTAGTCGGTGTACGGGACGGCGTAGAACAGGCTCCTCGCCGCCCTGCGCGCCAGACCAGACGAGCCGCGCCTGCAGGATCGGATCGAAGCCAGTCAGTCGGCGGGGGCCAGTCGGTGCTGCTTCCCGGGCGAACGTGGAGGAGGCGCCGGTTTTCGCGCGCGGAGCGATAAAATCAAATGAAGGCGCCGAGCCGCAGGGCGCCTTGACGGTGATTGTCGACGACGAGGTCGGCACGCTCGACGAGGCGGAGCAGCGCCTCGCCGCGCCTCCGGGCGGCGAGTCAGAGGCGAGGCGAGCGGAGTGCGCGGTTTTTTAGCCGAGGAACCGGGTCGTGCCGGCCCCGGAAGGGATCGCCGCCGAGCGGCTCGACCTTGACCACGTCGGCTCCGAGGTCGGCGAGGGCATCGGGCGAAGCGCCAGCGATTAGCGAAGGTCATGGCTGACGACGCGGACGCCGGCGAGGCGGGCCGGCGCCAGCGCGGGGACGCTCTCCGCGGGAACGCGCGGGCTCTGGATCGCGGTCGCGCGCGACGCGGCCACGCGGGCGCGTCGAGGCCCGCGCGCCGCGCCGGACCGCACACCGCCCGGAAGTTCGGGAGAAGCGGATCGGCACGCCCGGCTGGCGCGTTGGCCCGAGGTCAGGATCCTCGACCTCGATCGACATCCGCTCGCGATCGTCTGCGAGTCGCGGAGAAGGTCCGTCGGTCCTGGACAGGACCACACGGGACGTCGTGCTCGGAGAGCCGCGCGAGCCACTTCGTCGCGCGGCCGCGCGGCGAGATTCTCCTCGAGGGTACGCCGCACGAACGCGCGGCGCTCGGGCGGCACTGCGCGAAGGAGAGCGGGATCCCCTGGAGATCGGGGTGCGCGAGCGAATCGGGACGATCAGGCGCGTTGCAGAGCTTGACCCAGACCTCGGTCAGCGCGCCGACGAAGAGCCAGTCGTCGGCGGCGCGGTAGAAGGCGTAGGTCGGGATGACGCCACGCGGGTCGCTCGCGTTGCCGACAGGCGTGCGCGGCTGCCGGGCCCGGTCACGTAGGTGCCGCTCTGGAGAGCAGCGCCGCCAGGAAGCTCGTCGCGACGCTGGCCGCCGTGCCCCCTCCCGCGCGCGCGGAGCGCAGCGGCGATCTGAGCGCGGTCGCCATGCCACGCGTACGCCGTGAGCGGCGTGTTCAACCACACCGGATGGCCGTCGTACGACCATTGCATCGCCATGACCGCCGGAGGTACGCCTGCGGAGCGCGTCGTCCGCCGGGAGCGCGGCGAGGGCCCTCTCGAGCCGAACAGGCTCACCTCGCAGTGGACGAGCGCCGGGTGGGCTCAGGAGGCGCTCTCGAGCAGGCCCCGGCGGCGCGGAGGCGTCGGTCGATCAGGAGCACGTCGGCCTCGCCCGCGAGACGGGGCGAGCTCGGTCGCCGAGACCGATCCCGCGGGCGCTTTGGAGCGCTGGAGGACTGCGGCGTCGACTCGTCGGTCGTGCCGCGGCGGGCCGCAACGCTCCGACGGGCTCTCCGTCAACCGGCTCTCGCACCGCAGGACGTCGCAGGCTCGGCCAGGAGCCATCCTTAGGGGCCCGCGATGCCGTCGCAGGCTCGAGCACCGAGGTGCCGACCAGGGCCCGCGCGGATCCTCCCAGGTCGGTGGGACGTCGCATCGCCTCACATATCACGACCGAGAAGGGAGCCGCGCGGATCTGGTTCGTTAACTTCAGCTGCGTTTCGCGCTAAGGTCAGGGTCATGCGGCGGTTGCTTCGGATCGCGCGTGGAAGGCGCTCGCCGGGACGCCGTATTTTTGCTCGCGACCGCGGCCGCGGCGCGCCTGGGCAAGCGCCGCGCCCGCGAGCGCGCGCCGCCCCGGCCTCGAGCTGCGACCGCTCCGGACGCCGCGCCGCAAGCCGACACGGCGCTCCAGTTCGTCCGCGACGGCAGGTCGTCTCGACGCTCGATCTCGCAGCGATTTCGGGCGTCTGCCACGAGCAGACGGTCGCGATCGACGATCTCTACTACGGACGGCGGAAGTCCTTCCGCGCGTGCCCGCTCGCGGAGGTGTTGCAAGCGGGCCTCACGGGGCCACACCTCTCTCGACCCTCCGCGGCGACGGTTCACTCCTCCGCGCGCGCGGCGGCTACACGACCGAGCACGGGCGCGCAGCTCCTCGAGCCCGGCGGCTTCCTCGCGTTCGCGGATGCCGAGCGGACTCCACCGGACGGCCCGCCTGCCTGGGAGCCGATCGACCGGCGTCAAGCCGACCCGGCCCGTACTACCTGGTCACAGGGCTCTCCGGTGACGCGATCGCACACTTTACCCTGGCCCTACCAGCTCGCGCGCATCGAGATCGCTTCGCTCGCGAGCAGTACCCCCACCTCGTGCCGACCACCCGAGCGCGGGATCTCCGGCGCAGCGCGGCTTCGAGATCTTCAAGTCGACTGTCGCCTGCACGCGCTGAACGGCGAGGGAGCGGACGCGTCGGCCCCGATCTCAACGTGCCGCGGAGCATCGTCAGTACCGTCGCGCGAGCGAATCCGCAGGCGTACGTGCGCGATCCGCCACAGACCGCTCGCTACACGACGATGCCCTCGCACGTACGCCTTACGACGGGCACCGATCTCGACGCTTTGATCGCTTACTTCGACGCGATGAGAGCCGGCAAGCACGACCCGGGAAAGGCATCGTGACCTCATCGACCCCATGTCGGTGCGCTTCTCTACCGCGGCGCTGCGTCGTCGAACGCACGCGCGCTTCACTGCGCACGTGGCGCAGAACCTGGCGACCCGGCAGCACGCGATCGCGTTGACCCTGGGGACGTCACCACCCCGAGCCGCTGCTCATCAGCGCATCCTCCTCGTGCGTCACGAGCGAGAGCCTGGAGCGTGCGACTGCGACTGCATCACCCAGCTCGAGGCGGCGCTCGCGGCGATGGGGCCCTTCCAGCCAGGCATCTTCTATCTCATGCAGGAGGGCCGCGGCGCCGGAGTTCGCGGTGAGAGGCGCGCGACCCGCATGATGGGTGCAGGCGAGCCGTCACCGGCTCGACACGTTCGAAGACCTATCGCCCATGGGCCTCCGACCCGATCGGCGGACCTACGGCGAGGTCCGGGCACTGGCCCGGCTCGTCGGGAATTCGGCGCGCCCCTCGTGGTGCTGACGAACCAATCGGACAAACTCGCCGGTCTCAGTCCCGTCCTGCCGATCGCCCGGGACCGAGGCGCTCGGGGAGACGCGTCGCCGGCTGAACCAGCACTACCTCGACGCCAAAGTCCGGCTCGGGCACCGGGCGTCGCGGCGGACGCCGGAAGCGGCGCTCGCCGAAGCGCGAGATCGTCGACGTCTTGAGCCAGCGCCGCTGCCCGGACGACCCCGCTTCGTGCATCTCGCGGCCTATCTGCTGCCGATCCCTCGATGCCGGCGGCCCGCACTGGTTCGCCGTCGCAGCAATGCAGCAGCC
>ERZ1370068.2087-contig-1249_pt1 | contig 39882 bp, 73 predicted proteins | sample MGYA00561227_ERZ1370068 | MGnify/ENA primary metagenome ERZ1370068 (study PRJEB38410, sample SAMEA6850437) | metagenome | study: Metagenomic assessment of the ecological functions of the soil: analysis of the soil microbiota associated with the... | reverse complement strand
CGCAATCCGGGAACAGGCGATCCGCACATGAAGGCCCCCGGATTACGCTTCGCTTCATCCGGATCTATACTCACTGGCAAACGCCTACCGCGCGTCCTGCAAATCATGTCGGAAGCTTTTTCGGCGATCATGATGGTGGGCGCGCGTTGGTATTGCCCCGACATCAGGTCCGGCATGATCGAGGCATCGACCACGCGCAGGCCTTCGATGCCGCGCACCTTCAGGCGCTGGTCGACCACCGCGAGCGGATCGTTGCCCATCCGGCAGGTCGAGGTCGGATGATAGACCGTGCTGCCGGTGCGGCGGCAGAAATCCAGCAACTCCTCGTCGCTCGACACTTTTGTCGCCGGATCGACCTCCTCGACCGCAGTAAGGCTTTAGCGCCGGCGCCGCCAGGATCTTGCGCAGGATCCTGATGCCGTCGATGAAGGCGCGGCGATCGGTTTCGGTCGCGAGATAATTGATGCGGATTTCCGGCGGCACCGCCGGATCGGCGCTCTTGATGCGCAGCGAGCCGCGGCTCTCGGGGCGCAGCTGGCAGACCGAGGCCGTAGAATCCGGACTGCGCATGCAACTTCTCGCCCATCTTGTCGGTCGAGAACGGCAGGAAGTGAATCTGGATATCGGGCGACGCCAGCCGCGGACTGGTCTTGAAGAACGCGCCCGACGTGCCGGCCGCGATGGTGAGCGGTCCCTTGCGAAGCGCCGCATATTGCATGCCGGCCATGACGCCGGCGAACAGGGATGATTGACGATATCGTTGAGCGTGATGCGCTGTTGCGCAGCGCGTCACCAGCCGGACCTGCATGTGATCCTGCAGGTCGTTGCCGACGCCGGGCGCATCCAGCACGATGTCGATGCCGTGGCTCTTCAGACAGATCCGCGGGCCCGACGCCGGAGAGCTGCAGCAATTGCGGCGAGTTATACGCGCCGCTGGAGACCAGGATCTCCTGCGCGCCCGCGCCGTACGCAGGCTGCCTTCCTGCCTGTATTCGACCGCCTTGGCGCGGCGCCCTTCGAACAGGATGCGCTGCGCCAGCGCGGCAGTCTCGACATGCAGATTGCCGCGCCTCTTCGGCCGGGCGAAGATAGGAGAACGCCGTGCTGGCGCGCCGTCCGCGCCGCGTCGTGGTCTGGAAGAATCCGGCGCCTTCCTGGGCTGGCGCCATTGAAGTCGGGATTGGTGGGAATGCCGGCCTCCGCCGCGGCGACGACAAAGGCTTCCGACAGCGGATCGGCGTGGCGCCAGTCCGACACCGGCAGCGGGCCGCCGGCGCCGTGATAATTTGTCGGCGCCGCGCTGCTGGTTCTCGGCTTTCTTGAAATACGGCAGCACGTCGTCATAGCCCCAGCCCGGCATTGCCGCGCTGGCGCCAGCGATCGTAATCCTCATGCTGGCCGCGCACGTACAGCAAGCCGTTGATCGAACTCGAACCGCCCAGCACTTTGCCGCGCGGCTGAAACACCTGCCGGCCCGTTCAGACCCGGCTCCGGCTCGGTCTGGTACATCCAGTTGACGGATTTTTCCTTGAACAGCTTGCCGTAGCCGAGCGGCACGTGGATCCAGATGTTGGTGTCCTTCGGGCCGGCCTCGAGCAGCAGCACCGGTATGCTTGCCGTCGGCGCTCAGGCGATTGGCGAGCACGCACCCGGCGGAGCCGGCACCGACGATGACGTAATCGAATTCGAAGCGTCATTGTTGTTCTTCATTGTTTCCCTGCACGCACAGGCGCCCAAGAGTTAGCGGCGGCGTCAGATGCGGTCAATTGCCGGCAGAGCACTGGGCCAGAGAAAATCGGTTTTTCGATTGACGACGCCAGATCGGGTGGCCAATCTGCCTAACCATCATGAACCTGCCAAAGCACCTGTTGCCGACCACCGTTGTCGGAAGCTATCCGCAGCCGGAATGGCTGGTGGACCGCGCGATGCTGTCGAAAGTCAGTGCCGCGCACGCGCATGCATGCGATGTGGCGGCTGCCGCCGGAGCATCTGGAGGAAGCGCAGGACGACGCCACCATCGTTGCCATCCGCGACATGGAGCGCGCCGGCATCGACATCGTCACCGACGGCGAAATCCGCCGCGAAAGCTATTCCAACCGCTTCGCGACCGCGCTCGAAGGCATCGATGCCGACAAGCCCGCCATGATCACCGCGCGCAACGGGACGCAGACGCCGGTGCCGCGCGTGGTCGGCAAGATCAAGCGCAGCCGCCCGGTCGAACTGCACGACATGGAGTTCCTGCGCAAGAACACCGACCGCGCCGCCAAGATCACGCCTGCCCGGCCCGTTCACCATGAGCCAGCAGGCCAAGAACGAGTTCTACAAGGACGACGAAGAGACTGGCGATGGCGTTCGCCGAAGCGGTCAACGCCGAGGCGCTGGACCTGCAGAAGGCCGGCGCCGACGTGATCCAGCTCGACGAGCCCTGGGTGCGCAACAATCCGGAGCTCGCCAGGCGCTATGCCGTGAAGGCCATCAACCGCGCGCTCGAGGGCATCACCGTGCCGACCGTGGTGCATCTGTGCTTCGGCTATGCCGCGGTCGTGCCGGGCTCGACCAAGCCCGCCGGCTATTCCTTCCTTGCCGAACTCGCCGACACCAACGCCGAACAGATTTCGATCGAGGCCGCGCAGCCCAAGCTCGATCTCGGCGTGCTGAAGGATCTGTCGTCGAAAAGATCATGCTGGGGGTGCTCGACCTCGGCGATCCGGAGATCGAGACGGTGGCCGTGGTCGCCGATCGCATCCGCAACGGCCTCAAGCATGTCACGGCCGACCGCCTGGTGGTGGCGCCCGATTGCGGCATGAAATACATGCCGCGCCACATCGCGTTCGGAAAACTGAAGGCGATGTGGCGACGCGGCGGCAGCCGTGCGCAAGGAAATCAGCTAGGTCTGATCAGCTAAGTCGCAGCGCCTCGATCAGCGACTTGAAGGCGCGGCTGTATTCACTTCCGGCCTTCAGGACATCAGATCGGCCCGCGCAGGCAACCGCTGCCTCGGTCACGGCCCCGAGCAGCAAGCCGCGCGAGCGGCTCGACCGGCTGCCGCGCGATCAGGCCGGCGTCCATCGCAGAACGCGAGTGCGCGCGGAAATCTTACCGCCGAAATGTCGCGCGTCGATTTCGCGCCACCGCTCCCAGCCCAGCACCGGCCGGGCCGTCGCGCAGGATGATCCGCCCGGTCGGTCCTTTCGCGCACGCGGCGAAGTAATGCTGCGTACCCGCGATCGATGGCCGCCAGCACATCCTTCTCGCTTCGCACCGCGCGATCGATGTCCTGCACCAGATCGCCGCGAGACCTGCTCGAAGACCGCTTCGAACACCGCCTCCTTTCGTCTTGAAGTGATGATAGACGGCGCCCTTCGCGACATCGCGCCTGCTTCGGCGATGTCGTCCATGGTGGTGGCGGCGAAAGCCGCGCTCGCCGAACAGCCGGCGGCCCCGCATCTCAGGATTGCCTCGGTCGTCGCGGCCCGCCGCTCTGCCTGTTTCGCCATCGCGTCCTCATCTAATCCAAGTTGGCAGCGACGGCCAGTTGACTTTCCGACCATCTGGTCGGTATTTACCGACTTACAGTCGGTTTCTATCAGCATCGGAAGGACAAAGCCATGCCGAGCCGTCAAAACCATCGAAGCCTTTGTCGCGCTGGTCGAGGCCGGCGACTATGTCGGCGCGATCGAGCAATTCTATGCGTCCGGACGCCTCAACACGGGAGAACAGCCGCCGAGCCGGTGGTCGGCCGCGACACGTCTTGATGGCCAAGGAGCGCGGCGTCATGGCGGCGTACAGGAAGATCGAGGCGTTCGCGCCTCGGACCAAGCCTGATCGACGGCGACACGGTCGCCGCCCGCTGGAAATTCACCTTCACCGGCACCGACGGCAGCCGTCCGCGTGCTGGAGGAAATCGCCTGGCAGACCTGGCGCGGCGAGCAGCTGGTCGAGGAACGCTTCTTCTACGATCCGGAAGCAGATGGCCGGCTGACGCCTCAAAGCAGCCTGGCGTGGACGAACAACGCGCGCAGCGCGTTGGTTGCCTGCACCGTCAGCATCGCGTTCCCGGCGGCGCCCTGAAGCGTAGCTGGACGGCATCGGCGTGCAGGCGACTTGAACTCGATCCACTCGACCGAGCTGAGATTGGTGATGAACGCGATAGGCCTGGCCGACGGTCGCGATCGACAACCGTCTTGCCGTTCAAATTGATCTTGAAAATTGCCCGCAGCGGCGTGCCGGAATCGCGATACGTCGTTGGCAGCCGGCGTCATGACGGCGACGTCGAACGCCGCGACGCGGACAATCGCCTCGTTCAGGCTCGGCACCACGACGAGGCGCTTGATCTGCGCCATTCATGTAGGCTTGCAGGAACCTGTCGTAATCCTCTGATCGAGACGCAGCCGTTGGAATCGCCGTTGGGGCCGAGCATGTAGCTGTGAACCAGCAATCCCGATCGCCCGAGTGTGTCGTTCTCGCCCACGGGCGTCATGCGAAGCGCCGCGACGCCGTGAAACAATCTGCTCCCGCGGTTTCAGATCGTAGACGTTTGGCGGCGTCGCGCCGATCATTGCGTTCGCCGACATGGGCGGGATCATCCATCAGGCCGCCGAGCCCCGAATGCGCCTCGAGCTTGGCGCCGTTTGGCAAGTAAAACCGCCCGCGCCGAGATGTCGTACACAGCGGTGAACCTGTCATAGCCGAGAGCGCGCCAAGATTTGGCCGTTCATTGAACAACCTCGTCGCCCGGGGTCAGCGACGCCAGCGTCAAGCGCAGCGGCACCAGATCGGCCAGCTTCGGAACATGGTCCGCTCGTCTGGAGCGTGCTGGCGGTGGATCGATCTTCAACGCGAGATTGGCCTCGGCCGGCCGCGACCGCGGAAGCGGAATCGCGGCTTCGACTGAAGGCGCGGGCTGGCTGGCCTGCGCGTCCGGCGATTGCTCGGCCAACTGGCTTTCGATGTGTTCGAACTCGGCGTCGAAATCCCTGCGTGCGGCGCGAATGACGGGCGCGACGGGTATCTGATCGACGGCGAGTTGCGCAGCTGAGCCCGATCCAAACCGGATCATCGAACGAGAGTGCGCCAGCGGACTTCGTCAGCTTGGTGGATTTCAGCCAGACGGAGAGAGTCGCGTCGGCGATCCAGGCGGCCAGTGCCGACGTGACAATACGAGGCGCGGCAACGGCGAAGGCCGCCTTGCCGAACAATGAAGTGCCGCGGCTCGACGAGAGCCCGGCAGCGCTCGCTTTCTCGTATTCCATCCGTCCCCGGCTCGGCGCTTCGGAATCACTTCTGATCCTCAAGGGATTCACCGAATAAGTGCCAACATAATGCAATCCAAAGTAAGGCATAATCGAGACACGCGGCTCGCGGCCAGTCCTGGATCGATCGAATCTGGCGGAGCCCATAAAAATCTTGGTAAACGGACCGCCGGTTCCGGGTGTGGCAATCAGCGAATGGCCGCGCTCAGGGCCGGAGCGTGGGGCTTGTATTGGGCGCAGGCGCCTCTTCCATCTCGGAATGTTCAGGCAGCTTGTCCGCGTGCACCGCAAGCGCCGGCCCGATCCACACCGGATCGGCCAGATGATCCCGGCGCGGGTTGGTCGTATTCGGATGGACCAGGACGCTCAACCTGCCATGATTGAGCATCAGCCAGGGCACCAGTTCGGGGAAAACCTCCCTGGGCAAAGGCTACCTGATACATGGCCTGATCGTGGGGACCGACCTTTGACGTCGTGCCATCGTCCAAGGGTCACCGAAAACGTTCACCGATCCAGGTACGCAACCTGCTCGGCCTCGGCACGCGTGGTTGTCGGGTCGTAGTAGACGTGCGCGTGGTAGCTTGCGATCTCGCTCAGGGACCGCGCCACGCCCATCTCCGGCAACTCCGTCATCGCAACCGCTCCGCTTCCCGCTCAAAACCGGTTGCAAACCATCGCTGCAACCGGTGGCGCGGTCAATCGGCAGATGCTGTCCCGCGAATGGCTTGCCTCAGACCTTGCCGAACAGCACCGGAAGCTGGCGCGGTCCGCGCACCGTACCCTCCGACCAGGTGACCTTGCCGGCCGGATCGAGCCTGAAGTCCGGAATCCGCTTCAGCCATTCCTCGATCGCAACCGTCATCTCCATGCGCGCGAGGTTGGAGCCGACGCAGCGGTGAATGCCGAGGCCGAAGGCGGCGTGGCGGTTCTCCTTGCGGTCGATCACCACCTTGTCGGCATCCGGGAACATCGGCGGGATCGCGGTTGGCGGCGGGGAACGACAGCAGCACCATGTTGCCGGGCTTGACCGGGCAGCCGCTGATGGTGGTTTCCTTCATCACCTCGCGCGCCATCGTCACCGGCGAATAGGCGCGCAGGAATTCCTCGATCGCGCTCGGCATCAGTTCCGGCTCCGCGATCAGGCGATCGCGGTCCGCGGGCGTGTTCGCCAGATGCCACAGCGAGGAGCCGATCGCGCTCCAGGTGGTGTCGATGCCGGCGATCAAGCAGCAGCCGCAGCGAGCCCAGCACGTGAATCGTCGCAGCGGCTGACCGTCCTTGTCCCTGGCCTTCATCAGCGTCGAGATCAGATCGTCGGTCGGATGTCGTCTTGCGCTGCTCGATATGGCCGGCGAAATAGGCGCTCATCTCCTGACCGCGCTGCATCAGCATGTTCTCGTCCTTGATGCCGAGTTCGAGGATCTGCGTGGATCCATTTGATGAAGAGGTCGCCGTCCTTTTCGGGGATACCGAGCATGTGGGCGATGGCGCGAACCGGAACGTGCTTGGTGTAGCGCGCCGCCGCGTCGCATTTGCCGTCGGCGATGAATTCGTCGATCAGCTCGTTGCAGATCGCGCGAACCCGCGGCTCCAGCTTCTTCATGGCGTCCGGCGTGAACGGCGGCAGCAGCAATTGCTTGGCGGGCTTGTGCTCGGGCGGGTCGGAGGTGATCGGCGGCGCGGCGTTCGCGTGACTTCAGGCCGCACGTCGCGCACGATGACGCGGCGCGAGGAGAAATGCTCGGTGTCGTAGGCGATTTCCTTCACCGCCTGATAGGTGGTCGGCAGATAGCAGCCGAGGAAGCGCTTGGTGTGAACCACCGGGCATTCGTTGCGCAGCTCGTCCCAGATCGGAAACGGATTTTCGGTCCAGCGCGGATCGGTGTGATCGAAATCGCTGACCCAGTCGGTGACCGGGGATGTTCGGGCATCATGCTGACGGAATCGGACATCGGCAAATTCCTTTGCTTGGTTCGTTCAGAATCCTGAGTGGTGCCGGCCTGATTTCAAGTCCGGGCTATTCACTCCTCGGTCACTTCGATCGCGATTTCGGGACAATTGGTCTGGGCAAGCCACGCCTTGTCTTCCAGGCCCGCGGGCACGGAGCCGTCGCCGATTTCGTGCGCATTGCCGAACTCGTCGAGCTCGAACAGCTCCGGCGCCAGCGACTTGCAGCGCGCGTGTCCCTGGCATTTGTCCTGGTCGACGCGGATTTTCAGCTTTCCGGACATGGCGACGCTCCCTTCGAGCCTCACGCGCTCGATGCCGGCGCGTCGCATTCCCATGTGACTGACGAGCGACGCCGGCCGACCGGCCGGTTCGCGTCTTTAAGTTATAGCGTATTACATTATTGCCGCGGTTGTGCTGTCAAGCGGAAAGTTATAGATCATTACACTCAAATGCCGCCCCGACTCCGCACGCAAGCCGCTCAACACCTACCACCACGGGGATCTTCAGCGATGCCCTGGTCCAGGCCGCGCTCGGGGAAGCGGAACTCGGCGGCCCGGAAGCGATCAGTATCAGCGCACTGGCGAAAAAGCTCGGCGTCTCGCAGCCGGCGCCCTACAAGCATTTTGCCGACCGCGAGGCGCTTGCTGGTGGCGGTCACGGCCGCAGCCTTCCGCCAGTTCAGCGCCATGCTGCGCGAGCAGATCAGCAAGCCGTCGAAGCGATCGAAACTGTCGCGCTGTCGCGCAGGCCACGCTGGATTTCGGGCTTCGCCGCAACGGCATCTACCGCCTGATGTTCGCCTCGCGCAGCATGGCCTGCGCACCAAAGGACAGCGAGCTTCACGCGGCGGCGATGGAAACCTTCGCGCTGCTGCGTGGAAGCCCTGGAAGCACCGGCGGTCGGATTGCTGCGCGAGCGCAGCGCCCTGAAAGATCTGGGCTGCCCTGCACGGCGTCGTCATGCTGGCCGAACAGGGGCTGCTCACCGGCCAGATTGCCCATGTCAGCCTGCGAAGAACTGGTCGAAGACATCGTCGAGCAAACCAAATTGGCGCTGTCGGTCGCCATCAAGGCCGCCAGCAGGGACAACCGATAGGGATCGCCTGATTCCAGAGCAAACAAGTGGACGTCCGTCATCCCATGGCGGCATATTTGCCGCCCACGACGGTTGGTCTGAGTGATCCCAGTGCAACGGTCGATTGAAAGCGAATCTTGCAGATCGCGTCGCGTACCGAACTAGGTGGCGCTCGCGATCGTTCGCCACATACCGACATTTCACATCCAGGAGAAGACATCATGACTTCACACCACGGCGCGCGGGTACTCAACGGGCAAGGTCGCGCTGGTGACCGGCAGGGGCCGCGGGCTGGGCCGGGCATTCGCCGAAAGGTTCCGGCAGCGATGGGCGCTGACGTCGCGATCCACGGCATGCGCGAGAATGGACCGGCGGAATATGGCGAGGGATCGACGCTGACGGCGGTGGCGGAAGAAGTCGCCGCGGCGCATGGCGTGCGCACCGTTCGCGTGCTCGGCGATCTCACGCTAGGCGCCGACATCGCCCGCGTGGTCGAGACGACGACGCAGAGAACTCGGGCCGATCGATATCCTCGTCCACAACGCCGGCGGCGACATCGCCGCCAAAGGCGGCAAGCCGGATCCGAACGATGCGATTGGTATCAAGCGAAGAAGACGTGCGCGCGGTGCTGGATCGCAACCTGCTCAGCACGATCCTGACCTGCCAGGCGGTGGCGCAGGAGATGATGAAGCGGCGCCAGGGGCCGCATCGTCACCATCGGCTCGGTCGCCGCCTTCAAGGGCCGCACCAACGGCTCGATCTATGCGGTCGCCAAGGCCGGCATGACGCATTACACGCGCTGCCTCGCCGATCAGCTGCGCGTCCTACGACATCACGGTGAACTGCATCGCGCCGGGCGACACCCGCACCGGCCGCTTCATGGGCACGCGCGCGCGTCGATCAGAACCGGCTGGTCGAAACCGGCACGCTCGACCGCATCGCGACCGTCGACGAGGTGGCGCGCGGGTGGTCGAAGTGTTCGCGGGGCCGCTGCGGAGCATTCGTCTCAGGGCAGATCCTGCGCGTCGACGGCGGCGGACAAGCCGTTGGCGGCAGGTGAATGTGGTAGCGAGAGAGGGACTTTGAACCCCGCGACCAGGATCGGTAGGATCTTGATGCGCTCGCGCCTTCTTTGCCACCAACGTTTCTTCCAACCCATTGAAAATAACGAAAAACGATCATAACTTCACCATCAGCCGATACCACCCAGCACGGTATCAACAGGGTATCAACGGGGTAAATTTGAGTTCAAACATAGTCTGCGCTTCCGCTGACTAGGCAAGAAACCGCGTTCGGCGCCCAAAAAGTCGCGCTGACCGAGCGAGCGGGTTGCCGATCTCAAGATTGTGGGCTCAACAATTTACGTCCACGACGCGCGAATGCCAGCGGCCTTTCGGTCCGGATCACAAAGGCTGGGGTGAAGAGTTACGTCTTCACAAAGAAGTCAAACGGCAGATTCCTGCGGATCACGCTTGGCAAGACCGCCAGCATGCGTCTCTGGAGCGCGGCTCGCAGCGCTGCCTCGCCCATCATGGCAGACCTCTGCCATGGCGTGTCGATATCGCCGCTGTGCGCCGATCTGCAAAGGCAGCGGCGGGCGCGAAGGCGATAACGCTTGCCGATGCTTTGAGCGTTTCCAACGCTAAAGGACCGAAGGTCTTCGACTACGAGACGATTACAAACGGCTCTGGCGTTTGCATCTGCCAGACAATCTAAAACGCAAATCGCTTGGGTGACGTCACGCCATTTGACATCGAAAAACTCAAAACGGAACTCGGCAGGAAGACGCCACGCAACCGCAGAATAAGGTCGTCGTCTTGCTACTCAGCCATCATGTCAAAGAGCGGGCCGATGGGCGGCGATAATCCGGCGCGTGGGATTGAGCGTTTCGAGGAGCGTGTCCGCACGCGCCGGCTTGATGCCGACGAACTGGGGCGGCTCTGGAAGGCGCTTGACGCCGCCGAGGGAAGCCTTTGGGCGGACTTCTTCGAGAATCCTTAATCCTAATCTGGCGCCCGTCTCGCGATGCGCTTTGCTCCATGCGATGGCGGCGATCCTCCGATCTCGCCTCAGGCGTGATGATGGGTTCCGGCAACCTGGTCCAAAAATCGGCGAGAGATGGCGATTCTGCTCACGAATGTCGCGGTGGCGATGCTTCAGCGTCGCCAACAGGGCCGCTCCTGTTCACCCTGGGTCTGGCCGTCCGCTGAGGCCAAGGTTGGGCATGTCGTTAATCCGGGAAACACCGATGGCGAGCATTCCTGAAAAAGCGGCGGACATAACAGAAAAGGTCTCGCTCCACGACGTGCGGCGGACACTCGGTTCGAGCCTTGCAAAATCAGCTGCCGCCGCCGTCATCAGTAAGGCGCTCGGGCATGTATCCCCGCAATCAGCAAACGCTTATGTGCACCTCGACGTCGAGCGGCGGTCTGGGGCCATCGAGAAGGCCCTTGGGGGCCTTGATGCCCGTAAACGTTGGCTTACCTGACTCTTCGGCGACGTTCCGGAAAGTCGAACCGTGGAACAACCGCAGCGTGGTAACCCGAGACCATGACCTCGTCCGGCATGCGCTGGTCGATTTTGACGAACTGGCGGTGTTTTCTAACGGAAGCCGGGACCACCGTCAGCGATCTCAGATCCTGTTCGCTTTGCTCGCGGCGAGCGTAAATTCTGGCAACTGAGTCACAACGAGCCCAGCATCGTCCCGGTCGGTGAGCGCGCCTCAATCGGAGGCCTGCCGTTGACCGGAGTAATGCCTGCCGTTACTGGCGCGGTCCAACCAGACCAACCCGTCCGCCCCAGCAAGGTGAAATCCTAGCTGGTAGTGTGGCGCGCGTAGAAAACGCAGAGCGTCGTAGAGAGCTCGGCAGGAACAGAAATCAAAGCGCCACAACAAGCGCGCATTCGTTGCACGGCTCGATGGTCGGTTGCGACGTGTTGTGCAGGAGGGTTCATCTGGGCACGCGGAGTGCGGTGTGGTGGTGACGTCGGTCTGACCATAGACACGGATCGTGCCAGCACCTGTTACGTAGAATCCAGGCAAACGCCAGCGCGACTGCCGGGAAGCCCAGGTGATCAGCCAGCATGTGGTCAGAAAGAAGATCCGGGCTGCCCTTCCTGCCCGCGGCTGATGTTATCCAGCCCACTCGGCCATCATAAATCCGCTCGCGTTCGTTCGTTCCAGTTCGCGCCCCCTCGGAACCTAATCAACCGTAACTTTCGCCCCGTATTCAGGCTCGGGGCCCACTTCAGGCTCCATCGTGCGCCGAGCATCGAATACGGGCGTCGTCGTAGTCCCACATATCCTCGGGTGCCTGTTCCTGATTGATTGTTTGTTCTACCTCCCATTCCAAATCAGGCGCGCACAGGTGGACGCAAACTGCCGCCGACAGTCGTCAAGGGATAATAAAGGTTGGACAGGTTGGACAGGTTGGACAGGCACTGAAAAACTCCGAGGCTTATCTCGTCCGACCGCAGCCTATCCCCGGACGGGGTGGACCGGAGCATTCCCACCGCGTGCCACAAATATTGCAAAGCAGCACCCCGCCCCTCTCCTCCACCGGCGCACAACCGCTCCGACGCCATCACGGCGCTCGCGTTCCACCCTGTAACCCTCGCAAACTCCAACGGTAAATGCCGGCCGCGCCGGCATCATGATGCCAACCGTTCAATGTCTACCTTCAGATAATTGCGCCTGAGGCTGTCAGGACAGATGACCTTGGAATCGACGCCGCCTCACATGCCGCCCAGGAGGTGTGAGGGGATGTGAGGAGTGTGAGGGTGCAAACGGTCTTTAGTTTTCCACAACCCGACACCACGAACCACCAATTTTAACCGTGCCACTTTTAACCTCTACAGCTGCACGGCTCGCCGACGGATCGGCAAGCGCGCAGAACATAGGAGAACTACTACATGGCCAGCCAATATCAAAAGTCCCATCGAGCGAATTAGTCGATCAGCTGTTCAACGAAATCGGCGCGAAGCGCGGCGAATGTTGCCGCAATCCCAGTTATTGGCGGAGGCTTCGTATGGGGCATCGACCCCATTGCAACGCAAGAGAAGGCAGCAGTTGCCGCACTCCGCGCTCGCGAATGGTTTGCAGTCAATGGCCCGGATGCGCCGCCATTGCCGCCTCGCACAACGACGTAGAGGACTACAGACGTGCGAGAGGTCTCACAGTGCTGGTCGGGTTCTACGCCCGGTCGCTCTCTATACTGGACTCATGACGTGCCACAGGCACCCGTCCTTCGACGACTTTCGCCCGCGGGTTGATGGCGATGGCGGTGGACCGGGCTTAGGGACCTAGAAAGACGCCAGAACTTGAAGCGGCGCTTTCCGCCGCGCCCGCTTGCCGGCATGACGTCGGCGCGTACTGGGCACCCGGAGAACACGATACCGATGGCTAAGCTACAGGCGCGAAGCAAGTCGCGCTGGGTCGATGCCGTCAGCTCGGCCGTAACATCCGACGATGAATGCTGGAAGGGTAACAAAATGTCATTCCTAACGAAACTCAGAGCCGCCGCGGCTGAAGCCGTACCACAGAGACACCGATCCGTGGCGGCTACGGCTGAGCGGCTGCGCGGCAAAGTCGACTTCGACGGCATGGAGCGTGTGTCGACGCAACACCTGTTGGACGTGCTTGAGTTGCCGCAGCGCGAACGCACAGCGGGTACCTATCGTCGTTTAGCGAAACTCGATGGCTGAGTCTGGGCTGGACCGCAGTGCGTGTACGCGATCTCACCCGAGGTGGCATACAAAGAACAAGTTCGCGGCTACTCGCCGTGACGCCAGACTATCTAACAAGTCAAATCGAGAACGCAAACCTGCCGATGGTGCAGTCGACCCTCATCATTGGCGGCATGGAGAAAGACGATGACCGAACGATGCGCCGCTAATCGAAGGTCCCGTGTGGGCCGATACAAATTTCTATGGCCGACTGGCTGCTGGCAGCTTCGAAAGCTAATGAGCTATGGACCGAAGCCCTCTAGTAGTCCCCTGTTTCAATGAGCGGGTCGATAGGCTGTTGGTGGCTTATATCCCCGACTTCAACATCGGCCGCGACCGTTCTGCTTTCGCGCCTTGAGAAGAATTTCGCTTCCTTTGTGGTTGACCTGGACGGCGAGGGAGAGCTCGGAAGAGTTCGCAATGATGGTCGGAATGGGATTCTTCGTCCTTACCGGCCAAGCGCTACCAAATGGTTATCCCGACGCGCTTGACCCTGAGGAGGGTGATGGACGCTGCGCTCGCATTGGCAAAAACCGAAGATCCAGAATACATCCTGCATCCAGAACACATCATTGTCGACAATGCCGTACACGGAAGCCAAGGCATGGCAAACTCGCCTACGTCAAATGGACGAGGTCCACCGGCAGGCCGATAGATTGGTGTTGCTCGATATAAACCTGACCAGCCATCAGCCGTGGCTAGAGTGTGATGGCAATAAATTCTTAGTGCTACGGGTTCGGAATGCCTTCGCCTTCCAAATCGTCCATCGCATGCAAAGGCAGCTCAAGGGCAAACCAACTACGACGCACTGATCGTTGCGGCAGCTGATCAGATAGAGGTGTTTGTATCGTTGTTCAGTTAGGGCATCCGTCATGCACCATTGAGACCTGCCGGCGCACACTTAGTTGAGGAGAAGCCGGGACGCATTCGGGGCAAAGCGACGCCGAATGACCCAGACGGACCTGGGCTGTGCTCGTTTGGCCGTACTGACGATAACGCGCCTTCACGGTAAGCTGAGACCCGTCACACAACCTTTGTGCTAGTCTGGTGAAGGCAGGATCTGCGTGTGTGCGGTCCAGAGCATGCCAAGGGAACCAAAAAGCTAGGCATCCTTACCGAGCGTGGTTGGCTGATTGCGCTGGCCGTCGCGGTGGGTCTGATGCTCGGCCTGGTCGGACCCACCTCTGCACAGTTCTTAATTTCGGCGGATTTCAGCAGCAGCCGCAGCCACAACGCGGTGGCGGCGGTTTCGGCGGCGGCTGGTTTGGTAACGACACGTTTGCGCCGTTCCAACAGCAAGCGCCGCAGCCTCGGTGGAATGGGCGGCAAACGCCAGCGCCTGTGCGCGAGGATTTTCAAAGGCGCCGCCGCCCGAGAAACGCAGCACCGTACCGGAGCGCCACATTCTAGTGCTCGGTGACGCCATGGCGGACTGGCTCGCCTATGGGCTTGAAGACGCCTATGCCGAACAGCCTGAGATGGGCGTGATCCGCAAGCACAAGACCGTCTCCGGGCTGATCAGATATCAGCCTAAGGGCGATCCGGCCGATTGGGCCGCGGCGGCGAAAGGCATCCTCGCCACGGAGAAAGCGGACGCCATTGTCGTGATGCTCGGGCTGGATGACCGCGCCGCGATCCGTGAGCCTGCCGTCGAAAAATCCGACAGCAAGTCATCGGACAAGAGCGACAAAAGGACGTCAAGGGCAAACCAAACGCCAAACCTGGGGACGCGAAATCCGGCGCAAAGCCGGATGTTACAACTGATGGCACCGCAAAGCCCCACGACAAAGCCGTCGATGCTGAACTATCCCCGGACGATGCAGCCGACAATCATGCTGCACCGCCAACCATCGCGCCGGAGAAAGTGCGCGCTCGCCAAACGGGCTAAATGAGTTTCGCGAGGAACGCTGGGTCGAACTCTACACCAAGAAAATCGATGAGATGATTGGTGTCTTGAAATCAAGGGTGTGCCGGTGCTGTGGGTCGGCCTGCCAGTGGTACGTGGTCCCAAGGCAACCGCCGACACGCTGTTCCTGGATTCGCTCTATCGCGCTGCGGCCAGCAAGGCCGGCATCACCTATGTCGATGTTTGGGACGGATTTGTCGATGAAGCCGGCCGATTTTTGCAAAAGGGCCCGGACTTTGAAGGCCAGATCCGACAGCTGCGCTCTTACGACGGCGTGTATTTCACCAAGGCCGGGGCCCGTAAGCTCGCGCATTACGTCGAGCGCGACATCAACCGGCTGTTGGCTGCGCGTTCCGCGCCGATTGTTCTGCCGACCGAGCCGGCAACGCCCGACGCCAATGCGCTGCCTGGTCAGCCGGCACCGCGTCCGCTGGCCGGGCCGATCGTTCCTTGGCGGCCTCCTCTGTCGGCACCGATCAATTGCTCGGCGGTCCGGGGGCGCGTCCGGTGACGGTCGATGCGCAAGCAGCACGGGTCTTGGTCAAAGGTGAGCCTTTATCGGCACCAGCCGGTCGCGCCGACGATTTTGCCTGGCCGCGACGCGAAGTTGGACCCGAACGGGCCAACAGTGAGACGCCAGTGGCATCAACATCGCTCGATGCCAACGCCCGGGCGTCGGCGGCGTCGCTCAAAGCCGAAAAAGCATGGCCGCTAGAGTTAAGAACCAGCGTTTGACGGTCTCCAGAGGGATTGCCCGGCGCGTGTCGTTGATCGCCGCCAGCGCGCCAAAAATGCAAAGGTAGAGAATGCCTAAATCTGTAAACCATCCCCATTGGTAAGGTCTGATTGACTACTTCGCTTAAGCGTTTCATCGAGCACGCATGCGATGGTGTGCTCAGATCGGGATCAACCCGACAGGGAAGCGTCCGGGTCAGGCTGCACCGCAGCCTGACCCGTTTCAAGGATCACCATGGCAGCAAAGAAGAAGCGAAAGCCAAAATCATTTCGGCCGACGGATCGTTCCAATGCCGGTGGTTTCAACTGCTGTGGGTAGCCTAATCAATATGACGGTGACTGCTGTCACATCAGGAACGGTGCTGCTTGTGTTTGTTCGCGGCTAAACGATTTCTCTGACGCGAGGCGCACTACTAAAAGTGGAACGGTTCTGATCCCACAACGTCGAGACACTGTCCGCGTTAAAATTTCCTATTATGGCGGCCCCGCGGATCCGGGGTGCGGATGCCGTGATCTCCAAGTTTTACGATAATGAGGAAATGGTCGGCGAGTTTCCCCTTAGTCCCTGATTGAGAAACGGCTAAGCGCGTCGATTTTCTGGACTCGTATTTTCACGGTTACGATAAAGTGTTTTGCTTCAGAATGCCCTCTCCGATTTTTGCAGCATGACCGTTCAGCGGCTTCGTGTGGCCAACGCTGATACGGTTCCATTCCTGATAAGAGCTCTCATCCTGCGGGAATGCGCGCAAAAGAAATACGCGGCGGTTTTAACAGGAGCGGCTCAGGCGCGTAAAAAACAAATCATTGGCACTCAAAAACAAGACCGGATGCGGCCATTCCGGTAGCGCATGAGCGCCGTCACTACCGCACTCCGCGCGCTGAACCAACATCATCTGGCAGAACCGACCAATGACCCGAGACGACGTGCTTGTCTGGCTTTCGTTTGCTTGGTTTGTCGCCCTCTGCGGTGCGGCGATCTGGGTGTTATTTCCACTTTGATGGCTAGGACGTTAGAGGACCGGGTTTACGGCGAACTGCACTGGTGTCGCGCACAGCGGGATGACGACCGCATCTGACATCCAAAGGAGCAAGCAATGGATACAATTCGGAATGAGAGCTTGATCAAGATGGCGCTGGACACAATCGATCTGGTGATCTTGCGCCGGCAGGTCGATGAGGCGATGTCGAACAAACCCGTTGACCTGGCAGGAATACTACCGGCTTACGCGCGCCCGCGACCTGCTGGCCGGCTGCAACCCGGACGGTGCTGCAATGAACAAGGTCGACTTTTGGACAGACCAACTTCCATCGACTGCCCCGCCCGGCTGGCGGCTCCTCGGCATAACCTTGGAGCCGAGAGCGCATTGAAGCCTGACGTAACAGCACTATTGCCGGACAGCCACTAAAGACCGTGCGCGCCATGCTGCGGGAACTCGGCCGCAGCGACTACTTCACGGTCGCCTCTGTCGAGGCGTTCCTGCACAAGCAGCTATGGTCTGATCACGTGGATGATCTGGCCAAGCAGGGCAAAATCAGCCCGGATATGCGGCGCCTCTACAAGAAGAACGGAGAGTGGACCAACTCAAGCCGTAACGTTCATCCACTCATTGGCGCCAACCGAATTCCTGATCAAGCAACCGCCGCGCGTGCGCTGGTCGAGCAGCTGCTCAAGGACGGGATGATCGAGGTGAATGCCCGGTTCTCTGACTGTCGAGAGCAAGTTGCATACCAACCCACCATCAAAGGTAATGCGATGCGGGCGCACACGCTTTGTCCCGCGCATAAATCGGGCCAAGGCCGAGAAGCTCCTTGCCGATTTCCTGCAGTGCGTTGAGGAAGTCAACGCGCATCCCGATCTGCTGCATTGGGTAACCGAGGTTCGCGTGTTTGGTTCGTATCTGACCAACAGCGACGACCTCGCTGAGATCGATCTGGCGATCAAAAAGGAGCGGCGGCCAGCGAGTGGTTCTTTTAGCGATGCCTATCCGGAACGACTGGTGGCGCGACTGCTCAAAGGTGGCTCGCGGTACATCTCGCTGCACGGCGTCGCGGAACTTGATGAGAATTTCGAGTTTGACGGCAAGACGGTTCTATACGTTCGCGCCAAAGCGAACATAATCGCGGTCACGCAGGTTCTCCCGCAGCAAAACGAGGCACGTCGGTGATCACCAGCGACACCGGCCCCAGCAAACCGAATTCCACAGCTGTTGGGTCCTGGAAGGTCGAACTCATATGCCCTCGAAGCGCGGGAAGGTGCCTTCGTTAAGAGCAAAGGGGATCGCCTCATTCTAGTTGCTCGCTTCCGCGTTAAGGAATCATTAACCATCTTGTTGTCCTCTGATAACGGGCATGGTGGGCGTAGCAGGAGAAGCGCAATGCGACGCATACCCCCTCACGCTCCGATTTCCTCTGCCTCGCGCCGCCGTCTCGCCCGGTGGCTGGTCGGCTCGCCCCGCGAGACGTCGAACGGGATTTGATTCTAGAAACGCTCGCTCATACCGACGGGAACAGAACGGTAGCGGCGCGACTACTTGGCATTTCAGTCCGTACACTGCGGAACAAGATCGCCGAGTATTCCGCCGAGGGCCTCTGCATCCCTCGCCGGGAGATACGAGACGAGATCCTTGGCGCAACTCCAGGGGCTATTTTTCGGCGGCGTAACCGGCAACCTTTGGGTCTGTCCTTGAGACGGAGGTCCAGACCGCCTTGCTGTCGCGAGACATGGAAAACCACAATGGTCACCGCGTCCTTTCATCAGCTGATCTCCGTTCAGTTAACCTGATTGAGCAGGGAATGGCCACGAACAAAAGTTTGATACAAGCGCGGTACGCCTTTGCGTTGCTCAGGATCGCGAAAACCTCTGATAGGGAGGCAGCTCTGCGCTTGCTCGAAGGTCTGGTCGGCGACCGACCATTGCCTGGCGTTAAACAGGAACTCGCGAATTTGCACCATGACGCCATCGAAGCATTCAGTAGTGTTATCGACGTATTGCAAACCGGATCGAGCGTTGCCGTCCCGCCGTGGAGTGCGGCCTTGGATGCGACCAATCGGTGGCTCGGTATGGCCGAATAGGGCAATGCCCTGGTTTAGGTTCTCGGTACACACAGGTAACGCGTTCGGCCACTGCGCTTCCCCGGACCTAAGTCGAGATGTTTTCCAATTTCCTAAAGCCCTCGTTCGTCGAACGACTGAGAGTCGCCCCCTCGAACCACAAAAACCATCAGACCGACCCTTGGACCAGCGCACTGCGAATATCTGCGGTCATGTCGGCTTGTCACGACGGTGTTGAGCGCATCGCTACCGACGCTGTATTTGAACAGCTCGATCTGCCGCCTCTGAAGCAAACTCCGGAAGCTGCTAAGCGGCTCAGGCTGCCGACGGTCGATATGGGTTGAGCACCCGTGCGTACGACATGTAACAAGTCGCGGTCGTGCCGTGAGGGTGCGGGGATATGCGCGGATGAGTAAGGGCGGCTAGCGGACCTGGCCCAATCCGAGTCGTTTGCACCATAACACCTAGCCCTACGGTCACCTGGCGAAGTACGTTTTCCCGCGGTTTGCCCCAGGGCCGTTCTAGGGTAACTTCGCGGGTCTTGTGATGGTTTGATGATGTTATGAAAGATGGGCGCCGCACACCGTCCCGGTCAACATGGCAAATATCTGCTTTTAAAGAAAACGGCACTCCAGCGCGGACGATCCCTTCAGCTTTTGACCCGATTCGAATATCAACGATCGGGATCACTCCACCATCCACTCCTCGTACCGAGTCGCAGTATCCCTCAAGTACTATAAAACGGTTTGTCTCCCTGGACTGTGACTCGCAGGCCGTAGCGGCGATGCGGGAAATAATCGAACAAGGCGTGATGCTGAGTGGAGCGATTGTCCCAGAACGCGACCGAATTCGGCTGCCAATGGAACCGGCATATGAACTCCGGTGTCTCGCAATGACGATACAACATCTGCAACATCGCGTCGCTCTCGTGCGGCTTGAGCTGAATGATCCGGGTCGTGAAGCCCTGATTGACGAATAGAGCCTTTCGTCCGGTGACCGGATGCGTTCGCACCACGGGGTGAACTGATCGCGGAAAAGCCATATCGTTGCGATCGGCGCCTTTCGCGCGATAGCGATGCACCTTGGCGCTGTCGTGGATTGCGGTCATGCCTTCGAGCATCTGCTGGATCGGCGGCGAGAGCGCTTCGAACGCGGCGTGCATGTTGGAAAACATGGTATCGCCGCCGCCATCAGGAGGCACGCAGTGCATGTGGAGGATCGAGCCCAGCGGCGGTTCTTCGTCGCAGGACACGTCGCTGTGCCAGTCTTCTCCGGCCACATGCTTCGGTCGTCTCGTCAGCCTTAATCACCAGGATTTCCGGATGGCCGGCCAGCTCCTGCGGCGCGTTCGGATGAACGTGCAGCTTGCCAAAGCGCCGCCCGAACGCCTTGTGCTGCTCCACCGTCATCGTCTGGTCGCGGAAGAAGATTACGAGATTTTCCATCAGTGCGTCGTGAACCTCTCCTGAAACTGCTGGTTGCCTCAGATCCCTGGAGAGGTCTAGTCCGAAAATCTCTGCGCCGATGACGGGATTGAGTTTGCGGACTTTGATCGTTTGGTAAACCATGAGCTTCCATCCCTAATTTTTGTGGGGTCAGGATTGTTCGGGAACCAGTCAAAACCGATAGTGCAGAAGCAGCAGGACAAGGAGCGCCAGGAACACGGTCTCGCCGACCATCAGCGCTACGAGGTTTGAATCCGATACTGGCCAGCTCGCGCAACCGCGTCTTCGGTACCGAGTGCCGCCACGACCGCGACAAGACACCAGCGCGACACAGCCCAGCAGCGCGACGCCCAGAGCGCAACAACGTGCGCGCCGTGAACTCGATGCCGGGAACGCAGCCGCCTTCGTCAGTCATCGCCATGCCGAGCAGCAGGGCCAGCAGCATCACCGGCGCCCGTAGTGCTGCTCGAGAAACGCCGCAGGCCGCGGCGAGCACGCCGCTCGCAAAGAATACCGGGGAATAATGGGTGGCCAGTTGTCAACCAGACGGAACCCGGGAAAGCCAGCGCCTACGGTGCGAGGGGTCAAGCGAAAGCCCGCCTGCGAAGCCGGCGCTGCTGCGGAGTTATCGATCCGATGGATGTCGGTTTGGTAGCCCTTCCGCGCCAACACGAACGACGCGGCTGCGATGACGCAGGTAAGCGGCGTAAGCGTGAGTGCGTTCTCCAGTCCAACCGCGTCGGACAACAGGCCGCCGATAAACGGGCCAGCTGCAAGGCCGAACAGGTTCTGCACCAGTGACAGGACCGAAGCCCCGGTCGAACGGACACCGGGGTGAATGACGTCGATCACGATCGCCGCCGCCGGACCGACCGTGCAAGTCGCAAGGAAGCCTCCGAGCACGATCAGTCGGAACTGAGCGGCTTGCGTCAGTACCACTCCAACATGTCCACTACCGAACGCGAACATGAGCGTGACCATCGACAGGAGACTCATGATCGCGACGGCGATGAATTTGCCATTCTTGTGGCGGGCACCGGCGCGGTCGGCAATGGCACCCAACACAAGACTGCCTGCGGCGCCGCAAGCACTACGAGCGCGGCCTGGATCCCGGCCTTGTCGGGTGCGATCCCGTAAACACGATTGAGAAAGCTTCGGCAACCAGGCCCAGAGGGCCGACAATGCGATCACCAGCGCGGCGGCGCCGATACAGACCCAACGCACCGTCACCGAGCCGACGATCGAGCGGATCATGTCACCCTTTGTCGACGATTCGGCCGTATTGGTGCTTGCGGTATCGACGGTCTTATAATCACGCACGAGGAGATACATCAGTGCGAGAAACAGGCCGGGAATGCCGACGACACCGAATGCTGCTTGCCAGCCAAAAACGTGTGGCGATGACGCCACCCAGAACGACGCCAAGCACCGAGCCGACGGATGCCGAGGCGAAGAATCCTCCCAGCAACCCGCTGCGCATCCGCTGCGGAAAATGTGTGGCGACCATTGCTGCACCAACCGAACTCATATCCGGCTTCGCCCCAAACCAACCATGGCGCGCGCGAGCAGCAACTGAACGTAACTCTGCGCGAACATGCAGGAAATGCAGGCGATGCTCACACAGCGCCGCCATGGCCACGATGCTTTTCACGCGGCTGAACCGGTCGGCGATCCACGCTACGGGAATTCCGAATAGGGCGACCGTAATGGAAATGATCGAGACGAGGAGGCCAAGCTCCTTGTCGGACAAATTCCATTCCGCCTTCAGGAACGGAAACATCGACACGATGACCTGCCGATCGACATAGTCGAAAATCATCAGCGCGACCGTCATGCCATATGCAGAACCAGGCAGCTTTGCGTCCGAGCAGAAATCCGTTTGCGTCTGATCCGCGCGCATCATTGATGTTCATCAGCGTTTCCTCGATGTCGATTGTGAAATGATGGGGGTTGGCGGCACCAGCGGCGCGGTCTGAAACGCCGTCCGGCAGCGGGATGAGCACGTTGGCCGGCATGACGCGGACTGTCCGAATAGGCACCCTGCGGTCCGAGCAGATAGCCGACGCGATCGCCGGCCTTGATGTCGGTTACCCCCGGTCCAATCGCTTCGACCACGCCGACGGCGTCGGAGCCGCGACCGTTCGGCAGCGGCAGCGGGTAACGTCCAGTACGAAAGTAAATGTCGATGAAATTGACGGCAACATAGGTGTGACGCACCCTCGCCTCGCCCGGTCCGGGCTCACCGACCTCGACCTGCTCCAGGCGGAAGTACTTCAGGACCGCCGATTCGATTGAGGCGAACTGCTCGAGCCACGATGAAACCTCTTGCTATGCCGTGATAAGTTGCTTCAGCCAGCAGGAGAGCGCCGATATTTCGAGCTCCCTGATCAAGCTGTCGGCTTGAGGCCAGTCGCCATAGCCGGACGCCGGATTGAGATGTCCGACCTCACCGAGGTCGACCAGCTTGCTGCCCCAACTCCGCGCAAATTCCGCTACCCGTTCATAGCGGGCGAGCGGATCGTTGCGGCTCGCCGCCACGATACTGCGGAATGGCAGCGCATCGCGCGGCACCGGCAGCCAGCCGCCGGCGTCAAGCGCTGCCATCGAGGGATAGCCCTGCCGGCATGGGCAGATCGAAATCCGCCGGTGTTGCCAACAGCGCGCCCCGCAGCTGGCGCTGCGTCTGCCGCGCCCAATGCAAGGTCGCGATCACGCCGCCAGAGTGCGCGACAACGATGATCGGGCCGTCAATACTGGCCGCAGCTTCCTCGATCGCCACGACCCGCTCCCGGCAATCGAGGTTGCTGCGTCCCATCGGGACGACCGTCCGGACCCGTGGCAGGCGCAAGGCCAGGAGCGTCTGCCAATGCTGCGAGACGTGGTCTCGCAACCCTGGCACGATCAGGACTGTGGCCTCGCGCGCCGACATTGTCACTCGGCAGCCTGCTGCAAAGCGGACGTGGTCTTGCGGTTCGGCGCGAAGCCATTCTTCGCCAGCGTCTCTTCGATGCTGTTGTAGAATGTATCGATCTTGAGGATATTCTTTGCTTCCTTGCCATTGGCGACCTCACGACCGACCTCGCGCGAGATGCGGACGAGCTGCTCGATCTGCTTCACCGTGCCCATCTTGCTCTTGCGGTCCTGGGTCCACAGGTTGTCCTCGATACCGCAGCGGACATGCAGGCCCATGGCGATCGCCATCATGTTGATGGGCAACACGTTCAGCATGGAGCTCTCAAGCGTGATCATGGCGCCGTCCGGCGCTGCGCGCAGGAAGTTCGCCAGGTTGTAGATGTTCGGCGCGTCCATGCCACCGCCGATCGCGACCCAGTTCATCACGAGAGGCCCCTTGTACACGCCACGGCGGATCATCCGCTCGACGGTCTCGAAGCTGTTGATGTTGTAGAACTGGAACGCGCTCTGAATGCCCTTGGCCGACAACCGCTTGACATGCTCTTCGGCCCAGGTGGGGCCTGCCGGCACGATCATCTCGCGAAATGCATTGAACAAAGCGGGTTCTGCGAGCGACGTGCCGGCATAATCGGCAGGATCCATTTGTTCGAAAATGTTCATTTGGGCTGTGTTGACTGTGACCGTCACCTGGTCCGGCTTCGGCGTCAGTTCGGCGAGCATGTGGCGGGTGTCGTCCGACAGCCACTTGGCAGCATCACCCTCGCTCTCCGGCGCGAACGAAATCGAACCGCCGACCTGCAGCACCATATCCGGTACAGCGATGCGTAATCGCGTCAGCAGTTCGTTGAATTTCGAGAGCCGCTTTGAGCCCTTACCGTCGGCCTCGCGGACGTGAACATGCAACACGGTCGCGCCGGCATTGTAGCAATCGACCGCCTTCTGGACCTGATCGTCCATGGTAACCGCAATGTCCTCGGGGAAATCCGAAGGAATCCATTCTGGGCCGTAGGGAGCTGCGGTAATCACCAGCTTATCCTGGTTGTACGGGAAGAGTGCGCCGTCGAGGAAGTTCATGATGGTATCCTTTCGATGAAGGTAGGATTGGGGTTCAGAAAGTCGCGTCGCCCTTGATGCCTGCGCGTTCCATCTTGCGATGACTGGGCGGGTAATCCATAACGGCGTAGTGTTGAGTCACGCGGTTGTCCCAGAACGCGATGGAGTTCGGCTTCCAGCGCCAACGCACTTGGTATTCGGGGATCTGGGCCTGGCTGATGAGGTACTGCAGCAGTTGGGCCGCGCCCGGCGCGTAATCCTGTCCATAGCGGACGTTTGCCGCGGTGTGGTAGTTTGTGAAATGCGTCGTGAAGCCATTGACGAAGAGGATCTTCTCTTTGGTTTCCGGATGCGTTCGCACTACCGGATGCTCGGCGTCCGGAAATTGGGCCTTCAGCGCCAGACGCTTTTCAATCGGCATTGCGGCGCCGAATGTCGCTTCGATACTGTGGCGCGCGCGCAAACTGGCGATCTGCGTCTTGATGTGTTCCGGCAACTTCTCATATGCGAGTGCCATGTTGGCCCACATGGTGTCACCGCCGATCTCGCGGGCATTCCACACAGCGCAGCACGCAGCCGAACGGCGGCTTCTCGCGCCAGCTGGCGTCGGGTGCCAGGCGTTCTCGTAGCGGTCGTTGGGCGCGTCGGGCGATTTGTAAATGCGAACGAGACCGGGATGATCCGGGATCGCTGCCGGCCACTGGATGATCTTCGAGGTCGCCGAAATAACGGGCGAAGGCGATGTGCTCGGCGCGCGTAATGTCCTGATCGCGGAAGAACAATACCTTGTGGGTCAGCAGCAACCGCCGGATTGCTTCCATCGAGCTCTGGATCGCGCGAGGCAATGCCAAGGTTGATGTTGCTGATCTCCGCGCCGATCGAACAGGTCAGTGGTTCGACTGTCGGGTCGCCTTCAATGCTGCCGGCGCCAAGCCGGCCGAAGCCTTGTCGGCCCGCTGTGCAATCGTCGTCATGGCACGTCCTCCACCGTTGTTGTTGCGCGCCGCGGCCCCTTGGAGGGATCGCAGTGCGATGACCCCAACCTGGTGGAGAGGCCTCCCGGCGGGTTTGACCTATTGGGACATTTAGTTTAACATCTTGGGACATTGGACCACGGACGACCCCATTGCCCCGTCTGATCCGCAGTGCAGTGCTGAACAACTATGTCGAGGTCGCCCGGTCCGTCGGCCTCGACCCCTATCAAATGATCACCGAGTTCCGGCTTCCCGCTGTAGCCTGAGTGATCCCGAGGTCAAGGTATCGGTGGCCGCCGTCGGCCGCCTGCTTGAGGGTCGGCGCACACGCTCGGGCAAAGTCGATTTTGGCCTGCGGCTTGCCGACAAGCGCACCGTCGCAAATGTTGGCGCACTCGCGCTGCTCGTGCGCGAACAGCCGACCATCCGCAAGGCGCTCGACGTGATGGCCGGATACATATTCCTGCACGGTGAATCGCTCTTGTTGAACATGAAAGAGCAGGACGGCGAGGTAAAGCTAAGCCTCGCATTCGATGTCGACCGGCCTGTCCCATACGACAAGAGCGTGGAACTGGGCATCGGTTTTCTGCATCGCAGCCTGCAGCAGTTGTTTCGGGAGCGCTGGAAGCCGCAAATGGTGTGCTTCACGCACGCTGCGCCTCAAAGAAAGATGCTCATCGAAGATTCGCTTTGGCACTCGATGTTCTTTTCAGCGAGGATTTCAATGGAATCGTCTGTCGCTCGGCTGATCTCGATGCGGCTGTGCCGGCGACAGATGCAAAAATGGCGCGGTATGCGCAGCAATATCTCGACACGATTGCGGCGCGCCGCAAAGAGCGCCGCTGACGGCGAACGTCCGCGAATGCATCTATACCTATGCTACCCTCAGGACTGTGCTCGGCGGACAAGGTTGCGGCGCGGCTTGGCGTGGACCGTCGCACGGTGCATCGGCATCTCGCGCGGGAGGGTCAGACTTTTTCTTCGGTGATGGATTCGGTTGCGTGCCGAGCTCGTGACACGCTACATCGAGAACCGCGACCGTCCACTGGCCTCGGTCTCGGATTTGCTTGGCTTCTCCGCGGTGAGCGCGTTTCGCGCGCTGGTTTGAGAGCCAATTCCGGCTGCACTGTGATGGATTGGCGCGCGGGGCGACTTACGGTCCCCAGGCGAAGGGCCCGCTCGCGGCGGTGGGATTACGCAGCTGAACGATCGGGCGGTTGTCCCGAAAGTAAAATCATCTGTCCCATCCGGTCAAACTAGTCAAGTGAACCATCGGTACCGTTCCGGTCAGCATCGGCGCCAAGGAAGCGCCGTCTTACGGGAGACAACAGATGTTGATACGAAGACGACAGGAATTCGCAGATATGTCACCCACGGCCTGCCTCGGTCTGGCCGCGGCTTGGAAGCGGAGCCGTAAGCGGCTTGCTTTTCATTATGATCCTTATCCGCTTGTTCAGCTAGGAGCGCGTCGTGAGCATTACGGCAGCCGAACACGCTTTGCCGCCTCAATGACTCAGAAATGGCCGCTGATGCGGTTTTGCATGAGGCCACCCCACTCAGCACCGAAAGTGGGCGGCAGGCGGTGAGGCGATCACCTGCCGCCTGGCCGGAGATACCCACTGTTCCGCCCCCCTTGCGCGGGTCGTGGCCTCCGACCGTTCAGAGTTGGCAAAAATCTCTTGGCGCGTGGGGGCTCTAGGCGCGGCCTACCCAACTGCAAGGCGTTTGACGGCGATCTTGGAAATCTCTGACGTGTCGCGAACGCCTGTCGCGCCAATCCCGATCACCGTTTTTGCGACGATTTCGGCAATGGGGTCATTGCGATCAACCAAATGGAGCGATCGCAATACATCTTCTATAGGCCCGTCTAGGCGCTCGACTTCTTGCTGCCAGCTTATCGTCCTTAAGCAACCGCCTGATCTCGTTCCCCTGCCTAAAACAAGGCAATCGCATCAATGTGGAACCGAAACAAGTACGTTTCGGTCAAACCAGGCATGCCCTCGCGCCCCCTGCGTACGGGCTGCGCCACGTTTGCCTTCCGCGCATTGCGAGAACGTTTGCGCAGCTCAAACAAATTTAGAGCCAGGCTTCGCCTGCACCCCTGCCTGGCGAGTTGAAAACGCACTGGCGGCCAACTCTGAGTCACTGGAACGCTATTCGCTCCTCCCGCGCGCGTACTGTTCGCAGGGAGCGCTGCGCTCCCGCCGGGCGTGTCGTCTCCCTGGCCGCCCGGCGAGTTGCTAGGAAGGCCTCAAGCGGTCGTAAAGTTTCTCGAGCACGCTGCGCGTGACTGCAAGATCCTGCTGTGAGATGCCGCTGAGCTGCTCGGCTTCGAACTTGGCAAGCTGGGCAATAAGCCTCGTGAAAAGGCTGCGTCCGCTTTCTGTGAGAGCAAACGCTCTCGGCTTGCCGCCAACATAGCCCCTTTCAGTGAGACTATCGAGCGCGTCTTCCGCAGAGTCGCGAGGCAAAAAGATCGCGCGATGATCTCCTCCAGCGACAATTGATTTCCTCCGCTCAGCGCGAACAGAATGCGGCTTTGCGTGATGTTGAGCCCTTGCGACTGGCGGTGCTTATCGAAAGCATCAGATGCGTACATTTCGACGTAGGCCAACAGGGCCATCAAGCGCATGTCACTGACGTTAAGCTTAGCGTCGGCTTTCGCGACACCTGAAGGCTTGAGCTGTAGGGAGGGATGATCCTCCGCTACGGCGTACCGCCCTTGCGCATAGAGGAGCGCATTGCCTGCGTAGCGCGAATACTTCTTTACACGGCCAATCAGAATGACGTGGTCCCCGCCCTGAAGCGTCGTCTCCAGCGCGCACTCCAGCGAGGCTAATACGTTCGGCAGAATTGGAGAACCCAAGACACCGGGGAGCCAATCGACGCCTTCAAATTTGTTCTGTGCGGGCGTCGCGAATCGCTGTGAGTATTCCACCTGCTCAACAGCGAGGATATTAACAGCGAAGTGCTTCGCATTCTTGAAGGCTTCCGAACTGCGTGAAGTGTGCGCAATAGACCACAACACCAGGGGCGGATCCATCGATAGCGACGAAAAAGAATTTGCTGTTACACCGACCGGTTCGCCGTTCGCGACCGTAGTCATCACGCCGACGCCTGTTGAAAATTGTCCTAGACAGCGCCTAAAGGCCTTTGAATCGGCCGCGGGATCTCCTTCTTCGACAGGGTCTCTGCAAAAGGCTCAACCACTTGCTGCACTCCTTCGTCCAATACAACGCATCGCCGCGCACTGATCAAGGAAGCAAAAGGGCTTGGGCGCTAAGCCCCTGGGAACGTCACGCCCCGCCCCGCACCATTGGGGCGGAGCGCTTTGGTGGATCGGGATTTCTTTCATCTTTGCCTCTGTTCGTCTGCTGGCAGTCCGCTAGCAATCGCCGTCACGGCACCGTCACGCTGCGTCACATGCGCCGCCGCCAATTTCCTCTGTGTCTGCCGTGGTTAGCGGTCGTCGCCGCCCGGCAGGATATCGGATCCGCGCGGGTCAGTTGGGACGAACGCCGGCTCGTTGCAACTTGCCCCGAGCGTTGCCAACGTCAGCCCAATGACCGCTTAGACTAGACTAAGACTAGCCTGAAACGCGGAGATGCCGCTTCGAGCCGAAGACCGCCCCAAGGCGAAACGCCGCCCGAATGCATCCCACCGGCAAAATGGGGGCCAATTGCCGTGGGTTATCACGGAGAATTGGCGGCGGGCCGCAGCGGGGGGTTATTTTTGTACCGGTTGGTAGGTTTTTAAGCTGGCGCGCGCGTGCGTATCACGCTCTGTGAGTCAACTGTCGAAGAGCGTAGTGCGGTAAATCCGCTCCAGCCAGGGTCTATAGCGGCCCTCCGCCGGATCTGGCCGAGCCCGCGGTAACATGATCCAAGCTCATGGTCTGCGAACCTCTCAGGGGTGTGGTCGCCCACGCCACGTTTCAGCGCCAGAACCCTGCGCACCTCGCCATACTCCACGGCGGCGTGACGCTGCAAACTCCTTAAGTAGCTCAACCGTTCCTCCTCTAGCGTTTCTCCGCGCCGGCGCGCGTGTAAGCTCAACTGAGCCACGCCCACACCAGGACTGCGATAAACCCGACAAACCCTGCCGCCGCCATCGCCGCGAAACACCGGTCTGAGATCAAAATCAGAGATCAAAATCAAAAGCGTTTCCATAGCGCTGGGGCTGCCAATACGGTCCAACATCTGTCCTCTCCCGAAACACGGCGCTGCTTCCCGCCGACTATGGCGAGAACGATAGCGATGCTGCGGCCTTTATGCTTTGCTAAATGGGACAAGATATTTTACTTTTCGGGACAGCAATGGCTTGGCGTCCCCGACCGGTTCACTAATTGCCGTGTTCGCGACGGCGATCGGCATGGTGATGCAGGTGTCGCTCTGCTTGGCGCCGTTGATGTTGACTGCGACGTCGACCGCGGGGCGTCGCGCGCGAAAATCGAATTTCGCCCCAGTACCAAACCAATGAATGACGAAGGCCACTCAGTCACTGAGAGGCAAGCCCTGCATGCAGCGCGACCTTGGTCGGCGGGGGGGACAGTTGGGGGATGCCGAGCGCGGCCGGCAGCCCGCCCCGCGCTAACGAAGCTGTGCCTGTCAGAGCAGCCTTGACCTAGATCAAGCCGGGACCGTCGCATCAAGAAACGTACCATCGGCGATTCCGAAAATACCGAAATTTCGGCATTTACATCAGGTGGCGGGTGGTGCCGGGGGTGCCGGCCGAGGCGATCGGCGGTTCGAGGCGCCCGGAATGACGGTTGTTAAGCAAACTCCAGTATCAACGCATCCACCGCCAGCGTCGCACCGGGGGCTGCGTGAATCTTCTTCACCACCCCGTCGCGGTCGGCGCGCAGCACGTTCTGCATCTTCATCGCTTCGACCACCGCCAGCGTCTCGCCGGCCTTGACCTCCTGCCCCTCGCTGACGGCGATCGAGACCACGAGCCCCGGCATCGGACAGAGCAGCTTCTTGCCGCTATCGGCCTCGGTCACGATCGGCATCAGCCGTGCTGAAGCCGCCTCCGCTTCGGTGAAGCACATAGACGGGAACCTCGACGCCCTGATGCGCCAGCCGAATGCCGTTGGGGATTGGCCGCGCCTGCACCGCCACAAAGGCGCCGTCGATCCTACCCTGCCAGACCGGATCGCCGGGCTTCCAGCTCGACACCAGATGATGCGGCTGGCCGGGCTTGCCGTCGCTGCCCAAAAAGCGCACCGCGATCGCCCTGTCCTCGTGCGCGATGTCGAGGATGATCTCGTCATGGTCAAGCCACACCGCGCGGCGGCTTTCGCGCTTGACCGGCCGGCCGATCAACTGACCGGAAATCTGCCGCTTGCGTTCGCCCAGCACGTGATCGATCGCAGCTCCTACGGCGGCGATCCGCCGCGCGATCTCGCCTTCGGGCGTGTGCGCGGAAAATCCCTTCGGAAACTCCTCCGCGATGAAGCCGGTGGAGAGCTTCCTTCGCGCCAGCGCGGATGGTTCATCAGCGCCGACAGGAATGGAATGTTGTGGCGGATGCCGTCGACATAGAACGCATCGAGCGCGGTCGACTGTGCCTCGATGGCGCCGGCCCGCGAGGGCGCATGGGTGACGAGCTTTGCGATCATCGGATCATAGAAGATCGAGATCTCGCCGCCCTCCTGCACGCCGGTATCGTTGCGCACGGTAATGCCGTTTGCGCGGCTTTCGGCAGGGGACGATATTTGATCAGCCGCCCGATCGAGGGCAGGAAATTGCGGAAGGGATCTTCGGCATAGACGCGCGATTCCACCGCCCAGCCCGTGAGCATGATGTCCTTCTGCTGCAGCGCCAGCTTCTCGCCGGCGGCCACGCGGATCATCTGCTCGACCAGATCGATGCCGGTGACGAGTTCGGTCACGGGATGTTCGACTTGCAGGCGCGTGTTCATTTCAGGAAGTAGAAGCTCTTGTCCTGGCCCGCGACGAACTCCACGGTTCCGGCCGGATCGTATTTGACCGCCTTCGCCAGTGCCACTGCCTGCTCGCCCATCTTGCGGCGCGTGGTCTCGTCGAGCAGCGGCGACGGCGCCTCCTCGATCACCTTCTGATTGCGGCGCTGGATCGAGCACTCGCGCTCGCCGAGATAGATGACGTTGCCGTGCTTGTCGCCGAGCACCTGGATCTCGATGTGGCGGGGATCGACGATGAATTTTTCGATGAAGACGCGGTCGTCGCCGAACGAGGACTTGGCTTCCGCTTTCGCAAGCTTGAAACCTTCCGCGACTTCCCCGCTCGAATGGGCGATGCGCATGCCCTTGCCGCCGCCGCCGGCGGAGGCCTTGATCATCACGGGATAGCCAATGGCGTCGGCAATCTTGACCGCGTGCTTCGCATCTTCGATGACGCCGAGGAAGCCCGGCACGGTCGAGACGTCGGCCTTCGCCGCCGCCTTCTTGGATTCGATCTTGTCGCCCATCGCGGCGATCGCGTCCGGATTGGGCCCGATGAAGACGACTGCCGGCCTTCTGCAGCGCACGCGGAAACGCCTCGCGCTCCGACGGGAAACCGTAGCCGGGATGGACGGCCTCGGCGCCGGTGCTCTTGCAGGCATCCACGATCCGGTCGATCAACAGGTAGCTTTCGGCGGCCGGCGGCGGCCCGATCGCGACCGCCTCATCGGCCATCTCGACATGGAGCGCGTCGCGGTCGGCCTCGGAATACACGGCTACCGTCTTGATCCCCATGTTGCGGGCCGTCTTGATGACGCGACAGGCGATCTCGCCGCGATTTGCGATCAGAATCTTTTTGAACATGTGTTTCTAGGCTTATGGACCTTGGGCCTCCCCGCAATCTGGCACGCGAAGGAAGACGTAACAATCTGTCGTACAGCAAACTGGGCCGGTGGCAATATCCCACCTGCCGCAAATCGGCATGGCCGGACTTCGATCCAGCCTATCCTGTTCTTGGCGGGTGCCGCCTTGGAGCGAACCGCGCGTCCGCTCGTTCCCGCAATCACCATGAAATCGAAGTCTTCCGAGAAGGCGAATTGGCGGAACGCGGAGAAATCACCCTGCTGGAGGCCGCGCAGCGTTTGCGCTGATGTTCATTCGCCGTTTCTTCTGCGAGCCGCTTGATCAGCTCGGGATGTGCTTCTGGCAGCAACCCGGCTTGCTCCATTTCGGGCAGCTCACCGCGCGCCAGGCGTTCTATGATGGTCAGGCGCAAAGCAGCTCTGTGGAGTCTCACGCTCGATCCGGGCGATCAGGACTGAGGAGGTGGCCAACTGCGGACGTGCCGTCGCACACGTCCGGGGCAGCTATGTCGCAATGGTGGGTCGAGCCGACGCCTCGGCGGGTGACTGGCAGCGGCGAAGCCACTCCAGCGCCGCGGCACACAGGGCCACCGCGGCGATCAGCGTGATCAGCGCCGCAATCAGCGCAACGCGCTGTGAATGCGCCGCTTGCGCGCCGAAATAGACCGCGCCCACCACCGCTACGCCGGTTGCGTTCGCGACCTGTTGGACCGTCACCAGAACGCCCGAAGCTGAGCCCGCCCGACTGTGCGCCACCGAGCGCAGCACAATGCTGAACAGTTGCGCCATGACCAATCCCTGGCCGTAGCCGAAGAGCGTGAGCGGCACCATCAGAGCAAACATCGAAGGCGCGTCGATGCATGCGGCCAAAACAGCAAGGCTCGCGAGCCCCGAGGCCTGCACGGCGCAACCTTTGATGAGCTCGCTGATGCCGGTTGCCTGCGCGGTGCTGGCGCGTCGCGCCGCAATGACGAACGCCAAGGTCAATGGGACCATCACGAAGCCCGCGTCGAGCGCGGAAAGCCCCATTGCGGTCTGCATGAACAGCGTGACGAGAAAATAGAACGAGATGTTGCCGAGAAAGAAACAGAACGTCGCGATGAGCCTCGCGGACAAAGGCGCGATCCGCCAGCAATGCCGGTTCGATTAGCGGTGAGCCGCCGCGCCGCTCGATCGACTGCTCCAGGCGCGGGAAGGAGGCGAGCAGGACGGCGCCAACTCCCATGATGACGAACGACCACTGCGGCCAGCCGAACTCGCGTCCGAATAACAGTGGCCCAACCAGCAGCGTGAGACCGGCGAATAGGACCGAGCACGCTCACAAGGTCGAGCTGTGCGCGTTTTTGCTTTCCTGCGAGGGCATCAGCCATATTGCCGCGAGCACAAGCGCTGCTCCGATCGGGCCATTGACAACGAATATCGTACGCCAGCCGAGACCGTATGGATTGAGGGTCACAAGCCAGCCGCCGACGATGAAGCCCACCACGCCGCCCAGCCCGAGCGCGATGCCAAAAATCGCGAACGCCCGGCTGCGCGCCGCATCGGGGAACAGATTGTGGATCGTGGCAAGGACCTGCGGCACCATCAGTGCGGCTGTGAGGCCCTGGGCAAGACGCGCGAGGACCAACGCACTCCCCGTGGGCGCCAGGCCGCATGCGAGCGAGGTTGCGGTAAATCCGACGAGGCCGATGAGGAACAGACGCCTGGCCCCATATATGTCGCCGAGACGCCCGCCGGTGATGACCATCGACGCATAGGCGATCTGATAGAGCGCGATCACGCTCTCGATCTGCGCCGTGCTGGCATTGAGATCGGCGCGTATGGATGGGATTGCGACGTTCACAATGAAGATGTCGACCACATACATGAACTGCGCGGCAACAACCACCGTCAGAACAAGCCAGCGTCGCGGGTTGATGGCGTTGAGAGGTATATTTTCCATGACACGGCTCCACTGCTCGACGAGAATATCAGCGACGTCCGCTTCACGGCCTGGTTGCAGTGATGCCAGTCGCTGGGCTCGCGCTCAGGCCGATGTAACAGTCGGTGCGGGCCGGTCCGGCGGGTACCGGTCCTCAATCCTGCGCGGCGCGATATTCGGAAAATCCGCGGGCAAGATCGCGGCGAGAATTGCGGTCCAATGCGTTGCCGCGACGGATCGGAATTTTGCGGCCGCACTTCGTCGGCTGTCAGCGATAAACCGGACAATCACCTTGACCTACCGCTTTTTGCCCCTAAGAGCGGACGTTGGGTCGCATAGTGTGGTGCTGGGCAGACTAGCCCTGCGTCGTACCGACCGTTGATCTACGTCAACTTCACTTGTCCTTTGGTGCTCACATATGTTCGGCCGCTCCTGAGGCGGCCCCGTCACCTTTCAGTTCGCAAGCGCGATGAGGAGGATCACCATGCATCGGAGGAAGCGTTTTTCGATTAAGCTGGCGGCGGCCCTCTTCATGATCACTTCCCGTTGCTACGAGGCCGTACTTGAAGCGAGTCGAACCCGACCTGGTGGACGTTAGTCCTGAACTGGCACTGGCCTGAGGAGACGCACATGACCACGACCACATTGTCTCTCGCTGACTGGCCCGCGCGCGGCCAAGAACTCTTCCCCGGCGTTCTGGCCTGCGCCGTGGCGGCGACGGCGGCCACTTTCCTGTCGCAGCACTACGGCGCGCCGGTGATGCTGTTCGCCCTCTTGCTGGGCATGGCGATGAACTTCCTGTCGGCCGAAGGGCCATGCAAGCCGGGCATCGAGTTCACCTCGCGCCACGTGCTGCGCTGGGGCGTGGCGCTGCTGGGGCTGCGTATCACGGTGGCGCAGGTCGCTGCGCTGGGCTGGCATCCGGTGTTGCTGGTGGTGCTGTCGGTGACGCTGACGATCGGCGCGTCGATGGTGGTGGCGCGGCTGATGGGCTTCAACATCCTGTTCGGCCTGCTCAGCGGCGGGGCCACCGCGATCTGCGGCGCATCCGCCGCGCTGGCGCTGGCGGCGGCGCTGCCGCCCCACCCGCTGAAGGAACGCGCCACCTTGTTCACCGTGGTAGGCATCTCGGCGCTGTCGACCCTCACGATGATCGTATACCCGATCCTCGCGCGCGCCATCGCGCTGGACCCGCATACGGCCGGCATCTTCCTGGGCGCGACCATCCACGACGTGGCGCAGGTGGTGGGGGCCGGCTACAGCATGTCCAGGAGACCGGCGACATCGCCACTCTGGTGAAGCTGATGCGCGTGGCGATGCTGCTGCCCGTGATCATGTTCGCGGTGATGTTCATGCGCGCCACCGGCAAGGCCGGCGACGGCCCGCGGCCGCCGCTGCTGCCGTGGTTTGCCGTCGCCTTCGCCGCGCTGGTGGCGCTCAACAGCACGGGCTGGCTGCCCAGGGCCGTGACGGCGACCGGCAGCGACGTCTCGGGCTGGTTTCTGGTGGCGGCCATCGCCGGCATCGGCATGAAGACGCAGCTCCGCGAACTCATCACCGTAGGCCTGAAGCCCGTGGTGCTGATGGTGGGCGAGACGGTGTTCATCGCCCTGCTGGTGCTGGCGCTGCTGCGCTTCTTCGCCTGAGCGGCGAGGAACTTGGCGAATTTTCGGAACAGGTCCTCTGTTCCGCAGATGCGTGAGCAAAATCGAGACAGTTCTTCGAGTCGAACGTTGAGAGCCCGAAGCCTCTAGTCACTTCGCGAAGCATTTGAGCAACAGATGGGCACGCCAACTGCCCCACGGTGCCCAGCGGAAAATATCCGGCCGGAGCGCCGAAAGGCGGGTCCGTCTCGTCGGCCGGGGATATCGCGATGAATGCCGCATAAATCGGCCCTTCATCCCCTGTCAGGAGCGGCTCCCGCGCGGCATCAACATCGAACGCCTCCGCGACCCCCGCCGTATGGGGCCGGCAGTTCCAGGAACTCGGCCTCGGTCTGCATTAGTCGCAAGCTCTGCCTGCAAAGCGAGATCAAGCGACAGAGCTGCTTAAGCCCCCGAACCGCGGCCGCCGGCTGGCATCTCCGATTTATCTCGAGAGACGGCGAAGATTGCTTCTCACGGCCCGCCGGTAGGCCAAAGCGATAGCGAGAGGCCACTTGCCTCGTGCGGCACGGACGGAGGGTCTCGCCCATTGCGACGGCCTTTTCAGTCACGATGCGACACGCCTCATCGAGCGCAGGCACTCCACCACTGGCCACGCTTCATCGTACGCAACACGACGACGCAGCTGGATCTCGATCGAGAACATCAAGACGTAACGCCAGTATTCGTCATTGGATTCTCCCGGCGATCTCTGGTCGTCTCGCCTATCGCTCAGCGGTTGCTCGCGGCGATGCTTGCAAAACGCTCGATATCGTCAGATTCCCATACCAGTATATTTCTTCAATCCGTCAATGTCGGTGACGCTTCGACTACCCATCACGGGCTGCCAGCATTTCCGTCGCCTCTCGTACGCTCGTCGCACCGTCGGTGATCGCGAGTTCAAGCCCGCTTGCGGCCGGTGCGAGATTGCGCGCAAAGAAGCGCGCAGTCGTGATCCGCGCGACATTCGCTGGATCGCCGTCGCCCGCTCCGATCATGCGCGGCGATCGCTATCTCGCCGAGCAGCGTGCCGCCGCGCGCGACGCCGAACAGCCGCAGATAGGGCGATGCGCCCGCAAGCGCATCGGCAAGCGCCGGACCGAGGGTGGCCAGCATGTATTCGGTCGCGCGCGCCAGCGGCACTCGACCGCAAGGCCGAGCGGCTTGGCCATTTCCGTGAGCTCAGCGACGTTTGAGCCGCGCAGCTTCTCAACTGTGCGCGCGCATGTCCGCAATCTCGCGTCGCACCGTTTCGCCGCCGGACAGCGGCAGCTTGCGCTGCACGAGATCGATCGCCTGGATGCCGTTCGTCCCCTCGTAGATCGCGGCAATTCTCGCGTCGCGCATGAATTGGGCGGCCCCTGTCTCCTCGACAAAGCCCATGCCGCCATGTACCTGCACGCCGAGCGAGGCGACCTCGTTGGCGATATCGGTGGAAAACGCCTTCGCCACCGGCGTCACCAGCGCATTCCGCTCTTGCGCAATCGTCTTTTGAGCGGGATCAGTCAGACGATGTGCGCGGTCAAGCGCGCCCGCGGTCACATAGCAGATGGCGCGCGTTGCATCCGTGTAGGCCCGCATCGTCATCAGTGTCCGGGCAACATCGGGATGATGGATAATCGTATCCATCGCGCCGGCAGGCGCGCTGGTATTCGGTGCGCGTCCCTGCTTGCGGTCACGGGCGTAGGCAAGAGCGTGCTGGGTCGCGCGCTCCGACAGGCCGACGCCTTGCAAACCGACGGAGAGACGTGCGCTGTTCATCATCGTGAACATGCATGCAAGGCCCCTGTTCTCCTGTCCGACGAGCCAGCCGGATCGCGCCGTCGGTGTCGCCGAAGGCCATTGTGCAGGTTGGCGACCCATGAATGCCGAGCTTGTGTTCGATGCTCACGCATTTCACGTCATTCCGGGCGCCGATCGACCCGTTGGCCTCGATCATGAATTTCGGAACAAGGAACAGCGAAATGCCGCGGGTTCCGGGCGGCGCGTCAGGCAGGCGTGCGAGCACGAGATGGATGATGTTATCCGTCAGGTCGTGTTCGCCATAGGTGATGAAGATCTTTTGACCGAAGAGACGATACGTGCCGTCGGCTGAGCCGCTCGGCACGCGTGCGCACCGCGTTGAGATCGGAGCCTGCCGAAGGCTCGGTCAGATTCATGGTTGCCGTCCACTCGCCAGAGATCATTTTGGCCAGAAAGATCGATTTCAGCTCCTCGGTGCCGTGCGATTCGACGGCGTCAATGGCGCCGAAACCGAGCAGTGGACAGAGCGCAAACGCCATATTGGCTGCGTTCCACATTTCGGTGCAGGCCGCATTTATGAGGTGCGGCAGCCCCATGCCGCCATGGTCAGGCGAGGCAGTAACGGAATTCCAGCCGCTTTCAACCCATTGCGCGTAGGCCTCAGACCAACCCGGCGAGGTCTTGACGACCCCATCGACGAGTTTGGCACCATTGAGATCCCCGTTGCGGTTAATCGGCGCGAGCCGGTTTTCTGCGAACTTGGCTGCTTCGTCGAGCAATGCCTCGGCTGCGCCGTCAGCGAGGTCCGTGTAGATGCCATGTTCGATACCGTCCAGGAGACCGCCCGCGTGTTTCATCGCAAATAGCATTTCTTCAACTGGCGCTCGATAGGTCATCTGAGTTCTCAGTGTGGCGCTGGGCATATAGCTCAAGGCCATTCTTACGGTTCGACCTGGGTTTCCAAAAAGTCGATGTGCTCTTCTTCATGGATGAGGCGTTCAAACAAATCCCGCGTCACGTAATCTTTGACCGAATGGCAATGGGTCGCGGCTTCGGCATAGAGGGAGTGCGCCGACAACTCGGCTTGCAAGTCGTTATCGAGTACGGCCTTCACGGTCTTCCCGATATGAGAGGATCTCCAGCGTCTGCATATTGGGAGCTCCATCGAGGAAGATGATGCGTTCGATGAGCTTGTCAGCATGTTACCATCTCTTCAATCGATTCCTTGCGCCACGTCTTGGCCAGCTCCTTGTAGCCCCAATTGTCGAGCAGGCGGTAGTGCAGCCAGTACTGGTTCACCGCTGTGAGTTCGTGCTTCAGCGCCTTGTTAAGGTACTCGATTACTTTCTTGTTGCCCTTCATGCTCTCCTCCCTCCAGGTGCCGAAGCGGCTTGTTGTGTGCCCTCATGTCGCTCTGGCTCCTGGTCTTCCGGACATGGTTTTGGCTCGTCGAACTTCCCCAGAGCACCTCGTCAGCGTACGTTGGGCTGTTAGTTGCATCGCGATGGCATTCGCTGGCATGTACGCAAGGCGAAAGATTTCTGCAATCATCAGCGGCAGTATGTTGATCCAGATCAGCATCGCGAGGCGCATCCGATGGTCGCCGAGGCTGTGAAGGAGCGGTTGCGCGCGCGAGTACCGGACGCTGGATCCCGTGCGCTGCTGGCCCGAGATCCGCTCAGCGCAGGAGGAACTCGGCAATCGCATCGACCGTCGTGCCGGAGGCGTGCTCCGGAAGGCTGTCGCTGTAAAGCGTGGTCGTGCGCAGCACGATCGGAGCCTACTGCATTGCCCGAAGTTTGGCAATGATCTCGCGGGTGGCGAGCGCGTGCGACGCACCACGCCCCAAGCGACGTTACAAGGAAACGGATCCGGATGCCGTCAAAGGCTCGACCCGCACGTGGCGCTGATCGAGAGCTGGCTCGCGTCGAGCCACAGCTGGCTGCCATCGCCATCGTCGGTCGCCTCGCCAACCTCCATCGACCAGTTCGACAGAAGCGGCATTCGATCGTGCAGCGTCTGCTGCGAGAGCCTTGCGCAGGAGCGCCGCGCAGAGATTGATCGCTGAGACGGCGGGCGATGGATACGAGACCGTCGCGCATCCGCCCGGTGGCTATGGACGGCTCGGCGTCTATGCGGGCCCGACCCGCCCACAGCCCCTCCTCGCTGTTCCACCCTCAACGTTGATCCATCAGCCGACGTCTTACAGCGGCCCGCGCCTGGTAACATTCTTCCAATATTGCCAGGCCGAATGACACCCGTGCCCATTTAGGGCATCGCATCAAGTCACGCATCGATTGCTGGCATGTTGATACGCATAACCCCGACCGCATACCCGCGCGCGTCGCCAGAGATGATTGCCCGCGCAATGCCACAGCCTAGGAAGGTCGAGGTGATCCGCGCGCGCACGATGGACGCCAGCGCATGCTCAGGCCATGGAGCAGATCATATGACCGGCTGGGCTGCCCAAGTGGGCCTGGTTTCCCCGGAATTGAGAGCGAACGCGATGAAAACCGGCACGTCGGCCGTCAGGGGGTAAACCGGAAAGACGGCCTCTGGGCTCGACCGTTGCCGTGTCGAGTCGTCGGAGGAATTTCACCTCCGGGCGCTCTCAAGAACCGTGCATGACCCTCTCGGAGTCTCGCGGCTCCCGATATTCGGCCGTTGCCAAAGCATAGGACCCAATGTGCGAAGAGGAGCAATACGTAACCT
>ERZ1370068.2028-contig-11995_pt1 | contig 39892 bp, 48 predicted proteins | sample MGYA00561227_ERZ1370068 | MGnify/ENA primary metagenome ERZ1370068 (study PRJEB38410, sample SAMEA6850437) | metagenome | study: Metagenomic assessment of the ecological functions of the soil: analysis of the soil microbiota associated with the... | reverse complement strand
ACGCGGATCGCCCCGCCGAAGGCCGGGTCGTCGAAGATGCCGAAGCCCCAGTCCAGCGTCGAGAGCCCGTCGGAATCGCCGCGCTGCGCGCCTCGACGACCTTGAGCGCAATGTCGATCCGCAGACGGTGGCTGTGCGCCCGGCGGCCCGGCCGTCGATCTGCGGGCCGGTCGCCTCGATCCGACAGTACCGGGTCGCTCCCGCCCGCATCGCCGTCACGAGCTCGCGGCCCTGGGTGTCGTTGCCGAGCTGGAGCGTGGCGATCGCCCCGGGCTTGAGCGGCGCGTGCCCGCCGAAGCTCGGGTTCTCGCAGTCGAGCGGCCAGAACGGCCCGAACAGGTCGCTGATCTCGAACGACGCCAGGAAGTCCCGGGTCAGCTTCGTCGTCCCGAGCTCGGCAACGGTGGTCATCGAGGTAGACGCAGACCTGCGTCGGCAGGATCGGCACGACGTCGAGCGCGGTCAGCCCGGTCGCTCCGACCGAGGCGGCGTAGTCGAGCGCCTTCGCGAAGAGCGTCCCGCCGATCTCGGGGGTAGCGGTCCGGCTAAAGCTCATGTTCACGCCGGAGAGCAGGCCGTACGATGCGAGCTCGGCCGTATTGCCGGCCATGCCGCGACGGATCGTCCAGGTCAGCGGCACCCACGGCACGGACGAGGACGGTGCCCAGGCCCACTGCTTCGCCTGCACCGCGCCCGGTCGGCGTCGTGATCGTCGCGGCGCCGAAGACGTTGCTCATGACGAGCGGGAGCTCCGTATACAAGGAAAGCCCGACAGTGACCCCGTCGCGTGCTCCTGCCGTGGAGCCGCGATGGTATCGAACAGGTTTCCCGACGGGGCGATCCTGTCCAATTCGAGCGCGGTATCAATGTCGATCACGAGGCCAGACAGCTTGTACTCCGATGGGACCGGCGTCCCGATCACGGTCTCAATCCCGACCTCGCAAATCTCCTGTACGTGTGTAGCGATCTGGCATCGTACCCTCCTCGGCTACGCCTGCTGGTGCGCTTCAGTGCGGAACGTCTGGATCAGATGCGTGTAGCTGGTGCCTGACTCCGATTCGACAAACGCTTGTGTCTGGTCACGCCTGAGCTCGACGACCTGGACGCCGCCGCTCATCCCGCGTGCGTTCTGCAGCACGGCGTCTGCGCGGTCGGCGGCCGGGTTGATCGGCCCGTACGAGCTTCCAGCGCCCACCACGCGGACGTCGACGAGCACGACGCCGAAGACGCGGTCGCCACCGAGCGTGTTCGAGTCGGTCGACGAGACCAGCGTGACCGTCGCGGCCGGCAGCGTGGCGGCAGCCGGCACCTGGTCGCGGTACAGGCGCCCGCTGAGCAGCGTGTTGAAGCCGCCGACGCCGGCGTCAGCCTTGAGCGTGTCAAACACGAACGCCGCAACGCGCTGTGCCTCGACGACCATCAGCCGCCGCCCTTCCGCGTGAGCGCGAGCATCGCGTCCTTGAAGCGCGGATAGACGGCTTCGGCGGCCGGGCGCAGGTACGGCCTGGCGCCCATGTGGCGCGTGCCCATCTCGACGTAGCGGCCGTACCGTGCGCTCGGGCCGACGGTCGCCGTCAGGCCGCCGGCCGAGATGACGGTGTGGATGCTCCGTCTCAACGTACCGGTACGTGCCGGAGTTTTCGCCTTGGCCGCGGCCTCGATGTCGTAGCCGGCCTTCGCCACCTCCGCGACCGCTCCGGCGTGGAGCGCCGACGAGACGGCCGGGAGATAGTTGAAGACCACCCGAACCTGGACGCCCGGTCGGAGGTGCCATCATGGCACCAGGAACGACGCGAAGCAGACGCCGACACCGAGCTCGAACACCTGAACGTACGGGAAGCCGACGCCAAAGCCTGAGAGCAGGATGAGAATGACGCCGAAGAAGCATCACGACGCGGGATACCGTAATCATCGACCTGGGCCTTCCCTACGTCACCAGCTCGCAGATGCAGTCACGCGCCGCCTCGTAGGTCCGCGCGTCGATCCGTTGGGCGTCAAACACCCGGCCATCAGCGACGGTGATCGGTCCCGGACGGTGACGTCGGTGAGCGCCGGCAGGCGGACGGTCAGGCGGAGAGCGCGCGGAGCTGGGACGCGGCGCCGACGGCCTCGGCCGCCGAGATCCCGCTCGGCCAGACCTGGCAGGGGACGTCAGACGCGATGATCGACCAGGCCTGCTCGACGCCGTCACTCGTCGACGTCCTCGGTGTAGCGCGCGATCACGGCGCGGTCGGTCATGGAGCGCTCGGCACGCTTCCGGAGCCCGGCCAGTGGGACTGGCATGGCTACGCCAGCGCGGCCGACGGTGGGCGTCGATAACCGCGATCGCCTGGAGAACCGCGGCGCTGTGGGTACCGCCGGCTCCAGCGTACCGGACGGTGATGTCGTTCTGACCGACGCTCACCGACTCCGCGCCGGCCGACTCGGGTTCAGGGTCACGAAGAGCAGGTCTGCCGCCAGGACGTCGGCCGCGCTCTGGATGTCAGCCCGGCAGTGCCGTCGTGCTGGTGTAGCTGACCTGCGCGGAGCACGTGGCGTAGCCGAGCGGCAGCAACAGCAGCCCGGTTGCCGCGTTGACCAGCTCGTAGTCGGAAGCTGCGAGGCGCGGTCAGGCGCCGACGGCGCTCCCGGATGGACGGCGACGGCCGTGACGAGCGCGACCCGGCGGAGCGTTCAGGAAGACGCGGTCGCCGTAGATCTGGTGCAGCTCGTCGGCGATCGCGCCTGACGCGCCTGCCAGGACCGCCCGGTCGGGTGTCGATCAGGCGGTGATGGCGGCAGCCACGACGTCGGCCTGCGCCGCCTGCGCCCGGCGTGAACGTCGCGTCCAGCTGGGCGGCGATCCTGGTCGCGTCGGTGTACGCTGCCACGTTAGAACCCTGTCCTCATGGTCGCCAGGCGCGATCCGCTTATCGGCGTAGTCGCGGACACGCCTGGTCGGAGGTCGTTGACGTCGGCGGCCGGCGTCCCAGAGAGCTCGGTCGAGCCTTCGACGACGACCTGGCCAGGCCCGGAGCCGGCAGAGCGGCGTGCCGTCACTGCTGAAGACCGTCGCGCCCTGCGCTCCGACCACGGTACGTCGTCATGGCTACGGCATCCCGGTCAGCTGTGCAGGCCCTTCGGCCGGCGGATAACCAGGACCGCGCGGAGCTCGGCCCGGAGCGTCAGGAGGTTGCGGACGAACTGGTCATTGATCCAGCCGGTCTCGATCGTGCCGCCCTCGCGCTGGACGAGCGCGATCGTCGTCGGCGTGAAGTTGCCGACGAACCCGACGGTCGCCGGGACCGCCGTCGAGAGCGCCAGCTGGAGCCCGAAGATCGTCGTCGGGCCCGGCATGTTCGGCGGCCCGAGGATATAGCCGCCGAGCGTCCCGGTCGCCGAGTTTTCTCGCGCGAGTCGGATCGCGCCCCAGGAGGTCGCGTTCAAGAGCGCGGCCGTCGCCGGCACGCCGCCGACGAGTCGCACCTGCTATCGCGGCGTTGAAGATCGCGCCGATCGGGTCGGCGCCAGCAGCTCCCGTCTGGATCGTCCCCAGGGTGTTGATGCCCTGGAGCTGCGGCGAGGTGCCGGTCCCGATGACGCACTGCTCCTCGAGCTCTCGCGGAGCATGTAGAGCAGCTCGTCGTCGACGGCGCTCCGGAGCATCGGCGCGTCGTTCAGGATCCGGGTCGTCATCGGGATCCAGGTCGCGATCTGCTCGACCGGCTTCTGCGCGAGCGACCAGGCTAGCGCCGATTCCGGCTGAGGCCGGTTGTGCCCGTGGTCGCGGTCGCCTCGGCGACTGTCGCTGCGTTGTTCGTCCGGGTGTCCTGGACGATGTACTCGACCAGGTCAGACGTCGTCGTGAGCGTCGGGAGGATGTCGAGCAGCCCTAGCTCGCCTCGAGCGAGCTCGGTCCAGCCGGCCAGGCGATCGGGCACGACGAACGCGCCGCCGCTCGCGTCAGCCGAGGTGATCAGGGCCTTCTGCTCGAGAGAAGCCGGCCCGCTTGACGGCGTCGAGCAGGTTCCAGTCCGCCGGGACCGGGACCGAGAGCTGCGCCTGCTGGCGAAGCAGGCTCCCGTTCTTTCTCGCGACATCGTACGCGTCTGGCCGGAGCACGACGTCGCCGATGGTCCGCGGGCCCCGCTTCTGGTCGGTGTCGGCTGGCGATGGTGCTCGGCCCGGCGTCGAGTACGCCTTGGCGCCGTCGGTGAAAAGACGACGACGTCGCTTCGGCGAAGCCTCGAGCGCCGTCGCGCGATCGGTCAGGCCAGCAGCTCGGCCTTGATCGTCTCGATCCGCGCGAAGTCGTCGGCGTTGACGTCGATCGTCAGGGCGCCGCCGTGCTTCTTGGTCAGGGTGGATCCCTCGTCGTAGAGCTTCTTGATCTCGGAGCGGGCTTCGAGCAGGCTCATGCTCATGGCGTCTGTACCCTTTCGAGGACGCCGAGCGCTTCCAGGCATCGGCGGATGTCGTCGAAGTCGAACGCGATCGGCGGACTCGGGCGCGCGGCGCCGCCACCATCGACGGTGTCGACGTCAGCCCGGCGGGTCAGACGCGCGCTTCACGGCGGTGATCACGGCGTTCTCGTTGGTCGCAGCGCGACGCACGAGACCTCGAGCAGGTCGCACTTCTGGAGCACGCGCACGCCGTCGCCTCTGAGCTCCCATTCGAGCGGGATGTAGCCGATGCTCAGGCTATCGAGGACGCCGGCTTTCGCCAGCTTGTAGGCGTCGGTGCCGGCCGTGGTGTCGACGATCGACCAGCGCCCGAACAGGCCGTCGTCGGTCTCGCGGATCTCGAGCTGGTTGCCGATCGGCGTGTGGTGCTGTAGAAGAACTGGTCGGCCGCGCGGCGATCGACGCGGCGAACGCAGGCTGAATTACATCTCCATATGCGTCAGGGCTTCCAAAACGTGCTCGCCATTCCCGCAATTTCCCACCCGTATCCTCGGCATTACGGTCAGTCGCCTTCACCTCGAAGCCGACCGACTTGTACTCAGCGGCATGGGCGTACCCCCAATCTGGTAAATTGAGTTGTGTGAAAGCCCGGCGGCGCTGGAACGCCCCGCCGTGACACCGAACGAGGTGACGTTCGATGCCCCTGAATCGTACCTGTCCGCAGTGTGGGTGCGCCACGCCAAAGCGCAGCGTTTCTGCTCGCGAGCGTGCTACGTCGCCAGTAATGGCGTCGCTGCCCACCCGAACCACAGCCGAAGGCTCCAGCGCATCTGTGAGCAGTGCGGCGACGGATTCGAGACCTACCCATATCTCGAGCGGCGTTTCTGCTCTCGAAGCTGCCGGTCCCGATGGACGACTCGAACGTTCCACGTCGCCTGCGATCCGCTCCGCGCGCGACGGTGGCGTGCGCGGCCTGCGATGCCCGGTCACGCGGCTCGTGTCGCATGTTCGTGGGGCGGTCTGCTGCTCGCCGTCCTGTGCCCGCGATCCTGATGCGGCGCGGGCAACACGGGCCTGCGAGACGTGCGGGCAGCCTTACATCGCGGCTACCAGGGTGAAGGGCGGGCAGCCCGGGACGCTTCTGCTCTCCCGCCTGCAATGGAGCGTGGCGAGCGACGCTGCCGCGCAAGAGCAGAACCCGGGACAGCGCGGCGTACAAGGCAGTGGCGGATCGCCGTGTTCACGCGACGACTTCACCTGTCAACGGTGCTACCTGCGCGCTGGCCGAACCTGCACGCCCACCGACGTCAAGTTTGGTCGACCCACCCCGGAGCTTCGCTTTGAGGTCGACAATGGACTGACGCTGTGCATGAGGTGCCACGGCCGCATTCACGGCGACATGGCGGTCCTGCACTAAGCCGCGGCGATCTCCCAGCCCGGTGTCGTCGGCGGCTCGCCTCGGCGGCCCCTTGACCGCGAATGGGATGCTCTTGTACTCGAGTGACATGCAAACGCCCCTCTCCGCGCAACAGAAGTGCGGAAGATGGGGGCGCCGAACGCGCCCGTGGGTCTTCGATTGGCTACCAGTCTACGCCGGCTCGCTTATCCCGCGCAAGTGGACGGTCTGGCCCTCGCCGTACTTCGGGCAGCGCCGATTCCCGCAGCGGCCTCGTGCCCCTTGGTCCCAGCCGGCAGCGTCATCATCCAGCCGCCGCACTGCGGTAGCCGGCGCCTCACGCGGCGGCGCTTGACCTCGGCCGCGGACGGCTCACGCCACGACGAGGCGGCCACGGCTAGGCCAGCTTCCGCATCGTTCCGCACGATGCGCACGGGAGCCACGCGCCCGCGCAGGCGTGCTCGTCGCCATTGCCAACGCAGCAGTCACTGTCGCAGGACGGTTCGTGGCAGAACTCGGCGCCGAGCCGGAGCAGTCGTCGCAGCCCGGGGCCGTACGCGACGTCGTAGTAGATGCCGTCTCGCTCCTCGATCACACCGTCACCAGCCTTCCGCGCCGCTCCCGCGCGTCCTCGGCGATCGTCGCCCAGGCCGCGGGCCAGCGCCAGGAGGTTCGCTGTCAGAGAGCCAGCGCCGCTCGACGTGGCGCAGCAGCCGGCGCGCGACCATCGAGCGCAGCGACGGCCGCTCGACGAGCGCGGCGAGCGCCCATTCCCACGCGTCGACCGTCTCGGCGAGATAGCCCGTCCGGCCATGCTCGACGAGCTTCGCCGTACAGCGTCGGCGTCGCGACGACAGCGGATCCCGCGACGGCCGCCTCGTACGCCTTGATCACCGATTTCGAGCGGTTGAACGGCGTCGCGGCGACCGAGCAGCAGGCGATGTCGACCTCGGCAGAGTCCCGCCGGGTAGCGCTCGAGCGGCATCCACGGCAGGATCACGACGCGCGTACGCGGGACTCGTTCCGTGATCACTGGCGGCACGTGGCCCTGAACGACGAACGTCACGGACGGAAACCGCGACGCGACCCGTCCCCAGGCCTCGGCCATCGGCTCGACGTCGCGGTCCGCCCGCCGGCCGCCGGCCTAGCCGATCGTGACGCCTGGAATCTGGCGCGTGGTGGCTCTGAGAACGCCCCGGAACCACGGGACGTCGATCGCGTTGGGGACGACGATCACCGGCTTCTCCGTGAAGCTGCGGGCGATACCGGGCCAGGTGCTCGGTGGAGACGGTGACGCCGTCGCACTGCCTGAGCGCCCAGAGCTGCTGTGCGCGCTCAGCCTCGAGCGCGTCGAACGTCTTGCCGTCGTTCCATCCCACGTCGACCTGATGGTACGTATACGCGCTCGTCAGGATGTCGTCGTCGAGATCATAGACGACGACGCGCCGGCCGCGCGGATCGCGTCGAACCAGCCGGCGGCGAGGTGACGCGCCGCGGTCGGCCAGGATAGCCGCGGCAGCAGGTAGCCGTCGAACGGCGACGACGGCAAGACCGCGAGCGCCCCGGCGAGCGCGGCGTCTTTGCTGTCCCACTCGGCGCGATAGCCGCGAGCGCGGAGCGCCGTGAACGGCCACAAGACGCGCCAGAGCGCCGCCCGGTCATATCGCCGACCAGGGCTAGCATCGACGGCCCGGTCAGTCGGTCAGCCATCGGGCCTCCCATGAACACGGTGCCACCTGAGCCACCAGCAGACCAACACCAGCACCACCCACGCAATGAGCAGCAGCACCAAGCGATCGAGCCTCACCCCATCCCACCAGGCCAGGCCCAGGCCCAGGCCGAACACCACAGAGCACGCTACCGCCACGACCCTGAGCCACTGGAGTCGCGCATCGTTCATCGGCTCTGACATCGGCAGATCTCCGGCGGGTATCCACACCCTACGCACGCCGGCGTATCGCTGCCAGGGTTTGAAGCGCGTGACCTCACGCCCGCATGGGCAGCGCTCGGCCGGGCGCAGACTCGGTCTCAGCGGCAGACACAGATCACCTCCGTCCGCCAGGCAACCCGTCCGATGCCGCCGTAGTTCTCGACCACGTCGCGGATGAACTCGAAGTCTCCGGTTGCGTGTGACGGGTACGCCGCGAGCTTCGATGGGTCGTTCGGCAGGACGATTGACTGGCCGCTGACGTTGCCGCAGACCAGCGCGCCGGTCCCGCCAGATCGTGAACGGAAGCGGCACGCTGGCGCGATACCGACGGATGCAGGGTAATCCGGAACAGGATCGGACAGGGCGTCGGAAGCGACGTGCAGACCTTCAGCACGGTCCTGAGCCCGCCCGGCATGAATGCGTCGTCGTCGCCGAGCACGGCCACCCACGAGCCTCTCGCTTTGGGGTAGGCAACGCTGAGCTGTGGGTGGCCGTAGCCGTGATGGCCGGCGTCGTGCTCGAGGTAGACGGCGCCGAACGCGCGAGCGATCGCCGCGACGTCCTGGAGCAGCGGGCCGTGCGTGTCGGCACAGACGATGATCTCCACGTCCTCCGGCTGGCTCTCGTCGCGTGATCGAGACCAGCGCGTTGCGCAGCGTACGGCGGCCCTGCGTCGGTATCAACACTGACAATCTAGGTCGCGCCATCATGTTTGACCCGCCTGACTCGTTACGGTAAAATACCTACGCAATGCCCCGCGCTGCTGAAACAGCCCGGGCGTGACACCGCCGGAGGAATCCCGACGATGCTCCCGAATCTTACCCCGGGCTCAGATCGCCCGTTTCTGGTCGAAGGTCGGCCCGCCTGATGCGAACGGCTGCCGCCTCTGGCTCAGCCAGCAGAACGCCTACAAGTACGGGCGATTCCTCGCCAACAGCCGCCGTCTCCCTGGCCCACCGCGTCGCGTATCAACTGACGTACGGCTCGCTGCCGAGTTGGATGCTGGTCTGCCACCTCCTGCGACGTACGGAATTGTTGTGAGCCGACGCACCTCGTCGCTGCCGACAATGCCTGGAATGTGGGACCGTGGCCGCAAGGGACGTACGGCCAACGGCAGCAGGAATGGCTCGCGGACGAAGCCGGAGCGACTCGTGCGCGGAGACACACACCCCGCCAGGATCGACAGTTCGTACCTGGCTCGGGGTGATCGCCACCACGGGCCAACCCCGGCCATCTCGTCGTGGCTCAGCATCAGAACGCGAAGCTCACCGAGGCTAGTGTTCTCGAAGCACGAGCCCGCTTCGCGGCCAGGCAGCGTGACGTACCAGTCGATCGCAGATTGGGCTGAGTGAGCCTCCAGACCATGCGACAGGATCATCCGGACGGAAGGCATGGGTCCACGTTTGAGGTCGGGATGATGACGGTCAGGCGCGGCGCGCTCACCGGCCGTCGTCCGCGGAGCGCTTGAAGAACGTGACCACGCACGATGAGGAGCACACGCCGAGGTCTTCCGGCTCATTGGCATACCTGACGCCGTGTCGTGCGACATGACGCCAGCCAGAGGGCGGCCCGGTGCGAACGCTGCCGCCAGGCCGACGTTCTGGCAGTCGTCGCAGCGCACCGCGGAGCTCACGCCGACCTCGTCATCTCGTCGGCGTCGACGATCGGCGCAAACGCCCGTGCGCAGTTCGTGTGCTGCAAGCGCCGCCGGCGCCTGATCGAGCCGGAACGACGCGGCCGTTCATCGCCGCGCACGGCGTCGTCGTCGTCGCCGTCCATAACGCGCACGCCCACCACCACGCCAGACGCACGGTAGGCTGGCGATTGCCGCGCTGTTCTGTCGTAGGTGCCCAAGTTCCGTCCGCGCGACGACGCGCTCGCTCTGGCCGGACCGAACGCCGGCAGGTCACGCAGCCGTCGGGCGAGCGTGCTCGATCCCCTCGCCGGCCTGTCCTGGCCTTCGACCAGCGCGTCCTGCACAGCACGGCGCGTCGTGTCGGTGATGCCGACGCATAGTGATCGCTCGCAGCGGCCGCAGGTACTCACGTGTCGCCGGATCGTCAAGGTGGAAGCGAGATCCTCAGCTCGGCCTCGACGATCCGCGAGACGGCGCCCAGCATGGACCGCTGGAGCGGCTCGAGCGTGTCGGCGAGCAGGACGGCCTCGCCCTCGGTCACGAGATCGGTCGCCGTGTCGGCGCCCGGCGCGGAGGCTGCGACGTGACGCGCCGGGCCTGGCCGTCGAAGTACGGCGATCAGCTCGAGCTCCCAGGTTGGCAGCCGAGCCTCTCTGAGGTCGTCATAGCGGGCCGGATGTCCTCGATCGCCTTGCGGGCGGGAGGGAGCGCGCGGACGGTTCTCCGCGACGCCGCGGCCGGCAGCGCGACGGGAGCTAGCCCAGCGGCTCTCGGCTCGAGGCCGAGCTCGCCGCGCGCTTCGTCGACCGAGATGATGCCGGCCTCGACCAGCGTCTTGAGCCGACGGCCGCCGCGTTCTCGTCGTCGGCGAGCGCTCGGATATCGGAGATATCGAAGTCGACGATCGTCGACGGCTCCGAGACGAAGTCCGGCACCAACTGCAACGTGATCTCCGACGCGATCAACCGCCAGAGCGGGAGCATCTTCGCTTCCGTGAACATCTCCCGCGCTTCGCGGACGTTTGCGTATGTTGATCTCTCGAGCCCGGCGCCAAGCCCGGCCACGATTGCTGGGACGCCGAGCACGGCCGAGATCCGCTCCTCGGGAACCCGGTGCAGCGTCTTCATGTCCATCTGCTCGGGGCTAAAGCCGAGCGCCGTCAGGGTTGCACCCGGCGAGAGCACGGCCGCGCCGCCGGCGTTGTCTCCGCCGTAGGCCGCCTGGATCCGCGCCTTGAGCTCGTCGGCCGTCGCCTGCGTGATCGCCGGCGCCTCTTTATCGAATGCGAGCGTCAGGCCGTTGATCGCCAGGTTCGCGAGGAGACGATCGGCATATCTGGTCGCCTGGTCGTCGCTACTGATCTCGCGGACCAGTCGCTTGAGCGGTGACATCCCGACGCGATGGTCCGCGTCGTCGAGGCCATAGCGGACGTGGACGACGTTGGCCGGGTCGAGCTGCGTGGGCGGGCCGGTGCTGGCCGTGTACTCGTAGGCGCTGATGAAGTCCGACGATTCCGACCGCGTGATCGGCGTCATCCGTATCGGCGAGATCGGCCAGAGCTCGACGACGTTGCCGCGGAGCGGGTTGCCGGCTCTGAGCTTGCGCCAGTAGGCGTTGCCGTCGACGTGCAGCGACGTCACGAGATAGGCGAGCAGCGTGTCGAGCGAAAAGTACGGGTTGGGCCGAGCGAGCAGATCGCCGAGCGGCGTCTGCTCGAGCTCGATCCGCTCGCCGGGCGCGACTCGGTAGACGCGCAGACTCGGCTCAGCGATGGCGGTCGCGATCACCTGCAAACAGGCGAAGACGGCCGAGTTGCCGGCCCCGCTGCCCGCTCCGGGCCCGACTGCTGGCTGCCGATGTCGGCGTCCAGAACGCCGAGACGCCGTCGATCGTCATCGGGCCAGGTCCGCTCTTGCGCTCAGCGTGCCCTGACGCCGACGCCGTCGATGCTCCCGCCTCGGAGAGGCGAGCGTGCGCGTCGACTGGGGCCGGCGCCTGGCGTCGCAGCCGGCAGGTCGCCCCAGCCCGCGGCGCGTGCTCAGGCTCGTTGGCCCGAGCCAGTCCCAGAAGTCCCATCGTCAGGCCCCCTGCAGTAGACGTAGACTGCTCGCGCTGTGTCGCGAGCATCAAGTCCGTCAATGCCCAGACCGAGCGCATCGACACGGTCCGGCGACCGTCGAGGTTGCCCGGGGGACAGAACGTGAGACATCTGATCTTCGAGCTCCACGATACGGCCTCGCATGTGCGAAGACTTTACCCTGTTCATAGAGACTGCTGATCGGTTCAGCCCGCACGGCTTTCCCCGCGATCGCATGCACGGCTTCTTGTACGGCAATCTCGCGTCATATCGCGTGCGCAGCGTGCTTATCACGACAGAGACCATATCGCCGCCGAATTGCTTGACCTCGGCTACGATGCGGTCCGCGGCGTAATCGACGATAGGCATTGCACGGCGCGGCGCGCCCAGCCTTCGGGCGAGAGTCGGCAACTCAGATCGTCGAGCACGTAGCCGAAGCCGTCAACCCCGAGCCCAGCAGACGATGATGCCCTGTCTCGTCGGCATGCTCACCGCTCGTGACGGCAGGGTCAATCGCGACGACGACGCGCTGGAGGTCGCGGTAGGTCGGCATCTCACCAGCCCCGCGTACCGCTCAATGATCGTTCGTGCCCAGGCACGACGATCGACGCGCGCTGGCCGCACGGCTGCGTTTTGACCCAGAGCTCCAGGTTCTCGGGGCGATTATCGAAGCGATCGCCATTGCGGTGATGGACGTTCTCGCCAGGCAGGAGCGGTCGGCCGAGTATCTCGCTCCATGACCACACGGTGCTCAAGGCGCGAGCGCCGGCGCCAGACGCCATTGACCTGAACTGAGCCAACGGATACCTCACGGTAACGCTTCTCCAGCGTGCCGCCATTGGCCGCACGGCGTACATCGGCCGCCTGTCAGCATCGGATCGCCGTTGCACCGCCAGCGCTGATAGTGCCTGCTGCAATACTCCCGCCGCTCGATACGGCCGATCGCAGTCCGGGACTGCACAGGGTACGGAAGATCGGAGCGGTGGCGCCGTCATGCTCTCGCCATAGCGCGCCCGCTTGATGTAGTGAGCGCTGCAGAGTCCGCGCGCGCAATGAGCTCTGCCACAACCCTCGACAGTACAGAGACCGTCGGGGCTGACGTAGTGCTCGCCGCCGCCGGGCCGGTGAGCCAAACAATCGCAATCGACGACATAGTGAGCGGAGCACAACTGGTCGCGCTTGACCTTGACTTCCCGCGTGCATCCAGAAACGTTGCAGAGATTGTCCATATCGTAATGATAACATATTAGGAGAACTCCTCAAGAGTACGATAGCGGATGACATCGCGACTCCAGAGTGCCCCTCGAGATCGTCGAGGATGAGCGCTTCTATTTCTTGCTGGCCGAGACGCGTCCCGCCGTAGCGCGACTTCGAGCCTGGCGCACGGACCAGCGCAGCCAGGTGCGGGTTGTCGTGCGTCGTCGCTCGGGTGATCGGCGACTGACGGATCGGTCAGCATCGCCTTGATCAGCCGCTTCGGCTTCGGCGTCGTCGCCGCGACGACGCTCGAGGATGCGGACCGAGTCGGAGCCCGAACATCGAGGTGATCCCAGCACGGCGTCGAGCAAGCGCCAGGCGGCCAGTTCCTCGGCACTAGGCCAGACACCGATTCCCGCCCGCGCGGAGCCGCTCGGCGTCCTCGGGGCTGTACGCGCCGAAGAGCTTCGCCTCGGCGCCAGACGGCCAGCGGACGAACGTGCCACCGGCCGTCTGGACGGATCGGATGCTCGGGCTGTGCGCTCGAAGACCAGACGGGCCATTGACGCAGGCGTCGAGTGCGTCGCCGAACGTCGGCGCGATAATCGCGACCCGGCGCCCGCCCGGCAGGCCCGGCAGGGCAGGCTGGGCCTCCGGACGTGCTGGTCGGTGTAGTAGGCCGCGGCTGCTGTCTTGCCGGCGCCGCGACCGCCAAGGAGCAGCCAGGTGTCCCAGTGCGCCGTCGGGCGGCGTCTGGTGCGGCAGTGGCGTCCAGGGCTCGGCTACCTCCGCCAGACCCAGCGCTGCCCGTGCGGCGATCTGCTGCGCCCTCCCACTCCGCTCCTGCGAGCGGCAGCGCGGCGAGCACGGCGGAGCTGGAGCGCGGCATCAGCTATGCGCCTCCTCGAATGGCGGCCACGGACAGTCCGGCTCGTGGTTGAGCATCTCGGTTCGGAATGCCCGCCCACGTTCGAGCTTGAGATAGTCACCGCCGCAATAGAAGCACTGATGGTCGCCGCCCAGGTCGGTGTCTGTCGGACATCCCCTGGCCACAAGCACCTCGCCCATGCAGTGTCCGCACAGGCCCGGCCCGCCGCACGGAGCGTTGGCCCCGCTCGGGAGCGGCGTCACCCACCCATGACGGCTCACCGCTCCGCTCCGCGCTCGCCAGGCGACGATCTCGGCGGCCCGCTTGACCAGCCAGTCGGGGTCAGCTCCGCAGCAGCTGCGACCCGCTCGGCCGTGCGGCGAATCTCGATCTCCAGGCGGTCGACCTTGCCCCACTCGGCGTGACGGCGCCGCTCGAGCCACCAGGCCGACGCCTGCCACGTGCCGTCGCCGGCCGCCTTGGTGATGTTCGCGACGTGCGCGACCTCGGCCACCGCCTCCGCGCTTTTACGGCCTCCCGGAAATCCCGGAAATTCGCCAGCCACGAGCCGAACGTCGCCTCCGAGATCCCGCCGTACGCCGACGACGCCTTGCGCGAGTTGCCGGCAGAGAGCGCGTCCACGATCCGCTTGACGGCCTGCGGCGTGTACTTCGACGGGCGGCCTCGCGGTGCCATCGTTAGGGAGCTCTTGACCGCGAGCCAGGCGCCAACGTTTTCCCAGCGCCGAGAAACAGTCAATCTCGCGGAAGCGGCCCCCGGAGGAGCTCGACGTTCCAGGGCGCGGTACTCGGAACCTGGACGCCTTCGAGCGCGAGTCGCTTCCGGGCCGATCTCATCAGCCGTAGAGCCGTTCTCCGCCTTGAACCGATGGTACCGCTCAACCTGGATGCGCTCGATCGTCGAGCCGTCGCCCCGCCAGTTCTTCGGGTTGGCGGTGATCTCGGCGAGCGGCGCGTCGCCGCTCCGTACGATACGGTTGCGCCAGCCTGTCGTCACGTCGCCTGCTCCGCCATCATGGCGCTCGATCGTAGCCGGCGGGCTGGCGGTACGCTCGACCAGGTGCCTGGCGATGAGCGCCGGCGGCGCGACGGCCATCGCGAGCGTCGTCGACTCCAGAGAGTCCTGAGCGCTATCGTCGACGACGGCCGACGCGCCGCGAGCAGATCACGCGAGCGCAGCGGACGGCCTCGTCGCGCTGCGCTCTGAACGCGGCGTTCTCGGCGCTACAGCTCGACAACCGCTGGAGTGCGCGGTCGCGGTCCTGCTCGGCGCGCTCGCAGAGCAGCGCCTGCGACGCCTGCCCGGCCTGCGCACGCGCCGCCATGCCGTCGAGGCGGACGGCCCAGCGGCGGGCGTCGTCGCGCTCGGAGAGCAGCCGCTCCGGGATCGTGGAGCATCTCAACGCTCACCACGTCCCCTCCTCCTTAGCCTCATAGGCGTCGTCGGCAACCAGGCCAGAGCGGGTGCCCGCGTACCCGCCGACGCTCGTTGACGATGACGATGCAGTCGCGACAGATCGGCTGGTTCTCGTAGGACGGCACGCTCGACGGATTCGACATGAAGAGCCGACCGCAGCCGAAGCACGTGGCCACCAGCGAGACGACGCTCACGGCTCGACTCCAGAGAGACGGAGCGCCAGCATCGAGAACGGGTACTCGAGCTCGGAGCAGGTCTCGGCATGCTCGGGACTGCACCGCTGCCGCGAGCGCCAGCCGTGGGCCTCCGCCGGCCAGCGCCACCAGGTCTCGCCGACGAGCGCCACGTACTGACGGCCGTCAGGATCGGCATACACGACGATGTCGTCGGGCATCACGACGAGGGTCTCCGCGCATCGCGCAGGCTCTCCAGACAGGTCGGGACCCCGTCGCCGAGTCCTGGCCGTCTCTCGATCGCCGTGAGCCAGCCTCTCGGGACGCTCCCTCGAAGACATACCATGTCGACGAATCGCCGCCGACGCACGCGGCGAACACCGCGTTGGTGTGCGGCCTGAACCCGAAATCCGCCGCGACGGCGTCCCACTGCCGGCGCAGCGATGCCGCTCCAGGAGCGGGATCTCGACGACGAAACGGACCTCGGTGCGATCGCAGGTCACGAGCCGATTGGTCGCCCAGCCCTGCGCCCAATCGTCGTCTTTCGTGAGCCACTGCCAGCCATACAGTGCTCGCCCGACGTCCTGGCCGCTCGGGTCTGGGATCGGGATACCGCCCCGCGTCAGGCCGCCGGACTGCATGATCTTCTCGGCGTGATGGAGTGCCGTGTAGTGGTAGAAGCGCCGCGCTAGCAACATCATGGCGTCACGGCCGCTGCTCGGGCGCCGCACGGCGGGCACGCGCCACAGTCACCCGAATCCACAGCAGCGGATTCGAGCGGTCGAGCGGAATCCGCTCGGGCGCATGGCACGGCCCTCGTCGAGAGCAGCCCTTCCTCCGTTTCGTAGATGATCTCGACCGGGCCGCCGGCCAGGTCGGTCGCCGGATCAGTGTGGAAGTAGGCCGGCAACGCGGCGACGTCCTCGGCCGTCAGCGCGCGATGGATGCAGAGCGTGACCTGCATCCGGAAGATCCGCTCCCGGGGCCGGATTGCCGGCCGGGCCGAGCACGCGGCGGAGCAGGTCGATCGACTCGGCCATCATCCGATCCGACCAGACCTGCGTCGAGAGCCGGCCACCGAGACCGGCGACCGCCGGGAGAGCGATGCGAGGTAGACTGGAACTCCAGCCATGGCGTCATTTCATTTATTTACGCTAAGGCAAATCGCAATCCCACCACTCATCTCCAGTGTTGGGATGACCAGCGTGTTGGCGCGCGTCAACGGTTGGGCCAGCGCCTTCCTGCGATACTCCGCGAACTGGCGATCCAGACGAGACATGCGTTACCTCCAGGTAGGTGATGGCGGCCCGGAGTAACCTCGGGTCGTCCTTGAAGTTGCCGAGGCCGTGGTTACAGGTGGCGCAGAGCAGTCCCCTGACAGCACCGGTGACGTGATCGTGATCGACGGGCATGAAGACGAAGCCGTTGCCGGCTCGGTCGTCCCACAGATCCCGCAGCGTCCTTCCTGCCGCGCGACCAGGACCGCGTACTGCTCTGGTGTGAGCCCGAAATCCCGCATGATCCGCAGGCCCGGCGACGGTCCGCGTGCGCTGGTTGTAGTCGCGCGTTCGCGCCCGCCGACACTCCTTGCACTCGGGACGGAGCCTAGCTCGCTGCTGGTAGCTGGGGTCGAAATGCTCAGCGGTCTTGTAGATGCCGCAGGTGTTGCAGGTGCGCCCCTCCTGAGGCGTGAGCTTCCAGGCGTCGTAGCAGACGCGCGAGCAGAAGCGCGCATGGCCGTACCGGACACGGGCCGGGTTGGTGACGAACGTCGCGCCGCACTGCTCACAGGTGCGATCAACAGGCTGTTTCGGGTTTGACATAGTGACGTCATGCTACACCACCACGGTTGAGATTTCGTTCATAGCGTCGTTTCACGTGTTCACCGAGAGCGCGATCGCGATCCCGCCAGGCAGCTCGACCTGCGGAACGACGACGGTGGTCGCCTTCGTAAGCGGGCGGCTCATCGCCCGGGCCCGGCACTCCGCGAACACGCGATCGCGTCGACGCATCAGGATCCCTCCATGACACGGTAGTCGCCGGCCAGCTACAGAGATAGCGGTCTGCGCCACCAACGCCGCGGTAGTTCCTCATCGAGCTGGGTCCACGGCCAGTAGCCGGCCGCGATCAGCAGCTAGGCAGCTCGTGACGGCGTCGAGATCCAGCGCCGCGATCAGCTTCTCGACCGTCGCCGGAGCGGCCGAGCGTGCGTGCCAGCTTCGAGCCGCCAGATCAGCGCGGGGTCGAGGCCGGCACGGCGCGCCAGCTCATTCTGCGAGAGCGGCGCCGTCGTGGTCCAACGAGCGATCCGTCCAGCGGGCCGCTCGCGCTCGCGCAGGACCGTCACCTCACGCGCCAGGCGCAGCCCGGCAGAGCAGGTCGCCGAAGGCCGTGGAGCTGGCGTCTGGAACGGCGCGAAGACGGGTCGACGGCATAGCTACCTCAGCAGGTTCATGATGTTCGGCCAGGCGCTCGGCCGCCTAAACGCGGTATACTTCAGGCATGGCTCCACCAAGAATCCTCGCGGCTCACGGCCGTGCCCCGTCTGTCAGACGACCTACGAATACATGCCGGCCGAGCTTGCGCGCGGCAAGCAAACCACGTGCTCCCGAGCGTGCTCCTATCACCTGCGCCTTACCGCAATGAATGCGCTTCCCAGGACTCGGACCACATCCGCGGAGCACCAGCGGCTGCGAAAGCAACGCAAGGATCAACGCTATCGCGCCCGCCACCGTGAAGCCCTGGAACCGCAGGCAGTCCGAGTACATCAAGGCCCGCCCAGAGATTGCATACGTCGCGCAGGAGCGGCGCCGCGCGAGGAAGGCTGCCGCTCCGCACAACGACCTCACCCGCAAGCAGTGGCGGGCTATCAAAGCGGCGTTCGGGAACCGCTGCGCCTACTGCGGCCAGCACTTCGAGCGGCTGACGATGGACCACATCGTCGCGCTCAGCAAAGGGCGGAAGCCACACCGCCGCCAACGTCGTGCCAGCCTGCCGCTCGTGCAACTGTCGGAAGTGGACCCGTCATATCCTCCCACATTCCTGCCCAGCGATCCCGAGTATCTGCTCAAGCTTGCCTAGCGTAGGAGCTTGGTAATCTGCTCAAACATGCTTCGGCCGCCAGACGTAGGCCTCCTGGCCGCAGGCTCGCAGCTCGTCGATCCAGGCGCGCTGGTCGTCGGTGAGCGAGTTCCGATCACTCTTGAGCTCCGCGAAGATCACGCGCGGCCGGCGGATGAGCACGAGATCCGGGAAGCCGGCCGGCGAGTTCTCCGAGCGGCGGGTGTGATACCAGCGCCAGTGCAGCAACCTCGGCCAGGTCCGTCACCTGGCGCTGGAAGCGGGCTTCCGTGAGGCGTGGCGGCGTATCGAGGAAGGTCATGGCCAGCCGAAAGCGTCACGCTCGACATCGATCAGCGTCCCGTGTTGTGGAGTCCACGCCTGAAGACGAGACGCCCGATAGGCCGACTTCGCAGCCTGCGCCGCCGCGGGTGAACCGCTCGCTCAGTCGTCATCCTCAGCCTCACCGTTATCCGCGTCGAACAGCTCGCGCCTGGCGGAACGCTGGCGCCACCTCTCGCAGGTCGGCGTCCCAGAGCCCGTAGGACCTCGACCTCGGCCTGGAACATCTCGACGTCGTGCGGTACGAGCGTCGGCCCGCCGCCCCGCCCGGTCTCCTCGTCCGCGTCAGCGACCGTGGTGTGGCACATCTCGTGGAAGAGCAGCAGCCTCGAGCTGGCGCTCGGTGTAGCCGGCGCCCCGGCAATGGTCGGCGGCCAGCCAGATCACGAACGCGGCCTGCTCCGAGAAGTGCTTGACCAGGCCAGACGCCTTCGCCGTCTTGCCGTAGACGCCCCTTGCCCTCGCCTTGCCGCCCGTGTTCTTCCAGAGGGTAGACGACCTTCAGGTCGGCCAGGTGCCCGGAACAGGTTGGCGTGACGCTCGGTCAGGATCTCCGCTCGGTGGGCCAGGGCCGTCGACTCGAAGAACTCGTCCTCGCCGAACTCGGCGTCGCTCGGCACCCGGAGCACCATCCACGGCGCCGTCCGGGCCTGCTGCTCGTCGGCGTCGTCAGCCGCATGGCGGGCTCGCTCCGCCTGCATCGCCTGGAGCTCTGCTACGGTTGCCGTCGGCATCATCATTCCCCAGCATCAGATCTGATGCGCATCAGATGCGATGCTCACTGCTCACGATCCTCGCCATCGACCCCGCGTCGTCGCCCTCGGAGATCAAGGCGCGCTTGACCACCGTCGCCACCCGGCCGGCTACGCCCTGCTCCGGCGGCGCTCGCAGCCAGAGCCCGCCCTGCTCGTCTCGGCCAAGCGGGGTGAGGGGTTCTACGAGCTGGTTCCAGTTCGCCGGGCTCATGTCGGCGCGGAGCCGCTCGCGGGATCTCCACCACAGCTCGACGTCGGCCGGTGCGCCAGCGGAGCGAGCGGCGGCACCTCCGGCGGGAAGCCGCGGCCGCTCGTACGCAGCCATGCCGCTGGTCTTCCTCCGCCGCGTTGATCTCCGCTCCCCTTCCTCCGCTTGCGGAGGAGGGGGTAGGGGGAGGTGGAACCGCGGGTCGGGTTAACGGCCGGGTCCGGGGTCCAGGCCGGGGGCGGCGTTAGTCCGGGCGTTACCAACGCCGTTACGGACGGTGCTGTAACGCCGTTACGGTGGCGGTCGCGCCAGGCCGCGACGCGATCGGCCGTCTTCTGCCGCTGGTCTTTGACGTCGCCGGCCGACGGCTGATACTCGGCGTAGTCATGGATCCGGTAGCCGCCGTCCACAGCCTCGAACAGCCCGACGTCGACGAGCTTCGCCGCCAGCCGGAACGGGTCGTCGATGGTCGGTCAGCCGTCCGGACGGCCGCGGCGGCACGAATCCATCCGTCAGGTACCGATTGGCGTAGGCCAGTCCGCAGATCAGAGCCAGGCAGCCGGCGCGCCCGCGCTAAGCACCTTCGGGTGGTCGTAGAAGTCGTCGGCGAGACGGACCCACGCCATTAGCGAGAGATCCTCCGTAGCACCTCGGGGCTGACGCGCTGCTCAGCCGAGCTCGGTCAGGACGATGCCGCGCGCGACCGAGCCAACGCCGTGCGTGCCGATCGGGCGTTTCTCGACGGGACCCAGGTCATGCGGCGAGGCTAGCGGACGTCCGCGGAGCTCGACGTGCGGTCGGTCGGAGTGTGTCCAGAGCGCACAGGGGGAACGTTCCAGCGCCGCTGCGCCGCACCAGTGACTACGCCGCCTGGCCGCGCTATCAGACCGCTCTCGGATCGTCATTCGCCTCGGGATGCTCGTGCCCGCTCGCGGCTCGGTGCGCAGCCTAGCGCCCCCCTCATTCGCCTTCCGCTCGTCTACTCGACCAGCGCTCTGACGTGCGCCAGGAAGTCGCCGGCCTCGCGCTCGCTCATCCGGCCCAATGCCGTCCGGGAGCGAGTCGGTCTGCTCTACCGCAGGCCAGCCCTCTTGGTGGCCGTCCACTGCCTGACGTAGCGGTGGCGCGCGTCGTCGGAGTCAAGGCTGCTGCCCGTAACCGCCGCGAACCAGGCGCCCTGCCAGGCGTCGACCTGCGCCTTCGTCGGGCGGAGCGTCGCCCTGGGCCGCGCCTGTACGGGACGCGCCAGCCCCTCAGAACGGACGGCCTGCGATCCCATCGACGGGTCATCCTCGACGACGGCATCCTCGAAGACCGGCTCCCCGATCGCCCAGTGCTGCCGTCGGGGTCTCGGCCAGATACCGCTGCTCGGGCGTCGGGTGTCCGCTGGATCATGCCGGTGCCGTCGACGATGGCCGGCACTAGCCGGGCGTGTCGTCAGGATCGGCCCGGCACCGCCAGCCCGACCATCGAGAAGGTCGCGCGGCGTTTCGCGCCCGTCTCGGCCTTCATCAGCGCCGAGGCGTACTGTTGGCGGTCAACCCGGCCGTAGCGGTTCGTGAGTGGTACGTATTTCGACGCGAAATCCTCGCGGCCGTCGGCGTCGTCGCCTTGACCTCGACCACGAACATTTCGCCGATCGTCTCGCGGCGCGTACACTCGATCCGGATCTGGTGCTGCCGTCGAAGCTGCGCCACGCCTGCATCTGGTTCGGGTAGAGCTGGAGTTTCTCATTGCCGTCCGGATCCTTAAAGAAGATCCAGTCGAACGGGCGAGAAAGCGGGTTCAACCCAAGCGAACGCGAAAGGCGAATGTAGTGCCCGACGCCGCCTCGTTCGAGAGCTGGGCCAGGTCGCCCGTTCCGAGCACGTGCTCTAGCTAGCGGCGATACTAGCCTGGTCACGTTCAGCTCTGGCCGTGGTCTGTGTCTCGTCCTGTCCTGTATCGTCCCTCCGCCGTGGTCCAGGCCGGCGCCAGCGCGCAGGGCGGTAGCCGTGCCATGGCACCGTCTCGAGCAGCGACCGCGCCTCGCCGAGCCGCACTCTGACGGCCTGGATCGCCTTGTCTGAGCCCGTGCCACGGCCGTGGCGTGCTGCCAGGCTGCCAGTCGTCGGCGGTCGCTGCGCCCCAGACGTCCAAGACGAGCGTTCGGTGGCTCGCCGGCTTCGCCGAGCCTGGCGGCGAGCCACGCGAGGCAAGGCGTACTCGCGGCGGGTGACGGCGAGCTCATGCCCAGCCACCGTCACGAGCGACGCCCCCAGATCGACCGCTAACAGGCGCGGTCCTGACGACGCCGGCCCGGCTGGCCGCGAGGTCTCGGCGTAGACGGCGTCCCGTCCGTATCGCTCATGGCTGAGCGGCTCATGGCCGTACACCACGGAACAGGCCGGGCCACAGCCAGGTCCCGGTTCCCAGTGCCGGGGTACGAGCGGCCGTCGACCGTCAGAAAGCGCCCCTCCATGCTGTGCGTGACGGTTCCCCCTGCTTGCCCTCGAGGGCGAAGCCCGAAGGGAGCGACGCGACGAGGTCCAGCGCCCGGTCGGAGCGGAGCGGCAATCCAGCAGATCGAGCGGGAGCAGAGCTCACACCAGATCATGCCGCGCATGGTGCGGCCCGAGCGGCAGATCCGAGCTCAGAAACGCAGAGCCGCAGCGCGGGCACAGCGTCGGCAGGGCGTCACTGGCGCCCGGGACCAGCGTCGGTGCAGGTGGTCACTGGCCTCGGCGTCAGCCCGCGTCGGCCAGGCTAGCTCAGCCCTGTGTGCGCGGTCATCACCGTCGCTCCCAGGGTGGAGATGCCACGCCAGGGTGAAAAGATCGAACGCACCGATGGCTCGCTCGGGGTCTCGATAGCGCTCGCCCGAGACGCGCCAGGTCAGCCAGCCGTCTCGTGGCACGATCAGCGGCGGCAGCAGCAAGCCCGGCGCCGCCCGTCCTTCGCTCTTCCGTCCGCGCTGAACGACGAGCTGCTCGCGAGAACGCGGCGGGGCCCGATACGCAGGGCCGGGATCCAGCCGAAGCGTTCGGCGCATGGCGAGAACAGGTCGACGCGAGCCCCCTGATAGGTCAGGTACTTCAGCGTCGGGCCCCAGCGCGGCGAAGCCGTTCCGATCACGCCGCTTGCTCACCTCGTCGGTGTCCAGCAGCGCGAGTCAGCCGGCCGTCGAGTCGGTCGACGGTGAGCGTCTCGTCGCCGAACAGGCCACCCGTCACCGTCTCGAGCTTCGGCACCGCCACGATCTCGACGTCGCCGATCATCGCCAGACGGCGCCTGAGTGAGCCCGCCACCACCAGGTCGTCGTAGGTGCTCTCGAGCGCGACGACGAACGCCCGAGCTTTGGCGATCGCCTCGGGGCGCTGCATGCGTAGCTCCGTCACCACGCCACTCACGATGTGACCTCGTCGGGGTCCACGAGAGCACGGGACGTGGCTGGAATCCTGTCGCGGATCTCCCGTGCGGTTGGATGCGTTCCGGTCCGCGCTTCGTCGATGAGCACGGCCGGCGTAGCGTATTCGTGCGTCCAGATCCGGCGCCCGACCAGTTCGAGGAGAATCGCTGGGGTTCAGATCCTCCCGGGGATCGTGACGATGGTGCCCCACCAGCGAAACTCAGCGGCGCGCTACTCGCCCGTCATCGTGTCGAGGAGCGACGATTGGCGAACGCCTGCACGCAGTCCGGGCACCAGTCGCCGCGCCGATGGACGCTACCATGCTTGTCGCAGACGTACGGCTTGGTCGGCATCTCAGCGGAGTCCCCGACGCCCGGCAGTGGGCGTAGGTCACCGCGAAAGAGCACGACCCAGTGCAGCACGAAGGCGTAGACGAAGCCTGAGAGCCAGGCCCGCCCTCGTCGGTCGTCGACGGTAACAGCGTCTCGCGGACCGTCTCGGCCAGTCCACGCAGGATCTCGAGCAGGATCATGACTCCCGCTCCCTGGCATCCCGCCACGCCTCCCAGTGCTCGCGCTCGTCGTCGAAGGCGTAGACGCCGTCCGGAGCAGCGGCCTCCGGCAGCTGGCAGCCGAACAGACACGACTCCGTGTGCGAGACCAGGCCGAACTAGCGCCAAGCGGCCAGGCGCCATAGGCGGCACGTGCCCCAGGGACAGCTCACCGTAGATGGCGGGGGCTCCAGGATACCCGGCTGCTCGTGGATCACTGGTCACGATGCCACCTCCGCGGCCTCAGCGTCGTCGGGTACGGTACGGCGTGCAAACGACGCCGCCAGGCGAGCCAGCAGGCCTGCCACGACCCAGGCCTCCTCATCCGTCAACCGCGCAAGCAGCCGATCGTCACGATAGGGCGGACGGGTTCGGTCGATCGTCCTGTCCAAAGCGCCCACCCCCGTTAGCCGATGACCAGGCCACTCAACTCCTGAGCGGCGCGCAGGGTCAATCTCCCGCAGCGTGACGTTGAAGGCGCGATCGCGATCTTGACCATCGTTGCCGTGGTCGGACTCTCGGCCGTGGTAGGCGTCGAAGACCGTCTGTCGTGACAGTCCGGTGCGCTCGGGCGACCTCCCCTGAGAGACCTCAATCGGTCCATGATCACGGCCAGGTTTACTCGCGCCACGGTGCTCTGACTCCTACCCCGTCCCTGTACGCACCTCAGTACGCTCGGATAACGGCTGACCCCACACCAGCAATCAGCCGCAGCACCTACGATAGGCGTCTGCTGATTTGTCGTCAACCAGCAGCATGTCTACCCACGAGACAGTTCTTGAGCGCATAACCTAGCGTAGTGTGCGCACTCGTCACGCGGCATGGGTAGAGTCATGATCACGAACACAGGCCGGCGGCTGGCCGAGCTCATCAACGCGCTGATGCGACGCGAGAAGCTACGGGTGAAGGATGTCCTGCAGGCCTCAGGGCGTAGCAGCGAACACGCTCAAATATCTTCGGCAGGGGACGGACCGATCAGCCAGAGCGTGAGGCGCTGCACGCCCTGGCGATCGGCCTGTCAACGCATCCCTGGACAGAAGAACTGGACGAGTCAAAGATGGCGGAGAGCGAGCAACTCCTGAACGTGGCCGCCGGGTATGCCGAGCCGACCGCCGCGGAGGCGCAGACGCTGATCGAGCTCGGAGCCTACTACCGGCTACGAAGCCTGGCCCGAGCCCGCTTTTGGGCCGAGCAGATTGAGGCCGAAGCGAGGACCGGCGACGGCGGGAGCTCACGCGATCCCTGAGGGGAGATGCTGGCGTGACGAGCCGAGGCCCCGTCCATCGGCAGAGCTGCGTGGCAGGCGTTGACTAGTCCACCATGACTATCGGCGGCCAGGTCTGCAGGCGCATGGCCGGCCCCGAGAAAGTCTGCCCAATGGTGGGCGTTGTGAGAACGCACAAGCGGCCCGTCCGGCAACGATGCGCCGGGCGAGCCGCGTGGCTTCGAGAGAACGAGTCGGGAGGCGGCGCGGAGGTCCTGGTCCGGCCGGGTAGAAGTCGTGCAGTTAGCCCAGGCCCGCTGAACAGCTTCTACGGGGTAGCCCACGCTCGGCATCAGCGCTGCCCCGACCTCCATCATGCGCTGGCCCAACGACGTGAGCCGCATCCCAGCGAGATACTCCCCAGGAGAGAGCCGCTTCGGCGTCGACGACTCGAGCACCAACCGCAGAAACTCACGCTGATCATCGACCGTCCCGGTCTCGAGCGCCGACTGCCAGAATGCTGCCTGGTCCAGGATGACGTCGATCATCGGCCGCTCACGAGCACGTCGAGCTGTCCGACCTACCAGGGCCGTCAGGCGTGCAATCTCGGTGTCCTGCGTCTCGATCGCGGCCGAGATCACCGCGACCGCCTCGGCATAGGCGTCACCGCTCAGGATGCCCTTGGACAGCGACCGCGTAAGCCCTACCCGCTCAGCGACCAGCTCGGCACGCTCGTATTCGGCATTGCGCAGCCGTCGCGCATCGCCCGTCGATGATGCTCGCTCCTCGGCGTCCTGGGCTTCTCTGCGTGCCAGCTCACGAATGCCAGGCTCCGTGAGCGCGGCGATCACGCTGCGAAACGTCCGAAAATCTCCCGCTCGATCAGGTCGGCCCCAATCGTCTGGTAGCACGCCGGCCCGTCATGCGACGCCCCGGCCATCCTCGACGTGCAGATGTAGATTCGCTTGTCAGGGTCGGTCCGCTCCGCCCGGCCTGGTCGTGATCGCCGGTAGCCGCGCCGGACCTGGCCGCACATCCGAGCGCCGCAGGCCTCGCAGAACAGGTAGTGCGTGAGCGGATACGCGCCACGTGTCGAGATCGGAACGGTGTTCTCGCGCTCGCCGTCCCGAGGGTGGATCTTCCGCCAGGTGGCGTCGTCACACAGCTGGCTGCCACTTGCCGGGATCGGTGTCGAGCGGGTCGACGCGAGAGCCGCGCATTCCTCGCGATGTAGACGGCCGAGTCCAGTACGTCCTTGACCGACGAGACGGAGAGCTCGCGATCGCCGCGAGCTGGCGCTGCAGCCTCGGACCCAGGTTGCGAGCTCGCGGATCGAGGCGCCGTCGGCGCGGCGGACGAACAGCTCGCGGACGTAGTCCGCCTCGGTCTGGTGCGGCGCCGGCACGACGTTCGGCGCACCGGCCACGCGCTGCTCGGCCGTCGCCGGCTCCCAGCGGTACCCCAGCGCGGCCGTCCGGCTAACTAGCCCGGCAGCTCTGACGTCGCGGAACGTCGCCCTGGACACCTTCGCTGATGACGCGCAGGTCGTTGGCGGCGAGCACCGACCGTATCCCGGTCACATCAGCGGATCAGCGATCAGGCCGCCGTCGCGCGTCGCGTGCAGCTCGGCGTCGAGATGGCCGAGCTCTTTCCAGGCGCGGGCGAGCTCTTCGATGTCGCGGCCGAACCGTGTTTGCTTGACGACGACGATCGCGACACGTTTGCCGCTCGCGCTCGTCGCTCGCGCCGCGGCAAGCATGCGCTGGTAGTCGGCACGGTTGACGACCGAGCTGGTCTGGACGTCGACGAACGCGCCGCCGAACGCCCAGGTCTCGCGAGCTGCAACGTAGGCGAGTGTCTCCTTGTCTTGGGCCGGGAGCGATAGCCCGTCTTTCTCCTGGTCGTCCGACGAGACACGGGCGTAGGTGTCAGGCGATAACCTCATCGGTGAGCGGGACCAGCCGATCTCTGCCACGCCGCGCGCTATCAGCTCGGCCTCGGCATCGGCCTGCTCGGCCTGCCACTGCGCTTCCCACTTCGCGAGTCGCGCGGGGTTCGGGCGCGGCTGGCGGCGTTTGGGTGCTGGTGCTGGTGCTGGGGTAGGCGGCGCGGCGGGGCGTTCGGCGGCTTCGCGGGCTCGGCGAGCAGCACGCAACATCGCGTAGATGTCGTCTACCGCAGCGATGAACTCGCGGGCTGTCTTGCGCCACGGTCATTGCGCGTCTGAGAGTAACCAGTACGAAGTCGTAGGCTTCGTCTAATGCGTTCGTCGCTCTCTGCCTGCACTGGCGGTCAGGTCGATACCGTTCTGGCTCGCGTGCTTGGTAACAGCTCCAGCGTCGCGTTCTTCGGGAGTGCAACTCCAGCCGCACTCGCCAGCGCATCCCGCTCGATCGGGTGCCGTCACGATCGGTAACCGCGGTGAAGCGGAAGTCGTGCTCGCGCTGAGGTAGACTCATGGTGTGGAACCTCCTAACAGGTTTCGCCACTGCCCCCGGCCGTTCACCCGATGGCGCGGAGGCGCTTGCGTGGCGCTATTCTACGCTGCTGCCGAGATCTACGGCGATGCGCGACGCGGTCTGCTCCCAGCGCGCAGCGCCCTCGAGGTCGTCAGTACACCTGCAACGCTCGGCCATTGCCAGTGCATGCGCCAGCCCTCGGCGGGCGAGCGTGCGGCAGAGCTGAACGTCGCGGTGCCGGCTTCGGTCGTGGCGGCTCCGTCTGTGCGCCCGATCTGCGCTTCTCCAGCCTGGAGAGCGTCTGCTCCAATACCTTCGCCACGGCCGCGATAGGCTGTCTCCCTTCGGTCTCCCATCTCCAGACCGTCGGCATACTCACGCCGACTCGTTTCGCCAGCTCCGCGCGACTCAATCCAAGGGCTTCGCGTCGTCGGGTCAATTCTGCTGCTTTCATGCTGGTAGTGTAGTGCATCGAGGGTTGCATGTGCAATAGTCGCCATGCTACAATCCAGACATGAAGCGGCGCCGCCGGAGATCGGACCCCCGACGACGCCTGGACCACCCGGGAGGTACCCCGAATGACCACCGTTCCATCGTAGACAGCCGCGGCCGAGCTCGCCACGCGATCCACCAGGCATCGTGCCGCTATCGTAGGCAAGGCCTCGTCTGCTCCACCTGCTCGGAGCTCGCCGAGCGTGCGCTGAGCGTCGCCCGCCGCTTCGGCCTCCAGACGGAGGCCGCGTGATGGCGATCCCCGGCTTCGACAACCAGCTCGCCGGCCGCGTCGTCTCCGTCAACGAGAAGGGGCTCAAGTTTGAGGGCGCCGGCGCGTGGATCAACGTCTCGAAGTACGCGGTCGGCGTCACGCTTCCCGAGCGCGGCCAGGAGGTCACCGTAACACTCGATACGGCCGGCTTCCTGCGAGCCGTCCAGCTTCGCCGACGGCAGCGCGCCAGGCGTCGTGCCTGCGCCGCATGCCGCGTCGACTATGGTACAGCAGAAAGATCGGACCATCACCCGCCTGGCCGTCCTGAAGGCCGCCGCCGAGTACGCGGCGTCGAAGCCGCAGAGCTCGAGCGCCGACGTCCTGAAAGTAGCTGCATCGTGGAGCGCTGGGTGCTCCGCGACGAGAGCGCTCTCGAGGAGCTCATCGACGCCTTCTAACCGCGCCCACGAACCGTTTCCAGACTGGCCCTGAGCAGCTCCCAGCGCTGCTCAGGGCCGTTTTCGTGCTCCTCGATGACCCGCATCGCTCGCAGGATCTGCTCAGCCGTCGCAAGCGTGAGAACTTCCAGGCGAGCGCCTGGAGCTGCGGGTCCAGCGGCGGCTGCTCGGTCATCGTCGTCAGGCCATCGGCGCCTAGGCGGACGGGGGATACCTGAATCCCTGGTTCGAGGAGAGAATCCACCGGCTATCCATCCATTGAGCCCGAGGCTACTCTTCGACATCAGCGGGGCTTTTCCCCAACGGCAGCCAGGTTGAGGAGGATTGCGCTGGAACCGTGGCGTCCTCCTGGAGGAGCATCAGGAGCCCGCTGCCGATCTTCCCGGCCCACGGCGCGTACAGGTCGGCCCGGGTCCGGCTGCTCGACGGCGATCGCCTGCGGCATCGACCCAGACGGCCGAGACCGGCCCGTAGTGATCGAATTCGTCCTGCAGTAAGACGTCGCCGATCGGCGAGGCCGTCGGGTACTTCGGCGCCGGGTTCGGACTGATCAGGCTGCCGTCGGTCTGCTGAGCGGCGACGTTCAGCCAGTGATAGGCGCGCCGTGGAGGCCGATCCCGATCGGCCCGCTCGGCACCTGGGCATAGAGCTCAGGCCAGGCGATCACGCTCATAGACCCCGGACGCGCCCGTCCCAGTCCGGCGGCAGATGGTTCTTGAGGACCTCGGCGATCCCGTAGCCGCGGCCGTCGAGCAGCCGAGCGCTGGCGTCACGTACCGCGGCACCATCTCATCCTGCAACGCCCCGATGTCGACCCGGCAGCCCGAGGCTCTTGAGCACCTTCAGGCCGTCGTCCGAATCGAGCAGGTCAGTCCTGGACCTGCCGCTCGGGCGGCTGGTTCGGGGTGTACGTCAACGCCGTCGGCGCCGTGAGCTCATAGTCCCAGGTCTCGGCGTTCGCGTCCCACGGGTGCGAGCGGTCGATCCCCTTCCCACTGCCCGATCCCGACATGCGCGGCGCCGTACCAGGCGCCCCTAGCCCGACGCCTTCGCGCGGTTCAAGGCGTATCTGATCGCATCTTTCAAGGAGGATCTGTCCCCGGCTGCCACTGCGTGAGCTTCGTGAACCCGTTCCCCATGCCCGGGACATCGCCCAAATACTCGTACCCGGCCCCGCCGTAATGGAGCTGGAACGCCCCACCAGGACGAGGCCGTCGAGAACGTCCCTCGCTTCGCGTACTCGTCGACGCCGCACCTCGCTCTTCGCCACCCGGATCGCGACCGTGCTGTCGATACCCCGAGCTCTCGCGGCATTCCTGATGAAATTCTCGATCTCGACGGTCATCCGGAGCGACCGCTCACCAGGATCAGGCCCGACTCCGCGCGATCGCTCCGCGGATACCGAGCGGTCGATGCGCTGGAGATACTGCTCCGAGACGGTCGAGGCGGCCCTCAGACTCCGGAGGTGCATCAGCATGAACACCAGCGTCTCCGAGACTCGCTGGGCCTGCTGGCACTGATGCATCGCCTCGAGCGCGACGAGCTCGTCGCGCGTGAAGCCGGCGGCCTGGCTCTGTCAGGTCCGCCTCCCACATGCGCTGCGTCTGCCGCGTCTCGGGCTCCGTCATCGTTACGTCTTCCGAGATGAAATGCGAGACCAGGTACGGCGGCAGGCTCGAGCTGGCCGCGCTAAACGTCGTCCCGGCGCCATGCGCCGGCGCCGGTGTAGTTGTGGAGGTGCCTGGCCGGGTCGGCCGACGCCGCGCCGCCGCCCTGGACAGCTCCCCGGGCACAAGCGCCGCGCTGGTCGTCGTCTGCGGGTGCGCGTGCGCGATGTCGTGCGCATGCGTCGGGGCACCGCCCGGTCGCTCCGAGCGCGAAGCCGCTGCTCAGCGCCGATCGGAACGCGGGTCTGAAAGTCGGTGTCGATCACCTAGCCCGGCGGGGTCGCCGTCTTCCAGAGCGCGATGACGCCACTCGGGACGACCGCGACGTCCGACGCGATCTTCGCGGCCGTAACAGCAAAGGTTGGCGAGCTTCGGCGTCGTGACGGCCCCGTCGGCGAGCTTGGCCGTCGTCACGTTCGCGTCGGCGATCGTCGGCGTCGTCACCCGATTCGTGGGCGTTGCCGTCGAACCAGACCGCGCTGCCGTTGATCACATGATTGGTTCCGTCCCAGCCGAAGAAATGCCCCGGGCCCGCCACTCCCCAGGACGATGTACCCGGTCGTCGGCGTAGCTCTGCGGGAGATCGTGACGTCGTTGTCGATGCTGATCCCCGGCGTCTGGAAGACGTGTTTCGCGCCGTCGAAGCCGAAGAAATTCGCCGTCGAATTCCCAGAAACAGGTAGCCCTGTTCGGCGTGCCCGAGCAGCGAGCGGGTGACCATCAGGTCGTTTGCCATCTGGTCGCCGTTACGGCGGACCATCTGGACCCAGGCCGTCATGCCGACCGAGCTCGACTCGGCGACGTAGCCGGATCCCGGCGGCGATGCCTGGCCGGTCATCGCGCGCAGCCAGTTCAGGTTGTCGACGACGGTCTGCGCCGCCCAGGCCGAGGTGATAGCCGTCCCCGGCACCGGGACCTGCGGAGTCGACCAGGCCATGCCGCCTCCCCTCTAGCTCGCTGCGCCGGACGGCGCGTACGCGCCGATCGACCCGGTCAGGAGCCAGTCAATCGAGCGGCCCGGCGGCTCCGCGGACCGAGATGGTGAAATCGGTCCCGACGACGCCGGCGACGATCGCCCAGGACGACGCTGCTGCATCCTGAGCCGTCGAGAGCACGACCGTCGTTCCGACCTGGACGACACTACTCGCGGAGTCGCTTGAAGACCATGCGCGCCTCGCTATCCTTGATAGCTCCCGAGACGGCGTCGACCGCCGTCAGCGCGAAGCGTCGCGCGGTAGACGTGCCGCTGCTCGGTCGGGAAGCGGAACACCTCGAGCGGCTGATCGTCGGTCGTGCGCGTTACCGTGTCAACGGCCAGCGTTCCGGCGTAGTCGACCGTGCGCGGCGGCGGCGTGTGCGCGTCGACGATCGGATACCCCTCCGGCGGAATGTCGATCGGTGCGCCGTCCAGCCGTGTACTGGTGGAGCTCGTCGCCGGTCTGGCCGAGCCCGTTCACGGCGACACCGGCCGCCGCCAACTCCGCGCCGAGGCGTGGCAGATCGACGCGCTTGCCGTGCAGATCCACGATTACCTCCGCAGCTCGACGGCCGAGAGCCAGGACTGCCCGGTCCGACGGAGTGTCGAGGCCGTCGTCTGCCAGCGCAGCGTGAACGTATGCGCCCCCGCGCCGAGCCCCGTGATCAGGATGGCGAACGACGCCGGCAGGTTCGAGCTGCCGTGGTCGAGCGTGATCTGCATCAGCGTGGCGCCGCCCGCGCCGTCGACCTGGTAGCTGATGATCGCCGTCGCGCTCGGCGTATCGACAAAGACGGCGAGCGTCCCCAGCAGCAGCACGCGGGCCGCCGATCGTCGTGATCGCGCAGCTCATCCCGGGGATGAGCCCGGCCGCGCCAGTACCGATCGACGCGGCGGTCGCATCGGTGACGACGTTGCTCGCCGTCGCGGCGCCGGCCGCCAGCTCGGCCGCCGTGATCAGAGCCGAGCGCGATATGGTCGTTCCCGGAGAGTGACCGGGACGCGATGTCAGGCCGCTGAGCGAACGGTCTAGCGACCTTGGCGCCGGTGATCTGGGCGTCGGCGATGTCCTGGTTAGGATGGCGCCGTCGGCGATCTTGTTCGACGTGACGGCGCCATCCTGGAGCTGGGTGGTCGTGATCTGGGCGGCTCCGATATCGGCGCTCTGGATCGGCCCCCAGACCGATCCCAGTCGAGATCGCGTGGAGCACGCTCGGAACGACCGGCGACGACGCTCCGGTCCCGAGCTTGTGCTCGAGCGCCTCGACGGCGTCGCCGAGGTTCGACACTAGCACGTCGAGCTCGTAGCCGGGTCGTCGCGGAACGTCGTCGGTCGGGTTATTGAAGATGTCGTAATTGGCCGGGTAGTTGGAAGGGGCCATCGTCTAGAGCCTCCACTCGAAGGGATCGGGTATAGTGAGACGCACGAAACCCCCGCGTCTGCGTCAACAGGCGGCGGCGTGACACCGAACGGTACACGTTCGATGCACGCGGGATGATATCCCACCGTCGCTCAACTACCTGCGTATCCGCGTGCCAGGACATCCACTGGCCGATAAGTACGGCTCGCTCGGCTCTGCACCGTTGGCTCGTCTACCGACGCTGCCAGCCCACATGTCACTGGGGGCGTGGTCGATGGTCCTGGCGAGACGGCGCTGTGTGCAGTGACGCAGGACACGAGAGGAACTGTCCGTCGTGCCACCTGCAACTCCGGGGACACTCGTGGGGCCGACTCCTGTCGGCAGCGCGCCGTCGGTGATCTGCCGCGGGTAAGCGGCCGGCACCGCGATTCTGCACCTTGTCCGCGTGCCCGACAGGCGGCCCCGAGCGTCGTCAGCCGACACCCGCGGGTGCTTCGAACGCGATGGGATCACGTCGAGCGTGTCGTCTGAAGCGCGAATGTCGGTTCTGCCGCACTCGGGGGTGGCGGCGAGGCGCGAACAGCGGGTGGCGAGGTGCGCGACTCCGGCAGTCCGGAGCGCGGTCTGGCGGCGGAACGCTGCGCTGCGTCGGGTCGGGGCCTGGTCGTCGCGAGAAGCACGGTAGTCGCAAAATTCAGATCCCCAGCCCAGATTCCCAGAGCCCGAGGTCCCAGCGCGCGCCGCTGGTCCCGATGGCGACGGCCCGGCTCACCCACGAGAACACGGTCGCGTGGCGGCCGCCAGCGCCGATGTCGTGACGGATGCTCTCGATCCAGTAGTCCTGGTCGATCCCGAGATGGGCATTGACGAGGCCGCACGCGGTCGGAGAGCCTCGCTGAGAGGATCGCCTGCATCTGCAGCGGCGTGTCGTTCCCGACCGTGATCTTCACGATCGGATGCGGATCCTGATAGCGCGCCAGGTAACTGTCGGCGATCGCTTTCGCGTGCGCAGGGGCGATCTGCGGCCACGCGGCGATCGTGAGCGTCTTGTCGTCGCGGGTGTAGTCCGGGGCGATCGTCGACTGAATCACCGTCTCGCCGATCGTGCTCCAGGGGTTCGCGCGGAGCTGGAGCCCGTGCACCGTCGGCGCTCCGGACGTCGGCGTCACCGTGATGCGTGCCGCCGCGCCAGACTGCCAGTCGAGCGTCATGACGACCGTGCCATCCGTGACGGTGTAATCCGTGGTGAGCACGCGGCACGACCGCGTTCAAGAACGGGTCGTGCGGGCGCACCAGGATCGTCTGCGGCCGGACGGGAGGTAGAGATCGGCGCCCAGGCTCCAGGCCGGCGCCAGGGCCAACAGCTCGCGCTGCGTCGTCGTTACGGTCACTCTCGAGACCAGGTCTTCCCAGCGCGGATCGTAGCTGATCGCGCGATAGGTGACGCCGACGGCGCCAAGACTGCCGTCGTGGAACGTGTACTGCGGCGTCATCGAACGGGCGTTGGTCGCCCGGTAGTTCCGATTCTCGAAGTGGAGCACGCCGTCCGGGTCTTCGTAGAGCATCGCCCGGCGCCTTCGGTTGCGAGGAGCTCGACCAGCGCGTCCCAGGCCGGGCGCTCGTCGACCAGTAGCCATCGATGATGCCGTCAGCCAGGCTGACCGCGCGTTTGTCTGACGGCCAGCCGGCCGCGTCGAGTACGAGCGACACACAGGCGTTCACGCTCGGCGAGCCGCCGAGCAAGCCGGTCAGAGACGACTTTCCGCTGGAGCTGCATCGCGGTGCCGAGCGCGGCGTAGGTCGACGTGCGGTTGCCCCATTCGGTCGCCTGCGAGTGGCGCGATGTCGCGCCGACGAAGAGCGTGTACTGGCCCGCTGCGCGGTAGTAGTCGTGCTCGCGGTACGGCGTGTGCTCGCGGTAGCGTGAGCGCTGCCCGTGCGTGACGTCGATCCGGATCGGGCGGCCGGGTCCCATGAACTGATAGCGCGGCGAGGCCGGGTTGCGGGACTAAAGCTCCGGTCCTCGTTGAAGAGCGCGACGTCGGCCCGCGCCAATCATCGGCGGCAGACGGCACGGGCGGTGTCGCGGCCATACTCGACCTGGAGGCCCGGGCGACGCTAAGACGTACGCCGTGACGTCGTCCATCGCCTGCGCGAACGAGCCGTCGCGCTGCCAGTCGATCGCGACGCGATAGCAGCCGGTCGCCGGGAGCGGCGGCGAGCTCACGACGAGAAGCTCCCGATCGGCGTCAGGGTCCGGCCGCGAGACGTCGCTAACTCACGCCCGGTGACGTAGATCTCCTCGGCGACCTTGCCGCCGATCTCCACCTGAATCACGAGCGTCTGGACGCCGCCGGCCGATCCGCCGCTGCTCACGGCGATCGGCGCCGTGTACTCCGGGATGCCGACCAGTCCTCTCGTGGCGTCGGCGACCAGGCTGAACCCTTCTCGATCCCGACGGCGACGCCCTCAGCTATCGGCAGACCGAGCTCGCGGGCGAACAGCTTCGACGGCGAGTCAGACTCGGCCTCGTCCTTCGCCTCGTCGATGGCGTCGTCGATCACGTCGGAGACGGCGTCCATGATCGCGTCAGAGCCGTCCGAGATCCCGTCGGCGATCCCCTCGGCGATCGCCTCGCCGACCTCGGCGGCCTGGTCGGCCGCGCTGTCTGCTGCCTCTGAGAGCGCGTCGCCAACGACCGATTCGATCTCGCCGACGGCGTCGCCGATCTCGCTCATCGCGTCGTCGATCGCCGAGACCATGGCCTCGCCCATCTCGGCAACGGCAGACGTCGACTCCTCGCTCATGCTCGCGACCGTCTCGACGACGGTCTGGGCCATCTCCTCGGCCGTGCCGGTGACGTCGCTGCTCATGCTGCTGTAGGTCGACGTGACGGTGCCGGCCATGTCGGTAACCGTGGCGACCATCTCGCCGCTGGCGTCCTGGGTGATCGTGATCACGCCGTCGCCCAGAGCGGTCACACTGGTCAAGACGGTCTCGCTCATCGTCGCCGTCTCGGTCGTGACGGCCGCGGCCATCGTCTGCGTCTCGGTCGTCACAGCAGCTCCGAGCGAGACGTACTGGCTCGTGACGGTTGCCGCTCAGGTCGGTGATCGTCGTGATGTAGTTCCCGCTCATGTCGGCGACGGTCGTCATGACGCCGGTCCCGAGATCGGTCGTCGAGGTCAGGACGCCCGGCCGCCATGTCGCCCATCGTCAGCGAGACGCCGTTCGCCAGGGTCGCGTACTGCGACGTCACCTGGCCGGACATATCGGTGACGGTCGTGATCGTCGAGGCCCGCCGAGTCGGTGATCGTGGTCATGATCCCGGTGCCGAGATTCGTGACCGACGTCAGGCTGCTAGCCGCCATCGTCGCTGTCTGGGTGATGACGGTCTCGGCCATCTGCCCGTAGGTGGCGACGACCTGGCCCGAGGCGTCGACGATCGAGGCGGTGATCTGCTGGCCCATCTGCGTGATCGCGACCGTCGAGCCGTCGGACAACGTCGTCGCGGAGAGCAGGAGCCCGCCGAGCGCAGCGCCGCCCGCGGCCGACGCCTGCGTCAATGCGGCGCCCATCTGCGGCGCGAGCGTGATGATCCCGTTTATCGCCCCCGAGAGCGCGACGATCTGGTCGAGCGACATCGTCGGCGACCCGCCCGGCCGCGGTCCCGCTCGCGCCGACGTTCAGGCCGCCGAGCGTGCCGCCCTGGACCTGGTAGAAGTGCCCGACCTGCCCGCCCGTCGAGAGCTGGAACGGGACGTTCTGCGCTGCGAGCGCGGCGATCTCGGCGGGCGTCGGCGTGTAGTCGACGGTACTCGAGACGCCCATCAGGCCGAGCAGGCGCTGCTGGCTGCCCGGTCCGGCCATGCCGAACTCCGGCGTCCAGCCGACCTGGCGCGCCATCGCTTCGGCTTCGGCCTTGTCTGGCATCCGGCCGTAGATATTCGCGAACCACATCGCCGCGGCTGGGCCGCAGAACGCCGCCGCTTCGGCCGCCGTAAGCGAGCCGCCCTGCAAGCCGAACTGCCCGATCTGCGGGATCATCGCGCGTTGCGCCGCGGTGACCGCGCTCGGCACGCGGAGCGCCGCCGCGCCCGGCGACGACGCGCCGGGCATAGGCCGCCGAGACGTCAGGGACGCCACCGCCCGGGCCGGCGTTGTAGGCCGCGAGCGCTCGCTCGGGGTCGCCGAACTGGTCGAGCATCTGCTTGAGGTAGCGCGCGCCGCCGCGGACGTTCTGGAGCTCGTCGTACGGGTCGACGCCGAGCCCGGCCGCCGTGCCTGGCAGGGCTGCGTCAGGCCGATCGCGCCCGCACCAGATCGGGCTGACTGCTTGCCGCCGGACTCCTCGTGGATCAGCGACGCGAGCAGCGCCGGATCGACGCCCTCCTCGCGCGCGATCTGGTCCCAGCTTGCGTTGCCGGACGATCCCGAGGCCCCGCCGATCAGACTCCGAGCGGCGTCGAGCGCGCTCTTGACGGCGCCGGTCACCGCGTCGACCATGCTCTGCACGTTGTTGTTGACCGCGGTGATGAGCATGTCCATGATCGCCGTGCCGAGCTCGCTCGCTTTCTGGCCGAGCGTGCCGACGGCGCTCGTGAACTGTGCGCCCAGGTCCGTGAAGAACGTGCCGGTTGCCGTGACGATCGCTGCCCAGGCCGTCGAGAGCGCATGCACCGATCGCCGTGAGGGCGGCGTCCCAGGAGCCCTGGATCGTCGTCCACCAGGGAGCTACCGTCTCGGCGATCGTCGTCTGGGCGGTCGTCCAGGCCACGGTCGTCGTCGTCCACCAGGTCGCGAGCAGCGTCGTGAGCGCGGTCGTCCCGACGGTCCAGACCTGGCCGAGCGTCGTCCAGAGCTCGGTCATGAGCGCGATCAGCTCGGTGATTCGGGTCTGATTCTCGGTCGTCAGCAGCCCCCAGGCGGCCGTCAGGATCGCCGCAACGGCGTCCCAGCCGGCCTGCCAGATCCCGGCGATCGTCGAGCCGCGCTCGTGAACGCCGCGGCGATCGCCGTAAACGCCGGGCCGAAGAGCGCGACCAGGATCTCGAGCACAGCGCCGAGGATCACGACCAGCCGTCCCAGATCGCCTGCGCGACCGTCGTCATCGTCGTCCAGGCGCCCTCCCAGTCGCCTGAGAGGAGCTGCAAGGCGGCCGTGACGACGCCAGAGAGCAGCGTCAGGGCCATCGTGATCTGGGTGACGATGATCGTCCAGACGGCCGAGACGATCGTCATGATCCGCTCGCCGTGGAGCGTCCAGAAGCCCTCGATCGCCGTAAGCATGGTCTGGATCATCGGCGTGAGCGCGGCGATCGCGGCCGCCGTCTTGTCGCGGATCCCGCCCCAGTTCCCGATCCAGGCCGCGGCGAGCACGCCGATCACGGCGGCGACGGCCAGGATCGCGATCGTCAGCGGCCCGCCGAGCACGGCGATGATCGTCGCCACCACGCCGCCGGCCGCCGTAATCGCCGTCGAGAGCGCGCCGAACGCGGCGATCAGGCCCATGATCCAGCCGGCGACCGTGCTGATAATCGCGAACGCCGCCCAGGCCGCGGCGAGCCCGGCGACGAGCTCCGGGTGAGCAGCTAAGAACCCGCCGATCGCCTGGAAGGCCGGCACCAGCTGGTCGGTGACGACCCCCACGACGACCTGAATCGCCCGGCCAGAGCGTGTCTCTGAACGCGACGGCGAGCTCGCCGACCGCGAGCGTGACCGGGTGGATGTTCTCGGCCGGCGACCAGTCCGAGGCGAAGACCTGCTGGATCGTCGTCATGATGTCGGGAATCTGCTCGAGGACCTGGATACCGGCGTTGACCTGGTCGGTCAGCATATCCGCCATCGTCTTGAGTGCGGCGTAAACAGTGAGCCGAGGATGATCGCTCCCGTCTCGACCGAGCCCATGAGCTTCTCGACGCTGCCCGAGAGGTTGTTGAGCCGCTCCTCGGCGACCGCCGTAGCGGTGACCTTGCTCATCGACGCGGCCATCGCGTCGAAGCCCCGGCGCCGGCCTTCGCCATGATCGCCGCGGCTCTGACGGCGTCCGTCCCGAACATCGTTTGCAGCGCGTTGATCTGCTGCTCGTTGGTCAGCCCCTTGAGCGACTCCTGAAGAATGCCGCTGATCTCCGCCAGGCTCTTCGCCTTGCCCTCGGCGTCAAAGAATTTGTTCGACCCGTCAGCCGTGATGATCCCGAGCTCGCGGAAGGCGGCCGTCGCGGTCTTCGACGACGGGCTCAGGTTGAGCAGCATCGTCTTGAGTGAGGTGCTGGCGTCGGATCCCTTCAGGCCCGCCTGGCCGAGTACGGCGATCGCCGCGGCGGTGTCCTCGAAGTTGACGCCGATGGTGGCTGCCACGGCGCCGACGGATGACAGGCTGAACCCGAAGTCGTGGACGTCGATCGCGCTGGCGTTCGCCGCGCCCGCGATCACGTCGGCGATGTGCGCCATGTCCGTCCCGGACTTCCCGAACGTGTTCATGGCGTTCGACGCGATCGTCGCCGACTCGGCGACCGAGAGCCCGCCGGCCGCGGCCAGGTCGAGCGCGGCTTTGCCCGGCCCGCCCATGACGTCCTGGAGCGAGACGCCGGCCTTGACCATCTCCTCCATGCCGGCCGCGGCCTCGGACGCCGAGAACGACGTATCTTTGCCGAGCTGCAAGGCGACCGCTCTGATCCCCTCGAGCTCGCTTGCCGTCGATCCCGAGACGGCCGAGATCGCCGAGAGCTGTTTCTCGAAGTCAGCCGCCGTCTTGACCGAGCCTACGAACGCGGCGCCGAGCCCGGCGACGGCCGCGATCAGCAGCTCCCCGAGCGCGGTTGTGATCGCCGATCCGACGCCGGAGACCTTCGTCCCCAGGTCAGCCAGGCCCCGTTCAGCGGCCGTCGTGTCGGCGGAGACGGTGACGACGAGATTGCTGACCTCAACCATCGTGGTGCCGTGGCCCTACCGTCGCCGCGTGCGGTTCATGAGCGCCTGCATCTTCTCGTGCCTGGCCCGCTTCACGGCGAGCTCGTTCTCCGCGGCGATCTCGGCGTTGCGGACCGTTCTGATCCAGAGTCGCCAGCAGATACCGTCACGGGTGTCGTCGAGTCCGGCAAGGGGTCCAGGGAGCGAGACCTGACCATTTCGCATCTCGGATGATCCCGAAGTAGTCGGGCGGCTCTCCGAGCTTGCCACCGGAGACCAGCCAGCGCTGGAGAGCCGTTTGCGGTTTGGGTCGTTGACGTCCCGGAAGATCGCCCCGAGCATCGCGGCCGGCAGGCCCGGCGGCAGGTCGACCAGCGCATCGAAGGTAATCGGGATGCTCGTCCCGTTGTCGGTCAGGTCCCTAGCCGCGCTGGTCTTTCGGGATCTCGGGGCCGGACGGCAAGAGGACCCGTTGCAGCTCGTCGATCATCGCCTCGACGTCCGGGAACCGCGTCACGCCGTCGAGCGCGAGTACGCCGATCATCAGCCGTTTCATGGCGATCAGCGCGCGGTTGTTCAGGTCGGCACGGTAGCGGAGCGTGATCTCGTGCCCACCCCACTCGGCGATACATTCGCCGTAGCCTCGCTCGACGGCGGCCAGGTCATATGGCATGGACCCTCCTGGTGGTCTGTCTGCCTGAACGCTCTTCGAGCGCCCAGGATCACAACGTCGCGAGGTTCGTGATCACCTG